>Ga0209943_1000289_pt1 | contig 34604 bp, 34 predicted proteins | sample SalPonR1_B_D2_MG_FD_185698 | JGI IMG/M metagenome (GOLD analysis project Ga0209943, IMG submission 185698) | Salt pond soil microbial communities from South San Francisco under conditions of wetland restoration - Salt Pond MetaG R1_B_D2_MG... ... | reverse complement strand
CAAAATATTCAATCGCCATATGACGCCTTATAAAGAACAAGCTCAGGAAATAAACGTCACCCAAAGGTGCTGGTTATATACGGATTCAGTATATATTCAGTACTTTTGGTACGGATATAAGTAAGTTCGCTACAAGTATGAAAAAAATAGAACAACATATAATCGGATTTCCAAAATCACCAATTTTGCAACCTAAAAAATTTGCGATTCAAAAGTTGGATTGGTATTGCAATGCGATTAGACCGTTAAATACTGAAAAAATTCCTGACCAAATTGAAGAAGAAATACATCATCCAAATGAAAGAAAACTTATAGTATCAGTTTTTAAAGATACAAGCGACTCGGAAGAAGATAAATTAGGAAACAAAATAGAAATAGATAAATTTCTTGAAAGTCCGAAAAGACAAAATATCTTCGAATATGATAAGGAAGGTAAAAGGATAAAAACTACTGTAATATCTAATCAGAAAATTGAGAGTTTTACCACATATGATTACGACCAAAATGGAAATTTAACCTTGTTAGAATATAACCGATTAGGATATGTTCAACATAAAAACGAATACAAATACGATTCATGGGGTAATTTAATCGAGCAAAATCACATTAAAGATGTAAGTCATGGAAATGAAGTATTTGAAAAAGAAAGTACTTCCAAATACATTTACGAATTTGAGGAATCAAAGATAATTCAAGAGACTTTTAAATTCGTTGACGGTCATGAAATACAAAGAGGAGTAAACAAATACAAATTCAAAACCGACAATGAAATCACAGATGTTGAAATCAAAATGCTTCACTTGAGAACTCAAAATGAAGTGACCTATTTCAGGAAATATGACCAAGCAAAAAATCTAATAGAAGATTACTCGATTCAAAATGGAAAATATCATCCACACTCTATGAAATATGAATTTGAATATACGAATCAAAATATTTGGAATAAGAGGTGGAGAAAAACAATGGACGGGATTCTGACATTGTACACGGAAAGAAAAATGAAAAAGAAACCTGTAGCGAACAAAGGCTAAAACGGCAAGTGGGGCTATGCGCCCCACCTGCGTTTAGCCAGATCGTTGATCGTTCATGCCTCCCTTCGGTCGGCACGAACGATCAACGGCCGGGCGGCTCCGCCGACTATCATCGTTCGCGGTCTCCCTCCGGTCGCCACGCAACGATAACAGTCGGCTATACGCCATCCGCCTCCAAGTGCCCATATCACCAAGGGGTTTTAGAAAAGTCGAAGCAGATTTTTGTTCAGATCAAGGCGAGACGAAGGAGCGTAGCCGTAGCTACGCGACTGAGGAGCAACGATGAGATGAACAAAAAGATCAAGACTTGGTCTGTAAGATTTTGGTGGTATGGGCACTAAATACTTCGTATCTTTCCAGCGGACCGACGTATAGCCGCCCGGCCGTCAGACTGTGAAAAAACTCTCACATTTTAAAAAGAAAGTGATTTTAAATCCGTATATTAATAGGGTCATAAAGCACTTATCATGCCTATACAAACCGGAATCAATCGGGATCAATTAGAATTTAATTCACTGGAATCTTTAGTTGATTCCGATAGTGAAGTTCGAGTCATAGATTTATTTTTAGATATAGTAGATTATGATGATCTGGGATTTACAAATAAAGGATCAAGTCATGAGGGGCGGCCTGCTTTTGCTGCTGATGTATTATTGGGAATATATATGTACGGTTACCTCAATCAGATCCGCTCGAGCAGGAAGTTGGAAAGAGCCTGTCGTCGCAATGTAGAACTTTGGTGGTTGACCGGCAAGCAGATGCCAGGGTACAAGACGCTGTCGGATTTTAGAAAAGACAACAAAAAGGCGTTGAACAACCTTTTTGCCTTTTTTAGGGACTTTTGTAAAGATATTGAGTTACTCGGTGGGAAGACAGTAGCCATAGATGGTAGCAAATTTAGAGCTCAAAACTCGAAGAAGAATAATTTCAATCCAAACAAAATCCTTCGGCAGCTAGCCTATATTGAGAAGAAGCGAATGGACTATTTGGAACAGCTGTCTTTAGCGGATCAACAGGAAGAACGATTGGAGATAGAAAGCCGCCTGCAAGAGTTAAATGATCGGCAGTCCGGCTATGAGAATCTGGACAGAGAATTGAAGGAGAGTGGAGACACCCAAATATCCACAACAGACAGCGACAGTCGTGCCCTACCCTTACATATGAATATCGTTGAGGTGGGATATAATGTACAGACGACCGTAGATGATAAGCACAATTTGATTTTGGACTATGAGGTAACAAATGAAAAAGATGACTACGCTCTGTTCGAAATGAGTGGACGCGCATTAGATCTTACGCATGAATTAGATACAGGTCCTTTGACTGTGCTAGCTGATAAAGGGTATCACACCGGAGAAGAGTTACACCACTGCGAGCAGATAGAGGAGTTGGAAACATTAGTGTCGCCCAAAGCGTACTCCCCGAAAAATAAAAGCTCCTATGGAAAAGAAAAGTTTACATATGAGGCAGAGAAGGATGTTTATAGATGTCCTGCGGGAGAGGAGCTCAGCACGAATGGCAAGTGGCACACTCATGCAGGCAAAAACAGAAAAGCTCGGACAGTAAAACGTTATCGTCTCAAGTATAGCGAATGCTCAACATGTCCGCATTACGAGTCATGTGTTCCTCCCGGAGCTCGCGCCAACAAGCAGGGCAAAACGATTCTGCGGTCAAAGTATGCAGATGCCGTAGCGGCGAATAAACAAAGAGTCAGTGAGCGCAAGGAAGAATATAGGCGCAGACAAGCCATCGTAGAGGCTTATCAAAGGGGCCCCTTCACCCCTTTGATGCGCTTTGGAACAATTAAAAGACAATGGGGCTACAGTTACACCCTATTGAGGGGTAAAGAAAAGGTTCAAGGCGAGTTTGGACTGATTTACCTGTGTTACAATTTTAAGAGGTTATTCCAAATATTGGGACTCAAAGGGCTAAAAGACGCCCTGGAAGCCCGTATTTTTAATTTTATGGGTAAAATGAACACGACGGTCGCTCTAGTGGCTCACAAAACAAAGATTTATATTTTCCCTATTTTGCGTCATGAGTGATGAGGACAAGAAACCCTTAGGGTTAATTCACAGACTGCCGTTCTGCTTTATTAGAAAAACATAAGCGATGAAAAAGCAAATAAGAATAGTAAAAAAAGGAGAAGATGAAGGTAATCTACGATATTGGCTATCTTTGACAACGCAAGAAAGAATGGCGGAATTGGAAAAAATTCGTCAACAAATCAATAAGAGAATATATGGAACTCGACAAGGATTTCAAAGAGTTTATACAATTACTCAACGAACATGAAGTAAGCTATTTAGTAATTGGCGGATATGCAGTAAACTATCACGGTTATCCTCGATACACGAAAGACATTGATTTTTGGCTGTGGATGACAGAGCCAAATATAGAAAAACTTATCAAAGCAATTAAAGCGTTTGGATTCGGTGGATTGAACCTACAAGTAGAAGATTTTATGACCCCCGAAAACATCGTACAACTCGGTTACGAACCATACCGGATTGATTTATTGATTGATGTGGACGGTGTGGACTTTGAAAAATGCTATAAAAGAAGAACAGAAGGAGAATTGGACGGAACGTCGGTAAAATTCCTGTCGCTTCAAGATTTGATAACAGCCAAAAAGAAGGCAGGTAGATTGCAAGATTTGGCAGATGCAGAACAACTTCAAAAAATCAAGGGTAAAATCAAAGCCGAAGAAGAATGAAAACGAAGCAGAACAAAGGCTAAAACGTTCATAGCCAGCAAAAGCTGACTACGCCGTTTAGCCCGGCCGTTTATCGTTCATGCCTCCCTTCGGTCGGCACGAACGATAAACGGCCGGGCGGCTCCGCCGACTATCTTCGCTCGGGGTCTCCCTACGGTCGCCACGCAACGAGTTCTGGCGGGGATACGCCATCCGCCTCCAAGTGCCCATATCACCAAGGGGTTTTAGAAAAGTCGAAGCAGATTTTTGTTCAGATCAAGGCGAGACGAAGGAGTGTTTTTTAAGCAACGATGAGATGAACAAAAAGATCAAGACTTGGTCTGTAAGATTTTGGTGGTATAGGCACTAAATCCTTTGTATCTTTCCAGCGGACCGACGTATAGCCGACCGGCCGTTGTAGCCAATTTGAGAAAAGCAAAACCAAAAAAAATCACAAGAACCGAAACCCTTGTGATTTTAATAAAGTGAAAGTAAACTTAATGATTAAGCAGAAACACCACCCAAAACTTCTTCCAACTGCATTTCTTTCAATATGTTGTCTTGAATAGGTTGAGTAAGGTTGTTAATTTCGTCAGTACCCCAAGTGATACCGACTACTGTTCTCGTTGGTCGACTTCCAAATGGCAATTCCGCTAATTTCAAATAAGTATCCACCACCCATTGAGGGTCGGGAGCATCTTCGCTCTGTAACATTTGAGCGAAATTTTCACCCATTGCAGTTGGAACACCCGCCAATTGACCATATGTTTCTAAAACTTCATTATGCGCAGGAGCTTGACCTGATGCCAATAATCCTGTACCGAAAGGTCCAGGTTCAACCAAGACAATATCAACGCCAAAAGATGAAACTTCGTAACGCAATGCTTGTGAGTATCCTTCCAAAGCGTGTTTGGTTGCGGTGTAAGTACCAAAAAATGGTGGCGAGATACGTCCAACCAATGAAGAAGTATTGATAATTAAACCTGAACCCACTTTACGCATAGAAGGTAAAACAGCTTGCATCACTCTAATAGCACCAAAATAATTGGTTTCCATTTGAAATTTTGCTTGTTCAACGCTGAATGCTTCGGTTATTCCCAAATACATAATACCTGCATTGTTAATTAGAATATCAATGTTTCCTGCTTCTGCAAGAATAGTTGACATAGCTTCTTTTACCGAAGCATCGTTGGTAACATCCATATCCACCACTTTAATATGTGTAGAATGGCTCTCTAATTCTGCTTTTGCATTGGTGTTTTTACCATTAGGGTTACGCATTGTTGCAAATACTTTATTGCCTTTATCCGCAAAATCTTTTGCAGCTTTCAGACCAAATCCGTTGCTGCTTCCTGTAATGATTACATTTTTCATTTTTATAGTATTTTAAATATCAGTTCGTAAATAGGTTAGAAAGATGAGCTTCTAGCCTCTTAAAATCATTTTCGATGTCACCATTTTTCATCACATCGAAGCAAGCGAAAGTTGGTAGTTTTTGCATTCCAAAAAACTTGAAGTTCATGTGTTGCGGAAAGAATAAGTCGTCTACACTTTTCCCTTCAAAAAAGTCATCAGAATCATTAAAAGATTCCTCTGGTGCATTGAAGGTGAGCGAAAGCATATACTTTGTTTTTTGGAGTAGACCGCCACCGCCATAGTTCTTCTTTGGCGCTTCTGCTGTTCTACCGTCATTCTGGCTCATTTTACCAAACATACCTGCGGTATACACTTCGTCCATATATTTCTTAAAACTCCAAGGCAAGCCCATCCAGTTAGTAGGAGATTGTAGAATGACTACATCTGCCCATGTGTGTTTATCCGCTTCCTCATCTGCATTCCAGTCATCTTTCATGGTGGTCGTTTTTATTTCGTAACCATCACTTTTGAGGTATTCTTCAATTCTTTTAGCGATTTCTTTATTTAGTGCGCCTTTAGCAAAAGTATATTCCTGATGCGCATTTATTATAAGTGCTTTCTTCATAAGTCTTTAATTTTAAAATCCACCAAACATTCCGTTATTGTTTGCTAAACCAGTTGTAGGTACAGGCTGAATTACGTCCCAATGCTCCACGGCTTTTCCGTTTTCCATTCTGAATAAATCGTAAAATGCATTAGAAGTGTTGTTCCATGTTCCTTCGCTAACGGTAAGTACAAAATTACCTTCGCCTATAACCTTGTGAATGGTATTGTATTGAAACATGTTGTTTTGTGAAGTGAGGAAGGCAACAGCATCCTGAATCCCCTGTAAGCCATTATCAATTTGTGGATTGTGTTGGATGTAATCTACGGCAATGTAATTGGTGATATTACTTGGGTTTTGGCCCATCAATACATCTTGAATGGTATTTACCGCTAGCGCTTTATTTGCTTCTGTCTCATCCAAATTGGTGATGGCGGTTGCCCCATCTGTCATGGTGTTACCACTCACTGTAGGGAACTCCCAAGGTTGGATGGCATCCCAATGCTCGGCTATTTTTCCATTAGCATCAAAGCGAAGAATGTCAAAAGTCACTACGGTATCTGCACCAAAAGGAGCAGCATTAGTCCATAGGTTATGCGTAGCGATAAAATTACCATCTTCTAGCATTCGGATATTTTCAACTTGTGTTCCGTTTTGCACAAAAACAGTTGTTACTAAATTTACAAACGGATCTCTACCGGTAGGGATAGTCGGGTTGTGCTGGATGTAATCCACATTAACTAAGCTTTCTATTGTGGTTACATCACGTTCATTTACTGCTTTTAGAAAGGCAGAAGATTTCTCTTTTTGACTTAATTCAGGAGTTACAGAAATGGGACTTTCATCATCATCTTTATCACACGATATGATGAAAAAAGACAGTAATAATAGTGCTGTTATTTGCTTTAGATATTTCATTTTTTTCTTTTTTTTGATTAATATTAAAATCCAAACATGCCGTTATTATTCGCCAAACCTTCGGTTGGGATAGAGAAAATAACATCCCAGTGCTCAGCAACCTTGCCATTTTCAAAGCGCACTAAATCATAAAAAGCTACTGGATTACCTTTTGCTGTTCCTTCAGAAATAGACAATACAAAATTTCCTTGTCCAAGTATTTTATGATTCTTTTTAAATATCCATTGCTCTTTTTTAAATGCTTCAAAAAGTGCAGCAATACCATTTCCAAGGCTTGGATTGTGGTTCACAAAATCAGGCTCAAACATTCCGTTTACTAGTTCGCCCACTTCTGCTTGTGTACCATTAATAAACGTATTGAACAGTTTTTTTACCGCTGTTTTATGTTCATTGGTTTTGTCTAAATCTTTCACTTCAGTTGCACCACCAAATTGAGTAACACCTTCAACTGGATTTTCAACTATAGGAACAGGTACTCCCCAGTGTTCTACAATTTTACCATTTTCTGTACGGTACACATTAAACGACACAATTTGCTTTGCGCCAAAGGCATCAGCGTTATTTAATGTATTGTTCATAACGGCATATTCCCCATCTTGGAATAGTCTGTGGTTTTGGTACGTTGTACCTAACTTTTTCAACGTAGGCAAAAATCCAAGAAGCGCATCACGACCTGTAGGAACAAAAGGGTTGTGTTGAATAATATCTTCAGCGAATGCATTTTTGACGCCATCTTCACTATAATCTCTAAAAAGAGCATTGAAAGCTGCAATAGCCTGTTCCGTTGGTTGTTTAGTTGCCTCTGCTGATGATTCGATTTCTTTGTTTGTCATTTTCTTGTTGTTTAAGTTAACCTCGCTTGTTGTTTTTGTTTGTGCTGTGCCACAGGAAGCGATAATACCTGATAGAGCTAATACTGCTAATACTTTTCTGATTGTATCGGTCATTTGATGCATAATTATTACTTTTGTTTCGCAAGCAAAGTTACGTAATAGCTTTCAATACGCAAGTATTTTTTGGATAAAACTTTTTATTTGCAAGTAATAAAATTTGAAACGACCTATGAATCAAGAATTTAGATGTAATTGCCCCTTCACCTCCGCCCTTGACATTTTGGGCGACAATTGGATATTAGTCATCATTAAGCAGATACTCATCGAAGGCAAAGAGACCTTTAAGGACTTTACGGAAAGTGAAGAATCTATCGCAACCAATATTCTTTCTGCCAAACTTAAAATCTTGGAAGAAGTGGGTATTGTTATCAAAACAAAACGACCTAATAACAAAAAGACTAACCTTTACCTCTTGACAGAAAAGGGTTTGGCATTGCCCCCTATTCTTGTGGAACTTGCGTCTTGGAGTGACGAGAATCTAAGAGACATCCATCCGACCATTATGAATGGAGAAGCAATGGAATCCCTAAGGAATGACAAAACAGCTTTTGCAGGGGAATTGGAGAGAAAATACAAAGAAAAACAGGCTACAACAACGCATATAGCTTATGGCGGGAAAGGTGGTTAACTAAGCTTTCATTATCTAACTTTGCTTGTCACGGTTCGACAGGAAAGTGCTTCGAAACCGCCACAAGCCATATGCAAACCGTTTATCGTTCATGCCTCCCTTCGGTCGGCACGAACGATAAACGGCCGGGCGGCTCCGCCGACTATCTTCGCTCGGGGTCTCCCTACGGTCGCCACGCAACGAGTTCTGGCGGGGATACGCCATCCGCCTCCAAGTGCCCATATCACCAAGGGGTTTTAGAAAAGTCGAAGCAGATTTTTGTTCAGATCAAGGCGAGACGAAGGAGTGTTTTTTAAGCAACGATGAGATGAACAAAAAGATCAAGACTAGGTCTGTAAGATTTTGGTGGTATGGGCACTAAATACTTCGTATCTTTCCAGCGGACCGACGTATAGCCGCCCGGACGTTGGCAGTAATTAAAAACAGAATGAAAAAAATATTATTCCTATTGATAATTACAGCTTTAATAGGCTGTAATAAACAAGATGAAAATCCAATTGATAATCAAAATATTGAATTTGAATACTACGATTCGATGTTATTCGATGGTTTGGAAAGAACCTATTTTGTTCATCTACCACAAAGTTATGATAATACAGTTTCTTATCCATTAATTTTTGCAATGCACGGTGGTGGAGCATTGGGATATCAAGGAATTGAAGGACAATCAGAATTATCTGAACTTTCGGATTTAGAAGATTTTATTGTTGTTTATCCTGAAGGTCTAAAACAATTAGGCTTTCGGACTTGGAATGCAGGAAACTGTTGTCCTTCAGCTTCTGCACTCGGAACAAATGATACTGGATTTATTAATGCACTTTTGGAAAAACTAAAATTAGAACTATCTATTAACGATAGAAAAGTATATGCAACAGGATTTTCAAATGGTGGTCAATTGGCATATAAGTTAGCTAATCGATATCCAAATAAGTTTGCATCAGTATCAGCAGTTGCTGGAGTACTTCAGGATTTTCCATTTAACCCTACCAGAAAAGTACCTATTATACATTTTCACTCATATCAAGACTCAACAGCCCCATATAATGGAGGATTTTCTGATGCACCGTTTATTAACTTTGAATTTCCATCAGTGGACTCTACTCTAACCTTGATTGCCAGCAACTACAATTGTAGTCAAATAAAGGAAACCATTTTTAGCGACCAAAATACTTACGATTTTTTTAGATATTCAGATTGTGATAATAGCGTGATACTCGAACTCTATGTTAGTCGAGATGGTGGACATACTTGGCCAGGCGGTCAAGCTTTCGCTAATATGCCTATCACAAGTCACTTTAATGCTAGTAATTTAATGTGGGAATTTTTCAAAAACTATGAACTACCATAAAAATAACTACTGCCAACAATGTATGTAAAAAATAGGCGAAACAGTACTAAATTCAAGAGTTTTGGGTTGTATCAAAGTTCGTGTATAGCCGAAAGGTTGGTGCTTCGAAATCGCCTACTTTTCATATAATAGACGTTGGGCGGCAGCTAAAAAGACAACAAAGTAACGTTACACAAACAGAGAAATGGATATAATTCTAATCTTACTTTTTATTGGGTTCACGACTATGACCTATGGACAAAAATCAAAAGAACTAATTTTTGACATTAAGGACTAAAAAAAATGGAAGTCGCAGAGTGGTTGTATGAATATGATATGATTGCATGGAGAACCTCAGATAGTGAAATGACCCAAGACAAAAAAGACTTAGAAAGATTAGTTAGTGATTGGTTTTGCTTTCAAAAAAACGATACTTGGCACGCTGTTTACGGAAGATATCAAGACAACCAATTTGACCTTGTATTTCATTTTAAGGTTGATAACAATGGTCAAGTTAGCAAAACAACAGAGACGGTTGATACAACACTACTCCACTGATATTCAAGAACGTTACAAACCGCAAGTGGACAAATTAGCGCTTTAAAAGACTCAGTGAATTTGAGATTTAATCAATATATAAAAGAGAATGACGACAAGACTCTGTCGGTTTGGATTTTACCAGCTTTCCAGCCAAACAGTGTTGCAGTATATGTTGGTGAATTTATTTATACAATTGACGAAACAGGAACGAAAGTGCTTCATGGCGACAGCTACTTTCTAGGAGATTCCCGTGGATTTAAGGTTGACAATCCAAGAGAAGTTTTGATAAACTATCAGGACATTGAAAAACCGACATTAGGAGCAGTATTCTTTGCTTGGTATTACAAATCTTACTTTACAAAAATTGTAATTGATAATTCAGAAAGTAATGGAATATTTGATTATGTAGGGCTGTCCTACGATAAGAGATCAAAGCCAGTCTATCCCTTTACAATGTCCCATCAAATAATAGGAAATCCCATTGTCAATACAGTCAAAGGGCAGAAGTATATGAAGGGCGTTGAAAAGTAAAACCATAGAACACTGCATACTAGATTCCTTTTGGTCAGCCGCTCGATATGCTTGACCGTTCCGAACATCCCAAAAACAATCTAATGCGCTGCAGAACAATGAGAAACGAATAACAGAAAAGGCATTTGCGAAAGCAGGTGAATCTAACAAACAATTTCTACAGAAACTAGTTAGATTACTTAAAGTAACATATGGAATACAGAAAACTCGCAAATGGCGATAAAATGCCGATGATCGGCCTCGGGACCTGGGAGGCAAAACCCAATGAAGTGTACGATGCGGTCAGGCATGCTATTGCCGAAGACTACAGACATATAGATTGTGCATTAATTTACCAGAATGAGGAGACAGTAGGAAAAGCATTGAAAGATGCGCTCGAGGAGGGTGATGTTGATAGAGAAGATCTCTGGATAACATCCAAGCTCTGGAATAATGCGCATAAACCGGCTGATATTGCACCGGCTATCAAGAAAACGCTGGATGATTTAAACCTCAATTACCTCGATCTCTATCTCATGCACTGGCCGGTCGCTTGTAAAAATGATATCATCTTCCCGAAAAAGGGCGAGGATTTTATTTCACTTGATGAAATCCCGCTTTCGGAGACATGGGAAGGAATGCAGTCATTTAAAGAAAAAGGCCTTGCAAAACACCTTGGCGTATGTAATTTTTCGCAGAAAAAACTGGAGAATTTAATCGAAAATACGGGGATCACACCAGAAGTAAATCAAGTGGAGCTTCACCCCTATTTGCAACAAAATGATCTTGTGGAATACGCTGCGCAAAATGATATTATTATCACCGCATATTCACCACTCGGAAGGGGATCTGTTCCCAAGGATTCGGAAACGGATCACCCCGTTTTAATAGAAAATGATACCATCATTGAAATTGCTAAGGAACTGGATGCTAGCCCGGCACAAGTTCTCATTCGATGGGCAATAGAACGCAATACCATTGCTATTCCGAAATCCACGACTCCAAAACATATTACCTCCAATCTGGATGCAGCCCATATTAAGTTGACTGGTGAGCAGATGAACAGAATAGCAGAACTGGACAGGCATCACAGATATGTCGACGGCTCTTTTTGGACAGTTGACGGATCACCCTATACGATGGAGAATCTGTGGGATGAGTAGTAAACGCAAAATATATTTTGATGAATGTTCCAAATGAGGAAATTGAAGAGGTAAGCTCCATACTTCCTTTTTTAAAATCCTACCGTTCTGCCATTCCTGCTTTCTGAACTTTAGCCTCAAGTGGCCCATCTAGCCCCCCCTTTTTTTGGCCGTGTCCGCCGGCTCAGTCCACCGTCCTTCGACGGCGGGCGCTATGCTGCGGGGCTCGTTCGGCATGGTCGGCCTCTGTCCTCGCCAAGTCTCGCATCACGAGACCTATTCCACGGACATCGGCCGTCTCACTCGGCCACCACTGCCGCATGCGCAAGCTTTGCAGCATTGGCGTCTCACGCCAGCGCGCTGGCACGACCCACTCCGCATCGCTCACGGGAAAGCTTGGAAAGCCTCTCCCGAGTCAAATCTCTGAATTTCCTTGGGTCTATATGCCATTCTAATTATATTAAAGGAGCATTAAATTGAGAAAACATGGAGAAGCAGGTACACATTCGAGTTACGGGAAAGGTGCAAGGCGTATATTTTCGGAAATACACGCAAGACAAGGCGCAGGAATTAGCGTTGACTGGGTGGGTACAAAATAAACAAGACGGAAGTGTAGCTATCTATGCGGCAGGCCCCGAAAACAAGGTTGATGACCTGATTGCTTTTTGCCACCTGGGCTCACCGGCGGCCGATGTAGAATCTGTGGAAGTGATACCCGCCTCTGAAAAAACAGAAAGCGAAGGCTTCAATATTCGGCGCACAACATAAATCAGTGCAACTAAAAAATTAGCTGCATATTAGATATGCCATTGAAATATAAAGGAAATATAAGAATAGGTATTTCGGAAGGAGAGTATAAGATATTATTTCATCATCTCCGAAACGTGCCGGATCACTAAACAATCGTTTTTCTCTACATAGAAATACGTTCGGTTACCGACGGTTTTACGATCTACTATCTCCATTTCACCCATGTGATAAATATGCGTCAATTTCACGGTTTCTTCATAAGTATTCGGGTCTATAATCCTGGTTGTATCAACTTGAACAGCTGTTTTAGAGGCCAGGTCGGCAGGTGTTTCTTTGCAGTCTTGCTGCTGACCCCAAAGTAGAGCGGGAAAAACAATAGCAGTGAATAGTATAATATTTCGCATAGTAACTTGATTTAGTGACCGTTTAATTAATAAAACTACGTTTTAAACGCTCACATTTTTATTTTTATTCTACTCCCTAAGTTACGATTTTATTTTAAAGAGAACAAACGCTCCATATAGGCTTTTTCACTAACAGCGCTCCATGAGCCAATTTGGTTTTGGAACCGCCTGTAAGCGTCATACACTTTTCGAGTGATGGGGTCTGACTCTCGAAGTTCAGCCAGCACTTCTTTACTGTGTTCACGCAGGGTTTCTAACACCTCTTCCGGAAAGGGACGAATATCTACCTCGCCTTCGGCTTGAATGTTGCGTAAAGCTATCGCATTTTGGGTCTCACACTGGGCCAATACTCGGCTGTTGAGCTCCATCCCAGCCGTTACACATACTTGCTGCAGATCCGGAGGAAGCTGATCAAAACTCGCTTTATTGATAAAGAACTCGAGTTGTGATCCCGGTTCATGCCATCCCGGATAGTAGTAGTATTTTGCTATGCGTGAAAAGCCCATTCTATAATCGTGAAAGGGTCCGATCCACTCGGTGGCATCAATAACACCGCGTTCTAAGCTAGTGTAAATTTCGCTGCCCGCCACTAAAATAGCTGCGCCGCCGGCTCGCTCTATCACTGCACCGCCTAATCCCGGAATACGCATTTTTAATCCTTTTAAGTCCTCGATGTGTTGAATTTCGGAATTGAACCATCCCCCCATTTGAATGCCCGTATTGCCACCGGGAATGGGAATCAGACCAAAATCACTATAGACTTCTTTCCATAGATCATAGCCCCCACCGCCCAGAAGCCAGGCATTATTCTGTTGCGCATTCATCCCAAAAGGGACAGCTGAAAACAGCTGCATGGCAGGAGATTTGCCCGCCCAGTAGTAAGGTGCACCGCAGCCCACTTGCGCTGTGTTCTGCCGAACGGTGTCGAAGGCCTCTAAGGCCGGCACTAATTCGCCGGCTCCATACACACGTATATCTATGCGACCGCCACTCAAGGTCCTAACCAACTGGGCATAAGCCGTGGCCGCTTCGCCCAAAATCGGAAAGTCCGGGGGCCAGGTGGTCACCATGCGCCAGCGATATTGTGCGGATTCCGAATTCTGAGAAGATTGGGAAACTGGGCGGGGGGCATTGTCTCCCAAAATGCAGGAACTCAAGCCTACACCTACACTCCCGATAGCCAGATGTTGAAGGAATTTCTTGCGCGAAAGCGTTTGTTTTTCTTTATGTTCCATTTTTCACAATTGAATTAGGGAATAAACCAGTGGGGAAAAGCCACAATGATGCCTATAAAAATAAGTTGAATAGCTACAAAGGGAATTATGCCCCAATAAATGTCTCGCGTTCGAACACTAGAGGGTGCCACTCCTTTTAAATAAAAGAGGGAAAAGCCAAAAGGCGGGGTTAAAAAAGACGTTTGCAAATTGACAGCAATCAGGATGCCCACCCAAAGCAAGTTCATTTCATACAATTCGAATAGCGGGGTAATAATGGGAACCAAAATGAAAATTATCTCGATAAAGTCGATGAAGAATCCCAGGAGGAACATCATCAGTAAGGCTACGATTAAAAACTGCGTGGCGCTAAGCCCGGAGGTTTGTAGCCACTCGATGAGAAGTACGTCTCCCCCTAGTGATCGAAACAATAAAGAAAAAGTAGTGGCACCCAACAGGATAAAAAAGATCATGGCTGTCAACTGCGCGGTTTCCTCACCGACTTCGCGGAGCATAGAAAAGGATAATTCGCCCTCAAACAGCGTAAGAAAAATCGCACCTAAGGCGCCGATTGCTGCCGCTTCGGTAGGCGAGGCGATACCCGCAAAAATTGAACCCAGAACGGCAAGGATCAAACTGATAGGCAATACAAAGGCACGCACTATATGCCAAAAGCGGGGCCGGTCTATACCTTTTGCAGCCGGAGGCGCCTTTTGGGGGTGAATGGAAGCATAAATGATAACATACAAAATATACAAGCCCACCAATAAAATTCCGGGTAAGAGGGCCACAGCAAATAATCCACCCACATCGACCTGTTGACCCGATCGGCTGGCGTTGCTGATCGTATCTGCCAAAATAACTAAGACAATAGATGGAGGAATAATTTGACCCAAAGTTCCCGATGCGGCAATGGTGCCGGAGGCGAAGGAGGGCGCGTAACCTCTATCCAGCATAGTCGGCAGTGAAATCATCCCCATTGTCACCACTGTAGCTCCTACAATACCTGTCGATGCCGCCAATAGAGCTCCAACAAGGACCACCGAAATGGCCAGGCCTCCAGGTATACCGCGCATTAATCCCGCCATAGTTTGCAGCATATCACGCGCCAAGCCAGAGCGTTCCAGTACAATACCCATAAAAATAAAAAGGGGGACAGCCATCAGTACGTAATTGGTCATAATGCCCATCATACGGGCCCCCAACAAATGAAAATCTCCGGCCTGAAATGCCTCAGGGCGCATATACATTAAATAAAGTCCGATTAAAGTAGCCAGACCGCCCAATGTAAAAGCCACGGGATACCCCTTTAAAATTAGGATGAAAAGCAGAACGAACATGATGAGTGCTAGGTAGGCCATAAATTAGGACTTGGAGCGGTCTAAGAGTCTCAAACTAAGTTTAAACCAATGAGCAACTGCTTGTAAGAATAATAAGGTAAAGGCAATTAACAATAGACCTTTGAGCAAATAGCGCCCCCCTAGGCCACCTGCCTGAGGGGACTGTTCTCCGATTAGCCAGGACTGATAAAATAGTTTCCAACCGACTTGCATCATGATCCAGGTCCACGGAAGAAGAAATATTGAGGTTCCTATGAAGTCCACCCATTGCTGACGTCGTTTCGTCCAGGATTGGTACAGAATATCTACTCGTACATGGCGGTCGCGTTGAAAAGCCCAGGCCCCACTGAGTAAAAACAAGGCGCTGAAAAGATAGACCTCTACTTCCATGACCCACACCCGGGATAGGTCCAGTGCATAGCGTAAAAACACATCTGTACTTACCCATAAGACTAAAAACGGGCTTAGCCAGCTGATCGCTCGCCCCACCCGAGCATTGAATCGCTCAATGCCGCCCACAAAAATTTCTACCACAGATTTCAATTGCATAGAGGTTCAAAATACACAAAGTCCCAGACAAGCAAAAACTGTCTATCAATCTTTGAATGTTTGTCCTCTAAGGCTGTATCTTACTCCTCAAATCAAATGTAATGTCGATGAAATCATTTGAAAGGCCGGTACAGTATATGATGAAAGAAGATGCTTTCAGCCAATGGCTCGGCCTGTCTGTGGACAAGGTAGATGCGGGATACTGTCAGTTATCCATGAAAGTTAAGCCTGAAATGCTCAATGGGTTTAAAATTCTTCACGGGGGAGTAGCTTTCGCCATGGCCGATTCTGCCATGGCTTTTGCTGCCAATAGTCATGGACAGCTCAGCGTGGTCACAGACGCCCATATACAATTTCCGGCTTCGGCAACAGAGGGTGAAAATTTGATTGCAGAAGCCAGGGAAACAGCGCGAAGCCGAAAAAAGGGATTTTACGAAGTAACAATCAAAGAAAAAGAGACAGAAAGACTCATTGCCAAATATCAGGGAAGCGTCTACATCCGATCTACATCCATCCCCCCTGAATCACAACAATAGGGCAGGTGTATTTGTCTTAACAATAAATAATAATATGCAACATATAGTCTTGGGTGGCGGGTGTTTTTGGTGTATTGAAGCCGTCTTTCAGTTGTTTGATGGAATTGAAGATCTCATGCCGGGCTATGCCGGCGGAATGACGCCCGACCCCTCTTATCGAGAAGTTTGTTCTGGATCAACAGGCCACGCAGAAGTTGTTCGCGTTTCATTTGATGCCGACAAGCTCAGTTTAGAGAACGTTTTGACACTTTTTTTTCACGCACATGATCCTACGACATTGAACCGTCAAGGAAATGATGTGGGCACACAGTATCGCTCAGCTATCTATTATCAGAGCGAAGAACAGAAAGAAGTGATTGATCGTGTGATTGATAGTATTGAAGAAAAAGAGGTATGGGATCGACCCATCGTTACGGAAGTTGCGCCCTTAGATACTTTTTACCCGGCAGAGGACTACCACAAAAATTATTTTCAAGAGCATCCTTCGCAGCCGTATTGCAATGTTGTCATAGGGCCTAAATTGCAAAAAATGAAAGAAAAATTTTCTCAACGTTTAAAATCTGCATCATGAGTTATAACCCATTAAATTCCGAGGAGGAGCGAATTATCATTCATAAGGGAACAGAGCAGCCCTTTACCGGCGAATACAATGATCTCAAAGCAACAGGCACTTTTGTCTGCCGGCGCTGCAATAATCCACTTTACCACTCCGATGATAAGTTTGATTCGGGTTGCGGCTGGCCCAGCTTTGATGATGAAATAACAGGAAATGTGAAACGCGTACCCGATGCAGATGGTCGGCGAATTGAAATTCTTTGCGGAAACTGTGGGGGCCATCTGGGGCACGTGTTTTCCGGAGAAAAATTTACTGAAAAAAATACCCGACATTGCGTGAATTCACTCAGTGTGCGTTTCATTCCGGAAGGCGAAGAACTTCCCCAAATCAAAACAGAAGATGAGTAATACAAGCTATAATTTTATGGTTACAGGGGCAACGGGATACATTGCATCCTGGATTGTTCATGACCTTTTACAAGCAGGACATACCGTGTACGGAAGTGTTCGGGATTTGGAGCAAACTGACAAACACCAGCACCTGCTTAACATAGCGGAGACAGCACCGGGCACCTTAGAGCTTTTTGAAGCTGATCTGCTTATCGACGGATCTTTTTCTGAAGCAGCCAAAAAGTGTGATTATGTGCTTCATACGGCCTCGCCGTTTAAAATTGACGTAAAAGATCCACAAAAAGAACTGGTAGAGCCGGCAGTAAAGGGGACAGAAAATGTAATGCGATCTGCCATAGCCTCTGAGCAAGTAAAACGAATTGTGGTTACAAGTAGTGTAGCAGCGATTTATGGCGATAATCAGGATATTCAGTCTAAGCCGGATGGACAGTTTGGCCCTAAAGATTGGAATACGAGCAGTTCGCTACAACATCAAGCATATTCATACTCAAAAACTGAAGCTGAAAAGAAAGCGCGCAGTATGATAGAAAAGCAGCAGGATACAGATCTGGTAACCATTCACCCCGGCTTTGTATTAGGACCCTCTTTGGCGTCGCGGAAGGATTCAACAAGCATTGATTTTATTTTACAAATGCTTTCCGGACAATTCAAGCTTGGTGCTCCTGCACTGTATTTTGGGTTTGTTGATGTACGCGATATTTCAAAGATGCATATTCGTGCAGCCCTTAGAGATAGAGAAGGCGGACAACGCTATATAGGCATTTCAGAGAGTGGCCATGTGTTAGATCTGGCCAAAAAGATAGAAAAACATTTTCCGAATGAGTTTCCGCTTCCAACTCGCTTTTTGCCGAAGACCTTAATGTATATTATGGGACCTTTTATCGGTCTTAGCTGGAAGTTCGTGCGGCGAAATATTGGAACTCCAATTTCTTTCGACACCTCACTTACAAAACGAGATTTAGAAATTGAGTTTAAGCCATTGGATGAAACGCTTCGCGATATGGTGGAAAAAATGAAAAAACAGCATTGGTTAGATTAGTGGAAATATGCTACTTTTGCAGCTGTCTACATTACTCAATGCAAATTCAATCTTATGATTAAGTACGGAACAATCAGCTTTTTACTTCTTTCACTTTTTATCTGGAGTTGCGCGGATGATGGTGCCTCATCAGATAGCTCTTCTGATGCATCGGAAATGGGACAGGAGTCCTATTCTGTAGATGTTGAAATGGACGAAGAAGGTACTCCGCTTCCGTGCTCGATAATTGCTGATGAATTGTTAGCAGAAGAAGTAGCTAAGTTTGCAAGCTCGGATCGAGTGCCGCAGAAGCTAGATCAAGTAAATTCGCAGTCTTGCTCTATTAGTTTGCTAAATGATGTTGGATTGAAATTGGGTGAAGTTCGGCTCATCATTAATCCTATGGAAGCACGACCCGACCGAGAAGAAATTGCCAAGCGAACTAAGAATACTGATTATGTTGATGATCTTCCCATGCCCGCCATGCATAGACAGTTATCTACGCTTACTACGCTCATTTTTGACCATGGCCTGTATACCTACAACCTCAACGTAAATTTGATTAAAGGTAGTAACAAAGAACAGTACGAGCTGGCTCGCAGTATTGCCATTCATATCGCGCAAAATGTGGAAGAGTAGCCTTTTAAGCACGTTTCAGTAAGACACTTCTAGACTTTTGTTTTCTGCGTATGGATGCAGATTCCATTGTACTGTAATGAATGACAAAGGATTGGGTTGATTTCCTCATTATTCCAAAAAAGCCCTCAAATAATTAACTTCCACTTTTGCCAGAGGGATAGCAGTGATAGGGACGAGCGGTCCAGCCCCAGCAGCCGTAGAGCGAGGCGGTGACCGCTAGGAAACCCTACGCAGCCGAACGGATGCGGGGCTGGCGGATCGGCACTACAAACGGATAGCCCGACCGCACGCCAGCGATTATTATCGATGGCGGAGGACTGGCCAAAAAAATTATCATAAGACGGATCTAAAAAGCTTATTTGCCGTAAAAGCCGTGCATCATCCATATGTGGGGAGCGCTAACGGCAGCTAAGAATAGAAAAATTGCTGCCGGGACTCCTTCAAAGGGGAGATCAAGGGTATACAGCGCCAAGACGAAAGCGGCAATGAATACATAAGCTGCCAAGGAAAAAGGAGCTGCCGCGCGCAATAACTGCCGATCGGAATATTGAAGGCCAGCGCGCAAATGACGCCAGGCTCGCCAACTGTGGAGACCGACAAAGTACAGGGCAAAGGTCAATAAAAGCGGAAGTGCAACACCGATAGCTATAACGATTACCGTCAATAAGTAAGAAGCCAGGGCTTTGCGCGGAAGCTTAAACAAGGGTAGAATTATGCCAAGTATACATATAGCAAGGGCAGGAGCGTATGGTGAAAAATCGATAAGCGGTAAGCCCAGAGCATGCAAATAAAGGCTTAGCTCGCCGGGGTGACTGCCCAATAAAAAACCAAGCATACTCAGACCATACCCCCATGCCAATAATGGATTGTAAACGCCCCAATGTTTGAGGTCCGTCTCTCCAAAATGCCAGGCAGAGTACCCTAAAAATGCCACAAGTCCGACTGCAGGCGAGGCCCACCAGACACCCACAATAGCAATCATAATGGAAATATAAACCGCAATAAACGTAAGCCAATGACGTGGAGAGCTGGGGGCCGATCCATCTAAAACGTGGTCTACGGCCCCGTGGGGAATACCGGGGAATATGAGTCCTCCGATCAATAGTGGCAGGGCCAGCCATTGGGTAGCTTGGGGAACGATGAGATGCACGCCAAAGAGTAATATCGTCAGCCAAAGGACGAGTTGCTGTTGCATCTGACGGGGATCGAACAATTTGCCTACCGTCTGCACAGCGCCTCCAAGGTATTTCCGGTCGAGTGCTCTAAGGAAAGGCGCGATGGGCAGCGAAAAGAGTAAAGGGATCTCTTGATGGAGACGCATATCCTCCCTCAAAAAAGTTAACACTTTTGGTGTTTTGATGCGCTGAAAGAGTTGTTTGAATATAGGCTTCCCCCACTCGGGTTCCTGATCCAGAATGTCGAGTAATAGACGATCGTAAAATCGGTAGCGCGGTTTTCGGTAAGTCGTGGGTAAAGCCGTATTTTCGATCAGGGCCTGTGCCAGGGCATCACCGTGTGTCACCATGTTATAAAACGCATAGCCGGTAGTAGGTTTTACCGCGCCGGCAGCCGTACCTATTGGAATGATGCGTTTTTTTGTGGAATTGAAGGGCCGCTTTGCATCTAGCGCCTGGCTCATGGGTATGGCCCCTTGTTCGCGCTCCAGGACGTTATACGCTCCGACATGCTTGCTTAGCCATCGTTGAAGCTCTTCATCGGCCCAGTCTGCATCTATTTTTTCTTGTCCAAAGCGCGTGAGTTCGATCAGTAATTCATTATCCGCAGTGGGTAAGAGATATAAAAATTGAGTTTCGCCCTTTTGCGGCACTTCAAAGTTCATTAAATCCATGCGCTGGGGATCAAATTCGGGCTGCTCGGTGCGTATTCGGTAACCGAGGAATGATTGCCACAGATCTATGGAATGAGCCGAACCACTTAAGGCTGACGTGCGACTGTCAAAAATCTTTTTTGCTCGGACCCGAATATCGGATAGCGGAATTTCTCCATTTTCTGGGTCGATGCTGTCTTTGACCGATTCGCGAATCCATTCAAAAGAGCTATGCTTGGATAACGTATCTTTTACCATGGCATAAAAATCGGCACTGCGCACTTGATAATAGGCATAGGGGTCCAAGGGATCTACGCGGTCACCTGCGCGCGCCTTGGTCCATTTATGGCTTATACAATCGCTTAGACGGTTTACCCAAACATCATCTGTCTTCGCCCAAAAACACCAGGTTCGGTCTTGACTATTTTTGGATTGTGGCTCAATCAGAACCACGCGATTTTGGTCTAAATATCCATGACGAGCCAAAGCCCATAGAAGGGAAAGTCCACCACCGCCGCCGCCAATAACTGCCACATCGCAGTCGAGGATCTGTTCAGCCTGAAGGGCGGTTTCCGGTGAATCTTTAATATGAGTATAAGATGACATGACAGTTACTCAAAGGAAGAAATGGGGAATTAGTTTAAAAATGCCTTTAAAAATCTATTATGTAATATAAAAACAGGCATCACGACATATTTTGTTTGGCAGAGAGCTTGTTTTTATCTGATTTATGTGGCTTTAACAGCTACTTAATGTTGTAGGAAGGAGATGCACTAAAAAAACCCTCTGCCCCAAAATGGGGCGGAGGGTTCTGACGCTTATTTGCGTGCGATATCTAATTCCTAGCAACCGGCCCGAGGATATAAAATCCAGATCGGCCATGCAGGTCATTAGGCTCATTTAGAAGCCAATGAGTCGTATACCTACATTCAATGGCATCATATCGTAAACATCATTATTGTCTGCATCGAAGAAATCATTTAATGCAAGATTACCGTAAAGCGTGATCCATCCATATCCAATTTCAGCATTTACGCCATATCGGAACTGATTGAAGTTGAAGTTGTTATTGGTGCGGTTGTCAAAAATATCAAACTTTTCCCGGTATTGAGTATTGAGGCGCAGCCCTACAAAACCTCCGGCTCCTACGCGGAAGGATCGTTTTGTGTTTTCAGGATTTGACTCAAAGTTTACCGTAAGCGGAACTGTCATATACCAGGCTGATAAGCGGTTAACATCGTAATCAGTGCCCGTGAAATCAAAGACAACATTGGGATCTCTGGGGCGCATGCTGACTTCGTTTTCCAAGTCATATTGGAAATATTCGAAACTCAAGCCCGACATGAGACTAATGTAGTTTTTATGCAGACTCAGTCTCGTCTTGAACAAGTGTATGTTGAAGTTCCACGAGCCCCAGACTTCCTGCTCCATAGGGTTTATGGCTCCTTCGATCTCGGGAAATATCTCGGATGGGGAGCCATCATTGTAGATATAACTTGCAAAACCAAAGTCAAACATTAGCCAACGCGTTTTCCAGGGGTCAAAGCTTTTTTCCTTTTCGTCGCTATCTTCAATTCCCAAGGTAATTTTTTTCTCGGGCACGGTGTCATTTTCCGACTCTTCCATGACCTGGATTTGAATCTTCTTCCCTTTGCGGTTGAGAGTAATCGTATCTCGGTTTTGCGCCCATTGGGGAGTCGATGAAAAAAGAAAAATAAAGGTCAGTAGAGAAAGGGGTAGTAAAGTTTTCATTTTGTTGATTTTGATGATGAAAAGTATTGAGGTGTGATCGCATCCGCCCAGCGGTTGCGGCTCACTTCTTCTTTTAAATTTTCGATGGGGCGCCATTGCGCTACCCAGTTTTTTTGATCTTCAGTTAATAATTGCGATAGGGGCTCATAAACACCTATAGTATTGGGGTCAATGGTTCCAGACGCTTCCCGGTCGGCTGGTTGTTCGACTACCTGTGCGCCATAAGCAGGTCGGGTAGTCACGACCACTGCATCGCCGTAGACAAAATTGGGACGATTAAGCGGCAATTGCATAACCACATCCATGGAGCGAGAGTAGCTCTGCGCGGCATCCTGTGAAGGCTGTTTGCGTAGGTCGGGAATAGCTACCGGTTCAAGCCGTGGAAGAGGCTGCACAGCTGCAGCTAAGTCTGACGCGATGCTCCTGGATTGCGCTGAAGGCGATACCTGCACGCGCTCGATAGAAACCATCTCGTCATGTATATGATCCACTGCAGCCACGGACTGAATCGAAGGTTGATCTGATGGAATCATCCACCATGTAGCGCTCAAGCTGATGAGCAAAAGCCATCCGGCGGCGGCGGCCCATCCCCAGTACGCTTTCTCTTCTCTTCTATACAAACTAGAAGCATTGGGGTAGACCATGGCAGGCGGAGTCAGTTTGATGTCATCCAAGCCCTCGATCTCGGCGGCTATCTCGGGGTGTCGCTCTAGAAACGCCTCGAAAGCCTCTTGCTCGTCCGGAGGCAAAGTACCCTCAAGGTAGTCCAGTGCGTAAGCTTCGTAATTTAAACTATGTATTCGTTTCATGATTTAGCTTCGTTTCGTTTGCGTATCTGCTTTTTGTTCCCGCTCCAGCAGGCTGCGCATTTTTTTTCGGGCGCGAAAGAGATATACTTTCACCTGTGAAATGGACAATTCGGTCATCTCGGCCATCTCATCATAATTGTAGCCTTCGTAGTCTCGCAGCGTTACCAATTGTCGCTGCACCGGCGATAAATAATCCAGTGCGCGATCCAGGATTTCCTGCATTTCCCACTGCTCCTCCGCATCTCGTGAACCCACGTGAATGGGAAGTACTGGAGTTGTCGGCTTTCGCTTTCGAAAGGCGTCGATCATCAAGCGATGGCCAACCGTAAACAACCAGGACTTCACGCGCTCCACTTCGATTTCTTCGCGTTTTTCCCACAATCGGGCAAAGGTCACCTGCATCACATCTTCCGCATCTGCATTCGTACGCATATTTTTTACCAAATAGCGATACAAATCATCCGAGTAGGTATCCACGATTGTATTGTATGTCCGTGTCTTCATTTCACTTATATTACGATTGCGCCCCACGAAAAGTTACAGCCTCCCCAAAAATATTCTAAATTTATTTTTATTTGGCCGCATCCCCCGAGGCTTGAGGGCCTCGGCGGTCGGGTCATTCGGGGGTTCCGTCCTCGACCAATGGTCGGGACCCGCTCGCTATGCTCCCGGCCCCTACTACCCCTTGCGGGGCCTGCGCGCCGGGCACGCCTGGGGTTTGTTGTTAAGTCGATTCAGTGTTGAAATGTTGAGTTTTTTAGAAGGGGGTCAGGACTGTTCTTGCATAGACCATTGAGAAAGATATCAAAGCTACACCGTATCAAAAATCCATCGGTCAAACCGGTAAATAAAGTGCTTTGTGTGAGGGCGAACCATATAACGGCTTTGCCGTTAATCTCTCGGGCATGAAGGCCGATCCGGTATTGCTCTCCATGAGACATTACCAGCAGTGCAGACGAGCAGACCATTTATAGGCGTGCCGTTAGGCACGGTCTATCGGTAGAGACAAAATATTCGAATAGTATGGCGTGCCGTAGGTACGCTCTGGGGTTTGTTGAGTTGAGCATCTAGTTAGTCGAATCCGGCCTGCCGCCTTTAACGCAGCGCTTGACTTAGTGAGCATTTGTAAATAACATCAACCGCCTCTCTCAGGTCCTAATAAAATTGTATCTTAGAAGAGCTTGTTATTGGATTACGCAATAATAGGTATAACTATTGCGATAAGGTTTTATTAAATATCTTCAGATAAACGAACACCGTAAAACACTTGTAGATCATGGCCAAATCTCAAAAGACTGTTGAAACCGAAGTCAATGTCACCGACTTTATTCACGATTTTGTGGATAATGAGCAGAAGAAAGCTGACAGCTTTGAACTCGTGAAAAAGATGACCGAATGGTCCGGGCATGAGCCGAAAATGTGGGGTCCAAGCATCATTGGTTTTGGTAAATATCACTACACCTACAAAAGCGGACACAGCGGCACAGCGCCACTGATCGGGTTTTCGCCCCGCAAGAGTAAAATCTCTCTGTATGTATTCACACCCATCGACAAGAACGAAAAGTTACTCGAAGATCTGGGGAAATTTACCATGGGGAAAGCCTGCATCTATGTCAAAAAACTATCTGACATCAACCTAAAGGTGCTAGAAAAACTGTGTAAAAGCACCATGGCCCATTTAAAACATACACACGGAGACTCGAATGAAGAGGCCGGTTAAGCGTAACAAAACGGTTTACTTTATACACCCTCAAACTATTCAACGATGAAATTCAATAAAAAAGATGCACCAATTGATGACCGGTTACTTCTACCTGCCTATGGAAACACCATAGCCTGGTTAACTATTCTCTTAGGCCTCTTAATCGTCGTACAAGCGGGTTTTAGCTGGGGTGTTCTGGGTAAAGAATTATCCTCATTTGTGTTTAAATGCGCGATATTGATAGGATTAGGTTTGTTTGTAATTAGTAAAAACATGTTCAATTTACGCGCGGGACTGCTCGGTCGCCTAAGTGCGATGATGGCTTCCGTGGTTTACGCTATCGTGATTGTGATAATTAGTCCCGTTATTTCCTATCTTAAGGGAGACGGCTTATCCACGAGTCTGGAGCCGGCCGAGGTGATGATCAATATTTGCATTTTTTACTTTATTACACTTTTTATACGAATTGAGTCTTCCTCTAAGGAAAAATCAGCAAAAAGATCTCAGGTTGAAAACTAGAGGAGTTTGTGCCCCTTTTTTCTAACTTACCCCTTCTCAAATAAGGGGTAACTTTTCCTTTTTGACCCGAACAAATGTAGCCGTTGAGCTTGACGATTCGGGTATTTTTTCAATTCATCCCTCATATTCTACAATTCGTCGGATTACATTCGCTGATATCGACAAAAAAGTTCGGTCTTTATCATAAAAAATGAAGGACCTACTACATCTGATGTTATTCTTGCTTAGCCCGATATGGATTATCGGGCAAACGGAAATTGAGGGCCACATCATCGACAAAGGAGGAAGAGGCATTGCCGGAGCCAGCATTTATCTGGAGGGAACCTATGCCGGAACCTTTAGCGACTCCACGGGTCGCTTTCACTTCACTACATCGGAAACGGGGCAACAAACTCTGGTTGTTGAGTTTTTGGGATTTCGCACCGAGCGCCGAACGCTGCGGGTTCAGGAAATGCGTGGGCTTAAGCTGCGATTACGACCCGCAACCAACACCATGCAAGCGGTCAAGGTAACGGCAAGTACCTTCACGGCCGGTGATAATGGAAAAACAGCCGTGCTCAAACCCCTTGATATTGTGACCACACCAGGGTCATTAGGCGATGTGATAGGAGCCATACAAACACTGCCGGGTACACAGGCCAATGCAGAAGATGGTCGCTTATTTGTACGTGGGGGCGACGCCTCGGAAACGGCCATCTATGTCGACGGGATGAAAGTGTTTACGCCATACACGCGAGCTGTAGCGGGAACACCCGTACGAGGTCGGTTTAGCCCATTTTTATTCAAAGGCGTCAGTTTTAATTCCGGGGGCTATTCCGCGGCTTACGGACAGGCTTTGAGCGGAGTTTTAGACATGAAAACCATTGACGAAGTAGATCAGGACGAAACGAATATTTCCCTCATGACCCTGGGGGCAGGTATCGGCCACACGGCAAAATGGGAGAATAGCTCGCTTTCCTTCAACAGCTCCTATATCAATCTGGCACCCTACCTATGGCTGTATCCCGGTCGGTTAGAGAATATCAAGCCCTTTGAAGGCCTTTCCGGAGAAGCAATTTATCGACGTCAGTATAAAGATGCCCGCTGGAAAACCTATATATCAGGTGATCAGGGACGCTTAGCCGTCCGACGGCCTAATATTAATACCGGGGAAGACGAGAAGCTGCGAGTTGCCAATCAAAACGCCTATCTAAACAGTACGTACACAGAAATAATTGATGACAACACTTCCTTATTTACAGGGATTAGCGGCGGCTGGAATGCCGATGATTTTCAAATGGGCGAGCAGCGGGTGGCTACCAAACTGGGCGGCGGGCAATACCGCTTAGCACTCAAACAACTCTACGGGGATCAATGGGTAATAGACTTTGGAGGCGAACATCTGTTTGAGCATCATACTATAGAAGTTAGAAACAAAGATCGGCGCACCTTCTCTAATCAATACGCTGTCAACCTAACATCGGCGTTTACGGAGGGACAGTATCATTTTAATCCAGACTGGGCCATCAAGTCGGGATTCCGGTTGGAGTATGATCATGCCTTGCAACGCTGGTCTGCGCTCCCGCGCATGACGCTGGCTCATAAGTGGACAGAAAGAACGCAAATATCGCTGGCTTACGGCCGCTTTTCTCAAAACCCCCAGCCTGAATACCTGCATGCCCAGGGAGAACTGGAGCAAGCGATAGGACAGCATTTTCTGATGAACCTAAATTATAAAAGCAAGACACATCTTTTGCGTGTTGAAGGATATTTTAAGGACTATGATCAACTGATTCGCTATCCGTCCACAGCGGAACGTCATCTTTCGACGGCCACCGGAAAAGGCTATGCCTATGGCGCAGATGTATTTTGGCGCGCGAATAACTGGATTCGGAACCTTGATTTTTGGGTTAGTTATGGTTGGTTACAATCGGAGCGACTGTATAAGGACTATCCCGAATGGGCCACGCCGGCTTTTACGACGGAACACAATTTCTCTATTGTCGGAAAACGGTGGATCCCCTGGCTAAACTCACAACTGGGCGTCACCTACCAGTTTGCCAGCGGGCGTCCTTTTCACAATCCGAATCGCAGCGGCTTTATGCAATCTCGCTCGTCTGACTTTCATATCCTTAATTTTAGCTGGTCTTATTTGATTACACCGCAAAAAATCCTATTCATTTCTGTTCAAAATGCACCCAATATTAAAAACGAATTTGGACAGCGTTTTGGCACACACCGTAACGAAATGGGACAATTTCCTTCTCAAACTATACGGCCCAATTTTGACCAGATGTTTTTTGTCGGCTTTTTCTGGACGATTAGTTCAGATAAGTCAAAGAACCAATTGGATCAGTTGTGAGGTGGAGGTAGAATTGGATGAAGGGTTTTCGTAAGGGGTTTGGCATCTTCTTGAAAGTGGCACAGCATCACTCGAATGGGGGCACAATGCCCTCCGGAATATGCAGCATCCGCCGGATTGTCAGGAAAAATTTTTCAAAAATCCAGCTTTTCATCTTTTACTCCATGGATTGGTTGGGTCAGCTTGCTGCGGAATATCCATAGAGCTCAAGAGGGGTTCCTTTAACTTCCAGATCGTCCCTCATCTTAAGTTATAATCGTTTATGACCTACTTCATTCCGCAATGCCTTTATGATTTCTTTATTCGCGCATCTAACCTTAGTTTTACTTAAATTCTGCATTTTATTAGGCTGCGATGCGGTGAAAAATTCAATCAGGTGCGTTTCAATGACATGAGATTCCTTATCGTTCAATCACTTGCCCTAAGCACTTAGTATTCACGTTCATTTTCAAGAAAAGAGAAGATGTGGTCTTGGAATAATGTCTTTTTGTTGCTCAGCATCAGCTTTTCAATATTTTCAACAATTTATGATTCAAATACAACTTCTCTTTCCCTACCTGCTCACTTTTAAGAAATCCACCTTCTTCCAGCGCTCTCAAATAATTTCCTACGGTTTTTAAATTTCCCAGGCCGGCTTCTTCCAGAAACTGCCGCTTGGTGTAAGGCAGCCGGAATAAAACCTCTATAAGGTCTTTGGAGTATACTTTAGGTAGTCGCTCTTGAATTTTCGCCCCTACCTTAGCCATAAGGGTTTCGATCCGCCCGATGCGTTGGCGATCTTCTCTGGCGGTCCATTCGATCATGTCAAGCATGTATCCTACCCAGCCTTCCCAGTCATTTTGCTCGGTTACTGCCCGCAAGTTCTTATAATAAGCCGCTTTATTTTCCATAATATAACGGCTCAGGAACAAGGCCGGCAAGTCCAGCAACCCGGTTAGTTTCAGATAGAGCAACAAAATGATTCTTCCCACACGTCCATTGCCGTCAAAAAAGGGGTGGATTGCTTCAAACTGGTAGTGAATAATAGCCATTTTCACCAAGGGGTCAAACTCATCTTGGACATGGATAAAATCTTCCAGGTTCTTCAGTTTTTGCCGGATGTTTTCTTCTCCTTCGGGTGGGGTATAAACCACTTTGCCGCTGGTCGGGTTTTTCAGTTGAGTGCCAGGTGCATTGCGTATGCCCGCATTGTTTTCTTTGATCACTTGCACCAGCTTGATGAATAGGTTGGTGGTGAGTATAGGTTTCTTTTCCATTTCCTCCATACCCAACCAAAGAGCATTTTTGTAATGTAATGCTTCCTTTACAGCCGGGTTGTCTATTTTTTTATCAGCAATGGACTGCTTGAACAGCTCATCTTGGGTGGTGATTATGTTTTCTATAGCCGAACTAGCTTGTGCCTCTTGCAATTGTATGGTATCTATGAACAGCGTAGGGTTGGGTAGCTTGGTTATAGCCCCTTTCAATTCGGATAAAGCCCGGCTAGCAGCAATAGTTTTTTTGAGAATCGCCATAGTTTCAATCTTTGCCCTGGGCGGCAGCAGGGGCAAATCGTTATATGGTTTGTCAGGACTATAAGTCATTTATTCGTCTTTTTAACAAGGTCGTTTATTACACCCGAATCTATAACAAGGGCAAATATAACAAAAAATTACACTTGTTTGAAGTTCGCGGGCGTTTATTGACCTCGTTCCACCCCCACTTCTAATTAATCGATTTCTGCATTTTTTTGTTAATCATTTCTCGAATATTTATTGTTCTCTAACATCTTTGTAAGTCCCTATTGTTTACCTGACTTTTGTTTGATGGTATTCTTCGAAAGCGCTTTCCCTATTCGCCCAATTCGAGATTCAAAATTTTTTTCGCAATCATCTTTCCAAATGCTAAAATTATTGATCAAATGTTTTTTGTCGGCTTTTTCTGGACGATTAGTGCGGATAAGAACAGGAATCAGTTGGATCAGCTGTAGAGCAAAGAATGAATAATATGATAATTACCTTTTTATGGTCTTGGCTGAATCTATTTCAAGTGCAGGACAGTCGGTCTTATCCTGAGCTTTTATGAGTATATGAGTAATTGATTTGAGACTCCTTTTACTCGATCATACAGGTTTATCCCAATTAATTATTACCGAAAGAACAGGCACTTAAAGGCTCTAAAGTCAACTATTTGTGCCAGTTTTATAGCCATCTTTAAGTTTAGGTCAAGCCTTATCCTGGGGTCCAGTGCAGGCTTCTTTCAGAGTAGTTTTCCATAAAGACCAATAAATAGTAGCCGGTATTTGTGGAATCCTTATATTAATGTCATGGGCAGGAGAAAATTAGAACGAACACTGGGTTTGTTAGATATCCTGATGTTTGGGATAGGTGGTATCGTGGGTGCAGGTATATATGCTATTATTGGCGAAGCAGCTGCCTTGAGTGGAAATATGCTGTGGCTCAGCTTTATTATTGCATCCTTTGTGGCTTTTCTAACTGGATTGAGTTACGCCGAATTTGTCAGCCGCTTTCCGGATTCAGGAGGCAGCTTTGAGTATATAAAGCAAAGTTTAGGCGAAAAGGCAGCTTATTTTCTATCGGTATTTATGATACTTACCGGTATTGTGGCCGCCGCGGCCATTGCAATCAGTTTTTCGAGTTACTTGAGCAGGCTCATAGATTTTCCTTCATGGACGATTGTAATCGCTGTGGTGGGGCTGATGGCCTTATGTAATATTTTTGGCGCTAAGTACAGTTCATACTATAATGCCTTTGCTACAATCGTAACATTAGGCGGTTTAGGTGTAGTGATCGCAGTGGGTCTGCCCGAGTTTAGCAGTGAAAACCTTACCCGCCTTAATGATCAGGGGTGGCATGGAATACTGGCGAGTAGCGCATTGATTTTTTTCAGCTACATTGGATTTGAGGATTTGGTTAAAATGGCTGAGGATACAAAAAATCCAGAAAAGGTCATGCCAAAAGGTATTCTTATAAGTAGCGCAGTGGTTCTTGTCCTTTACGTCTTAATAGCTTTAAGCGCATTAAGTGTGTTAGACTGGAATACCCTCGCAAACGCCGACGGCCCTTTAGCATCGGTAATAGAAATTAAGCTAGGTAAAATAGGCTCAATGGGTTTGGTGGTAGTGGCCCTTTTTGCTACGAGTAAAACTATTTTGAGTAATATATTAGGAACTTCACGCCTACTCTATGATGTGGCCCGGGATAGTGATATAAACTGGTTGAGAAAATTCACGACGATTTCCGGTATAGGTAACGCTCCAAATTATGCAATTATAGCCATCGCGCTTATTGCCATTGCATTTGGTCTGCTTGGAGACTTAAAAACTGTAGCAAGTATTAGTAATATATTTATTTTCATTGTTTTTGGAATGGTAAACTTCTCTTTACTTGTTTTTCGATATAGGAGTCGAGGCAGCCGAAAAAAAGCCCCCTTTCGCATACCCTTAAACGTAAATAATATTCCCATTCCAACGATTATAGCCCTATTGACGATCCTCCTGCTATTCGGCTATAATATTTATAACTTAATGAAGGGGAATCTGTGAGTAAATGCAACTCAGAATCAATAACCTTCCCGTGTTATCTTTTCCATCGGATTGTATATAATCCATCTCAAACCGACCGAAGGGAGGCATGAACGATCAACGGTTTGTATTTGGTGTCGTGGCTGACGTCAGGAAGCCATGCACTCTACACTCTATACCTTGTGTGTGCCACGAATGGCAAACATCCTTTAAAGATAGCTGCTTTGAAAGAAGTAATCAATTTCTGCGGCGAAATTGAATTAGCTGATGGAGTGGCAGTCTCCTATGGACGGTAGTAACGACACCGAACCATTAGTAAGTCGAAAGCTGGTTTACGGAGAGGTATGCAGTGAAGTAAGCGAGACTAAAAGGGTTGGTTCTGACCCTGGCACGCTAAAGCTACAGGGCAAGCTGAACAGGATGGAATTATTCACAAAAACGGACACAGAAAGCTAAGAGGTAGCTTGGGTTAATAAAAGATATTTCTTTTTTGGTGACATGTATCCTAATGTACTGTGTTTTCGGTGTGGGTTGTACCACCTTTCAATATAATCAAAGATAGGCTTTTTGGCCTCTTCGAAGTTCTTATAGTCATTTTTATAGACTAATTCTGATTTAAGGGTTTTGAAAAAGCTTTCTGCAGGGGCATTATCTCAGTAGCAGCCTTTTCGACTCATACTTTGTTCTACAACTTTAGATTGCCTTATGGTTTGCCTGAACTCTGCGCAACAGTATTGAACACCATGACCCGAATGCAGTAGAAGCTTTCGATTCATCTTTCTTCTTTTTAGGGCTATCTTAAAAGCTTCTGTACTTGTTTTGCGAACAGACATATCATTAGGTAGTGTCCAACCCAAAATCATTCGATCCGCTAGATCTAAGATTGTGGTCAGAAATGTCCAGCCGTTCTGAGTGGGAATAAATGTAATATCACTTACTCACTTTTCATTGACGCGCTCAGCTGCAAAATTACGGTTTAAGATATTCTTAAATACTTTGTGATCATGTGCTGAGTCAGTAGTATGAATATATTTACGTCTCGGTCGGGCTTGAAGGCCTTGCCTCTGCATGCTTCTAGCTACAGTAGATCGTGAGGCCTGCATACCACACTGCTCTAATTCCTGGTGAATCCTAGGACTCCCATAGCTACCTTTGCTTTTCTCGAATACTTCCTGAATATGTTTATCTAAAGCTATATTGGCCTTTTCTAATACACACCCATTTTTAATCTAGCGATAATAAGCTGATCGCGAAGCACCTAATACTTTACACATTTTTTCAACAGTATATCGCACTCGATTCATTTGAATGAATTGATAGGTACTCTGTCTTTCTTGGAAAAATGCTGATGGCCTTTTTTAAGATCTCAACTTCTAAGTCCTTGTCTTTTAAGGCGGTTTTGAGCTGCTTTATCTGTTTTTGTTCCGGTGTCAAAGATTCGTTGCCATTTCCAGAAAAGAGAACTTGACGATCCTCGGTATCTAAAAACTGCTTGCACCATTTCCCAATTACTGAGGGATGAATATCTAATTCATCTGCTAAGGCCTTAATAGTCGTTCCTCGAGACTGCGCCAAACTACTTCCAATTTGAAGCTCTTCTCATACTTTCTTCTTGTTTTTTTCATTATCTAAATGTAAGGGTTATAAACTACCGCTTAACTTTTTGTGTCTATTTATGAATAACTCCGCCTGATCTGTCCTCATCTAAAAACACTTCCACATAGTCACCTTTTCAGTAATTTTCAACCCCGTCTTTTTAGGGTGGGATGCAATACATCATCCACAACAGCGACTAATACATACAGCCGATGGCGATCCCAGGCTACCTTGAATTTACCATAATAATGAGTAGAATCAGTGGGTTCGCCCAGCCACCGATAATTCATGCTATACCAATTCATATCAGACCAAAGAGACTCTCTATTACGCCCGTCGATGGCCACAGGCGATGTAGTTCTAGTGGATACAAAATCACCACTCTGTTTATTTATAGGAGGGGTTGTAGTAACCAGGGAGATGCACGGAGAGTCAACCGCTTCTTTATTGGGTTGATCACATTGATATATGAGGGTAATTAGCCGCCCAGAATGAATAGATAGAATTTTGGGTCCATGAATGTAGATAAATCACTATTGAATCAAAAGGGATTGAGTTTCTACTGTTTGTCCTTGCTTATCCTTAAACACAATGATATAGTTGCCTTTCGACAGGTCCCTCCATTGGAATTCCGTAGTTGAAGAGATGATCGTTTCCTTCCGAACAAGCTGACCGGCTGGGCTGTAAAGCTGCAATTCATGAATCTCTTCCGTCGGATCAGAAACGAAAAAAAGTCCTCGGCTTGGGTTTGGGTATATATCAACGGAGGTAAGTCTCTGTGAAAACCATACTACTCGTAAAGGAGTATAACTCCCATAACCATCGAGATCTACCATATAGATCCTGTAATAATTTGGTCCTTTGACGCATGCAAGGTGTTCATAGGAATAATTCTCCGGGGCATCGGTGTAGTCCTCCGGGTACAAGTGCTGAACTCGGTTCCAATTTTGCCCATTGGTGGAATGCTCCACCACAAAAAACTGAAGCTCAAGAGGGTTACTTATGCTCCATTCGAGGCGGGCTCCGGACTTTGTTGCTTGCGCTGAGAAGTTGTTGAGATAAATAGGCATGAGTGCTTCGAAGTACTCATAGGCTCCTATGTCCAGGGTCGAATCTACTTCTCGAGGTATTTCAGAGGTGTGCTTGACATACTCGAAAAGCACGCCATGCGAACTCACCAAGCTGTCGGGCACTTCATCACCTTCGTCAACAAGGGGACTCGTTTCGGTTAGATGAAAGTCTTGATTATCAAAATCTTCAAATAATGGATCAGTTCCCTGGATGTTGCCGCCCAGATCATTTATGGTTCCACTCATATTTGAATTGTGAGAATCTACCCAGCCGGCTTTGAACCAGTTATGTTTAATATTTAAGGTCCCTTCATCATTCATAAGTGCTAAGTTTCCACCGGCATGTGGAGTGTAGAAAACATTATTGAAGGCATGCATGGTTTCGTCCTGCGTCGACAAACGCA
>Ga0209943_1000284_pt1 | contig 34856 bp, 28 predicted proteins | sample SalPonR1_B_D2_MG_FD_185698 | JGI IMG/M metagenome (GOLD analysis project Ga0209943, IMG submission 185698) | Salt pond soil microbial communities from South San Francisco under conditions of wetland restoration - Salt Pond MetaG R1_B_D2_MG... ... | reverse complement strand
ATGTTCTTGACTATTATGTTGTGTATGGATGTGTTCATGCTTGCCGCGGCGGCCGCCGCTATTACTGCGACCAGGGCATCGTCCATTTCGTCCTCTTTATTTGCGCTTTCCTCTTCTATTGGCGAAAGGGTTTTCTCTGCCGCTTTTGCCGGTTCCTCTTTTTTGGCCGGCTTTGTTCCCAGGATCCGGCTCATTGCAGTTATCATGATCCAAAGTATCATGAGGGCCACAAATGTTATTGCCATTCCAAGAAGGGTTACGTAGAGGGATGCAAGCATTTTCTCCCCAAACGGCATTGTTTTTATCAGTTCAGGATTTGCAAAACGGTCTATAATTGTCATTTTCTCCATGGATTCACCTCCAATAAAGTGATAAGTGGAAAGTAGCAAGTGGAAAGGAAATGCAAAGAATAAAAGCTTAAATACCGAAAATATTAAAATCGCTTGAAGTATTTGATTGTATTCTTTTTCTTCTTTCCTTTTTCTGCTTTCTGCCTATTCACTTTTTATTGTTTTTCTATTTTCTCTTGCTCTTGTTTTTTAACTTTCTACTTTCTACTTTATTCTTTTGTGCTTTTTAATTTTGTCTTGGTCTTTATCTTTGTCTTTGTTTCCACTTTCTACTTTCCACTTTCTACTTTATTCTTTTGTGCTTTTTGATTTTGTCTTGGTCTTTATCTTTGTCTTTGTTTCCACTTTCTACTTTCCACTTTCTACTTTATTCTTTTGTGCTTTTTGATTTTGTCTTGGTCTTTATCTTTGTCTTTGTTTCCACTTTCTACTTTCCACTTTCTACTTTATTCTTTTGTGCTTTTTGATTTTGTCTTGGTCTTTATCTTTGTCTTTGTTTCCACTTTCTACTTTCCACTTTCTACTTTATTCTTTTGTGCTTTTTGATTTTGTCTTGGTCTTTATCTTTGTTTACACTTTCCACTTTCCACTTTCTACTTTCTACTTACAGCGGTATGTTCCCGTGTTTTTTGGCTGGTCTGACTTCTCTCTTTGATGAGAGCATGTCGAATGCGTCGGCTATTCTAGGACGGCTGGCCGAAGGCTCTATTACGTCATCGATGTAGCCTCTCTCTGCTGCTTTGTAGGGAGTTGCGAATTCGGCGTCGTATTCTGCCATTTTTTCCGCTCTTGCCTCTGCGGGATTGTCTGCGCCTTCTATTTCTTTTCTGAATATTATGTTGGCGGCTCCCTGTGATCCCATTACTGCTATCTGGGCGCTAGGCCACGCTAGCACGAGGTCTGCTCCCAGGTGCTTTGAAGCCATTGCAAGGTAAGCCCCTCCGTATGATTTCCTCACTACCAGTGTTACCATGGGCACTGTGGCTTCGCTGTATGCGTAAAGAAGCTTTGCTCCGTGGCGTATTATTCCTCCAAATTCCTGCCCTGTTCCAGGAAGGAATCCCGGGGTGTCCACAAGTGTGAGAAGCGGTATGTTGAATGCGTCGCATGTCCTTATGAAACGCGCCGCCTTGTCTGATGCGTCTATATCAAGGCATCCTGCAAGAACTTTTGGCTGGTTGGCTATTATTCCTATGCTCTGTCCGTTTATTCTGGCAAAGCATGTGATCATGTTCTTTGCGAAATGCTCTTGGTATTCCATGTAGTTGCCGTCATCGACTATGTCAGCTATTATTTCATACATATCGTATGGCTTGTTTGGATTGTCTGGAATTATTGTATCAAGGGGCGGTACGAGCCTGTTTAGGTCGTCAAGCGTCTCAATGAAGGGGGTTTCTTCCATGTTGTTTGACGGAAGAAATGAGAGCAGTCTCCTTATTTCTTCTATGCACTCTTCGTCTGTAGGCGCCTTGAAATGGGCCACTCCGCTTTTGCTGTTGTGGGTGTTGGCTCCTCCCAGGGCTTCGGCTGTTACGCTTTCGCCTGTTACGGCTTTGATTACCTGGGGTCCTGTTATGAACATCTTTGATGATTCTTCAACCATGAAGGTGAAGTCCATTATTGCCGGCGAGTATACAGCTCCTCCTGCGCACGGCCCCATTATTGCAGATATTTGGGGAATTACTCCCGATGCCACTGTGTTTCTGAAGAATATGTCTCCATATCCCCTAAGGGCGTCCACGGCTTCCTGTATCCTGGCCCCTCCGGAATCGTTTATGCCGACTACCGGCGCTCCAACTTTGAGGGCGTTGTCCAGGACTTTCACTATTTTCGCCGCATGCATTTCTCCAAGCGAACCACCTATTACTGTAAAGTCCTGCGAAAATGCGTAGACCAGTCTTCCGTCCACTTTTCCGTATCCTGTTACTACTCCTTCTCCCGGGGTGTCTGTTTTTTCCATCCCGAAGTTGGTGCAGCGGTGCTTCATGAATGCGTCAAGCTCCACGAAGCTTCCTTCGTCAAACAAAAGCTCTATTCTTTCCCTGGCTGTCAGTTTGCCTTTCTCGTGCTGCTTCTCGATGCGCTTTAATCCGCCTCCGAGCATTACTTTTTTCTTGTTTTCTCTCAGCTTTTCCAATTTGTTTATTGCCATTCCTGCCCCTCCCGTTAATTATGTGTCAAATTTACCTTTCCGTAAGCTCAAGCAGTATTCCGTTTGTACTCTTAGGATGAACAAAAGCTATCTTTGCTCCACCGGCTCCATATCTTGGCTTTTGGTCTATCATGCGAACGCCTTTTTCTATAAGATCGGCGATTGCCTCTTCAATATTTTCCACTCTGAGAGCCAAATGTTGAATGCCTTCTCCTTTTTTTTCAATATGCCTTGCAATCGGTCCGTCTTCAGAAGTCGATTCCAGAAGCTCAATTTCCGAATCACCGGTTGGAAGAAATGCAACTTTGACCTTTTGCTCTTCAACCACTTCAGTTCCATCAGCTTTCATGCCGAGCGCCTCATAAAATTCTAAAGACTTTTCCAAATCCTTTACTGCAATTCCTATATGGTCTATCTTAAGAGCTTTCATCTTTTTTTCCTCCTTTTTCCTATTGTTGTTTTTTTCGTCTGCAAGCAAAAGCTTTATTCAACAATCTTTTCAATAACCTACTTTATATAATTAAAAATCGTTTCTTGCGCCGTATAAGGATCCATTTCCCTCGATGCCACCATGCCTGACAATTCATTTATTTTCTTTTCTCTTTTCGAATTATCCAACAATGCATTCATAAGGCGCTGCCTGACCAAGTCTATTATTTCAAACTTGCTGTTGGCGATTCTTCTTTCTTTGAATTCTCCTGTTTCTTTCATATGGTCCATATGATTATTTATGCTTTTCAGTATATCGTCTATGCCTTCATTGTTTATTGCAATCGCTGGAATTACCGGTGGTCTCCAATTCTCGTTGTTGAAGTCAAGCATCATATTGATTTCAGTAATCGTTCTTCTTGCGCCGTCTCTGTCCGCTTTGTTCACGGCAAAAACATCTCCTATTTCCATTATTCCAGCCTTTATGGTCTGTATGTCGTCTCCTAATCCAGGAACCATAACCATAAGTGTTGTATCGCAAGTTTTCACTATATCAATTTCGGATTGACCTACCCCGACTGTCTCGATGAATATGTAGTCGGCTCCATAGACATCAAGCACTTTTACTGCTGCTCTTGTCGCTTCAGACAGTCCGCCCAGCCTTCCCCTGGCACCCATGCTTCTGATGAAGACATTCGAATCTGTGTTCAAGTCACCCATTCGAACCCTGTCCCCAAGAATCGCGCCGCCTGTAAAAGGGCTGGTGGGATCTACCGCTATTATAGCTATTTTTTTGTTTTGTTTCCTTAGATGTTTTACAAGCTTGTCGGTAAGAGTGCTTTTACCCGCTCCCGGAGGCCCTGTTATTCCTATTACATATGCATTGCCTGTATATTTGTACAAGTCCTTCAGTATTTCAACGGCTTCGGCTTCATTGTTTTCTATCATTGTTATAAGCCTTGCAGCAGCCCTTTTATCTCCTTTTAACAATCGCTCTCGTATTTTCACTATTTCACCACCCGCCTGATTCACGAATTTATTCCGCAAATCCAGTAAACAATCTCATTGGCCGCTTCCGCGGCCAATGCTTGTTGTTTATTTTCTTTTTATATTCTTCCTTATATATTCAATGGTTGTATCTGTAGTAGTACCGGGTGTGAATATTTCAGATATGCCCTTTTCCTTAAGAAAAGGAATGTCTTCTCCCGGAATCACGCCTCCTCCTACAACAAGTATGTCGGATGCGTCCTCTTCTCTTAGCAATTCCACAACCTTTGGGAAAAGCGTATTGTGCGCCCCCGAAAGTATGCTCATGGCAACGCAGTCAACATCTTCTTGAATTGCCGCGTTCACTATTTGTTTGGGTGTTTGTCTAAGTCCAGTATAAATTACTTCCATTCCTGCGTCCCTCAAAGCTCTGGCAATGACTTTTGCTCCTCTGTCATGTCCGTCAAGCCCGGGTTTTGCCACTAACACTCTAATGGTTCTTTTCATTTTAAATATCCTCCCGCTTTCTATATTCGAACCGACTGTTGATATTCACCAAAAACTTCCCTCATTACTCCACAGATTTCGCCAAGTGTCGCATAGGCTTTAACCGCTTCTAAAATGAATGGCATAACATTTTCATCGCCTTGGCAGGCTTTTTTCAATGCTTTAAGATTGGATTCAACCGCCTCATTGTCCCTCTCGGCTTTAAGCTTTTGCAATTTTTTCTTTTGGCCTTCTCCAACAGACATGTCGACTCTCAAAAGATCTTTTGGCATTTCTTCGTCAACAGTAAACTTGTTCATTCCAACCACAATGGCTCTTTCCGTCTCTATGTCCTTTTGACATCTATATGCGGCATCCATTATTTCCTGTTGTATATATCCATTATCAATTGCTTTTGGCGCTCCTCCCAGCTCATCAATTTTCTTGATATAAGCATAGGCTTGTTCCTCAATGTCTTTTGTCTTGCTTTCAATGAAATATGATCCGGCAAGAGGATCTATTGTATTTGTTACGCCACTTTCATGAGCAACTATCTGTTGGGTTCTAAGGGCTATTCTTACCGAATCCTCTGTAGGAAGCGCAAGTGCTTCATCCCTTGAGTTGGTGTGCAAAGACTGTGTTCCTCCCAAAACTGCCGCCAATGTTTGAATAGCCACACGAACAATATTGTTGTCCGGCTGCTGTGCAGTGAGTGTTGACCCTCCTGTTTGCGTATGGAACTTGAGCATCATTGATTTGGGATTCTTTGCATTGAATCTCTCCTTCATTATTCTTGCCCACAGTCTTCTTGCGGCTCTAAACTTTGACACTTCCTCAAGCAAGTCATTATGCGAATTGAAGAAGAATGATAGTCTCGGCGCAAATGAATCAACATCCAAACCTGCGGCTATGGCAGCTTCAACATAGGCAATTCCGTCCGCCAATGTGAACCCGACCTCCTGGGCCGCTGTCGAACCCGCCTCTCTTATGTGGTAACCCGAAATGCTTATTGTATTCCATTTCGGTACATTTACCGAACAATATTCAAATATATTTGTAATAAGCCTCATTGAAGGCTCTGTGGGGAATATATATGTTCCTCTTGCAATATACTCTTTCAATATGTCATTCTGTATTGTTCCCCTTAGCTTGTCCATAGATACGCCCTGCTTCTCGGCAACAGCTATGTACATGGCCAAAAGCACAGACGCAGGAGCATTTATCGTCATCGATGTGCTGACTTTGTCAAGAGGAATTCCTCCAAACAGTATTTCCATGTCTTTAAGGGAATCTATCGCAACCCCGACTTTGCCAACTTCCCCTTCAGCTAAGGAATGGTCCGAATCATAACCTATTTGGGTTGGAAGGTCGAATGCCACTGAAAGTCCGCTTCCTCCCTGAGCCAAAAGCAGTTTGTATCTCTCATTCGATTCTTCAGCCGTTGCAAATCCAGCGTACATTCTCATTGTCCACAAGCGGCCTCTGTACATAGTCGGTTGAACTCCCCTTGTATATGGATACTGTCCCGGGAAATTCAATTCATCCATGTAGTCGATTTCATCCAGATCAGCAGGTGAATAAAGTCTTCCTACTTCATCCCCTGATGCGGATATGAAATTTTCTTTCCGTTCGGGGCGCTTCTCCATGGCCTTTTGTGTTGATTCATCAAACGATTCAACCCCTTTTTTTATTTCATCAAGCTTATCTCTGTCAAACATGATGTTCCTCCTTTGGACTTTGAAACGGTATATTTTTATTTCTGCAAGATTCTATGTGTGTCGATTATAATATATCATAAAAATAATTGCGTTTTTTCTCTCCACTGTAAAATATACTTGTATACATACTTATTTTGAAGGATTTTATTCAAAAAGTCCTGTGTATAATTACACATTTGTATACAATCTTAACATGGCTGAATTCATTGCAATCAGTGATGTACTATAATCAAATCCATATTGTTTCGATTATCAAACCTTTGTAGAACAGTATATCTTCTTTGAGGTTTGCATGCAATAATCATTTTAACCTGAAATTTTGCATGATTTATTTCATTTCTATGCATTTTACACAAATAGGAGTATGATTATACAGCATTTGACAAAATAATAAAAAAACATTCTCATAGGTGCAAAGGGATATGTCTCTCCATAAACTGTGGCCGGGTCATCGCTCTTTGTCGCATCTACAGCTGCTTTAAGGCCGAACTTGATGTCATCCCGACGCATATGGCTACTAACAACATAATCCGATTAGGTTACTATTATAGCTATTGATATAAATTCAAGACCATATTACAACAGTACTGCAGCCATGTCCCTGGATGCAATAATCCCAACAGCCGCTACAAAAAAATCAGAAGAAGATTAAAAAAAACCCTAACTGTAAGGAAGGGGTTTAGAATCCATGAATTGCAGTCGAATTGCAAAGTGACCAACTCATCTTTTATATTTGCTTATATCTTGAATTCAAAAATAAAACGGCATGCAGTCGAATTGCAAAGTGACCAACTCATCTTTTATATTTGCTTATATCTTGAATTCAAAAATAAAACGGCATGAAAATTTTGCTTCCATGCCGCATTAAAAATTTCTATTTAGAGGATGCCTTCTCCTCTGTCATTTTAATGAATTTCTTCTTTTCTATTATAAATCGGCTATGCGTTCCTTCTCCAATCTTGTCTTTTTCATCAAAAGCCTCGACTTTAAAAACAAGTTTCTTCCTGTCTATTTCAATAAGCTCAGCTCTGGCTGACACTCTCATACCGACAGGCGTTGCAGCCAAATGCTTTACATCCAAATGTGTTCCTACCGTCGCATAACCTTCAGGTAAAAAAGGGTCAACAGCGTTAAGCGACGTGTTTTCTATGAGTCCTATCATCGCCGGAGTAGCGTATACATTCACCCCGCCACTGCCGTAACTTGCCGCAGTCTCGCTTTCTTTTACGATTATTTCCATTTTCGCATTCATTCCGGTCTTGAGATTAAAATTCATGACGACCTCCTTATTATTTTCTTTACAAACAACTCCGGCATGTAATCCATGCCGGAGACGTATTTAAGCTTCTTCACCGTCCACTTCTTCCGTTTCAGGCTTTGCTTCTTCTTTTGGCTGTTCTTGGTTTTCCACATTTTTCATTGCCTTTCGGCTCGTTTCAGGGTTTTTTATGATTTCAGCTATTTTTCCATTTTCGTTCTCTTCGCCGAACAATTCCCGAAATTCCTTTCTTCGTTCATCCTCTATTTCTTTTGCCGCTTCCTCCGGCTTGGCTATAAATGATTCATAATCGTTGCGGAAAATGTATTCGAATTCTTCAGAATTAATTGTTTCCCTTTCAAGCAAAGCTTTAGCAATGCTGTGCAGCTTTTCAACATTTTCCTGAAGCATATTCATTGCCTGGTCATATGATTCATCCATGATTCTTCGGATTTCCTTGTCTATTTCATAAGCGACTTCCTCTGAGTAATTTTTCATTGTTGTCAAATCCCTGCCGAGAAAGACTTCGTCTCCGTTTCCATAAGTCATAGTCCCAAGTTTTTCGCTCATTCCATAATGGGTAACCATCGCTCTTGAAATTTCAGTTGCACGTTTCAGGTCATTCTGTGCACCAGTGCTTATGTCATGGAGTATCAAGGCTTCAGCTACACGACCACCCAGGAGTATAATGAGCCTTTTTTCCATTTCGGACTTTGTCGCATAATATTTGTCTTCCTTTGGCAATTGCATAGTGAATCCGCCTGCTCTGCCTCTTGGAATAATTGTAACTTGGTGGACAGTGTCTGTATCAGGCAACAGTCTTGCCAAAACAGCATGGCCACCTTCATGATAAGCCGTGAGCCTTTTTTCCTTGTCGCTTATTACCCTGCTTCTTTTTTCCGGTCCGGCTATCACTTTCGTTATTGCTTCTTCTATAGTATCCATTTTTATTGTCTTATTATCTATCCTTGCTGAAAGCAATGCCGCCTCGTTCAATAAATTTTCCAAATCTGCCGGTGTAAACCCGGGTGTTCTTCTGGCAAGAACTTTCAAATTGACATCCTCATCGAGAGGTTTGTTTTTTGCGTGGATTTTCAGTATAGCTTCTCGGCCGCTTATATCAGGTATCCCAACACTTACCTGCCTGTCGAACCTTCCCGGTCTGAGGAGTGCAGGGTCTAGGATATCCGGTCTGTTTGTCGCGGCTATGATTATTATTCCCTCGTGGTCTCCAAATCCGTCCATTTCAACAAGAAGCTGATTAAGCGTCTGCTCCCTCTCGTCGTGTCCTCCGCCCAGGCCAGCGCCTCTTTTTCTTCCGACAGCATCTATTTCATCAATAAAAACTATGCATGGCGAACTCTTCTTTGCCTGTTCGAAAAGGTCTCTGACTCTAGAGGCCCCGACACCTACAAACATTTCAACAAAATCGGATCCGCTTATGCTGAAAAATGGAACTCCCGCTTCTCCCGCTACGGCTCTAGTCAAGTATGTCTTTCCTGTTCCAGGAGGACCGACCATCAGTACTCCCTTGGGAATTCTAGCCCCTAATTCAACATATTTTCTTGGATTCTTTAAAAAATCCACTATTTCCTTTAGCTCTTCCTTTTCTTCGTCAAGTCCTGCGACATCGCCAAAATTTATCTGCTTTCTTTCATCTTCCTTATGCAGTTTGGCTTTGCTTTTACCAAAGGACATAACTTTCCCGCCCCCGCCTTGCGATTGGTTCATGAAAACAAACCAGAAAACAACAAAAATCAGAACCATGAAAACCGATGGAAGAATATCTATAAACCATGGCGTCTGAACAGGAGGTTCCCCTGTCAATTTAATCTGTCCGTTTTCCAAGCCCGGCAGGATGTATCTTGCAACGAACGAATCCGTGGCAATGACTTTTGGTATATAGGCGGCGAAAGTCGAACCGTCGCTCTTCAGAACGCCTATTATTTGATTTTCGTTAAAATTGATCTCTTGTACATTGCCATTCTCGAGTTCGCTTATAAGACCCGACATGTCCAAAGTTTTTTGCTCCTGCGGCGCTCTTCCGTAAAACTGGACAATCATTATTATTATGATAAATACTAGTATATAGAAACTGGCACCTTTAAAATATTTTCTCAAAAGTAAACCTCCTTTTGCCTTCTTAAAACTTGCGTCTTTTTATTCTAACACATTTCATTTTTCATAACAAGCAGGTCCAACCGTTATTTTAAGCACGGTTTCAGTGCCTGAATCAAGCTTGCAAATATCACTCATTCTGTATCCCGCAACCCATAATATATCATCTCCATCACATACAAGCAATACAGAATCTCTTTTCTCTTTATCAATTTTCAAGTCAATCATAAAATCCTTTAATTTCTTGCTGCCCTTCATCCCCAATGGGAGAAATCTGTCCCCATTCCTCCTGTTTCTTACTTTCAATGTTTTATTTTCAACTTTTTCCGCATCTATGAAAACTGTCCAAGGATTACTTCTTGATGAAAGCCCTTTCGAGTACTGCATTTTCTCGACCCTTATGTGTTTTCCTGTTTCCTCCACAAATAAAGTCTCCCCTATTTTCAAGGGATATTCAAACTCGATCTTTTGAAAACCTGTTCTCCTTTTATCCACCAAAATAAAGTCGCCTTCTATCAATATATTGATAAAGCCCGGGAATTCAATAGTCTTTTTATCATAAGCCCTCTCTATGGCATTAAGCGCTGCAGAAACACGTTCCCATGTAATGTTTGTCAAATCGCCTTTTAACTCTTCCAATGCGAGCCTCAGAATTCTGCTTTTCAAGGACTTGTGTATTTTGTTGAATTTGTCTCGGTTAATTACAAGCCCGCCTTCTTTTTTAATTTCAACAATTTTTTCGAATTCTTTTTCCGCCGCGCATTCAATAAAGTCACTGTCTTCCCTTAGCATATCACCCATGCGAAAAAGAGCTTCGCTTATCCTTGCATTGAAATTTTTTCCAATGTAAGGCAAAAGCTCAAGTCTTATTTTGTTTCTTGTGTAAACAGGTTCAAGATTGGTCAAGTCTGTACGGGGATTCAAGTCATTTTTTTTGCAATAATTTTCGATTTCACTGCGCTTGAAAATCAATATGGGCCTTATGAATATTTCCTCTCTAATATGTTCTATGCCTGAAAGACCCTTAAGACCTGTTCCTCTCATTATGCGCATAAATATGGTTTCGGCCTGGTCGTTCAAGTTCTGCCCAAGAGCTATTCTCCTGCAACCATTTTCCTTTGCTGCCGATGTGAACAAATCATATCTAACTCTGCGTCCGGCCTCTTCAAGTGAAATTTTCCATTTTTTAGACAAACTTGAAATATCCACTTCATGAAAAATGCATTCCAAACCTTTTTGCCTGCAAAATTCAGAAACAAACAGGGCGTCATTTTGGGAGTCTTCTCCCCTTAGCATATGGTTCAAATGCACCGGAACAAGCTTTAAGCCCCATTCGCGCTTTAGTCTTATGAAAAGCGAAAGCATGCAAATAGAGTCAGGCCCGCCAGATATGCCCAATACAAGTCCATCGCCCTTTTCAAGCAATCCCTTTTCGATTATGTTTTTCTTGAATCTCTCATACATTTCCATTTTCATTCTCCTGAAATATCAAGTTTCCCTATTAAAATGCTAGGCGATCCAACGTGTCCAGAACCCGGCATTATGAACTTGAGGTCCTTGCATATGCCTTCTATGTCCATAAGCATATCAAAATAATTTCCTGCAAGGGTTATCTGATGAACTGCTTCCGCCATTTTCCCTCCGCGAACCACAAAACCCGAAGCCGAAAGCGAAAAATCGCCGGAAACAACATTAAGACCCGCATGAAGCCCTTGAACATCTGTGATGTATACGCCATCTTTCATACTCTCCATAGCTTGGGAAAGCGAAAATGTTCCCGGACTTATGAAAAAATTCGTTGGAGCTATCGACACGGGCGATTTGTATGAAGCCTTGAATGCATTTCCCGTCGATGAAACGCCTGCTTTTTTGCCTGTTTTCTTATTATGAAGGAATGTCTTTAATACTCCATTTTTAATAACATATTTTTTTGATGTGCATGTTCCTTCATCGTCAAAACTTCTCGAACCGGCCTTGTTTAACAATAGAGGATCATCTATTATGGTAAGATCCTTGACCCCTATGTTTCCTCCCAGCCTTCCCTTTAGCATAGAAAGATTCCTTTGGACATTTTCCGCCGAAAATGCCGAAGAAAAGGCCTGTAGCAAATCCGCCGACACCTCGTTTGACAAAAGAGTCTTTTGCGGGCCCGAAGCCATCGATTCTGCTTCAAGTTGCAGAAGAGCCTTGCTGGCTGCCTCTTTCGCCAAAGATTCGGCATTGAAATCCTCGAATCTGCTTGACACGGTGTATGCACTTCCTGTCTTAACCTTTTCTCCTTCTTTTGCAATTACGGATAAAAATGCATATGCTATATTATTTTCTTCGCACAGGTCAAGCCCTTTTGAATTCATTATCATCCTGCCGCCCGAACTCTCTCCAAAAAGGCAATAATTTACAGCATCTATTTTTCTATCAATCGAAAATGCAGATCTTTCCATCTCAAGTGCGAATGCTATCTTTTCTTCTTCGGAAATTTTTTCGATTGCACTATTCTTTAGTTCTATTGACTTGCATTTTTTATTGTCAAAATGGATTTCCTCTTTTTCAGAAGCCTCCATTATTTCGGCGTTTTCCTTCAAGGCCGATATCAATTTTTCCCGGTCTATGGCCTTTAGATTTTCCGTGTATATATAACCCATTGAGCCATTGCTTATACCCCTCGCTGAAAGACCCCTGTTCTCTTCCAAAGCAAAATGTTCCACTTTTCCTTTATAAACCCTTACATTGAATGATTTGCTTTCTCCAATATAGACTTCAATTTCCTCAATTCCTTGCTTTTTCGCCAATTCGAAGAGGGTTTGTGTTTTGATTTTTTCCATTTTTACCGCTCCTTCCTGCCACCTACGGTTATTGATTCAACTCTCAAAGCAGGCTGCCCTACATTCACAGGTATGCTTCCGCTCACAGATCCGCACATTCCCTGGCCGAATGACAAATTATCAGCAACCATGTCTATCTTTGTCAAAATCGACAAACCGTTTCCTATAAGTGTCGCTCCCCTTACAGGTTTCCTTATCTTGCCGTTTTCAATCAAATATCCTTCCATCACAGCAAAATTGAATTCACCTGTAGCCGGATCAACGGACCCTCCCCCCATTTTTTTTGCATACAAACCCCTCGGGGTGTTTGATAACAGATCATCAAAACTGCTTTTTCCGGGAGCTATATATGTGTTGGTCATTCTCGATGTAGGTGCATGCTTGTATGATTGGCGCCTTCCTGAGCCAGTAGGGGCCATTCCCATTTTCTTTCCGTTTAGCCTGTCAACCATGTATCCTTTCAGTATACCCTTTTCAATCAAAACATTCCTTCGAGTTTTTAAGCCCTCATCATCGAATCCTGCAGAACCCCATTGGCCCGGCATGCTCCCGTCATCGATTGCGGTCAAAACGCCTGAAGCTATTTTTTCCCCTAGCTTTTCAGCAAAAACGGATGTTCCTTTTGCAACCGAAGTAGCCTCTAGTCCATGTCCGCACGCTTCGTGAAAAATAACTCCGCCAAAACCGTTTTCTATCACTACCGGCATCTTGCCGCTTGGAGCAAAGTCGGCATGAAGCATTTTTGCCGCCATTTCGGAAGCGTCCCTTGCATATTTATCGAGGTCTATTGTGTCATAAAATTCAAATCCCATAGATGCTCCCGGTGCAAAGTGCCCTGTCTGCATTTCTCCTCCGGACTCAGCTACAGACTGTATTGAAGTTCTTGTTCTTACTCTTTCGTCTTCGACCCAAAGGCCCTCGGAGTTTGCAATCAAAACATTTTGAACGATATCAAGATAATTTATTCTAACCTGGGTTATTTCATCCGAAAAACCGTACGCGGACTCATGGGCCCCTTTCAGCATGCGAACCTTTTCTTTTTTTCCTACATCGCCCGGATATTTCAATATTTCCATCAAAGGAATACCGACGCGTCTTCTGAAATCAAGCACCCTCTCTTTTTCTTTTCCCTCAAGAGCCAAAGCCGCCTTCTTTGCAACATTTTTAAGATGTTCAGTTGAAGTATCGTTTGTATAGGCATAAACGCTTTCCAGGCCCCTTATTATTCTGATGCCTACCCCGTAATCCTGTCCTGAAACCGTATTCTCAACAAGCCCCCCGACCAATCCTATTGTTTGATTGCTCCTTTTTTCTACAAATATTTCCGAAAAATCGGCTCCATTACTTAAAGCCGCATCCAATGTTTCCATTACCACGTTTTGTTTCAGCATCATCTTCCTCCCTTCGGGAAAATATTAAAAGCATGGGCAAAACCATGCTTTTAACGGGATTTCACCCCTGTTTGTATTTTGCTTTCTTAGCTGCATCTTGTCATAAGATAACCTTCAAGATTGTCATAGTCGCTTACTATTATATCCTTGCAGCCGAAAAAATCCATAACCTCATGCAAGATTATGCTTCCAGCATATATTATATCGGCTCTTTCACTGTCAAGCCCAATTATATTTCTTCGGCTTTCAAGTGGACACTCAGCAAACTCGCTTATCATTTCACCTATCTCGTCCAACCCGATTCTTGACAAATGAATCTTTCCCCGATTGTAATTTTCCATCTTAAGTTTTATTGCTCCCAGAGTGGTTATTGTTCCACCAATCCCCACTGCAATTCCTTTTTCAAATGATGAAATATTTCCAAGTTCGCTCTCAATGGTGTTCCTGACATGTTTTTTCAATCTGCGAGATTCATCGAGATCTACAGGATCTGATTTTACAAATTGCTCAGTCATCCTTACCGCCCCAATATCAAGGCTCCTTTTGTAAAAAATTTTTTCTTTGTTTCCCACTGCAAATTCAGTGCTTCCCCCGCCTATGTCAAACATTATGAAAAGGCCTTGCCCGGGAAAGCTTGAAAGAATACCGAAATATCCCATTTCAGCCTCCTCGTCACCTGAGAGAATATCTACTTCAATCGGAAAAGATGCTTGAATCCTCCTGACAATTTCATCCCTGTTGCCGGCATCCCTGACAGCACTTGTAGCCAGGGCCTTTATGTTTTCCACCCCTTCATCCAATGCTATTTTCACTAATTCATCCAATGCGTCCATGCATCTTTCAAGCGCCTTTTCACCAATTTCTCTGGACTGATCGACCATCTCCCCCAGTCTTATCATCCGAACATACTTTTTGCCGCTCATTATTACGCCTTTTTCCATATCGGCAACAAGCAACCTCAACGAATTAGTTCCTATATCTATTACAGCACGCTTCATAACCCCACTCCGTCTCTACTCGGCATTTTCATCTTCTTCTCCGTTTTCCTTGAACCGGTAGACAATGTCGTTGTCTTTAACCAAATCCAGTTCCTCTCTGGCTATCTGCTCCACATAAGCATCTGTACCCGCTTCTTCGATTTCATTTTCTATCTCGGCCAGTTCCTGCTTCTTTTTTGCAAGTTCCAGCAAGACACGGGCCTCTTCTGCTTTCAGTTCTTTATACATTCTGTGCTGTTTTATGAGAACAGTCGAAAAATACGACCCCAAAACAAGAAGTATGGCAATTGCAATAAAATTTCTCTTTATGAAATTTCCCCTCTTTTTCTTTTTTTCATTAGCCATGTCGCCACCTCTTATTATAACTATTCTATTGTATTATTTCTTCATACAAATCAGTTGCCTCTTCCTTCTTTACATGTTCCTTTATGTCTCTGATTTTGAATTTCATCACTCGGTTTCCCATTTCAATTGAAACTATATCACCAATAGACACTTCAGCCCCCGGTTTTACTTCTTTACCGTTTATTTTGATTCGGCCTTTGCCGCAAGCTTCCTTAGCTACAGTCCTTCTCTTTATCAATCTGGACACCTTTAAAAACTTATCTATTCTCAAAACTTTTTTCCTCCCGATTTGTTTCCTAATTAAAAAAGCAGCCATAGGCTGCTTTCAGAATGACGAAAATCAAATTTCCCTGCAGCCTTCAAACCTGACCGCGGTACATTTCCATACCCCGGAATCACAATAGAACAGCTCCTCGAAATACCCAATTCCCATCATTCCTTTTTTAGAAACTTTGACAACAACCTCAAAGCGGTTACAGCCATCTTTTTTTTATTTGTTAACCAAATCTTTAAGGGCTTTACCCGCCTTGAATACCGGAGCCTTTGACGCCGGAATTTCAATTACCTGCTCAGGATTTCTTGGGTTTCTTCCCTGTCTAGCTTTTCTCTCTTTTACATCAAATGTTCCAAATCCAACGAGTTGAACCTTTTCCCCCGCCAACAATGATTCCTCTATACTTGTAACAAAAGAGTTCAAGGCCATCTCGGTATCTTTCTTAGTAAGCCCGGCTTTTTCAGCCATGCTGGCAATCAATTCAGATTTGTTCATAATTTATTCCCTCCTGTAATATAATTGTCTTTCGTATAACCTATTTCTATGAAAGTGTGCAATTTCCTTTTTTTATAGCTCTTTTTTTTTTAAAATCAGCCATTTTTTAATGTTTTAGCCTCTTCCCACAATAAATCCATCTCCTCAAGACTCATTTTATTCATATCCATTCCCCTTTCAATCGATTTGCTTTCGATGTATGCAAATCGTTCAACAAATTTATCGACGGTTGAATTCAATGCCTCTTCAGGGTCAATCTTGAGAAATCTTGCAACGTTTACGGCTGCAAAAATCAAGTCTCCTATTTCCTCCTTGGCCCGTCTGCCTGAAAGCACAGGTTCCTTCAGCACTTCAAGAAGTTCGTCAGTCTCTTCCCTTATTTTGTCGAATGCCGGTTCTACATCATCCCAATCAAAACCCACCTTTGCGGCTTTCTTCTGTATCTTTGCGCTTTTCAAAAGGGCCGGCAGGGACATGGGAACTCTTTTCATCGATTCGGAATGGGTTTTTTCAAGTTTTTCTTCCCTTTTGATTTCATCCCACTTTTCTTTCACTTTATTGGCTGTATCTATGTCTTCATCACCAAAAACATGTGGATGTCGTCTGATCAGCTTTGTTGATATTCCTTCTATGACATCCCCTATGTCGAAAATCCCTTTTTCCTCAGCCATTCTGCTGTGAAAAACAACCTGCAAAAGAACATCTCCAAGTTCTTCAGTCATAAGCAAGTAGTCCTTTTTATCAATAGCGTCCACAACCTCGTAAGCTTCTTCTATCATGCAGTTTCTAATGCTTTCATGTGTCTGCTTTCGGTCCCACGGACATCCATTTTCGTCCCTCAGCCGCACCATTATATCAAGAAGATCGAAAAAATCATGCTTGTCTTTTTTTTCGCTTGCAAGAGCCGGCACATAGACACTTGTAAGGTGGTCGAGAAAATCGAGATGGTCTAGTTGGTATATCGGTATCTCTTCGATTCGCTCCATCTTATCTATACCAGCCGCCCTGACAACCAAAATCAAGTGTTCGTCTCCAAAAAGCTCTGAAATGGCAAGCTTGACCTCCGATGCCGTATATCTGTCATATACTTGCGTTATTAGAGTGTCCATCCTTGTGTCCGAAAGCTGGTCCTGTATTTGGAGGCCGTCAACTATTTTTACGCCCATAACGGGATCTTTCTTTACAGCAGCAAGAACAGCATCCACAAAACTGGCCGCCGGAAGAAAATCCAACTCGAACAAGCCGCCTTTTGACTTTTCAATCAAAAATTGCACTGTTTTTTCAGCCACAAAAGGACTTCCGGGAACTGCATAGACCAAATCCCCTTTTTCCGCCTCGCGGGCCAAATCCTCTACAATATTCTCATACACGCCTTCGAATGTATCACCTTTGTCATAGTAAGCATCGAAAGTATTGAAGGTCAGACCTTTTTCTTTCAGCCAATCCACCGTTGGATGCTTTTCCGTTCTGAAGAAAAGCCTTTCTTTTGATGTATTGCTGATTTTTTCATATGCATTGAAAGACAGATAGTCAACGCTTCCAGGACCTAGTCCTACAACTGTTATTTTACTCTTCATGACTGCCACTTCCCTATTTTCATTTTATTTAATATTCCATAAATTCTTTTCCCTTTGGGAACAAGTTCAAAATCTTCAGATGTTACTGCTCCGGTATTTATTAACATCCATCCATAAACAAGTGCTCCAAGCAATATTGAAGCCACCGTTGAAATTCCACCTCCAAGCAAAGGGGTCATTGCCCTGTGTCCCCAAAACGCTACAGTTCCCATTACCGCTGCCGAAATCAAGGGCTTTGCCGAAAGGCTCCAAATCGGAAGATCCATTTTAGGAACCCTTTTGATGTATGACACGTTTAAAGCCGCCGCAAGGGCATATCCGAAAACAGTTCCAATCGCTGCGCCTCTTACGTTCAAGGCAGGAATTCCGACAAGTGCATATGTCAATACTATTTTAAGCAAGGCTCCTGCAGCCAAATTCCACACCGGCACGATAGGTTTACCCATTCCTTGCAAAATACCTGTAAGTGTCTGGAAAATGGATAGAAAAATTATTCCAAATCCAAGTACAGAAAGAATCGCGCTCGCGCTTACAGCACTCTCGATTTTAAAGGGATATAGGAGCCTCATTATAGGCTCTGCCAGCACAACCAGTCCAAATGCCGCAGGAAGGGCAATTATAAGCGTAACTCTCGCTCCCGATTTTACGGTTGATCCCAACATATTGAAATCTTTTTTTGCCATCATATGAGAAACTGCCGGGACAAGGCTTATCTGTATTGCTGCTGTCACTATCTGGGGCAGATTCATGAGGGGTGTCGCCATTCCTGCCAGCTGACCGTAAAGCCCGTTAGCCGACGCCTCGCTGTATCCTATTTCCTGTAGCCTCCTAAGAACAATTCCAACATCTATTGAATTCATTACCGGCAAAACCGATGCGCCAACGGTTATAGGCACAGCTATCAAGAGGAGAGCCTTAACTATTTCCTTTACTTTTTCAGGATTTTCAGGCCTTTTAATGTTCATTACCGCCTTGTGCCTGAAGTAAATTGCAGCCATAACCATTGCACTTACAAACGCACCGGCTCCGGCTCCAAAAGTCGCGCCTGCCGCGGAAATCTCAAGTCCTCTTCCAAGAAGCGCATACGCAAGAGCAAGTCCTGTCGCCACTCTTACAAGTTGTTCAATTATTTGAGAAACAGCTGTAGGCCTCATATCACGGAGACCTTGAAAATAACCCCTGAATGAAGACATCAGCGGAACAAAGAAAAGAGCCGGAGCTATTGCAATTATAGAATAGTAGGCCTTTGCATTTTTGATAACTTCCGAATAATATCTTGCTCCTAAAAAAAGAGCGCATGATGTGACAATTCCCAAACCCGCAAGTATAAGAAATGAAACCTTGAAAACACGGTCGGCACCGTAAGGGTCTCCCTTTGCCGTTTTTTCAGAAACCAATTTTGCTATCGCCGTTGGGAAGCCAGCAGTCGAAGCAACAACAAGAATCAAGTATATGGGGTATGCACTTTGGTAATACCCCATTCCTTCGTCACCTATTATGTTGCCGAGCGGTATTCTGAAGAAAGCCCCTATTATTTTGATTACGATTCCTGCGGCTCCAAGTATCGCCGCCCCCTTAAGGAATGAATTGTCTTTCTTGTGATCGTTCATTATTCCTCCAGCCATTTCACAGGCGAGTCTCCAATAAATTCATTATACATAAAAACCCATAAATCAATCAACAATAAAAAAAGGCCCGAAAACGGGCCTTTTCGTTTCTACTTGATATTATCCTCATACCTTACGATTTCCGCCGCTTCCATCAAATTGTCAATCTCTTCTACTATTTTGGCTTCCATGAGATTGTTCCTTATGGCTTCCTTCTCCATTTCAAGCTCTTCTTCACTCATTTCACTTTTGAGGTCTGAAAGAGTCTTTCTGTCTTCAACCTTTATCAAGTGATAACCGTAATCGGATTTCACAGCATCCCCTACAACGCCTACCGGTTGAGAAAATGATGCTTCTTCAAATTCAGGAACCATCGCCCCCCTTGCAAAATAACCGAGGTTTCCACCATTTACAGCAGATGCAGTATCAATTGAATATTCCTCAGCCAGCTCTCCAAAGTCGGCTCCCTGGTCCAGTTTTGCCTGAACTTCCTGAAGCGCTTCTTCATTTTCGACCAATATGTGGCTTGCACTTACATTTACAACATATTCATCGTATATATCTTCAAGCCGCATTTCATCAAAGCCGAGTTTTTCCAATGTCTGTTGCTTGAACATGGAAATATACCCCTCCATCTCCAGTTGCTTCCTTATAAAATCTTTCCCTATTTCATTTTCTTCATAAAAAGTCTTCATTTCCTCGCTGTTTTCAAGTTCTTTTTCAAATTCGCCGTATGTTTTGTCGATTTCATCGAAATCCGGTTCAACTTCCTGGTCTATCATATGCTGACGAATCAGTTCCTCTGTAATCATTTTTTCCATTATTTGTTCTTTTGTTATTTGAGTTATCGTTTTCCCCTGGATTTCCTGTGACCAAATCTGTTCTCCATAAAGCTGCGTATAATTTTTTTCAAAAATTGTGAAATTTTTGTTGAATTCATCAAGTAAAACATCCTGCCCGTTTACTTCGGCAATCAATGCGCTTTCAGGCAATTCATCTTCCTGCTTGCTGCAAGCAGCAAAGGATGTCGCTATCAATGCAATTATCAAAACCAATGTTAAAGCTGTTTTCTTATTGTTCATACGAGTCTCCCTCTCCCTGTCATTTTTACATATTTACATTTGTAACTTCAATTATAACTTAATCGGTCGGTCTTTGAAACTGTTTATTTTTTCCATGAATAAAATAGCTTCCTTCAGTTTCTTTTCCGGATTCATTTTGACGCCCTTGAATCTATACATAATGCTGGGTATCTCCCCGGCATGAATATGCACATTAGATCTGTATTTGTCTAGTATTTTCGCCGCCATTTCCGGTTCAAGAGTCTTGCCTTTTTGCATTTCCATACGATAAAAGTCGCCGTTCTCCCTTATTTCCGATACTCCAAACTTGCCCGCTAAAGCTTTAAGATAAGAGACATCGAGCAAATTGTATACCTCTTGGGGAGGAGTGCCAAACCGGTCTTCAATTTCTTCCTGTATTTCATGATAGTCTCTTTTGTTTTCTATTGATGAAATTCGTTTGTAGGCCTCTAGTTTCAATATTTCGTTTTCTACGTATTCATCAGATATATACGCCCCTATTTTTATCTCTATCGCGGTATCGACTGCTGCTTTCGATTTGCCCCCTTTTATTCTTTGGACCGCTTCTTCCATCATTTTGACATATAAATCATATCCCACCGATTCCATTTGTCCATGCTGCTGGGGTCCAAGCAGATTCCCTGTTCCCCTTATTTCCAAATCTCTCATTGCTATTTTGAATCCCGAACCCAGTTCGGTGAATTCCCTTATTGCCTTGAGCCTTTCTTCAGCAACTGAACTTACAATCTTGTTCTTTTCATACATAAGATATGCTCTTGCGACACGATTGCTCCTTCCAACCCGGCCTCGCAGTTGATATAGCTGCGACAGGCCCATATGGTCAGAATCATCAATAAATATCGTATTAACATTCGGTATATCCAGTCCCGTTTCAATTATTGTTGTGCAAACTAGCAAGTCGATTTCGCCGTTGAGAAAGTCCACCATTATGTCCTCAAGCTTTCGCTCGTTCATTTGCCCATGGGCATAGGCCACCCTTGCACAAGGAACAAGATTGGAGATTTTTTTTGCCGTCCTTTCTATATCTCTTATCTTGTTGTGTACAAAATAAGCTTGCCCCCCGCGTGAAATTTCCTTGATTACGGCTTCCCTTATTATTGCCTCATCCTTTTCCACCACAAAAGTCTCAACCGGGTGCCTTTCATCTGGAGGGTCTTCAATAACGCTTATGTCCCTTATTCCGACAAGGGACATGTGAAGAGTCCTTGGAATCGGGGTTGCGGAAAGCGAAAGAACATCTATACCGTTCCTCAATTCTTTCAGTTTTTCCTTATGCTTTACTCCAAAACGCTGTTCCTCGTCAATTATCAGCAGACCAAGATCCTTGAATTTGATGTCATTGGACAAAAGCCTGTGGGTTCCTATTATCAAATCCACTCCTCCCCTTCTGATTTCGTCCAATATCTTTTCCTGCTTGGCTTTGCTTCTGAAGCGGCTTAGCATTTCAACTGAAATCGGAAACGGATTCATCCTCTTTTGCGCAGTGTTATAATGCTGTTGGGCCAGAATTGTTGTAGGAACCAGTATTGCAACCTGCTTGCCGTCGTTTATAGCCTTGAATGCTGCCCTGAGCGCAACCTCTGTCTTTCCGTAGCCTACATCTCCGCACAAAAGTCTGTCCATGGGTTTGGGTCTTGCCATGTCTTTCTTTATTTCTTCAATTACTTTTATCTGGTCAGGCGTTTCATCGTATTCAAACATATCCTCAAATTCTCTTTGCCAGTTGGAATCCGGCATGAAAGCATATCCTGACTCCGTCTTTCTTTTTGCATAAAGCTCCAGAAGTCCTTGCGTGAGGTCTTCAATCGATTTTATTGCCCTCTGCTTTGTCTTTTGCCATTCGCTTCCGCCGAGACCGTTCAGTTTGGGATTTGCATTGTTTGAACCAAGATACTTTTGAATAAGGCCCATCTGACTAACAGGAACATACAAAAAATCCCCCTTTTTATATGCGAGTTGCAGATAATCTTTCTTCATTTTTTCAACTTCCAGTTGCTTGATTGCGATAAATCGCCCTATTCCATGATTCTCATGTACGACATAATCACCCGGTTTCAAATCCGTAAAACTCGATATAGCCCTTTTGTTTGATTTCTGCAAATTTTTTTTATGCTTCTTTTCGACCCCGAAAACATCCATTTCAGAAAAAACATTCAGCCTTCCCTTTCCATAAACAAAGCCTTTCGAGAGGTGTTTTTTTGAAACTGTTATTGAGTCAGATTCCAGAACTTTTATTTCACCTTCCGATTCGTATGCTTGCAGGCCCCTGTTGAAAAGCTCTGAACAAAGCCTCGTGGCCTTACCTTTGCCCCCGGCGAAAATAAGCGTTTTGTATCCCTTGTGTTTCGCATCCTCAAGCTCTAACACCATGGAATCCAGCCTTCCCTTAAAGGTCATCTGGGGCTTGACCGAAAAATCCATTGTTCTGTACATTTCATTTCGGCTTGCTATTGCCTTGTCCAGGTAAAGGCATTTCATTTTAAGGCCTTTTGGGTCGTAGTCTTTTACCAGGGAATGTTGCCCCGGCAGCACGCTGTTTTTCTCAAGATACATTTTGAGCCGTTCAATAAAATTATGTTTATAGCTTTTAGCTCTTTGCTTTATTCTCTTCTCGTCAATTAATGCAAAAACTGATCCTTCTTTAAAATAGGCCTGCAAATCAGAATTCGGCATATAACAGCTAAGATTGAAAACGTCACCCGCAACTATTCCGCTTTTCAATCCACCAAGTATTTCTGAGTACTTTTGCCTCAAGTCTAGAGACGCATTTTCATCCAAGGAATCCATTTCTTTTTCAATTTCAGCTGCGGCTTGGTCTATGGATTCTATATCGCGCGTAAATTCCCTGGCCGGAAACAAAATCGCTTCTTTCTTCTTTTCTATTGACACCTGGGACAAGACATCAAAAAGGCGTATTGAGTCGACCTCATCATCAAAAAATTCCAATCTGTATGGTTTCTCATTTTGCGGAGAAAATATATCCAGTATTCCCCCTCTCCGGCTGAACTGCCCCTTGTTTCTTATCTGGTCTACAGATTCATATCCCGATTTTACCAGAAACCCGGTAAGATTATCCAGGGGATACCGCCCACCCCACTTGACAGTCTTAATGGACTTTGCATAATCCTCGGGCTTTCTTAAGGGAATAAGCAAATTTTCTACGGAAGATGTAACAATTAGTGGCTTGCCGCCAATTACATGGCCCAAAACCCTGACCCTTTCAGACTCTATATCCCTGCTGTGTGCATAAGCCTCATAAAAATTAATTTCTCTTCCAGGCAAAAAAAACACCGGCCCATAGCTAAAAGATTCTATATCCTCAGCCATTTTTTTAGCCTGTGCTTCAGTTTCCGTTATGACCAGCATTTGCCTTTCATGTGAATTGGACAATATAAACGCCGCAAACGAATCCGTAATTCCAGTGCCTGCAAAATCTCCATTTCCTGATTCAAACCATTCATTGATTTTTTTTATCTGATTATCCCTGCCGGTTCTAGCTGCCATCTTCTCCTCCAGGTTCGCAACTCATAGCGTTGTATTTGTTCATCGCCTTGTCTATATCTTCCGATACAATGGTTTCAAGAGCCTCAGAAGCCCATGACACGGTCTTTTGTATTGACTCGATTTCATTTTCCTTGAAAGCACCCAAAACATGTCCGACAAGCTTTTTTTTGCCTGAGGATCCTATTCCAACCCTTATTCTGGGGAATTGATCGGTCTGTATATTGTATATTATATCCTTCATTCCATTATGGCTCCCGGAGCTCCCTTTTTTTCGTATTCGTATTTTACCCAAAGGCGTGTCTATGTCATCATACACAACAATAAGCCTGTCTATTTCCACTTTATAAAACTCAAATATTTCCCTGACGCTTCTTCCGCTTAAATTCATGAATGTTTGCGGTTTTAAAAGAAGCACTTTTTCTCCTTTCAGTGTTCCTTCCCCAAAAAGCCCCTTGAATTTTATTTTATTTATTTTGATTCCGTGCCTTTTTGCAAAATGGTCCAAAACTTCGAAACCCGCATTATGTCTTGTTCCGGCATATTTCTTGCCTGGATTCCCCAATCCTACAATTACGTGCATTTGAAAGCACCCCCTTTATATATAAAAATTTAAATTGATTTGAAACAAAAGCTCCCAATTCAGGGAGCTTTTGTTTCAATGTCTTAAACAAAAAGATTGCTTACCGATTCATTCTTGTAAACGCGTTTCATTACCTCAGCGAAAAGAGGAGCCGCTGAAAGGATAGTCATTTTGTCTAAAATCTTGTCTTCTTCCAAATCTATGGTATCCAAAACAATAAGTTCTTTAATTACCGAATTCTCAATTCTCTCGAGTGCGGGTCCCGAAAGAACAGGATGGGTGCAACATGCATACACATCTTTTGCCCCAAGATCTTTTAAGGCTTTTGCCCCCTGCGTTATTGTCCCTGCCGTATCTATCATATCGTCTATAAGAATTACATTCTTGCCGTCTATATCCCCAATTATATTCATCACTTCCGCAACATTGGCCTTTGGCCGCCTCTTGTCTATTATTGCAATGGCAGAGTCCAATTGATCCGCAAATTTTCTCGACCTTGCAACACTTCCCAGGTCGGGTGACACAACAACCAAGTCTTCGATATCCTTGCTATTGAAATATTCCGCCAAAATGGGAACACCCATCAGATGATCAACCGGAATATTGAAATACCCCTGTATCTGAGCAGCATGCAAGTCCATTGAAAGGACCCTGTCCGCTCCGGCTTTTTCAAGCAAGTCCGCAACAAGCTTTGCCGAAATCGGATCCCTGGCTTTCGCCTTGCGATCCTGCCTTGCATAGCCATAATACGGAATCACGGCTGATATACTTTTTGCAGAAGCTCTCTTGCATGCATCTATCATTATCAACAATTCCATCAAATAACGATTCACCAAAGGAGGGCTGACTGATTGTATCAAGTATACATCCTTGCCTCTTACTGATTCATTGAAAGTTACAGTTATTTCCCCATCGCTGAAAGACCCCACCTTGGCATCCCCCAATGGCAGATTAAGCTCATCACAGATTTTTTCAGCCAGTTTTCGATTTGAGTTGCCAGAAAAAATCTTCACCATATTACTTGCCTCTTGCATTTAAAGAAACCCTCCTCTAGATTGTACATACTGTTATTTGTCTGCATTATATTCGGCGGGCCATTTTCGCTCCACCCATTTTTCTTTGTTCTCCTGCCTGCTTCTGCCTATGCAAAGGGCTCCTTCTGGCACAGCTTCCGTTACAGTCGTTCCAGCCGCCACATATGACTTGTTATTTAAAATTACAGGTGCTACAAGATTGGCATTGCAGCCTATGAAAACATCGTCTCCAACCCTGGTCCTGTGTTTGTTTTTCCCATCATAATTAACAAAGACGACTCCGCAGCTTATATTCACCCTTTTCCCTATATCAGCATCCCCTATATACGCAAGATGCGAAGCCTTGCTGCCTTCACCTATGGTTGAATTCTTTACTTCTACAAAATCACCAAGTTTCACATTGTTTTCAATTCTGCTTCCGGGACGAAGATATGCGTATGGTCCTATCTTGGCATCTTTTCCCACAAAACTGTTTAAAACAGTAGACTGGCTGATTTTGGCGCCTCTTTCTATTTCGGCATTTTCCAAAATCGCGAATGGTCCTATTTCGCAGTCAGAGGCAATTGAAGTTCTTCCTTTCAATTGGGAACCGGGCATAATAACCGTATCAGGTTCAATTTTAACATCTGCTCCAATTGCCGTGTCGTCCGGATTCATTATGGTGACTCCGGCAAGCATATGCCTGTTATTGATTCTTGATTTCATTATTTGCTCAGCTTTAGAAAGTTGAACCTTGTTGTTTACCCCCAGAATCTCCATATGGTCGTCTATTTCATGCGTTCCCGCCCGTTTGCCCAAGCCGCGCAAAATTCCTACTGTATCGGTCAAATAGTATTCACCTTGGCTGTTTTCATTTTCGAGACCTTTCAGGGCCTCTTTAAGCGATTCCGCATCAAAACAATAAATTCCTGAGTTTATTTCCTTTATACGCCTTTCTTCTTCATTTGCGTCCTTTTCCTCTACTATTCCAATCAAGCCCTCCGAATCATCCTTAATGATTCTTCCATACCCTAAAGGATCATCAAATGAAGTTGTCAACACCGTTACCGCATTTTTCTCTTCATTATGTTGCCTTATCAAGGCCAAGAGCGTTTCCCCCCGTACAAGAGGCGTGTCTCCACATAAAAGCAATACCGTTCCCTGGTCGGGCATCTTATCCACTGCCTGCATTGCTGCATGGCCGGTTCCAAGCCTTTCCATCTGAAGCGCGAATTGCAATTCCCTTCCTGAAAGCTTTTGCCGAACATCTTCGGCCATGTGCCCTATCACTACTGCAGAATCGGATACTCCTGCCGATTCGCAAGCCCTCAAAACATGTTCTATCATTGGGATCCCACACACCTCGTGGAGAACCTTGGGTTTTTTTGATTTCATTCTTGTCCCTGCTCCGGCTGCAAGAATTATGGCCTTCAGCATATTTGCACCCCTAACATATCCAGTCTTCCGTCTTCCGTCTTCCGCCATAGATTATAACATGCAAACGACATTATTTCCATGACAAATCAGATACATACATCCCCCTTTGGATGTATTACTATTCTTTTATCCCTTGTGATTTCATCAAGCGATATAAGAGAAATATAATCGTCAACCATCTTCTTCTCAGGCTCTTGAGTAGCAATCATCACCCCTATGCCGACAACTTTTGCATCGAATTCAGCCATCAGATCCACTAAGCCTTTAGCTGTTCCGCCCGCCCTCATAAAGTCATCTATTATGAGTACATTTGCGCCTGTCCTCACAGCACGCTTTGACACATACATTGTGCTGATGCTGCCCGTCGAGCCCGAAACGTAATTAATGCTGACTGTGGAACCTTCTGTTACCCTGTTGTCATCACGAGCTATGACAAGCGGAACATTAAGCGTATTTGCAGTCATAATCGCAAGCGGAATACCTTTTGTCTCAAGAGTAAGTATGTAGTCAACAGGCTTGTCGGCAAAAATTCTCCCGAAAATCTCACCGATTTTTTTAACATAGTAGGGATTGTAGATAATGTCGGCAGTATAAATGAAACCGCCTGAAATTATTCTGCTTTCATCTCTCAGTGTTTCACATATGTCGGACAATACTTTTTCGGTTTCCCTGCTGTTTATTTTGGGAATATACCTGACACCGCCGGCGGCTCCCGAAATTGTCTCAACAATTCCCAGTTCCAAATCCTCCATTACTTTTTTGACTATTACAATATCTTCGCTGATTGTTGATTTTGCAGCATTGAACATGGCGGTAAAATAGTTAAGCGTATAAATCTTGTTTGGCCTGTCGCAAAGAACCTTGACAATGCCACCAATTCTCTCATTTCTTTTAAATTTGCCCAAAGTCATCACCCATCCGAATATTTTTTATGTTTATTATTAATTTTATTCGTTTTTTAGCAAGATTTCAATAGTCAAGACCATTTTTTTAAATTAATGAAAGCGAAATCCCTCTTTGATGTGTTTTATGATATAATTCATTAAGCATGAAGACTACACAAAGAATGGAGCGATTATTATGAAGAATGCAAATTCAGGGTTCGATTTAATGCCCTACAGCAAAATTCACATGATTGGAATAGGCGGGATCGGTATGAGTGCCATAGCCGAGCTGCTTCTTTCAAGCGGTAAAAAAATCTCCGGCTCGGATATTAATTCATCAGAAATCACAAATAAATTGATAAAAAAAGGAATCGACGTATATATCGGTCACTCAGCCGAACACATAAAGGAAATGGATCTCGTTATATACACCTCCGCCGTCCACCCCGACAACCCCGAGTTTGCAAAAGCAAGGGAATTAAACATCCCCTTAATGGACCGGGCTGAAGCTCTGGGCTTGCTAATGAAAAACTACAAGGAAAGAATCGCAGTTTCAGGCGCACACGGAAAAACTACAACAACCTCGATGATTTCAATGATATTTGAAGCTTCGGGAGTAAATCCAACCATCCTGGTAGGAGGAATGATAGAAGAAATTAACGGTAATGTAAAAGTTGGCAAAAGCGATTACATGATAACCGAAGCCTGTGAATACAAGGAAAATTTTTTAAAATTCCATCCCACAATGGAAATAATACTTAATGTCGATGAAGACCATTTGGATTATTTCAAAGATTTAAAACACATTATTCATGCATTCGTCAAATTCACCCAATGTCTGCCTAAAAAAGGAACCATCATAGCAAATTTCGACGACTACAATGTACGAATTGCGTGCTCAAGTTCAGACAAAAATATACTCAGCTACGGAATAAACAGCGATTGCGATTATAAAGCCGTCAATATTGTTTACACAGACAACGGAAGCCCCAGCTTTGAAATTTTAAAAAACGGCAAACCCTATGGGCGTTTCGAACTTTCTATTCCCGGCAAACACAATATATACAATGCACTTGCGGCAATAACCGCAAGCGATGCCTGTGGAATAAAAATAAGCACTATTCAAAAACGCTTGAAATCATTCCAAAACCCTAAAAGACGTTTCGAGATCAAACACAAACAAAACGGAATCACGATAATTGACGACTACGCTCATCACCCTAGCGAAATCAAGGCAACTTTGGAAGCCGCCGGAAGATATCCCTACAGAAAAATATGGGGCATATTCCAACCCCATACTTTTTCACGAACCAAGACTCTCTTGTCCGATTTTGCATCCTCCTTCGGAGGAGCCGACCGCCTTGTGATAACTGACATCTACGCCGCCAGAGAAGATGATTTGGGCCAGGTGCACAGCAGCGAGTTGACTAAGCTGGTAAAAGAAGAAGGGGTAGACGTCAAATATATAAGCTCTTTCGAGGATGTGGCCCTGCATGTTGCAAACCTGGCCGAACCGGGAGATTTGATTCTCACAATGGGAGCCGGAGACGTATACAGGATAGGCGACCTTGTAGCAAAAAAACTGGAAATCAAAAAGTAATCAGGAATTTAATTAAATGCACAGCCAAAACCCCTTGGACACAAGTCCAAGGGGTTTTGGCTGCAGATTTTTTATTTTATATCAATCAAATTGTCCCCTAGGGGTTTTGTGTAAATGCTGTACTTGTGCATGATTTCAGTAGTTATGCTTCCAACCGCGCATGCTATAAGAGCCGGGAAAAGTATAGCATAGTTGTCTGTAAGCTCTACAACCATCAGGGATGCCGCTATTGGGGCTTCCGCAAATCCAGCAAACATCACTCCCACTCCTATTATGGAATAGGTGTCTCCTCCAAATATTTGTTCGGGGAAAAAACGTTCAAGCAGATTTCCGTATATCGATCCGAATGTTGCCCCTATGTAAAGTCCCGGCACGAATACCCCGCCTATGTTTCCACTTCCCAAAGTCATAAATGTCGCAATTAATTTTGCGACAAGCAACATCATCAACATCTTTATTCCAAACTCGCCCTGCACTATTCGCGGTATCGTGTTGAACTCTATGTCGTATATTAGGGGGAGAAAGTATCCTATTACGCCAACAACTGTTGCCCCTAAAAGCGGCTTGGCAAATTTAGGCATCTCGGTCATTTCCCTGAAGAATTTTTTTGTCTTTTCCAACCCGCAGATATACGCAAGCGATATGAAGCTCATCAATATGCCCAAAAGAACATAAAATCCTATTTCCCCATAATCTTTAATTCCATAAATTCCTTCAATGACCAGAAAAGGCGTATGTCCTATTATTACCCTTCCAATAAAAGCGGCTGTTATGGACGATATGAATATAGGTGTAAAATATTCGAAAAAATCCCTGTTCATCATGACTTCCAATACAAAAATCGTCGCAAAAACAGGGGTATCGAAAACGGCAGCCAAACTTCCGGCAACACCGCATCCTATTAGTATTCTTATCTTTCGCCTGGAAAAACCGGCCCTGTATCCTATATTCGAACCAATGGCTCCTCCTAGATGGACAATAGGACCGTGCCTGCCTGCTGACAAGCCCCCGGAAATTGTTATTATAGTAGCCAGCATTTTTATGATTACGCCTTTTGGCTTCATGAGGAACATATTTATGTGCTTTATTTCCTCTATAACCTCCGTCACTCCGCATCCCGTTTCATCATCTTCTATCAAATACATGTTAATAAGGCCTACTGAAAGTCCCGCCAACATTGGTATTATAATAAATCTGTTTTCGCTCATTGACAATAATCCGGATACCCCTTGATTGAGGAGCTTATGTGCGGCATCAAGAGACCAATTGAAAAACATGCCACCCAAGCCTGTCAGAACGCCCACTAAAACAGCCAAAAGCGAGATGCTCAGCCTGTCATACCTTCCGTTTTCATCTTTTGCGAAAGTTTTTCCTTTCATAATATTTTCAACTCACTAAAAAATATTTTAAAAAATGTTTATTTACCATATTAATGGTTATATATATTATATCTTAATCCCTACTCCCCCTATAATAATAGGGGCGGATAATTCCGCTCTTGTTATTCTTTTTTTTTTGAGCTTTTCACTTATTTTATTCTTGCGTATAAACTGATGTCATCAATTCTTCTGTGGCCATAGGGTCATGAAGAAAATATGAAAGACCCATATTGGTAACTCTGCCCGGTATTCGATAAGTGCTTATGTCATTTCGGGTCATTCCCACAGCGCTCTTTGCATAGTAAAGTATGTCGGGAAGGCTCATGCCTGTTTTTACATATTTGAAAATCGTGTTGGCGATAACTGGCAACTTGAAACTCAATATGTTTTTTGCTGCCGATTTAAGAAATGCCTGTTGCGCTTCTATCCTGCCCAAATCGCCATTTTGATATCCTGTGCCGTCATTATTCTTGCGAAACCTCAAATACTCAATCGCATTTTCCCCACGCAATGTCTGTGTGCCTTCTTCAAAGTGTATGTGCAGCTCTGGTTCGGCATAAATATCATCATAATCCATTTTTATGGGTACATTCACTTCTACTCCGCCTATAGAGTCAACTATTCTCTCAATTCCTGAGTAGGTGACTTTGACATATTCATGCACAGGAACGTCAAGTATGTCTGAAACCACAGCCATTATCTTTTCGGATCCACCATGGGAATAGGCGGCATTAATTTTCTTTTGGTCAGCCTCGTCAAATCCTTTTCTGTAATAATAAGTATCTCTTGGAACCGATACTATATCGAGCTTTCCTATATCCGGGTCAAAACTTGCAAGCATTATCGTGTCGGTTCTATAGCCTTCAAGACCCAAAAGCAATACATTGACACGCCGACTTTCCTTTACAGCTTTTTCCAAGGGGGTTTCAAGATCAACTTCCTTTTCAGCCTGTTCCGGGAAAGCTTCTTCTTGCGGAATTTCTTCGGCTTCCGCATTAGACGTGGGATCATAATACTTAAAGAAAGCAAATGTCCCAGATCCTATCAATATTGTGAAACAAAGAAAAGCCACTGCAAATACTTTAAAAAAGGTTTTCATAAAATCACTCCATAATCTAAATAAACATTCTCTCATTATTTTAAATCCGCAGGGGTGCAAATGTTGCCTTTCAATTCTAACATATATTGCTACAGGAATTTGATAAAATTAATTTACAATTCTGTTACCATTAACTGACATGGTAACAGAACACACCATCTCATTTTTATTTTACCACAAGCGGTTTGGATTATGCACACGGATTTGCCCCGACAGCCTTTGCTTGCCGTCGGGGCAATCAAGTTAATTTTATAAATCAAACACTTTCGCCACAGCATTAACTGCCTTTATCTTATCCTTGGGATTAATGGTATAGGATATTCGAATTTCCGAAGTTGTAACCTGCTTGAATTCAATATCGTTTTCAGCCAGTATTTTAAACATTTTTGCCGCAACGCCCGCATGCGTTCTCATCCCATTTCCAACTACAGAGAGTTTAGTGATTTCTTCATCAATTTCGGCTGCAACCCCTCTGTTTTCTTCTTTAAAAACAGATATGACTTCTTTTATAGAATTCAAATCCCCCTTGTTTGTTGTGAAAGAAATATTGATAAAACCGTCATAAGGCGCTGTCTGGCTTATCATGTCTATGTTTACATCCTTTTTTGCAAGTTTCTCAAACAAACCAGATACAACTTTGGCAGAATAAGGTATTTCATTGATTGTAATCATAATATCGTCATCGCTGACGGACAATCCCGTAATGACTTTTTCTTCCATTCTAGCATCACGCTCCTTTATATAGGTCCCCGGACGTTCTTCCGTACTTAAGGCGACATATATGGGAACGTTGAATTTCTGCCCTATTTCAACAGAACGCGTATGCATTACTCCGGCTCCCAAACTCGCCATTTCCATCATTTCTTCATAACTTATAGTCTTGAGTTTTTTTGCTTCCGTATACAATCTTGGATCTACCGTATAAATACCTTCCACATCTGTATAGATTTCACAGTCACACGAAAGCTTGGCGGCAAGCGCTACAGCCGTAGTATCCGATCCGCCCCTTCCAAGAGTAGTTATATTGCCATTTTCATTTACTCCCTGAAAACCGGCTACAACCACTATCTTTCCTTTGTCCAATTCCTCTCTTACATTCGATATTTCAATATTTGTTATTCTTGCGTTCGTGTGTCTTCCCCCCGTAAGTATACCAGCCTGAAATCCCGTCATGGATATGGAATCGAATCCAAGCTCTTTGAGCGCAATGGACAGAAGTGAAATCGATATTTGTTCACCCGTAGACATAAGCATATCCATTTCTCTTGTTGGAGGATTTTCCGATATCTCTTCAGCCATTCCAACAAGCATGTTGGTTGTCTTTCCCATGGCTGAAACAACCACTACAACCTGGTCTCCCGCCTGGCGTCTTTTAGCTACACGCCTCGCCACGTTTTTTATTTTCTCTATTGTTCCTACCGAGCTGCCTCCGTATTTCTGCACTACAAGCGCCATATCAAGATGCCTCCTTTCCTATATAATGTCGTTTCTTATCAAATCATCCAATGTTTCTCTTCTCACTGTCACTCTGGATTTCCCATCCGCCGCAAATACAACTGCCGGTCTTCCCAGCCTGTTATAATTGCTTGACATTGAATAATTGTAAGCTCCGGTCGTAAAAACAACTATAAGATCGTCCTTTCTGGCCTCCGGCAATTCTATGTCGCGAATTATAATATCTCCCGACTCGCAACATTTGCCGGCTATTGTATACCTTTCATGTCCGCTTTCGGTGATTCTGTTTGCAATCGCCGCCTCGTAGCAGGCATCGTATAGAGCCGTCCTTGGATTGTCCGCCATTCCACCATCTACAAAAATATAACTCTTTCCACCATAGGTTTCCTTTATTCCTCCAACGCTGTACAATGTGATTCCGGCATTTCCAACTATGGCTCTTCCAGGTTCTATGATAACCTTCTTGACAGACAAGTCATTTCGCTCGATTTTATTTTCAATATGCCCCACCAAGCTTTCCATGAAATCGGAAAGCTTTATCGGACTGTCTTCTCTTGAATAATAAACTCCGAACCCGCCTCCAAGATTAAGTTCACAAGCCTTGTATCCTGTCTTTTCCTCTACAACCTTGATAAAATCCGCCATTACCGATACAGCCTCAAAGAAAGGCTCCTCGTCATTGATTTGAGAGCCTATGTGACAATGGAATCCGTGAAGATTTATGCTTGGACATTCCATTATACTTCTTATAATCTCAAAGATTTTTCTTCCGTAAATCGATTCCCCAAACTTCGAATCATGCTTGGAAGTTTGAATGTATTGATGCGTATGTGCCGTCACTCCGGGGTTGAGCCTGACAAAAACATCCGCTTCAAGCTTTTTTTCTTCAGTTATGCGTTTAAGATTTTCCACTTCATCCAGATTATCAACAACAATTCTCCCCACACCTTCCGAAACAGCCATTTCAAGCTCTTGAATCGTTTTGTTGTTTCCATGCAAATATATGCTCTCCTTTGGGAATCCCGACTTTATTGCAGTATGGAGTTCCCCTGCTGAAACGGCATCTATTCCAAGGCCTTCTTCCATTGCAATCCTGCATATGGCCATATTAAGGAATGCTTTAGACGCATATACAACCCTGCAGTCCAGTTTTTCAGAGATAAAGTGTTTTTTGAAAAGTTTCATATTCTCCCTTATAAGGGTCTCATCCATAACATATAAGGGTGTTCCATGTTCTTTTGCAAGGTCAGCCACGTCACAACCGCCTATTTCCAAATGGTTCAATTCATTTATTTCCATAGTTCCAAATAATTTCAAAGCAACGCCCTCCATATCCAGATGATTTTACGCATTTTAGCAATGCACAAAAAATGCCATGAGCAAGGCTACATGACATCCATCATTTTCAACCCTGCAAATCAGCGCCTCATCAACGTCAATACCCCGATGACAGTAGCATGCCTGTTCGTACATGCTCCCAATATGCGAAATTCTTCAGGCAGATTCCCCACATTTCGGCGATTGCACCTTTCATGCCGCCATGCCTGATAAAAAAAGCGACCATTACTTATTGCACCCGCACCTCCAACTTACAATAGAAGTTATTCTATTCATATATTCGTATAGTCTACAACAAGCTTTGCCTGTTGTCAACTCGCGTACGATTGTGATCGTGTCAAGTTACTGTAGGAAAAAAAGAATAAGAGAATACGCCACTTTTTCAAACGTAAAATATCATGCTATATTATTAAGCCCCTCTAAGTGAACGAAGTGCCTTATAAGCTCCGGTTCTTTT
>Ga0209943_1000278_pt1 | contig 35467 bp, 29 predicted proteins | sample SalPonR1_B_D2_MG_FD_185698 | JGI IMG/M metagenome (GOLD analysis project Ga0209943, IMG submission 185698) | Salt pond soil microbial communities from South San Francisco under conditions of wetland restoration - Salt Pond MetaG R1_B_D2_MG... ... | reverse complement strand
TGTAATCTACACCAGCTTCTCTTAGTTTTGCTCTTAATTCCGTCATTTCAGTCACATTTAGACCTATATAATCAGTTAAAACTAAGGATTTAGATTCCTTTAATTTTTTCTCCAGTTCTTTTACAGATGCCTCTTTATCCTTTCTAGCCATTTATAACAACTCACCTCCCTATAATAACCGTCTACATTAAATTTGCAAGTTTATAAAAATAAAAGCCTGCCATAGATAGGCAGGATGATTTTAGATATGTTATCCAGTATGTATAACTATATCACACTGTTATAAAAACCTAACCTCAGCAGGTAAGTTTAAGTCATATCTGACCCCCACTATCTATGGTTAACTAATATTTAATTTTAACAAAACTAATCATAACACATTTTGTCAACCGATGTCAATAACTTATCTCCCAATCAGACTTAAAGCTGCATTAGAATCAATTTTAACTCCTGGACCCATTGTTGAAGATACAGTTATTGAAATAAAATATTTACCCTTCGCAGAAGCCGGCCTTTCTATCATTAAAACATCCATCAATTTCTTAAAGTTTTCAACAACTTCATCAACCTTAAAAGAAGCCTTACCAATTGGTAGATGCATATTACCTTCACTATCAACTCTATATTCTAACTTTCCAGCTTTAAATTCTTCGATTGATTCAGCTAAATCAAAGGTAACTGTTCCAGCCTTGGGATTCGGCATTAATCCTTTGGGACCTAATATCCTTCCCAATGGTCCTACCACACTCATCATATCAGGAGTTGCAATAGCTAAATCAAAATCCATCCAGCCTTCTTGAATTTTTTCAGCCAAATCTTCTTGTCCAACAAAATCTGCTCCTGCTTCTTCAGCTTCACGAGCTTTTTCTCCTTTGGCAAAAACAGCTATTGTAACTTCCTGTCCAGTTCCATTCGGCAAAACCAATGTTCCTCTTATATTCTGATCAGCATGCTTAGGATTTACACCCAACTTGGCCGAAAATTCAACTGTTTCATCGAAATTTGCGCTGGCTAAGTTTTTGACTAATTCAAATGCTTCCTTTGGATCATAAAACTTTTCCCTATCAACTTTTTGCAATGAATCTCTATATCTCTTACTTTTTTTAGCCATAAATTTTCCTCCTCTGTGGTTCAAGCGGCACTGCCTCCCACTTTTTTTAAAATTATTACTCTACTAAAATACCCATACTACGGGCTGTACCTTCAATCATACTCATTGCTGCTTCAATACTACCGGCATTTAAATCTTCCATTTTAGTTTCAGCTATTTCCTTAACATCTTCTTTGCTAACTGTTGCAACTTTATCTACATTAGGCTCACCAGAAGCTGTTTCAATACCTGCTGCCTGCTTTAATAAAATTGAGGCCGGCGGTGTTTTAGTTATAAAATCAAAACTTCTATCGGCATAAACCGTGATTTCTACAGGTATAATTGTGCCTGCTTTATCAGAGGTTTTTGCATTAAAGGCCTTACAAAAATCCATGATATTAACTCCGTGTTGACCTAAAGCTGGTCCTACTGGAGGAGCTGGATTAGCCTGTCCACCTGGAATTTGTAATTTGATGTTTCCTATAACCTTTTTTGCCATGATATTCTTCCTCCTTTCTTAACTCTTAAATTCATTATTCCACTTCTACCTGCGAAAAATCAAGTTCAACAGGAGTTTCTCTTCCAAACATTGACACCATAACCTTAACCTTTTGTTGCTGCAAGTGTATTTCCTGAACAGTTCCGATAAACTCTTCAAAGGGCCCATCTATTACCATGACATTGTCCCCCACTTCAAATTCCACAGTAATTTCTTTTTCTCGTAAACCCATACCTGAAAGGATATGGTTAATCTCCTCTTCCGCAAGTGGTAGTGGTTTTGTGCCACTACTTATAAAACCGGTTACACCTGGAGTATTCCTGACTACATACCACGTTTCGTCATCCATCTCCATTTGAATAATTATATAACCAGGAAAGATCTTTTTATCTACAGTAGTTTTCTTACCTTTCTTTCTCTTTATCTTCTCTTCTGTAGGAACTAATATTTCTTGGATCTTATCCTGCATACCAATGCTTTCAATTCGCTTTTCCAAATTAGCTTTTACTTTTTTCTCATGCCCAGAATAAGTATGTACTACATACCATTGAGTTTTGTCTTCCATAATTTAAGGACCCTGTATTGATAGGATCCTCACCTCCTTAATTACATTATAAAGGGAGTAATCAAATTTGATAATCCTAAATCAATAATTCCAATAAAAGTTATTAATACAGTAACTGTTATTAATACAACGATTGTGTAAGATTGTAAATCATTTTTGCTCGGCCAGTTAACCTTCCTTAATTCCAGCCTTACTTTTTTTAAAAAACCAGTGAATTTTCCTAAAAAACCTAATTTGGCCATAAAAATCACATCCTTCAATATAGTAATTTTTTAAATTAAAGCCCAGTGCTATTTGGTTTCACGATGTAAAGTGTGTTTTTGACAGTGCTTACAGTATTTCTTTATTTCTAATCTACCACGCATACTTTGTTTGTTTTTCGTGGTTGTATAGTTTCTATTTTTACATTCTGTGCATTCTAATTTTATTTTCTCACGCATGGTGCCACCTCCTCGGTCGGCCAGTATTCAAACCTGTTAACAAATCTATATTTATTATATTATTTTCTGGATATAACAGCCTTAATTACTTTATCATATCTCGCCTTAAAAGTCAACAGTTTTAAAAAGCATGTGCATTATGCACATGCTTCTTTTTTTATAACTTTTTTTATAACTTATTTTATCTATTTTTTTACAATAAATTACTCAACTATATCAGTTACAACACCAGAAGCCACAGTACGTCCGCCTTCGCGAATCGCAAATCTTAAACCCTCTTCCATAGCTATCGGAGTAATTAGTTCTGCATTCATCTCTATATTGTCGCCCGGCATTACCATCTCTACTCCCTCTGGTAAATATATCGTACCTGTTACATCTGTTGTCCTGAAATAAAATTGAGGCCTATATCCATCAAAAAATGGTGTGTGACGCCCACCCTCATCTTTCGATAATACATATACCTCTGCCTTGAACTTGGTATGAGGGTTTATACTGCCCGGCTCTGCTAAAACTTGGCCCCTCTCTATGTCCTCTCGCTTGACTCCTCTTAATAAGGCACCTATATTGTCTCCCGCTACCGCTTCATCCAGTAACTTCCTGAACATCTCTACACCGGTCACTACCGTGCTCTCGGTCTCCTTGATGCCCACTATCTCTACCTCATCTTGAGGATGTAATGTGCCTCTGTCTACCCTGCCGGTCGCTACTGTGCCACGACCCTTAATTGAAAATATATCTTCTATCGGCATTAAAAAGGGCTGGTCACTGTCTCTTTCAGGCTCCGGTATATATGAGTCTACTGCCTCCATTAACTCCACTATCTTCTTGCCATATGGACCCTCTGGATCAGCATTCTCCAATGCCTTTAAAGCTGAACCTACTATTACAGGTATATCATCTCCTGGAAAATCATACTCATTTAGTAAGTCCCTTACTTCCATCTCTACCAGCTCTATTAACTCCTCATCATCTACCATGTCTGACTTGTTTAAAAATACTACAATGCTTGGTACTCCTACCTGGCGAGCTAATAAAATATGCTCCCTGGTCTGAGGCATAGGACCGTCTGCCGCTGATACAACTAAAATCGCTCCATCCATCTGGGCTGCACCTGTTATCATGTTCTTTACATAATCAGCATGCCCCGGACAATCAACATGAGCGTAATGTCTAGACTCTGTCTCGTATTCAACGTGGGATGTCGCTATTGTTATGCCTCTTTCCTTCTCTTCAGGGGCATTGTCAATTGAATCAAAATCCCTTACCTCAGCTCCACCATAATTGTTTAATACTGAGGTTATTGCTGCTGTTAGGGTTGTCTTGCCGTGGTCAACATGTCCGATAGTTCCAATATTAAGATGTGGTTTTGTCCTTTCAAATTTTTCCTTAGCCATTATATTCATCTCTCCTTTTAAAAAATTTTAATCTTTATTATTCACCCAGAATTTCTTTGGCAACACTTTTAGGTGTTTTATCATAATGTGAAAATTGCATGGTATGAGTTGCTCTTCCCTGAGTTTTTGATCTCAGATCAGTCGCATAACCAAACATCTCAGCGAGTGGCACATAGGCCTTAACTACCTGAGCATTAGCTCTTCTTTCCATTCCTTCAATCTTACCTCTACGGCCATTAAGATCTCCTATTACATCACCCATATATTCTTCTGGTACTACAACTTCAACTTCCATAACAGGTTCTAAAATTACAGGTCTTGCTCTCTCGGCAGCTTTTCGAAACGCCATTGAGCCAGCAATTTTAAAGGCCATTTCAGAGGAATCAACTTCATGAAAACTTCCATCTTTTAATGTTACTTTAACATCTACAACAGAATAACCTGCCTTAATGCCATTTTCCATTGCTTCTTCAATTCCATCTTCCACAGGATTTATATATTCTTTCGGTATCGCTCCCCTGGTTATATCATTTTCGAATATAAAGCCCTTACCTTCTTTAACAGGCTCCAGGTCAATAATTACATGACCATATTGACCACGGCCACCTGATTGTCTGATAAATTTTCCTTCTATATCTTCAACCTTGCGCGTAATAGTTTCCCGATAAGCCACCCGCGGTTTACCAATATTTGCATCAACCTTGAATTCTCTTAATAATCTATCAACAATAATTTCTAAGTGTAGTTCACCCATACCTCTAATAATTGTTTGACCGGTTTCCTCATCGGTTTTAATTTGAAATGTAGGATCCTCTTCTGATAATTTGAGCAAAGACTGTGTTAATTTATCTTCATCAGCCTGACTTTTTGGTTCAATAGCAACTGATATAACTGGTTCGGGAAACTCCATTGATTCTAATAATATAGGATGATCTGCTGCACAAAGTGTATCTCCTGTGCTTGTATTTTTCAATCCTACTGCGGCAGCTAAATCTCCTGCATAAACACTATCTCTTTCTTCTCTGTGATTCGCATGCATCTGTAATATCCTACTAATTCTCTCCCTTTTTTGACTTGAAGAATTATAAATGTAAGAGCCTGCTTCTAACACACCTGAATAAGCTCTAAAAAAGGCCAGTTTCCCTACATAAGGATCTGTCATTATTTTAAAGGCAAGCGCTGAAAAAGGCTCATCATCAGAAGCCTTTCTAATCTCAACTTCACCAGTTTCAGGATTCTCGCCTTCAACAGGCGGTACATCTAGTGGTGAAGGCATAAAATCAATTATTGAATCTAATAACATCTGTATACCTTTATTTTTAAAAGCAGATCCGCATAAGACGGGAATAAGATCAACATTTATTACTGATTTTCTCAAAGCATTTAAAATATCATCCTTTGTTATACTTTCTTCCTCAATGTATTTCAGCATCAACTCATCATCAAATTCAGAAAGTTGTTCTAATAATTCTTCTCTATATTTTTCAGCTTCTCCTTTATACTCTTCAGGAATATCAACTCTATCAAAGTTTATACCCAGTTCATCTTTATAAACAATAGCTTCCATTTCTATGAGATCTATAACTCCCTTAAAATGATCTTCACTTCCAATAGGTAACTGCACAGGAACAGCGTTTGCTCCCAGCCTTTTTTTCATCATCTTAATAACTCTAAAAAAATCAGCTCCCATTCTATCCATTTTGTTCACAAAAGCGATGCGGGGAACTTCATATTTATCAGCCTGTCGCCAGACTGTTTCTGATTGGGGTTCAACTCCACCGACAGAACAGAATAATGCAATTGCTCCATCAAGTATTCTAAGAGACCTCTCCACCTCAACTGTAAAGTCCACATGTCCGGGCGTGTCTATAATATTTATACGATGTTCGCCCCATTGAGCCGTAGTGGCAGCTGAAGTTATAGTAATACCTCTTTCCTGTTCTTGTTCCATCCAATCCATTACAGCAGCTCCATCGTGTACTTCTCCCATTTTGTGTACCCTACCAGTATAGTAAAGGATGCGTTCAGTAGTTGTAGTTTTACCAGCATCTATATGAGCCATAATTCCTATATTTCTTATTTTTTCTAATGGAAATTGTCGGGCCATCATTCTCCCCCCTTCTTAATTGTAACAAAGCATAATTTTAATCGATTTACCATCCATAATGTGCAAATGCTCTGTTAGCTTCTGCCATTCTGTGTACTTCTTCTTTTTTACGAACTGCACCACCGGTATTATTATAGGCTTCCATAATTGCTGTAGTCAATCTTTCTTGCATTGTTCTCTCATTTCGATTTCTGGCATCATTAATAATCCAGCGAATTGCAAGTGATCTTCTTCTATGATCTGATACCTCTACCGGTACCTGATAGTTTGATCCACCAATACGGCGTGATTTAACTTCTAATGTAGGCTTAACATTATTTAAAGCTTCCTGTAAAATTGTTATTGGTTCATCTCCAGTCTCTTGCTGTAATCTTTCCAATGCTTGATACAGTAATGATTCTGCCAAACTTTTTTTACCATCCAACATAATTTTATTTATAAAGCGGTTTACTAATACACTATTATATACAGAATCAGGTTTAACATTTCTTTTTTCTGCTCTATTTTTACGCACATAACTCCCCCCTTTAATTTAAAATTAGTATATTCTAAGTTTTAACTGGGTTTTTTTACTCCATATTTTGAACGTCCTTGTCTGCGATCTTCCACACCTGCAGTATCTAAAGTACCTCTTACAACGTGATACCTAACTCCTGGTAAATCCTTAACTCTCCCACCCCTCACTAAAACAACGGAGTGTTCCTGTAAATTATGTCCTTCTCCAGGTATGTAACAGGTCACCTCTTTTCCATTGGTTAAACGAACACGGGCCACTTTTCTTAAAGCAGAGTTCGGTTTTTTGGGAGTCGCAGTATAAACTCTAGTACATACTCCTCTCTTTTGAGGTGAACCTCCTAATGCAGGAGCATTTTTCTTCTTTTGAATCTTATTACGACCTTTGCGTATAAGCTGATTAATTGTTGGCACAAAACCCACCTCCTTTCGAGAATTTCAGTAATACAGCAGGAAGCAGCATTAAAAATTAATGCTGTCCTCTGCTTTTATACTTTTAAATCATATATATTCATATAAAATATCTTTTTAATGGGCTTTCTCTGCACGCACTAGTGTATTTTAACACCTTTAATAGTTGTTGTCAACAATAAATTACCAATTATCTACTCATCATCTAATTGATCCAAAATTTGAGTTACATCAGTAACATTATCCCCGACTTCTTGGCCTTCTCTATATTTTCTCATCCCTGTTCCAGCTGGGATCAACTGTCCAATTATGACATTTTCTTTTAAACCTCTTAAATTATCCACCTTTCCTTCCAGAGCAGCTTCCGTTAAAACCCGTGTAGTTTCTTGAAATGATGCAGCTGAAAGAAAGCTTTCTGTCGCTAATGAAGCTTTTGTTATCCCCATTATTTGTGGAACAAATTTAGCAGGTTTACCTCCATTCTTTTTGGCTTTCTCATTTTCATCTAAAAATTCATGCTTGGTCACCAGACTACCTGTTAGCATTTCGGTATCTCCAGATTCTATAACTTTAACCCGTTTCATCATTTGTCTGATTATTACCTCAATATGTTTGTCATTAATTTCAACACCCTGAGATCTATAAACATTTTGTACCTCTTCTAATAGGTAATTTTGTACAGCAGACTCTCCCTTTACTCTCAACATAACACTGGGATCAACCGGGCCTTCTGTTAATTTGTCACCTGGTTGAACATATTCATCTTCTTTAACAATAAGTGTTGAACCATAGGGTATCTTATATGTCTTTTTTTTGCCATCCTCACTGGTCACCACAACACGTTTTGAATTTCTTTTCTGAGTAATCTTAACTTTCCCTTCTTTTTCAGTCATAATCGCATGACCTTTAGGAGTACGCCCTTCAAAAAGCTCTTCCACCCTGGGCAAGCCCTGAGTAATATCATCACCAGCAACTCCACCTGTGTGGAATGTACGCATTGTTAATTGGGTGCCTGGCTCACCTATAGACTGAGCAGCCACAATTCCGATTGCCTCTCCTTGATTAACTTTTTGTGATGTAGCCAGATTACGTCCATAACATTTTGAACATACTCCATGTTCTGATTCACATGTTATCACAGATCTGATTTTTACTCTTTCTATACCAGCATTTTCAATTACATCTATATGCTCATTTTTTATCATTTCATTTTTCTCGACTATAACTTGATCATTATTGGGATTGAAAACATCTTTAGCAGCGTAACGTCCAAAGATTCTTTCCCTAAGTGTTTCTATAGCATGATCACCTTTACCTCCAATTGCTTCTATATAAAGACCTTTATCAGTACCACAATCTTCATTCTCAACGATAACATCCTGTGAAACATCAACCAACCTTCTTGTTAAATATCCCGAGTCGGCTGTACGCAAGGCTGTATCTGCCAATCCTTTACGAGCCCCGTGAGTGGATAAGAAAAATTCTAACACATTCAGACCTTCTCTAAAACTTGACCTGATAGGCAGATCTATAATTCTACCAGAAGGGTCTGCCATCAATCCACGCATCCCGGCTAACTGAGAAATTTGTGATGTGTTACCGCGGGCACCAGAAGTAGCCATTATAAAAATATTATTATCTTCATCCAGATGTTCCAACAATGCATCTGTAACATCATCTTTGGCCTGATTCCAGATATTTATTATGCGCTGGTACCTCTCATCTTCATTTATTGCTCCACGATTATAGTATTCTTCTATTTCATCAACCTTTTTATCAGCCTCACTTAAAATATTAGGCTTCTCATCTGGTATAGCAGCATCAGCTACTGCAATACTTATACCAGAACGTGTGGCAAAATCATACCCCAGAGATTTTATATTATCCAGTGATTCAACTGTACTTTCTTCATCAAAATTATTATTTAATAGTGAGATCAAATCACCTAGCTCTTTTTTACCGACTCTCCGATTAATATATTCCATATCTTTAGGAAAGGCTTCATTGAAGATAACCCTACCTACTGTGGTATCTATAATTTTATTATCAATTCTTAGTTTAATCTTGGCCTGTAGATATATTTTATCTGTGTCGTATGCTTTAATTGCCTCATTTGCATTAGAGAAAATCTTGCCTTCACCTTTAATTCCATCTTTGACTGTTGTCAGATAATATATTCCCAAAACCATATCCTGGGTGGGAACTGTAATAGGACTACCATCAGATGGTGATAAAAGATTCGTTGTAGATAACATCAGAGTTCTAGCTTCTGTTTTAGCTTCCTCAGAAAGAGGCAGGTGAACAGCCATCTGATCACCATCAAAATCGGCATTATATGCCGTACAGACTAAAGGATGTAATTTAATAGCTTTTCCTTCAACTAAAACTGGTTTAAAGGCCTGTATACCCAATCTGTGTAAAGTTGGTGCCCTGTTTAATAAAACAGGCTGCCCTTTTATTACTTCTTCTAAAATATCCCAAACTCTCTCATCTACTTTCTCTACCATTTTCTTGGCATTCTTAATATTATGAGCATATTCTTTATTGACTAGGCCCTTCATTACAAAAGGCTTAAATAACTCCAGTGCCATTTTTTTAGGTAGTCCACACTGATCCATCTTTAATTCAGGGCCAACAACAATAACCGACCGGCCGGAATAATCCACCCTTTTACCCAGTAAGTTCTGGCGGAAGCGGCCCTGTTTGCCCTTCAGCATATCACTTAAAGATTTTAAAGGACGATTACCAGCACCAGTAACCGGTCTGCCTCTTCTGCCGTTATCAATTAAAGCATCGACAGATTCCTGCAGCATCCGTTTTTCATTTCTAATTATTATTTCCGGTGCTCCTAAATCTAATAATCTTTTTAACCTATTATTCCTATTTATAACTCTTCTATATAAGTCATTTAAATCAGAAGTTGCAAACCTTCCACCATCAAGCTGTACCATTGGACGTAAATCCGGTGGAATAACAGGCATAACATCCATGACCAACCATCCCGGTTCCAAACCGGAATTGAGCAAACCGTCCATAACTTCTAATCTTCTCACAGCCCGTCTGCGGCGTTGTCCTGAGGTGGATTTAACCTCTTTTTTTAATTCTTGAACATCTTTTTGCACATCAATTTGACTTAAAAGTATTTTAACAGCCTCAGCTCCCATACGGGCATCAAATTCATTGCCATATTTGGTTTTAGCATCCCGGTATTCTTGTTCAGACAGCAATTGTCTTTTACTAAGTGATGTATCACCAGGATCAATAACTATATATGAAACAAAATATATAACCTTCTCTAAAGCCCTGGGAGACATATCCATAATTAAGCCTAATCGACTGGGTATCCCTTTGAAAAACCAAATATGAGTACAGGGTGCAGCTAATTCGATGTGACCCATTCGTTCTCTTCTAACCTTTGATCTGGTCACTTCAACCCCACATCGATCACACACTACGCCTTTATATCTAACTCTCTTATATTTTCCACAGTGACATTCATAATCTTTGGTAGGACCAAATATCTTTTCACAAAATAGACCATCTTTTTCAGGTTTGAGCGTTCTATAGTTAATGGTTTCTGGTTTTTTAACTTCCCCCCGAGACCATTCTCTTATCTGTTCAGGAGATGCAACTCCGATCCGCATTGAATCGAAATTATTTAAATTTGACAAGGGCCTCTCCCCCTCCTATTTTGATAATTTTTATTATTGTTCTTCAGTAGGTCTTGAAAGCTGTAAATCAGTATCTAAACCAAGTTTTTTTGCAGTTTCACTAACTTCGGTTCCTTCCTCTTCTAGTTCCATTTCATTATCTTCTTCTACAAAAACGCGGGCATCTAGTCCGAGACTCTGCATCTCTTTAATTAATACTTTAAATGATTCAGGCACACCCGGTGGTGGAACTTCTTCACCTTTTACAATTGACTCATAGGTTTTTACCCTTCCTATGACATCATCAGATTTAACAGTCAGCATTTCCTGAAGACTGTAAGCAGCTCCATAAGCCTCTAGAGCCCAAACCTCCATTTCACCGAATCTCTGACCACCAAATTGGGCCTTTCCACCCAGTGGTTGTTGGGTTACTAGTGAATATGGGCCGGTTGAACGGGCATGTATTTTATCATCTACAAGATGATGTAATTTAAGAACATACATATATCCCACCGCTATATCATGGTCAAAAGGCTTACCTGTTCTGCCATCATATAAAGTCATCTTGCCATCCCTATTAAAGCCTGCTTTTTCTAGATACTCTTCAACCTCCTCTTCTAAAGCCCCGTTGAATACAGGGGTTTTTACATGAAGATCTAATGCTTTTGCAGCCATACCCAGATGTGTTTCTAATAACTGTCCTATATTCATCCGGGATGGTACCCCCAGCGGGTTAAGTACGATTTCTACCGGCTGACCATCCTCTAAAAAAGGCATATCTTCTTCCGGCAATACTCTGGAAATAACACCTTTATTACCATGCCGTCCGGCCATTTTATCTCCTACAGAAATCTTCTTTTTATTTGCTATATATACTCTTACAAGCTTATTAACACCTGGTTTAAGTTCATCTCCTTGATCACGTGAAAATACTTTAACATCAACAATAATACCTCTTTCACCATGGGGAACTTTTAAAGAAGTATCTCTAACTTCTCTTGCTTTTTCACCAAAAATGGCTCTCAACAATCTCTCTTCAGCAGAAAGCTCTGTCTCACCTTTAGGAGTAACCTTACCAACTAAGATATCTCCCTCTTTCACCTCAGCCCCCACTCTAATAATTCCTCTTTCATCTAAGTCTTTTAAAACACTTTCACTTACATTTGGTATATCCCTTGTTATCTCTTCTGGTCCTAACTTCGTATCTCTTGCTTCTGCCTCATGTTCTTCAATATGAATAGAAGTGTAAGTATCTTCTTTGACCAGTTTCTCACTGATCAATATAGCATCTTCATAGTTATAACCTTCCCAAGGCATAAATGCAATTAAAGAATTCCTACCCAAAGCCATCTCGCCCCGATCAGTTGAAAATCCATCAGCAATTATATCCCCTGCTTCAATTTCATCGCCAATACTAACAATAGGGGCCTGATTCATGCAGGAACCCTGGTTTGATCTTTTAAATTTCATCAGTTTATATTTATCAATATTTCCTTTTTCATTTTCAATAAAGATTTTACTTGATGTTACCTTTTTAACAACTCCGCCTTTTTCTGCAATTACAACAACACCAGAATCCCGGGCTGCTTTATGCTCCATACCTGTTGCAACAATAGGAGCATCAGTTTTTAATAAAGGCACAGCCTGTCTCTGCATATTCGCTCCCATCAAAGCTCGGTTAGCATCATCATTTTCTAAAAACGGAATCATTGCTGCTGATACTCCAACCAACTGTTTAGTTGAAACATCCATATAGTCAACCTTATCAGGTGATATCTCTAAAATATCTCCTCTATGTCGGGCAACAACTTCATCATTTACAATGTTGCCATTCTCATCTAATTTGGTATTTGCCTGGGCAACTATATTTAGATCCTCCTCATCAGCAGTAAGATAATCGATTTCTCCTGTAGCATGACCTCCAACTATTTTACGATAAGGAGTCATTAAAAAACCAAATTCATTGGTCATTGCATAAGTACCCATCGAACCTATAAGTCCAATATTGGGTCCTTCGGGAGTTTCGATCGGACATATTCGACCATAATGTGAATGGTGAACATCTCTTACATCAAAACCAGCTCGTTCTCTGCTTAATCCACCTGGGCCGAGGGCACTTAACCTTCTTTTATGGGTAAGTTCAGACATCGGATTTGTTTGATCCATAAACTGAGATAACTGACTGCTTCCGAAAAATTCTTGAATAGCAGCTACAACAGGCCTGGTATTCATTAGAGCCTGAGGTGTCACAACATCAATATCCTGAATAGTCATCCTCTCCCGCACAACTCTTTCCATGCGGGATAAACCAATTCTGAATTGATTTTGCAGTAGCTCACCCACTGTTTTTAATCTTCTATTGCCAAGGTGATCAATATCATCAATATATGCGTCTGGTTCTTCATTTACCAATTTTACCATATAACGAACTGTTTCAATTATGTCTCTTTCATCAAGGTGTTTTTTGTCTGGATCAATATCCAATCCCAGTTTCTTGTTGATCTTATATCTGCCAACCGCAGCTAAATCATACCTCTTGGAATCGAAAAATAATGATTCAATTAAACTTTCTGCGCTATCTACAGTCGGGGGTTCGCCCGGCCGCAGCTTTTTATATAAATCTATTAATGCCTCATCCTTAGAATCAGTTGAATCGCGTTTTAGAGTATCCATAATCACCTTAGAATCTCCTAAGAGATCGATAAGTTCCTGATCACTACCATACCCTAATGCCCTAAATAATATTGTAGAAGGCATCTTTCTTTTTCTGTCTACACGAACTGATATTATTCTCTTTTTATCATATTCAAATTCAATCCAGGCACCTCTATTAGGTATAATGCTTCCATTAATTAATCTGCGTCCATCTTTAGTACGTTCATCATCAAAATATACACCTGAAGAACGAACCAACTGATTAACTATTACCCTTTCTGCACCATTAATTATAAAGGTACCTTTGTCCGTCATAAGCGGAAAATCGCCCATGAAAACTTCCTGTTCTTTTACTTCACCTGTCTCTTTATTAATTAATCGAACCTTTACCTGTAAGGGAGCATCATATGTGTCATCCCGATCCCTACATTCCTGAACGGTATACTTAGCGTCTTCTAAATGATAGCCGACAAATTCCAAAACTAAATTTTCCGAAAAATCTTCTATAGGTGAGATCTCTTCAAAAACTTCTTTTAAGCCTTGCTCTAAAAACCATTGATACGAACTCAATTGAGTATGAATTAAATTAGGTAATTCCATAGCATCGTCAATTTTAGCAAAACTTAATCTTTTTCTCACTGTTGTCATCATTGCACCCCCAAGGAATACTTGTGTTTATAAATATAACATTTAAGTAAGTTGCAACCTACTTAAATGCTTGATAATATATTGGATATTCTATTAAAATAAAAACAAAAATTATAAATATAAGGCCAAATAAATACTTAAAAAAACCATAATATATGCATATACTATGCCATTTTATTAAAATGTTATCGACAATTAATAATGATAACACATTACATTTTTAATGTCAAGCTGAATCGAACAGATGATTTTGATATTTACAGATTACAAAAAGTGCCCTTAACAAAGGGCACTTCTATACATTTATACTTTTATGAATAAATTTTACCTGATTTCTACTGTAGCTCCAACTTCTTCAAGCGCTTCTTTCATTTCTTCTGCTTCACTTTTACTAACAGCTTCTTTTACATTCTGAGGTGCATCATCAACAACAGCTTTAGCCTCTTTTAAGCCTAAACCAGTTAATTCTCTAACAGCTTTGATAACCTGTATCTTTTTACCACCAATATTTTCTAAGTAAACATCAAATTCAGTTTGTTCCTCTTCTTTTTCACCTGCCTCGCCTCCAGCAGCTACGGCAGCAACAGGAGCAGCAGCACTTACACCAAATTTCTCTTCTAATTCTTCCACTAACTCAGCCAATTCTAAAACAGACATATTTTCAATAGCTTCCATAATTTCTTCATTACTCATTTCTGTTCCTCCTTAAAATAATTTTATTCTTTTTGATCTTTTATTTGACTTAATACACTTACCAAATTCCTCATGTTTCCACTTAAAACATTTACCAAACCTGAGATAGGGGCTTGCATTCCTGCCAGAACCTGAGCAAGCAGTATATCTCTGGATGGAATTTCAGCTAATGATTTAACTTTGTCTATACCAATCACTTCACCGTTTAGGTAACCACCCTTAATTTCTAGTATTTCATGTTCCTTTGCAAAATTATCAATGATTTTGGCAGGTGATACAACATCTTCGATACCAAAAGCAATTGCAGTTGGACCTCTAAAAAAGTCATTTATTTCACTTAAATTTGAATTTTCAGCAGCAATTTTGGCCAGGGTATTCTTGACAACCTTGTAATCTACACCAGCTTCTCTTAGTTTTGCTCTTAATTCCGTCATTTCAGTCACATTTAGACCTATATAATCAGTTAAAACTAAGGATTTAGATTCCTTTAATTTTTTCTCCAGTTCTTTTACAGATGCCTCTTTATCCTTTCTAGCCATTTATAACAACTCACCTCCCTATAATAACCGTCTACATTAAATTTGCAAGTTTATAAAAATAAAAGCCTGCCATAGATAGGCAGGATGATTTTAGATATGTTATCCAGTATGTATAACTATATCACACTGTTATAAAAACCTAACCTCAGCAGGTAAGTTTAAGTCATATCTGACCCCCACTATCTATGGTTAACTAATATTTAATTTTAACAAAACTAATCATAACACATTTTGTCAACCGATGTCAATAACTTATCTCCCAATCAGACTTAAAGCTGCATTAGAATCAATTTTAACTCCTGGACCCATTGTTGAAGATACAGTTATTGAAATAAAATATTTACCCTTCGCAGAAGCCGGCCTTTCTATCATTAAAACATCCATCAATTTCTTAAAGTTTTCAACAACTTCATCAACCTTAAAAGAAGCCTTACCAATTGGTAGATGCATATTACCTTCACTATCAACTCTATATTCTAACTTTCCAGCTTTAAATTCTTCGATTGATTCAGCTAAATCAAAGGTAACTGTTCCAGCCTTGGGATTCGGCATTAATCCTTTGGGACCTAATATCCTTCCCAATGGTCCTACCACACTCATCATATCAGGAGTTGCAATAGCTAAATCAAAATCCATCCAGCCTTCTTGAATTTTTTCAGCCAAATCTTCTTGTCCAACAAAATCTGCTCCTGCTTCTTCAGCTTCACGAGCTTTTTCTCCTTTGGCAAAAACAGCTATTGTAACTTCCTGTCCAGTTCCATTCGGCAAAACCAATGTTCCTCTTATATTCTGATCAGCATGCTTAGGATTTACACCCAACTTGGCCGAAAATTCAACTGTTTCATCGAAATTTGCGCTGGCTAAGTTTTTGACTAATTCAAATGCTTCCTTTGGATCATAAAACTTTTCCCTATCAACTTTTTGCAATGAATCTCTATATCTCTTACTTTTTTTAGCCATAAATTTTCCTCCTCTGTGGTTCAAGCGGCACTGCCTCCCACTTTTTTTAAAATTATTACTCTACTAAAATACCCATACTACGGGCTGTACCTTCAATCATACTCATTGCTGCTTCAATACTACCGGCATTTAAATCTTCCATTTTAGTTTCAGCTATTTCCTTAACATCTTCTTTGCTAACTGTTGCAACTTTATCTACATTAGGCTCACCAGAAGCTGTTTCAATACCTGCTGCCTGCTTTAATAAAATTGAGGCCGGCGGTGTTTTAGTTATAAAATCAAAACTTCTATCGGCATAAACCGTGATTTCTACAGGTATAATTGTGCCTGCTTTATCAGAGGTTTTTGCATTAAAGGCCTTACAAAAATCCATGATATTAACTCCGTGTTGACCTAAAGCTGGTCCTACTGGAGGAGCTGGATTAGCCTGTCCACCTGGAATTTGTAATTTGATGTTTCCTATAACCTTTTTTGCCATGATATTCTTCCTCCTTTCTTAACTCTTAAATTCATTATTCCACTTCTACCTGCGAAAAATCAAGTTCAACAGGAGTTTCTCTTCCAAACATTGACACCATAACCTTAACCTTTTGTTGCTGCAAGTGTATTTCCTGAACAGTTCCGATAAACTCTTCAAAGGGCCCATCTATTACCATGACATTGTCCCCCACTTCAAATTCCACAGTAATTTCTTTTTCTCGTAAACCCATACCTGAAAGGATATGGTTAATCTCCTCTTCCGCAAGTGGTAGTGGTTTTGTGCCACTACTTATAAAACCGGTTACACCTGGAGTATTCCTGACTACATACCACGTTTCGTCATCCATCTCCATTTGAATAATTATATAACCAGGAAAGATCTTTTTATCTACAGTAGTTTTCTTACCTTTCTTTCTCTTTATCTTCTCTTCTGTAGGAACTAATATTTCTTGGATCTTATCCTGCATACCAATGCTTTCAATTCGCTTTTCCAAATTAGCTTTTACTTTTTTCTCATGCCCAGAATAAGTATGTACTACATACCATTGAGTTTTGTCTTCCATAATTTAAGGACCCTGTATTGATAGGATCCTCACCTCCTTAATTACATTATAAAGGGAGTAATCAAATTTGATAATCCTAAATCAATAATTCCAATAAAAGTTATTAATACAGTAACTGTTATTAATACAACGATTGTGTAAGATTGTAAATCATTTTTGCTCGGCCAGTTAACCTTCCTTAATTCCAGCCTTACTTTTTTTAAAAAACCAGTGAATTTTCCTAAAAAACCTAATTTGGCCATAAAAATCACATCCTTCAATATAGTAATTTTTTAAATTAAAGCCCAGTGCTATTTGGTTTCACGATGTAAAGTGTGTTTTTGACAGTGCTTACAGTATTTCTTTATTTCTAATCTACCACGCATACTTTGTTTGTTTTTCGTGGTTGTATAGTTTCTATTTTTACATTCTGTGCATTCTAATTTTATTTTCTCACGCATGGTGCCACCTCCTCGGTCGGCCAGTATTCAAACCTGTTAACAAATCTATATTTATTATATTATTTTCTGGATATAACAGCCTTAATTACTTTATCATATCTCGCCTTAAAAGTCAACAGTTTTAAAAAGCATGTGCATTATGCACATGCTTCTTTTTTTATAACTTTTTTTATAACTTATTTTATCTATTTTTTTACAATAAATTACTCAACTATATCAGTTACAACACCAGAAGCCACAGTACGTCCGCCTTCGCGAATCGCAAATCTTAAACCCTCTTCCATAGCTATCGGAGTAATTAGTTCTGCATTCATCTCTATATTGTCGCCCGGCATTACCATCTCTACTCCCTCTGGTAAATATATCGTACCTGTTACATCTGTTGTCCTGAAATAAAATTGAGGCCTATATCCATCAAAAAATGGTGTGTGACGCCCACCCTCATCTTTCGATAATACATATACCTCTGCCTTGAACTTGGTATGAGGGTTTATACTGCCCGGCTCTGCTAAAACTTGGCCCCTCTCTATGTCCTCTCGCTTGACTCCTCTTAATAAGGCACCTATATTGTCTCCCGCTACCGCTTCATCCAGTAACTTCCTGAACATCTCTACACCGGTCACTACCGTGCTCTCGGTCTCCTTGATGCCCACTATCTCTACCTCATCTTGAGGATGTAATGTGCCTCTGTCTACCCTGCCGGTCGCTACTGTGCCACGACCCTTAATTGAAAATATATCTTCTATCGGCATTAAAAAGGGCTGGTCACTGTCTCTTTCAGGCTCCGGTATATATGAGTCTACTGCCTCCATTAACTCCACTATCTTCTTGCCATATGGACCCTCTGGATCAGCATTCTCCAATGCCTTTAAAGCTGAACCTACTATTACAGGTATATCATCTCCTGGAAAATCATACTCATTTAGTAAGTCCCTTACTTCCATCTCTACCAGCTCTATTAACTCCTCATCATCTACCATGTCTGACTTGTTTAAAAATACTACAATGCTTGGTACTCCTACCTGGCGAGCTAATAAAATATGCTCCCTGGTCTGAGGCATAGGACCGTCTGCCGCTGATACAACTAAAATCGCTCCATCCATCTGGGCTGCACCTGTTATCATGTTCTTTACATAATCAGCATGCCCCGGACAATCAACATGAGCGTAATGTCTAGACTCTGTCTCGTATTCAACGTGGGATGTCGCTATTGTTATGCCTCTTTCCTTCTCTTCAGGGGCATTGTCAATTGAATCAAAATCCCTTACCTCAGCTCCACCATAATTGTTTAATACTGAGGTTATTGCTGCTGTTAGGGTTGTCTTGCCGTGGTCAACATGTCCGATAGTTCCAATATTAAGATGTGGTTTTGTCCTTTCAAATTTTTCCTTAGCCATTATATTCATCTCTCCTTTGTTAATATTGTAGGCCGGTGTTAACATTAATATTATTATATAGGTTATCTATAGACTTTATATCTCATGTTTTTCTAAAAAATCCTCTAACTTTCTTTTGACTCTTTGTAATGCATTATCTACAGACTTTACATGTTTATCTAAGGTATCAGCTATATCCTGATAAGATTTTCCATTTAAGTATTCCTGTAATACATCGAATTCAAGAGTGCTCAACATTTCACTGATCTGATCTTCAATTAAATCATATGTCTCTTTACTGACAAATAGTTCCTCGGGGTTATTAAGTTTGGTCCCCTTTAGAATGTCAAGAAGTGTTCGGTCTGATTCTTCATCATATATCGGTTTATTTAAAGACACATATGAATTTAGTGGTTGATGCTTTTGTCTGGTTGCAGCCTTAATAGCTGTAATGATCTGCCTGGTGATGCATAATTCTGCAAAGGCTCTAAAGGAAGCCAGACGATCAATTTTATAATCTCTTACGGCTTTGTATAAACCAATCATACCTTCCTGTACAATGTCCTCTCGGCCTGCCCCAACAAGAAAATAGGATCTTGATTTAGCCAAAACAAAATTTTTATATCTCTTAATCAATGCCTCTTCCGCTCGCGAATCTCCTTTGCGTATAATCTTAATTAGTTCGTCATCACTAAGTTGACTATAATCCTGGTAATCTACTTCTTGGGCATATGTGTTCAACCAGAATCCCTCCTTATTTAATACATTAATATTATACTGTTTAAAACTTTTTTAGTCAAGGACTATATTGTATTCCTTTGTCTATTAGCTTCAAACAAAAGAATACCTGTTGCTACAGACACATTTAATGAACTAAAGTTATTCTGCATAGGTATTTTGACTAGGAAATCACACTTTTGTTTGGTTAGTCTACTCAAACCACTACCTTCATGACCAACTACTAGAACAACCTTGCCAGAAAAACCATGTTCATAATATTTTTTATGGCCGGATATATCTGCCCCAGTTACCCAATAATTATTGTCTTTTAAAAAATCTATAGCTCTATTAACATTAATAACTTCTATTAATCTTATGCTTTCAATAGCTCCTGCAGAAACTTTATCCACTGTAGCTGTAATACCACAGGCTCTATCCTTGGGATAAATTATACCATCAACACCTGCTGCATAAGCAGTTCTAATAATTGCTCCAAAATTATGTGGATCCTGAATATGATCTAAAATTAATAATAAAGGGGCCTTTTCCCTCTTTGATAAATAATTTATTGTCTGTTTTAAATTATATTTTTTAAGTTGGGAGGTCAAAGCAATAACTCCCTGGTGATTATCAATCTCTGCTTTTTTATCCATCTTGTATTTATTCAAAAACTCTATTTTAATATTTCTATCTTTAGCTTTACTTATTATTTGACCTATTTTATCACCTCTTAAGCCTTTTTGTAAGTATATTTTATCAATTTCTTTGTTCATATTTATTAATTCAATAACAGGATTTTTGCCTTCCACATTTCTCATTACTTATTTTCCCTCTCCTTAATTTGATCTATTTTCCCACAGGATAAATCTCCTTCTGGACATTCTCCATCCATCTCACAGGGAGGACCAGCATTTTCAAAAATAACAGGTGCCACCTTTTTAACTTCTTTTAACATTTGATTAGCTATACTTCTGATTTCCCACTGAGCACGATTACAGGTTCTTAACCTTATAAAATGGATAAGAGAACGAGCATTATATGAAATAACAATATTGGTCTTAATTGTGGGCAGTATAAATCTAGCATCTTCTTTGGGTATGCCTAATTCAATCAATTCGAGATAAGTCTTTTCTAATTCTGCCATCTTTTCTTTATATATCTGATATGCTTTTTTATTTTTTTTTATTTTAGGTGGTGTAATATAGCTAAAATCGTCTTCGGTCACATATCTCTGCGATCTCTGACTGTAGGAGGTTCCTATTCTTTGCCTAACAATTTGGTGAGAAGTAACTCGACTACAACGAACATGAAAGAAAAAATAAGTATGTTCAAGGGTAGAAGTATGGCCCATCTGCATAACCTTTTTAACTAAATTCTCAACTTCTTTTTGGGACATTTCCTGATTAAGCTGAACTGCACCTTTTTTGGAATAACATAGGCGTGCAGCAGTGGCCACATTCCTCTCAGGGTTTTCTGTGAAATCAATCAATTCTACCTTGGGTTCGACTTCCATTTTGCTCCCCCTTAATTTATTATTTCCCACTCTGTTCCACGCGGAGTATCATGAACCTTGATACCCAATTTATTAAGATCATCTCTAATTTTATCAGCAAGTTCCCAGTTTTCATTTGCTCTAGCTTCTTTTCTTAACTCTAAAACATATTCTACCAGCTCACTGTATCTATCAGAACTTAATGAACTACTGCTCGACTCTAATGTCAATCCGAAAATTTCAAACAGTTCATTAAAAGTTTTATATATTTCCTTCAGATCTTCTAATAATTTTGAGTTTAATTTAAGTTCAGAGTTGTTAACAACTTTATTGATCTCAGTCGCCATTTCATGTAGTATACCAATTGCTTGAGCACTATTAAAGTCATCATCCATAGCCGCAAAATATTTTTCTTCTTTTCCTTTTATAAATTCAAGCAGTTGATATGTTTGTTTTTTATCTGAATCAGTTGGTGACTGTTTTAAAATATTTTTTAAAGAATTTTTAGTATTAACTAATTTTTCCAGACTTTTATTACTGTTTTCTATTTCTTCATCACTGTATTCTATAGGACTCCTATAGTGTTTTGTTAAAATAAAATACCTGAGTTGATCTGCAGAATATTTTTCCAAAAGCTTTCTGGTAGTATAAAAGTTGCCCAATGATTTAGACATTTTATCACCACTTAAGTTAACTGTTCCATTATGCATCCAGTATTTTGCAAACGGTTTAACTCCACTGTATGCTTCAGATTGAGCAATTTCGTTCTCATGATGAGGAAATATCAAATCTGTTCCTCCTCCATGAATGTCAAAACTGCTGCCCAGCTTTTTAATCGACATAGCGGAACATTCAATATGCCAGCCTGGCCATCCCCTCCCCCAGGGGCTATCCCATGCAATTACCTCAGGATCTTCAACATTTTTCCAGAGGGCAAAATCAAGTGGGTTTTTCTTATCACTTTCAATCTTCTTACGTGTTCCTGCAATCATCTGTTCTAAATCTCTACCGGAAAGTTTTCCATAATCTTCAAACTCTTCTACACTAAAATATACATTTCCATCTGCAATATAAGCATAACCTTTATCGATTAGAGTTTGAACCATTTTTTGAATCTGATCTATGTTATCTGTTGCCTTACAGTAGTGATCAGCTTTTTTTATATTGAGTGCCTCAATGTCTTCTAAAAAGGCCTGTTCATACTTATATGCTAAAGCCATTGGCTTCATTTCTTCCAGTTCAGCTCTGGCAATAATTTTTTCATTAATATCCGTAAAGTTAGAGATATAAGTAACATCATAACCTTTGAATTCTAGATATCTTCTTATTACATCATAATTAATAGCACCTCTAACATGCCCCAGGTGAGAATAATTTTGAACAGTAAGCCCACAAACATACATTCGTACTTTTTTATCTTCTATAGGTTTGAACTCTTCTTTTTTTCTGGTTAATGTATTGTATACTTTAAGCAAGTTGGGACACTCCTTTCTGTAAAAACTTCTCCTCATAATTTTCACAATTGAGGAGAAGTTATGTTTTTATTTATTTTTTATCTCTCATCATGAGGGCTTTATCTAATCTGTTGATTGTTTCTTCAATGCCCAATATATATATGACATTTTTCATTTCAGGTCCCGAATCCATGCCAGTTAAAGCCAATCTGGTGGGGTGATAAACAGTTCTACCACCTACGGGCAGTTCTTTAATCAACTCCGAAAATACAGTGCTGATCTTTTCAGGCTTAAATTCATCTAAATCTATTAGTTTTTTCTTGAGGTTTGTAAAGACCAATTCCACACCCTCTTCTTGAAATTCCTTTACAGCTTTCTTTTTATCTTCAAACTCTAATTTTTTAAAAAATAACTCTGCTTCTTCAGGAATTTGACTCAGATAATCTACTCCTGTGCGGGATACTCCTATTACCTTTTTTAACCATTCATAATTTTTCTCTACAAATACCTCGTCTATAAAACCTGCTTCTTTTAAATAAGGTATTGACAACTCTACTATATAATCTAAATCGGCCTCCCTAATATATTTTCCATTAACCCAGTTCAGTTTATCAATATCAAAAACAGCTGCACTTTTATTAATATCGTTGAGTTCAAAATTTTTGATTATCTCATCTCTCGTGAGGATTTCTTTATCATCCGGAGGAGACCAACCCAAAAAAACAAGAAAGTTAAATAAAGCTTCTGGCAGATAACCTTTTTCTCTATATTCCCCGATGTAAACATCATCATCTTCACTTCTTTTTTTCAATTTAGCCCTATCACTATCCAATATCAAAGGTAAATGTGCAAATTTAGGTACTGGAAAGTCAAGTGCTTCATAAATTAATATTTGTTTGGGTGTATTAGATAAATGATCTTCACCTCTGATAACCTCGGTGATCTTCATCAAGGCATCATCTATCACCACTGCGAAATTGTAGGTGGGCATACCATCAGATTTAAAGATTATAAAATCGTCTAGAACTGATGTATTGAATGTAACGTCACCTCTAATCTCATCATTTACCACAATATCTTTATCTTCTTCTGTTAACCTATATCTGATAACCGGTTCTCGTCCTTCTTCAATATATTTTAGTTCTTCCTCCCGGCTTAAATTACGACAGTGCCCATTATATTTAGGCATATCTCCTCGCGCCAAGGCATCTTTTCTCATTTGCTCAAGTTCTTCTTCACTACAATAACATCTATATGCCTTACCCTTTTTTAATAACTTTTCAGCATATTTTTGATATAGGACAAGTCTTTCTGATTGTCGGTAGGGACCATATTCACCACCAACACTAGCCCCTTCATCAATGTCTATACCTAACCAGTCCAACTCTTTTATAATAATATCTTCAAACTCTTTGGTTGATCTTTTTTGATCAGTGTCTTCAATTCTTAATATAAGCTTACCATTATTCTTTTTTGCCCATAGCCAGTTAAAAAGGGCTGTTCGCATATTACCTATATGAATTTTACCCGTTGGGCTGGGTGGAAATCTTAAGCGCATCTCACTCATTAAAAGCTCCTCCTTAATTCTTATGAAAATTATTAGATTTGAACCTAAAAATTATTAAATTCTAATCAATTTAAATTACACTGGTTCCAATTGATAGTTGCTCATGTCCATCAACTAAAGCATGTCCGAATTTACCAAAGATTGCAACCGATATATATTCAGGACCCCTGACCACAGCTATCTTAAATCCTCCACCCAGGCCTGGATTGATCAAAGCCAGTTGAATATATGCATCTTTGACTGCATTTGATACTGCTGATTTCTCCCGGGAATTCTCAGCAATAACACCCCTTGCTATAGCTGCTACAGTCGTACTTTCCCTTAGTTTTACCGGTAGCTTTTCTGAATTGGCTCCAGTTTGGGTAATAGCTCCTTTATATCCATATCCCTTAATCTTTTCCAACCAGTATTCTTCATATTCTCTACTTCTTGTCATGGAGAGATATATAGCAGCACTTTCTGGATTTATATTCTTTTTTTCCACCTCTAATTCTTCTCCGTCTTTCATATAACCAAATACAATATCATCTGCAGTTACAATCCCGACCAGTTTATTATTTTTATTAATCACCGGCATTCCGCCAATTTGATTATCAGATAATAACCTAGCTGCTTTTTGTACAGTATCTGATTCTTTAATAGTTATTACATTTTTCGACATATAATCATTTATTTTCCCTTTGATGTGATGATTACTTATTAAATCTCCGTCCGTTAAAATTCCTACAATCTTCCCATCGTCAACAACTACTAATCTACCTATCTTATTGATAGATAATACCTTCTCGGCTTCTGATACGGTCATATTAGTTTCAATTGTAATGGGGTTTTTAGTCATAATATCTTTAATCAACATAATTTATATTCACCTACTCTTTTACTAAATTATTGTATTAACTCTGATATTAACACTACTGCCTGTGCACCAATACCTTCTGTTCTGCCCAAAAAACCAAGCCCTTCCGTCGTTGTTGCCTTTAAATTTATCTGTGATTTTTCTATCCTCAGTAGACTGCTTAATTTTTCTTCTATTACATCTTTATATGTTTTAATTTTGGGTTTTTGGGCTATGAGTACCAGATCTGTATTTATTAATTTATAATTATTATCTAACATAATATCTACTACATCATTAAGTAATTCAGTACTTCTTATGTTTTTATACTTAATCTCAGTATCTGGAAACATTTCTCCTATATCACCCTTACCCATTGCACCTAAAAGAGCATCAATTAAGGCGTGAATAAGAACATCAGCATCTGAATGGCCCTTTAATCCGGCTTTATAATTTATCTTAACTCCTCCCAAATATAAGGGGGTATCTTTTTTAAACTTGTGCACATCAAAACCTATCCCCACTCTCATTTTTGTCTCTCCTGTCATTTGCTCCTACTTTTTAAGATATTTTCTGCAAGTGCAATATCAATAGGAGTTGTTATTTTTATATTGTCATATGAACCTATAATAATCTTAACTTTTTTATTCATCAATTCAATTAAATAAGCATCATCTGTTATATTTTTATCAAAAATATTAGTCTGATGGGCTTCTTTTATTAAATCATAATTGAAAGCCTGCGGGGTTTGTATAGAAATCAAATTATCCCTATTTACAGTTTTTACAACATAATTATTATGATCTTTTATCTTAATAGTGTCCTTAACTTTAACCCCGGTTGTCACCGCTTCTTCTATTTCTAAAGCACCAATCACTTTATTAAGTATATCATTTGTTATTAAAGGTCTTACCCCATCGTGAATAATTATATAGTCAGTTTCGTCAGGAGCAGCTTTTATACCATTAAACACAGAATCCTTTCTGCTTGCACCACCAATTATAGTCTGAATCTTACTTTTTTTATCATTTAATAATTTTAATACATTTTTTTCAAATTTTTTTACCTGACCTGTTTGTAAAACTAAGATGACTTTGTTGATAAATGAATTATTAATAAACGTCTCTAAGGTATGATAAAGCACCGGCTTACCCGCCAGTTTAATATATAATTTATTTTCTCTTGTCTGCATCCGGCTACCTGATCCAGCCGCTGGAATAATTGCACTAATATACATTGTAAATCTCCTTCTTATATTCAAATATTAACTATTGGTATTCGGTTTTGCAAAAATCATACGTCCTGCAGCGGTTTGTAAAATACTGGTAACCATTACTACTATATCTTCATCCATGTATTCTACCCCATTATCCACTACGATCATCGTTCCATCATCTAAATATCCAATACCCTGACGATCTTCCTTACCTTCCTTAATAACCTTGACATCCATTTCTTCACCGGGTAACACAACCGGTTTAACAGCATTAGCGAGCTCATTGATGTTTAATACAAAAACACCCTGTAACTCTGATACTTTATTTAAGTTAAAATCATTGGTTACTATTTTAGCTTTATACTCCTGGGCCATCTTGACTAACTTACTATCCACTTCCGGAATATCTTCATAATTTTTTGCCACAATATCAACATCAATTCGATTATCTTTCTGCATTTTTTTTAAAATATCCAAACCTCTTCTACCTCTATTTCTCTTTAAACCATCAGAGGAATCCGCAATATGGCGTAGTTCTTCTAAAACAAATTCAGGAATCATCAACTTTCCTTCTACAAATCCAGTTTGACAGATATCATATATTCTCCCATCAATTATTACACTAGTATCAAGAATTTTTTTGGTTAAATCTTTGTTTTTATTACTTGAAAAAAATTTTTTGTTTTCAAAAAGCAGATCAAATATATCATTAAATTTATAAATTGCAAGAGTTAACCCCAGATATATAAATATGACATTTATCAGAATCTGTAAAGATAACCCCAGGCCTGGTATGGAAGAAATTGAAAAAGCAAGATTAATAAGAGAACCAAATATGAGTCCAATTATAATACCTAAAAAGGAAATTATGATCTTTTTCCAGGAAAGCTCTTTTAGCTTATAATCAAAGTTTAAAATAAGGTCAAGTAATTTTTCCAGTAAGAAAAAAATTAAAAAATAACCAATAATAGCACCTATAATAATTCCAATAAATTGTTTGCTTATTAAAAACCTCCCAATATTAGAGGTTGAAAAATCTATTTTCTCTGCAACTCCTAACATAACAATACTGTTGTATCCTATAACAGCACCAATTAACCCCAAAATTATTTTAACGATTTTTTTCAGCATTTATTATCACCTCCCCTAGCTGTATCTATAATTTAATTTTCGTTAATTTCTATGTCCACCTCCTTTAAACTAATCATCATCATTATTTACATTTGGATTATTTTCTAAAATATTATCAATCTTTTCAACAACATCTTCTTCTGGCATATCTTTAGCTAAAACTAACTCACTAATTAATATTTTTCGAGCATTACTTAACATTTTCTTTTCCCCGGTAGATAAACCTTTTTCCATATCTCGAATGGTTAAATTTCTAACAACTTCTACTACTTCATATATATCACCGGTTTTTAGTTTTTCCATATTTGCCCTATATCTTCTGTTCCAATTTTGTGACATCTTGCTCTTTTCACCCTTTAAGAGATGAAATACATTTTCTGCCTCTGACCCATTGATAACATCTCGAATACCTATTTCTTCTACTTTATGAACAGGAATCATAACCTTCATTTCGCCTATAGGCAGTTCCATGATATAGTATTTCCTCTCTTCTCCCAGAATCTTTTTTATCTCAATATCAACAATAGTACCTGCTCCATGATTTGGATAAACTACTCTATCTCCTTTATCAAAAATACTTTCTGCCATCTTATCAACCTTCCTTTATTATCTTTTTTAGATGTGCCTGTCAAGTAATACTTGATCTCTCAATCTCCTCAGTCCATCTTTAATGGCCTGAGCTCTAACCTCTCCAACACCTTCTACTTCATCTAATTCATCTAATGAAGCAACATTAATTTCATTTAGATCTCCAAATTCTTCAATAATATTTTCAATAACCGGCATCGGCAGTCTTGGTATCTTTTTTAAAATCCTGTATCCTCTTGGATCTATGATTAAATCCAGTGAATTAACATTACCACCATGTCCTAAAATGCTTCTTATTTCTCTTGTTGTTAGCATATCATCTTTATTAAGCTCTCTTAATTCTTTGATGATATCTTCAGCTGCAACCTCATCTGCAAGTTTTTCTTCTGCGATATAATCCTTAATCAATAACTTGTTTTCTTCTTCTACACTCATTACTAATTCTTCCAGCTGCATTTCAATTAAACGACCTTCATTGCCAAGTTCTAAAATATATTTTTCGATTTCATTTTTAATTTTCAAAACCATCTCTGCTCTTTTTATAACAGTAACCACATCTGCAATAGTAACCAAATTTTCAAATTCTAAAGCACTTAAATTTATTAAGGTCTGGTCAAAAACTTTTCTATACTTCTCCAGGGTTTGCACAGCTTGATTGGCTTTGGAAAGTACAACCCTGATTTCTTCCAAGACATGTTTTTTTTCATTTTTATATAAAGTAATTATGTCTCTTCTCTCTGAAATTGCTATTACTAAATTGGAAGTTTGTTTGGCAACCCTTTCTGCGGTTCGATGCCTTGCGCCTGTTTCACTTGACTTAATGGTGGGGTCAGGAATAAGAAGTGCATTGGCATAAAGAATATTTTTTGCTTCTGCATCAAGAACAATTGCGCCATCCATCTTACCTAACTCATAAAGATTTGTAGAAGTTAGCAGAACATCTATCTTAAATCCACCATCCACCAAGCTCTTAATGACGTCATTATTTTCTGCTAATATGATCAATCCACCGGTTTTAGCTTTTAATATATTCTCCAGGCCTTCCCTAAAGGCGGTTCCAGGAGCTATCAATTCTAATATTTCATTTAACCACTCTTCATGTTCCTGCACTGGGTTGCTCTCCTTTTTTAAAGTAATAATAAAAATAAGTTACTAATAATTAAAATACATATCAAGTGCTTCTTTTAAGTTTTTAATCTCAACAATATTAACCTCAAAATCAAATTCCCTCTTCTTAATATTGCCAGCCGGGACAATAATATTTTTGAAACCAAGTTTTTTTAACTCTGTAATTCTTTTTTCGAAATTATTAACAGCCCTAACCTCCCCTGTTAATCCAACTTCACCTATCACGGCTGTTTTAGAATCAATCGGATAGTCACTAACACTAGAAATTACGGAAAATATAATCCCCAAATCTATTGCGGGTTCACTAGCTGAAAGGCCACCTGTAATATTAATATGAACATCACTAACCTTAAAGTTAAAACCAAGCTTTTTCTCTAATACAGCCAGTAAAATAGATAACCGTTTTTTATTGATACCTGTAGTTAATCTCTGGGGGGTTGCATAAGCTGTATCAGTTACAAGAGCTTGAATTTCGATCAAGATAACTCTATTACCATCTATTATCGGAACTATAGTTGAACCACTCGCATTTTCAGGCCTTTCACTAATAAATATCTGTGAGGGATTTTTCACTTCTTTTAAACCTTTTTTCTCCATTGTAAAAATGCCCATCTCATTTGTAGAACCAAACCGGTTTTTTAAACCCCGCAGTATGCGGTAAGAATAATTCTGATCCCCTTCCATCTGTAAAACAGTATCAACAATATGCTCTAAAACCTTAGGCCCGGCTAATTCACCATCTTTGGTGATATGTCCTATCATAATAATTGGTAAATTTGTTTGTTTGGCTGTTCTGAACAAACTTGCAGCAATTTCCTTAATCTGCTTAATACTGCCGGCTGAAGAATTTATCTGGGGATGTTTAACGGTTTGAATTGAATCTATAATCACTAAATCAAAGTCTTTTTCTGCAATTATAGCCTGAATTTTTTCATAATTGATTTCAGAAAGAATAAAAACTTTTTTATGTATTAACTCCAACCTTTCTGCTCTCATCTTAACTTGACTAAGGGATTCTTCTCCAGTAATATACAACACATTTTTATTGTGTATGGCTAAAAGGAAAGCCACCTGCAAAATCAAGGTGGATTTACCAATCCCTGGAGAACCCCCTATTAATATTAAGGACCCTTCCACAATACCTCCTCCTAAAACTCTGTCAAATTCTGTTAAAGTTGTAGGAAAACGATTTTTCTTGGATCCTTTAATCTTATCCAGAGATTCAATTTTAGGCAATTTATCATCTTTAAGTTTTAAACTCCTATTTTTTTTTATTTCTTCAGGAGTAACTTCTCTGATAGAATTCCATTCACCACAATTGGGACATTTTCCTGCCCAATTTTCAGTTTTATAACCACAATTTTTGCACATATAGGTCTTTGCATTTTTTGACATTATAATTCTCCAGTTAAATACATTCTAATTATATTCAATTAATACAATTATACCATTTTTAAACACTTATTACAAGATAAGAACCCAGCTGTTAAACTGGGTTCAATTCAGTCTTATTTTACTTTGTTAAAAACTAATTTATCTTCTTTTTGATCAACATTTACCTTGTCACCTTCACCAATATCACCACTTAATATATGCTCCGATAACTTATTTTCTACAAGCCTCTGTATAGCACGTCTTAGAGGTCTTGCCCCAAATTCAGCGTCATATCCTTCATCTACTAATTTAGACTTAGCCTTTTTGCTAATTTCTATTTTAATATCTTTTTGATCAAGTCTATCCTGTAATTCCCTAATCATAATTTCTATAATTTTAGAAATATGCTCCTTATTTAGGGAGTGGAATACAATTGTTTCATCCAGCCTATTAAGAAATTCAGGTCGGAATGTTTTTCTCAACCTGGTCATAACATTATCTTTCATATTATCGTATTCAGCAGCTTCATCCTCTTCTGCCGCAAAGCCTAGCTGAGACTGTTTTTTGATATAATTAGCCCCTACATTAGATGTCATGATTATTACGGTGTTTTTAAAATCAACTTTTCGTCCATGGGAATCTGTTAAAGCCCCATCTTCTAAAATCTGCAGCAATATATTGAAAACTTCAGGGTGTGCCTTTTCGATTTCGTCAAAGAGTATTACAGAGTATGGTCTTCTCCGGACTGGCTCAGTAAGTTGTCCACCTTCCTCATGTCCTATATAACCGGGAGGGGAGCCAACCATTCTGGATACAGAATGTTTCTCCATATATTCAGACATATCAATTCTGATCATTGCATCCTCATCATCAAACATAGCCTCCGCTAAAGTTCTGGCTAATTCTGTTTTTCCTACTCCAGTTGGTCCTAAAAAGATAAAAGATCCGATAGGCCTTTGAGGATCCTTAAGCCCTGCTCGAGCCCTTCGAACTGCCTGTGATACTGCCTTGATTGCTTCATCTTGACCCACAACCCTTTTATGAAGTAGTTTTTCAAGTTTTAATAATTTTTTAGTTTCGGTTTCTTCTAATTTTGTAACTGGTATGCCGGTCCAACTTGAAACTATTTGAGCAATATCCTCAACTTGAACAACGGTATTATTATTATTCTTTTTTTGTTTCCACTCGCCCTTTATATCCTTTAACTTTGTTTTTAATTCTTTTCCTTTATCCCTTAACTGAGCTGCTTTTTCAAACTCCTGATTTTTAACAGCTGATTCTTTTTCTTTTTCCAATTCTTCTATTCTTTCATTTATTTCTCTTAATTTTTTTGGTCTTGTATTATTTCTTAAACGAACTCTGGAAGCTGCTTCATCCATTAAGTCAATTGCCTTATCAGGTAAAAATCTATCGGTAATATATCTATGGGATAAATTTACGGATGCTTCTATTGCTTTATCGGTTATTTTAACTTTATGGTGAGCCTCATAAGCATCTCTTAAACCTTTTAGAATTGCAATGGATTGTATGATAGTATTTTCGTTTACCATTATAGATTGGAACCTTCGTTCTAAAGCAGCATCTTTTTCAATATATTTTCTATATTCATCAAGGGTTGTTGCACCGATAGCCTGCAGTTCTCCACGTGCCAGAGCGGGCTTGAGAATATTAGCTGCATCAATAGCTCCTTCTGCTGCACCTGCTCCTACAAGAGTATGCATTTCATCTATAAATAATATCACTTCACCATTCTCTACAATCTCAGACATTAAAGACTTTAAGCGTTTTTCAAATTCACCTCTGTATTTGGATCCTGCTACCAAAGAACTTAAATCCAAAGCTACTACCCTTTTTCCAATCAGAATTTCAGGCACATTTTCATCTACAATACTTTTAGCCAGACCTTCTATAATAGCAGTTTTGCCAACACCTGGTTCACCAATCAAAACAGGATTGTTTTTTGTTCTGCGGCTGAGTACCTGAATAACTCTTTTGATCTCTTTTTCTCTGCCAATCACCGGATCTAATTTGTCTTCTGCAGCCATCTCAGTTAAATTCCGGCTATATTTATCAAGTTCAGGTGTGTCACTTTCTTCAACTTCTTTACTTTTAGCCTGACTTTCATTAAGTATCTGTAATATCTCCTTTTTAAGCTTATCTAAATCTACTCCAAGTTCCTGTAAAATTCTGACAGCTACACCTTCACCTTCACCTATCATACCAAGTAAAATGTGTTCTGTGCCAATATAACTATGGTTTAAATCCCTGGCCTGTTCCATAGAGAGATTTAAAACTTTTTTACTACGCGGAGTTAAACCAATTGTACCCTTAACTTTGTTTTTCCCTTTTCCAATAATCGATTTTATAACATCTATAATTTGACTCTCTTTTAAGTCTGCCTGTTCAGAAAGAACCTTAGCAGCAATACCCTTCTTTTCTTTAACTAAACCAAGTAGTATATGTTCTGTCCCTACATAGTTATGATTTAATTTCTTCGCTTCAGATTCAGCCATAGCGATAACCCTTCTGGCCCGTTCTGTAAATTTTCCAAACATTATATTTGTCCTCCTTTGCGATTTATTTCTGTCTGAATTAGCTCAGCTCTTTTTATATCTCTTGCTGAAGTATCTATTTTTTCCCCAATAAGACTCTGTAAATGAGCAGGTCTAATAATTATAAATAGCCTTTTCAATAAGAGAGGGGAAATCTCTTTTTCCTTAATAATGTCCATTTCCCTCCCTAGCTTAACATAAGAAAGCAGTTCCATCGCTTCATTTGTGGAAATACTATAGGCATGTTTTAGTTGTCCATAAGCCCTCATTATTTTATCTTTTATAAAGACAGGCCTGTTTTTATATAATTTTTCACGTGCATTTTTTTCCTGTTTTATCACATGTCTTATTACACTCTCTAAATTTTCAATAATATCTCCTTCTTTTTTTCCGAGGGTTATTTGATTTGATATCTGATAAATATTACCAGCTGATTCACTGCCTTCTCCATAAATCCCTCTCACAGTCAATCCCAGTTTGCCTACAACTTCAAATAATCTAGTCATATTGCTGCTTAGATTTAAAGCTGGAATATGAACCATAACTGAAGCCCTAAGACCTGTACCTAGATTGGTAGGGCAGGCAGATAGATAACCCCATTTTTTTGAGAATGCATATTCTGTTTTTGATTCAATCAGATCATCCATTGCATCCGCAATTACCCAAGCTCTCTTTATTTCCAAACCAGGTAAAAGTACCTGTATTCTAAGATGATCCTCTTCATTAACCATTATACTTAACTCTTCACTTTGATCAAAAAATAAAGTCTTTCCATATCCATTCTGAGCAAAATCAGGACTGCTCAAGTTTTTTTCTACAAACATCATCCGCTGTAGGGGTGTCTTTTTTTTAATCTCAATATAATTAAATTTATAACTTTGACCGGCAACTTTAATCTTTTTTTTCAACATAATATTTTTAATAATCGATACAACCTGATCCATTTGTTTTCTATTAGATTGACCGGGGAAAGGCAACTCTTTTAAGTTTCTGGCCAACCTAATTCTGCTACTTAATATTATATCATCTTCACTACCTTTTTGTTTTATCCAGGAGCTCAATGATATATTTTCATCATTGAACATAATTATTCACTCCCTATTTTTTTCTCCAGTTCACATATCTCATCTCTCAATTGTGCAGCTCTTTCAAAGTTTTCATCTTCAATTACTTTTTCCATTTTTGCTTGTAATTCTTCTATATCTTTTTTTACATCTAAATGATTTTTTTCACTCTGAGGAACCTTACCTATATGACTTTCACTACCATGAATTTTTTTCATAAGAGGGTTAAGCCTATTTTCAAACTTACTATAACATTCAGTACAACCCATTTTCCCATTTCTTTTAAATTTTTCATAAGTCAGACCACAATTATTACATTCCATGGTTGATTCTTTTATTTTATTTAAATCATTAAAATCCGGGTTCAAAATTCCAGTAATTAAGTTCTGGAAAGTAAAACCATCATTATCATTTAAATGACCTGTTTCTCTTGCACACTTTTCACATAAATATAGCTCAGTTTTCTTGTCATCTATATATTTGGTAATATGAATAGTAGCCTCTCTTTTTTTGCAATTATCACAGAGCATAAAAATCATCCTTTCCAAATACAATTTATATTTTAAAAATTGCTTTCAAAGTGTTTTTTAATACCTTTGTTCTTATTACATTTTGTTTTTCACTTTCAAATCCTATAGCCTTCTTATTAACAGCTGCTTCTAATATAATACTATCTCTTTTACTAATTAAGTTATTCTCATATAATCTTTTGATTATTCCCTGGGCCTCTTTCGGCTGGAGAGGTCCTTCTAGCTGTTTTATAATATTTTTCATTGCTTCATTTTTAGAGTTTAATTTTACCTTAATTATTCTAACAAATCCTCCACCGCCACGTCTACTTTCGATAATGAAACCTCTTTCAACTGTAAAGCGGGTATCAAGTACATAATTTATTTGAGATGGGGCACAGTTAAAATCATCAGCTAATCTATTCCTTTTTATTTCAACTTCACCTTCATATCTTTTGATTAATGCCCTTAAATACTCTTCAATCTTATCAGAAATACTAGACATATTTGATCCCTCTCTTTACTTTGACTTTTTTTGACCTTCTATATATATAATACTATTTTTTCAGCAAAATTCAAGTGCAAATTTATATTTTTCTATATTATTATAAAAAAAAAGCCACTAAGTGACCCTTTTCATTTATTCTTATAGATATATTAACTTTAATTAAATTTAGATATCAACACATTGGACATTGGCCTAATTAATAAAAAATGGCTCCCCGAGTAGGACTTGAACCTACGACTCGATGGTTAACAGCCATCTGCTCTACCAACTGAGCTATCGGGGAACACAATAAAAAAATCTCCG
>Ga0209943_1000272_pt1 | contig 35856 bp, 27 predicted proteins | sample SalPonR1_B_D2_MG_FD_185698 | JGI IMG/M metagenome (GOLD analysis project Ga0209943, IMG submission 185698) | Salt pond soil microbial communities from South San Francisco under conditions of wetland restoration - Salt Pond MetaG R1_B_D2_MG... ... | reverse complement strand
CCCACCTGCTGGAACACCTGGTGTTCATGGGTACGCCCGACCACACCGACATCAAGAAGGAAATCTCCGAGCGCGGCGGTTTCGCCAACGGCACCACCTGGTGGGAACGCACCAACTACTTCCAGACGCTGCCTTCCGAGGTCGAGAACCTGGAGTGGGCGGTGCGCATGGAAGCCGATCGCATGGTCAACTCGTTCATTTCGGCCGAGGATCTCGAAAGCGAAATGACGGTCGTGCGCAACGAGTTCGAGATCGGCGAGAACAACCCGTTCCGCGTGCTGCTGCAGCGCGTCATGGCCACCGCCTACGAATGGCACGGCTACGGCCGTTCGACCATCGGCGCCCGCGCCGACCTGGAGAACGTGCCGATCGAGCGCCTGAAGAATTTCTACGAAACCTATTACCAGCCCGACAACGCGATGGTGATCATCTCGGGCAATTTCGAGTCCGACAAGGCGCTCGAGCTGGTCGAGCAGCACTTCGGCGCCATCCCGGCACCCGAACGCACGCTGGACAACAAACTCTGGGACACCTACACCCGCGATCCCTACCAGGATGGTGCGCGCGAAGTCACGGTCCGCCGTTCCGGCAGCGTCCCGACGCTGATGGCCGCCTACCACGTGCCGTCTGCGCTGCACGACGATTTCGCCGCGGTCGAAGCGCTGAGCTTCGTGCTCGGCGACAGCCCGTCGGGCCGCCTGTACAAGGCCCTGGTCGAGCCGGGTATTGCCAGCCAGGTCGGTTCCATCGTGTTCCGTCTGCCCGAGCCCTCGCTGCTGCTGGTATTCGCAAACCTTCCGGAAGACGGCGACCTGGATAAGGCACGCGAAATCACGCTCGACACGCTGGCCGATCTCGAGGCCAACCCGCCGACCGAAGAGGAAGTCCAGCGCGCGGTCGCTTCGTTGACCAGCGATATGGAAAGAACGCTCAATGACAGCAGCCGGGTCGGCATCGGCTTGTCCGAATGGGCCGCGACCGGCGACTGGCGCATGCTGTTCCTGCACCGCGACCGGCTCGAGCAGATCACCGCCGAGGACGTGCAGCTGGCCGCCGAAACCTACGTCGTGCGCGACAACCGCACCGTGGGCCGTTTCATCCCCGAAGACGAGCCGCAGCGCGCGGTCATCGCATCGACCCCCGATCCCGAGGAACTGCTGGCCGGTTACGAAGGTCGCGAACAGCGTTCGGAAGGCGAGGATTTCGAAGCCACGCCGGAAAACATCGAGTCGCGGGTGGTCCGCTTCGAGCTGAGCAACGGCACCGAGGTCGCGCTGCTGCCCAAGAGCACCCGCGGCGAGCGCGTCCGGGGCTCGATCACGATGCGGATCGGCAACGAGGAAGCGCTGACCGGACTGGGCAGTATCCCGTCGGCCACCGCCAGCCTGCTCAATCGCGGCACCGAGAACTACACCCGCCAGCAGATCGCCGACCGCGTGGACGAGCTCCAGGCCGGTCTCAACCTGGGCGGTTCGACCTCGGTTTCGGCCAGCATCGACACCAAGCGCGAGAATCTGCTCGACGTGGTCGACCTGATTGCCGAGATCGCCAAGCGCCCGGTGTTTCCGGAAAAGGAGCTGGACGAGTACAAGAACCAGAGCCTGACCCAGATCGCGCAGCAGAGCGACGACCCGGCCGGGGTGGCTTCGCGCAAGCTCAACAGGCACATGAATCCGCTGCCGTCTGATCATCCCGATTACACGCCGACGTTCGACGAGTCGAAGGTGCGTGTGGAATCGCTCTCGGTCGATCAACTGAAGGATTTCCACCAGCGCTTCTACGGCTTCGGTCCCGGCACCACTATTGCCTTCGTCGGTGATCTCGATGCTGTCGCGCTACGCGAACGACTGGAAGAACATTTCGGTGACTGGACCGCGGGCGTGGAATATGCGCACGTGCCCGATCCGTACGAAAAGATCGCGCCCGAGCGCATGGTCGAGCAGCTCGACGACAAGGCCAATGCCGTGCTGATCGCCGCCCAGTCGATGCCGCTGTCCGACACCGATCCGGACTACCCCGCACTGCAACTGGCCGGCTATATGCTGGGCGGCGGCTTCCTGAGTTCGCGCCTGGGCAACCGGATTCGCAACGAGGAAGGCCTGAGCTATGCGGTGGGCGGCAACTTCAATGCCAGCGCCGAGGACGAAAATGGCGGTTTCTTCGCCTTCGCCATGTACGCGCCGGAAAATCGTGCACGGCTCGAGGAGGTGCTGGACGAGGAACTGGTCAAGGTGGTCGAGGACGGCTTCAACGCCGAAGAGCTCGAATCCGGCCGCACCGGTTTTCTGCAGCAGCAGCGCCTGGTGCGCTCCGACGACGGTCGCCTGGCCAGCCTGCTGGCCACCGGCCTGTACCTGGATCGCGACCTGTTTTTCAACGCCGCGCGCGAGATGCGCCTGGCTGAAGTTTCACTGGAGGAGATCAACCAGGCCGTGGCCAAGTGGCTGGACCCTGAAGCCATGACGATTTCCATCGCTGGTGATTTCACCACCGACGAGGAAGGCGAGGAAGAGGCTTCCGAAGAATAGACAGATGCTTCAACCCGGCGCGCTGCGCCGGGCCCTGAAGCCCTGGAGAACTTCAGGCGCCGCGAGTCTCTCGCGGCGCTTTTTTATTGTCGGGCGTCAGGTGTCGAACGCTTGTGCGCCGAGGCCCGCATGCCGAGGTAGATGCCGACCAGGGCCAGGAAGGCACCGAGAAGCTGCAGGACTTCCAGCCTGAGCCCGAACAACGCGGCATCCCAGATCATCGACAGTGTGGGCTGCAGCAACAGCAGCAGGCCGACCAGCGACGCCGGCAGGCCGGGCATGCCGCGGGTGATGGCCAGCCAGCCGAGCACCTGGCAGACCACGCCCAGCGCGATCAGCGCCAGCAGCGATTGGGTATCGGGAATGGCGAAGCCGTGGCCCTCGGCAATGTTGATTGCGCCCAGCATGACGCCGGTCAGGATGGTGACCTGGGCCAGCCGGGCCTCGACCCGGGTGTGCGGCTGGCGGATCTGCAGGCCTCTCAGGCTGAGGATGTAGCCGGAATAGGCCAGCGCGGTGAGCAGGCCGAGGATCACGCCGGCGCGGTATTCGGGCGGCAGGTCGCGCCACTCCTGGCCGAACAGCAGCCACAGCCCGCCGGCGGCCAATGCTATGGCGGCGGCGAAGCGAAAACCGACCCGCTCGCGAAACCAGAACACGCCGATGGCGGCGAGCACGAACACCTGGAAGTTCGCAAGCAAGGTCGAAAGTCCCGGCCCGATGTACAGGATGGAGCGGTGCCAGAACCACATGTCTGCGGTGAAGAAGGCCGCGATCAGCGCCGAGCCCAGCCAGCCGTCGGCGAACCCGCGATGCAGGCGCGGCTGCACGCCGATCAGCACCAGCAGCCCGATGGAACCGAACAGCATCCGGTAGAAGCCCGAGGTGGTCGGGGCCACGTCGGCCAGGCGCACGAATACCGCCGCGAAGCTGATCATCACCGCGCCGGCGGTGACCAGCGCGATGGAGCCCGAATGGTGCCTGGAAGAGGTCATGGGCGGCGATTATCGTTGATTTTCGCCTTGATTTTCGCCGACTACGACCAGTTGACTGCCCATTGACCACGGGCCGATCGCCGATCAGCAGGCGGTCATTCCCACTGCTGAAGGTCGAGGCCGGTCGGCGCGTCCTGGGTGCCGTGATTGCGCGTCATCCGAATACCCAGGCTGAGGTCGTTGCGCGAATCGGCGTGGGCCAGCGCCTGCTCCTCGGAAATCCGGCCTTCCTCGTAGAGCTTGAGTAACGACTGGTCGAAGGTCTGCATGCCGGCCTGGGCGCCGTCCTTCATGGCTTCCTTGAGCCCGTCCAGGTCGCGCTTGGCGATCAGGTCGGCGACGTACGGCGTGCGCACCAGGACTTCCACCGCCGGCACCCGGCCGCCGTCGACGGTGGGCACCAGCCGCTGGCTGACGATGGCGCGCAAGTGCTCGGACAGGTCGACGAACAGCTGGTGGTGGGCGGTGTCGGGAAAGAAGTTGATGATCCGGTCCATGGTCTGGCTGGCGTTGTTCGAGTGCAGCGTCGACAGGCACAGGTGGCCGGTATCGGCGTAGGCGATCGCGTGCTTCATGGTCTCGGAATCGCGGATCTCGCCGATCAGGATCACGTCCGGTGCCTCGCGCATGGCGTTCTTCAGCGCGTTGCTGTAGCTCAGCGTGTCCAGGCCGAGTTCGCGCTGGTCGACGATCGATTTCTTGTGCTGGTGCAGAAACTCGATGGGTTCCTCGATGGTGAGGATATGTCCGGTGGCGCGCTGGTTGCGGTAATCGATCATCGACGCCAGAGTGGTTGACTTTCCGGAGCCGGTTGCCCCCACTACCAGCACCAGACCGCGCGGCTCCATGATCAGTTTCTTGAGGATGGGCGGGAGGTTGAGTTCTTCCAGCGACGGGATGGTGGCTTTGATATAGCGAATAACAACCGCCACCGAGCCCCGTTGTCGGAAGAGATTCACGCGGAACCGGCCCAGCGTCTTGAGCGCGATCGCCAGGTTCAACTCGAGCTCGCTTTCGAATTCCGCGATCTGCTTGTCGTTGAGCATGGAGTAGGCCAGTTCCCTGACCTGGTGTGCTTCCAGGCGCGTTTCACCCAGTTGACGCGTCTTGCCCTCGATCTTGATACCCGGCGGCGCGCCGGCACTCAGAAAAAGATCGGAGGCGTTGTGCTTGACCATGGCATGCAGAAGGGTTTCGATTTCCACGGCAGTTCCCCCTTTGGTATCGAATGCCTACTTCAACACAGCGTTGCGCCGCGGGAATTGATCCTGATCAGTTTGGGCTTTAGGTGACGGGAATGATACGGGCAGGGTAGCCGGCGGTGCGAGGCCGCCGGCGGCAAGCCGAAGGTCATTCTGCAGTTTCCGGATCAAGGCGGAATTCGATGGTCTGCACGGCGCGCCGGGGAGCCCAGACGCCGTCGAACTTCTCCGGAGCAAAGCGCCATTTCGACAGGGCGCTCACGGCAGCCTCGTCGAAAACGCTTCCGGGCTGGGAGTCCAGAACCACGATGTCTTCCACGCCGGCGTCCTCGGTGATCGTGAATTCCATCGTGACGAACCCTTCCAGCTTCTGCTGGACTGCTTCGACCGGATAGCCAGGATTGATCCGGACGATGGGTCGCGGGTTTTCATCGATCGGCGCTTCGTCCGTGGACGGCGCGGCGCCTGTTGTGGGTGCGATCGAAATCGAAAGCACGGCGAGCGCGCAGACGAGCGTGGTGCCGGCAAGCGTGCGCAGACGTGAATGGTGATGTTGTTTCAGCATCGTGATTCTCCTTCTGGTGGAATGCTGCAAATGCCAGGCCGTCGTCAGCGGGCCGGGGTCGGTCGGTGAGATCAGATCGAGAATGGCGCGCCCGTAGCGTGCGCGCTGGAATTCATCGGCATCATTCAGGGCGTGGGCGTCGCAGCTCAGTTCCTGATCGGTGCGAAAGGCGCGGTAAGCCAGCCACGCCATCGGATTGAACCAGAATACCGCCAGCACCGCGCCGGCCAGCAGGTTGACCAGGTTGTCGCGGCGGCGCGCATGACAGGTCTCATGGCGCAATACAAGTTCCAGGGACGCGTAATCGAGGCGCTGGTCGATGTCGGGCGGTAGCAGCACCTTCGGACGCAGCAACCCCGCAACGACCGGTGACCGGACCTGGCGCGACACCCGCGTGCGCCCGTCTGCAGCGTGCGGATGCTGCCGACCACCGACCGGCGGCCAGGCGGCGTCTGCTGATGCCATACGGCTGGATCGGACGGCCTGGATCGCCAGTCGAACCAGCAGCAAGGCGGCGCCGGTGAGCCACAGCAGCGTCAGCCAGTGGACCAGGCCCGACCCGGCGGGCGCGGCCGGAATTCCGCCGGCCGCTGGCATCGCGATGACCGACGGCAATACGACCCGCACCGGACTCGCGTGGCTGCTGATCCAGGGGAGCGAAACCAACAGCTGCATAGGGACTGCCAGCCACAGCAGATAGGCGGTACGCGCGCCCAGATTCGTTCCCACTGGCCGTCGAAGCAGCAGAATCAGCGACAGCAACAGGCTCGACGTCAACGTTGCAGCAAGCAGCCAGTCAAGCGCCGGAATGGTCATTATCGTCTCCGTGGCGTTTTTCCAGAGAATCGACAAGTGCGCGCAGTTCGGCAAGGTCGTCGGCCGAAATCGTCTCGTTGTCGGCGAACGCCGCAACCAGCGGTGTAATTCGACCGCTGAACAGGCGTTCCACCAGGCCGCGACTCTTGCTGGCGACGAACGCCTTGCGCGGAATGGCGGGCCGGTAGAGATAGCCACGCCCCGAGCGTTCGCGCTCGAGCATCCTCTTGCCGACCAGCCGGCCGATCAGTGTCTGCACGGTCTTCGGCGCCCAGTCCTCGGTGCGGCCGACGCGCCGGATGATTTCCGCCGAGCTCAGCGGCGCTTCGGTCCAGACGGCTTCCATGACAAGGCGCTCGGCATCGGTGATAGGCGGTTCATTCACTCTGGCGGTCTCCGCTTATGGATTACGTTTGTAGGGTTTCTGGTCCGAATATAGCTTACGTTTGTAATCCATGCAAGCGGAGATTTCGAAGACTTGAACAGAGGTTCTTTGAAGAGCTTCCCAGGCATCGTGTCTCAGTAACCGATACGTGCCGGAATCGGCAGTGTCGAAGCATTACATCGATCTGTCGGATTTGGCGGGGATTGGTCGCTGAGAGCTTCCCCACGCGTCGAACCGAAACGGCCAATCGCTCCGAACCGGGCATCGAAGCCACCGATCCGTAGCCGACCGAGACACGACGCCACTCAGGAAAGCGCGTGCTTTCCGCCCGAGAACTACAACGCCTCGGACGCGAAGTCGGCCAGTCGGGACCGTTCGCCGCGCTTGAGCGTGATGTGGCCGGAATGCATCCAGTGCTTGAAGCGGTCGACGGCGAACGTCAGGCCCGAGGTGGTCTCGGTCAGGTAGGGCGTGTCGATCTGCTCGATGTTGCCGAGGCAGACGATCTTGGTGCCGGGACCGGCGCGCGTGATCAGGGTCTTCATCTGCTTGGGCGTGATGTTCTGCGCCTCGTCGATGATCAGGTAGCGGTTCAGGAAGGTGCGCCCGCGCATGAAGTTCAGCGAGCGAATCTTGATGCGCGAGGTCAGCAGGTCGTTGGTTACCGCACGCCCCCAGTCACCGCCGTGCTCGTCGGATTCGGTCAGAACCTCGAGATTGTCGGTCAACGCGCCCATCCAGGGCGTCATCTTCTCTTCCTCGGTGCCGGGCAGGTAGCCGATCTCGTCGCCGACCGACACTGTGGCCCGGGTCATGATGATTTCGCGATAGATCTGCTCGTCGAGGGTCTGGGCGAGACCCGCGGCCAGCGTCAGCAGGGTCTTGCCGGTGCCGGCCGTACCCATCAGCGTGACGAAATCGATCTCCGGATCCATCAGCAGGTTGAGCGCGAAGTTCTGCTCCGGATTGCGGGCGTTGATGCCCCAGACGCTTCTGGGACCGTGTCGGAAGTCGGCCGAGACCTGCAGCACGAAGTGCCTGTCGGTGACTTCGCGCACCAGTGCCTCCATGCCGTTCTGGCCCTCCAGCGTGAGGCATTGATTGGGGTGCCAGTCATCGCCCTCGACGCGGTTGATGCGATAGAAGGTATGACCGGCCCGGGTCCAGGAGTCGTCGATGCCGTACTGGTCCCAGAAGTCGTTGGTCAGCGTGGTCAGGCCGCTGTAGAGCAGGCTCAGGTCGTCCAGCGCACGGTCGTTATGGTAGTCCTCGGCCGGAATGCCGTGGATCGCTGCCTTGATCCGAAGGTTGATGTCCTTGGACACCAGCACGACGTCGCGCTCCGGCTGGTCGGCCTTGAGCTTGATCGCGGCGTGCAGGATTTCGTTGTCGGCCTTGGCTCGCAGCAACGCCGGATGCTCGTCGTGATCGGTCTGTTCGACCTGGAAATACAGCCGCCCGGAACCGATCCGGATATCCAGGCCGTCGGGCATCCTGAGTTCCAGGCCGGCCTCGAAATCATGCCCGCCGTTCATCATCTGGCCCAGGAAGCGGCTGACCTGGCGCACGTTGCGCGCCACTTCGGTCATGCCTTTCTTGGCCGCGTCAAGCTCTTCCAGCACCACCATGGGCAGAAAGATGTCGTGTTCCTCGAAGCGGAACAGCGATGTCGGGTCGTGCATCAGCACGTTGGTATCGAGCAGGTAAAGGCGAGTGCCTTCGCTCATGGCACGCTCCGTTGTGGCGGGGTGGTCGTGGATTGGATCAGCTCGGATCAGCGCAGCTCGCGAACGGCTTCGAGCACGTCCTCGGCGTGCCCGGGCACTTTCACCTTGCGCCACTCGCGAGCGATCGTGCCCTCGGCATCGATCAGGAACGTGCTGCGCTCGATGCCCATCACTTTCTTGCCGTACATGTTCTTTTCCTTGATCACGTCGAACTGGCGGCAGAGCGACTCGTCGGCGTCGGAAATCAGCTCGAACGGGAACGCCTGTTTGGCCTTGAAGTTCTCGTGAGTCTTGAGGCTGTCGCGCGAGACACCGGCGATGGTGCATCCGAGCGCCTTGAATTGGTCATGCAGGTCGCGAAAATCCTGGCCTTCGCGCGTGCACCCGGGTGTGTTGTCGCGAGGATAGAAATAAAGCACCAGGGGTGCACCGCGAAAGGACTGGATGGAGAGTTCCTCGCCGCCGGTTGCCGGGAGGGAAGGGGATTCGACAGGAGAATTGGCTTGAGTCATGAATTCCAGTAAAAATTTTGTTAAATCAGAAACTTGCTATACTCGCCGCGCAAGCCTGACTGCGCTTTTTTCGCAATCGAGAATACTTGTCAGCGAGTGGCTGCGCAAGTAGTATGCCGTGCCGATGAAAAAAATGAATGACAAAATTGCTTCAGTCTCGATCAAGGTCCCGGGCGCAATCCAGGCTTGCCGATGAAGAATAGCCTTGCTGGATCCATCGTGGCCATGGTCACGCCGTTTGAATCCGGCGCCGAAGACATCGACCGCGTCGCCTGGCAAAAGCTTGTGGCGTGGCACGTCGCAGCCGGCACAAATGGCGTTGTCGTTGCCGGGACTACCGGCGAGTCGGCCACGCTGGATGCCGGAGAGCGTGACTGGTTGCTCGAATCCGCGCTCGAAACGGCCGCCGGCCGTTGCATGGTGATTGCCGGCACGGGGGCGGCCTCGACTGCCGTGGCTGTGGCGCAGAGTCGCCGTGCCGCCGCGCTGGGCGCCGATGCAGTGCTGGTTGTCGCGCCGTACTATAATCGACCGCCGCAACGCGGCCTGATCGCGCATTTCAGTGCGATTGCCGACGCGATCGATGTCCCGGTGGTGCTGTACAACGTTCCAGCGCGGACCGCGAGGGACATCGACCCGGAAACGGCACTGAGGCTGGCCGCGCACGATAATATCGTTGCGATCAAGGAAGCGGTCGCCGACATGGAGCGCGTCCAGCGTTACGCAGGCTCGGGGCTGGACGTCCTCAGCGGGGACGACCCCACTGCACTCGACGCCATGCGTCATGGCGCCAAGGGCGTGATTTCGGTCGCCGCCAACATCGCTCCGGCCGCAATGTCGCGGATGTGCAGACTGGCAGCCGAGGGCGCTTTCGACGCAGCCAGTGCAATCAATGCGCAATTGAAGCCGCTTTACGGGTTTCTCGGCGCCGAATCCAATCCGATTCCTGCCAAATGGCTGCTGTCGGCCAGCGGGCACATCGGTCCCGATCTGCGCTTGCCGCTGGTCGAACTGGATGAATCGCACCACGCGGGCGGTCGCCGCCTGCTAGAGTCGCTCGAAGTCGAGTGAGCACCTCACACGAAAAAGGGTTTGGACCAGCTTTGATCAAGATTCGACTGCACCACCTGAAGATCGTCCCGACGCTGCTGCTGGCCGGAATTGCCGCCGGCTGCAGTTTCAACGGGAACAGGGAACCGATTTACGCGGCCAGCGAGGAAATTCCGCCGATTCGCGTACCCGAAGGGCTCAGCACCCCGGAAACTCGGGCTACATTCGAAATCCCCGGCTATTCGTTGCCGGAACTGGCGGCCCGGGGCGACGAGACGCGACCGCCGAGGGTGCTGACTTCGGCCGAAGCCGAACAGGCCCGGTCCAGAATCCGGTTCGGCCCGACGGGGCTCTATCTCGAAGTGGATGACGAGGCCGCAAGCGTCTGGCGCCGGTTGGGCTTCGCCCTCAACCGCGGCGATATGGAAGTCGACCGTGTGCTCGACGACCAGCGGCGCTACCGGGTGCAGTTCGATCACGACCCGATCCTGGTCTCGGAGCCGGGTTGGTTCACGAAAGTCTTTCTTTTCTGGAAATCCCCGGAATACATGAATTACAGCGGGACTTACCTTTTCGAAGTTCAGCGCGAAACCAGTGATACCACCCGAGTGGCCATTCTGGATGAAAACGGCAACGTGCTGGCAATGGAGCGGGCGGAGTTTGTGTTGGCGCGTCTGCAGGAACGCCTGGGCTGATACGCCTTCGCAGAGCTACTGCGCGTGCGCCTGACGGCGTCCGGCGGTGCTCGCATTCCTCATGTACCGATATGTACATTGCGGATGCTGCGCTCCGGCGGCCACCGTCAGCCACCCGCTCGCTACGCTCTGCGAAGGCGTATCCCGGGTTGGGATGGGAAAATTTAGCGCCCGGCGGTGCTCGGATTCCTTTTGGACCTGATGTCCATTGCGGTTCCTGCGCGCCGGCGGCCAGCTTCGACGGCCCGCTCGCTACGCTTTGCGCGGATTTTTCCCGAATCGAATGAGTGGTGGCTGAACCCGGCGATTGACCGCGCCCGACGGTGCTCAGCGCTCCAGCAGCTTGAGCTTGTCGGGCTTGTCTTCCCATTCCTCGGCGTCGGGGGGCGGGTCCTTGCGCTCGGTGATGACCGGCCATTCGAGAGACAGTTCGGCGTTGAGTTCGAGGAACTTCTGCTGGTCGCCCGGGAGGTCGTCCTCCGGGTAGATGGCCTGGACCGGACATTCCGGCTCGCATAGCGTGCAGTCGATGCATTCTTCGGGATCGATGACCAGGAAATTCGGCCCCTCATGGAAGCAGTCGACGGGACAGACCTCCACACAGTCGGTGTATTTGCACTTGATGCAGTTTTCGACAACAACGAACGTCATATCTGTAGATCCTGGTTGATTTTCAGACCGCTTGGCGGGTAGCCACGTGCGCGCTGACGGGCGCAGGGCTGGTGGTAGACTATTGTCCTTTCGGCTCGGGCCTGTTCCGCGCCTGCCATGGTAGCCGACGTGTTGGCACCCGAAACCTCAATTATATAAGAACCGCTTGAACAACTCATTCCGCGAAATTCCGCTCAGCGAGCACAAGGTCGCGCGTGACTGTATCAGCCGCAATGCGCTGAAAGTCACCGACCGGCTCCAGAGCGCCGGCTTCAAGGCCTACGTGGTCGGCGGTGCGCCGCGCGATCTGCTGCTCGGGTTCACGCCGAAGGATTTCGACATCGGCACCGACGCCACGCCCGAACAGGTGCGTGAACTGTTCCGAAATGCCCGGTTGATCGGACGCCGTTTTCGCCTGGCGCACGTGCGGTTCGGACGTGAAATCATTGAGGTTGCCACCTTCAGGGGGACCGGCGATGTTGGCGAGCGCAGTGTCGAAGACGGCGGGCGCGTCTTGCGCGACAACGTGTTCGGCAGTGAGGCCGAGGACGCGATTAGGCGCGATTTCACGATCAACGCCCTGATGTATGACCCCAGTAACCAGACCATCCGCGACTACACCGACGGATATGCCGACGTCGCGCGGCGCACGCTCAGGCTGATTGGCGATCCCGAACTGCGCTACCGCGAGGATCCGGTCCGAATGATGCGCGCGATTCGTTTCAAGTCCAAGCTCGGCCTCGAAATCGACGGCCCGAGCGAGACGCCGATTGCCGAAATGGCGCCATTGCTGGCCGATATTCCGCCGGCGCGCCTGCTTGACGAATTGCTCAAGATGCTTCTTGGCGGCGGGGCCTGGGACGGCTTCCGGACCCTGGTTGAATATCATCTCTGGCACGAGCTGTTCCCCGGACTGCTTGAAGTACCCGAGAATCCACCGCCGCTGATCGAGCAAGCGTTCAGGAACACCGACCAGCGCGTCGCCGAAGACAAGCCGGTTACGCCGGGGTTTCTGTTTGCGGCCCTGTTCTGGCCCAGGGCGCGCGACGATGCTCGTCGGCGCGAGGAAAACGGTCAGCCGCCTGTGGAAGCGCTGGCCGCGGCCGGAGAAAAGGTGTTCTCGAAATACACCAGCCGGGTGTCCATCCACCGACGTTTTTCGACCATGGCGAAGGAAATCTGGATGTTCCAGCCACGCTTCGAAAAGCGCCGCGGCAAGCGCGCAATGCGCCTGCTCCAGGAACGTCGATTCCGCGCTGCGTACGATTTCCTGTTGCTGCGTGCCGACGAAGACCCGACGGCCGCCGAACTCGCGAAATGGTGGACCGAGGTGCAGGAGACGGATGCCGAGACCCGCAACGAAATGATCTTCGGCCGCAAGCAGAAGCCTCAGGCGAAGACGCGTCCAGGCCCATGACCCGCGTTTTCATCGGCCTGGGCAGCAACCAGGGCGATTCTCCCGCACGACTGGATCAGGCGCTGCAGGCACTCTCCCAGCTCCCCAGGAGCGCACTGGTTCGCTGTTCGCCGCGGTATTGGACGGCACCGGTTGGCGATACCGCCCAGCCGGACTTTCTTAACGCGGTGGCTGAACTGGACACCGCGCTCGAGCCGATGGATCTGCTGCGTCGACTGCAGCAGATCGAGGACGACCTCGGGCGCGTGCGCGATCCCGACCGGCGATGGGGGCCCAGAACAATCGATCTCGATCTGCTATTGTTCGGGCAATCCATAATTCGGCACCCTGATCTGGTCGTGCCGCATCCGCGAATTGCCAGCCGGGCTTTCGTGCTCAAGCCGCTGGCCGATATTGCGCCGAGACTGCAGATTCCGGGCCTGGCGCGGGTCGCCGACCTGCTGGCCGAACTGGATGCGCAAGGCGTTCGTCGCGCACCAGACGATATCTCGAAAAAGGAAGCCTGAGAATGGTGGAGCAAACCAGGGTCACGCTTGCACGGCTGGCCGAAATGAAGCAAGCGCAAACGCCGATCACGATGCTGACCGCCTATGACGCCAGCATGGCCGGCGTTTTCGATCGTGCCGGCATCGATTGCATCCTGGTCGGCGATTCGCTGGGCAACGTGATTCAGGGACGCGATTCCACGGTTTCGGTCACTGTCGAGCACATGGTCTACCACGTCCAATGCGTGCGTCGCGGCACTCGACGCGCCATGCTGATCGGCGATATGCCGTTCCTGAGCTACTCCAGCGAGTCCGTGGCGATCGCAACGGCGAGGGCGCTGATGCAGGCCGGTGCCGAGATGGTCAAGCTCGAGGGTGGGGCGTCGGTCCTCGGCATCGTCAGCAGACTTTCCGGGCTCGGCGTGCCGGTGTGCGGGCATCTTGGGCTGATGCCGCAATCAGTGCATCAACTGTCGGGCTACCGGGTTCAGGCCAGGTCGCCGGAGGCCCGTGCGCGCCTGCTCGAGGAGGCGGGCGCGCTGGAGCAGGCCGGCTGCGCCATGCTGGTGCTGGAATGCATTCCGCGCCGTTTGGCGGCCGAAGTGGCGGCAAATCTCACCATTCCAGTCATCGGCATCGGCGCCGGGGGCCGCGTCGACGGGCAGGTGCTGGTGTCTTACGATGCGCTGGGTATCGGCGCCGGGCGCAGGCCGCGCTTCGTGCGTGATTTCATGGCCGGTGCCGGTTCGGTCGAAGCCGCCGTCGTGGCGTTCATCGACGCAGTGCGCGAAAGGCGTTTCCCGTCGGATGAAGAGTCTTATGCCGATCCCGCCTGAGTCTCCGGTGCTGCTCGAGAGTCGCGAGGCGCTGACGACGTGGCGCAACAGTCAGCGTCTCCCGGTGCATCTGGTGCCGACCATGGGCAATCTCCATGCGGGCCATCTGGCGCTGATTGAGCACGCCGCGCGCGACGGTGCGGTGATCGCCAGCATTTTCGTAAATCCAACCCAGTTCGGGCCTGGCGAAGATTTCGAGCGGTATCCGCGCACGCTCGCCGAGGATCTCGATGCGCTGGCCGCGTCCGGTTGCGACGCGGTCTGGGCGCCCGCGGTCGAAACCATGTATCCCCTGGCGGACGCGTATCGGTTCGAAGTCCGACCGCCGGCGGCACTGGCCGACTGTCTTTGCGGCGCCCATCGGCCAGGCCATTTCGACGGCGTCTGCAATGTCGTCATGCGGCTTTTTGCCCAGATTCGCCCCCAGCGCGCTGTATTCGGCGAAAAGGATTACCAGCAGTTGACGATTCTTCGGAAAATGGCCGAGGATTTCTCGATTCCGTTGATTATCGACGCGGTGCCCACCGTGCGCGAGTCAGACGGGTTGGCAATGAGTTCCCGCAACCGTTATCTGAGCGTCTCCGAGCGGGCGAAGGCTGCCGGCCTCTACAAGGTTCTGAATGCGCTGGCCGACGCCGCAAAAAATGAGGGTCCGGGAACTTTTGGCGAACTTCGGCTGTCTGCAATTGAGCGTCTTGAAGAACTCGGATTTCGACCGGAATATGTTGAATTTCGGGATGCCGAAACGCTGGGCCCAGCCGAGGGTCTGAATGACCGCATATTTGCGGCCGCGTACCTCGGGCAGGCCAGATTGATCGACAATGTTGCGGTAACGAGACAAAGTTGTCTCTGATTTGCAAATCAGGCTTGGAAAACGCCAAATGTTGTGGTACAGTTACCACGAACCTTGGTACTCCAGCAACGGCAATCAAGGTGTCAGGGCGCGATTTGAGGTACATCACTCCGACACGCTGCCTCTCCCCGTCACCGGGGAGAGGCTTTTTTTTGGGCGGAGTACCATTTGCGAACTGAACGGATTATTTCGATGAAACTGAACATGCTCAAAGCCAAGATCCACCGCGCCACCGTGACCCAAGCGGAGCTCGACTATGAAGGATCCTGCGCCATCGACGAAAACTTGCTCGAGGCTTCCGGAATTCTCGAGTATGAACAAATACATATATACAATATTGCCAACGGCGAAAGGTTCGTCACCTATGCCATTCGCGGCGAAGCCGGATCGGGCATGATCAGCGTAAACGGGGCCGCTGCGCACAAGGCCTCGCCTGGCGATCTGCTGATCATCTGTGCCTACGCTGCGCTGGAAAAGACCGAGGCGGCTGCACATCGACCGAGGCTGGTCTACCCGGATGAAGACAACCGCGTGGCGCGCGTGGCGGGCGAGATTCCGGCGCAGGCGGCCTGAGCGCCCGGCGCTTGTTGCATAAAAACAACATTCCGGACATTCGCGCCCTGCTGCGCGATGAACCCGGGCGCACCACCGAAATGGTCTGCAGCTCTTCGCATTGGCGTCTCGACGCGAGCCGTACGCCCCTCACGCTGTCCGATTGGCGGACACTTTTCGAAAATTCCGGTAACGATGAGCTTCGACGCGCGGTCGACGAACTGTTCGCCGGCGCCATCGTCAATCCTTCGGAACACCAGCCGGCGCTGCACATGGCACTGCGCGCAGCACAGCCCGGCGGGATGGCGCCGGCGGCTGATGCAGCGGCGATCGAACTTGCCCGTCAACGACTGCTCGATCTCTCCGGGTGCCTGTATCGCGGCGAGACCCGAATAAAAACGATCCTGCACGCCGGCATCGGGGGTTCCGACCTGGGTCCCAGGCTTGTCGCAGATGCACTCGATCCTGGCGACAGCGCGGTGCAAGTCGAATGGCTGGCCACGCTGGATGCAAGACGAATCAGCCGTCTGCTGAATCGACTCGACCCCGAGACGACCGCGCTGGTCGCGGCGTCGAAAAGCTTTTCGACCAGCGAAACCCTTGCTCAGGCAGCCCTGATCCGCGACTGGCTGGGCGCCGAAGGTGTCCAGCGTATCTGGGCGGCGACTGCCAATGTCGACCGCGCCCTGGCATTCGGCGTTCCCGAGGAGAACGTTCTGGCGTTTCCGGGCTGGACCGGCGGGCGCTTCTCGCTGTGGTCCAGCGTCGGTTTGAGCGCGGCCGCGCGAATCGGTCCCGATCGGTGGCAGCGACTGCTTGCCGGGGCAGAGCAGGCCGACAGGCTTCTGACGGGCGACCTGACGGCCTCCCCGGCCTATGCTCTGGCGCGGGTGCTCGACTGGCTGGTGCGCACAGGCGGTTTCAATACGCTGGGCGTGGTCAGCTACGATCCCGCCCTGCGTCTTCTGGCCGAGTATCTTCAGCAGCTTGTCATGGAAAGCCTCGGCAAGTCCGTCGATCTGACCGGCGCGCCGATATCCGCGCATACCTCGCCCATGGTGTTCGGCGGGGCCGGCACGGATCTCCAGCACTCACTGTTTCAAGCCCTGCACCAGGGCACTACGCGTCATCCCATGCTGCTGCTGGGCAGCTTGAAATGCGCCGAGGGGCCCGATGCCTGGTCGCGCGACCAGCTTTCGCACCTGCTGGGCCAGGCAAGCGTCCTGGTCAACGGCAAGCCGGCCGAAGACCAGTCGCGAGCGCTTCCCGGCAATAATCCCGTCGTGCTCATGCTGACGCGCGCCGTCGAAGCCGAGAGTGTGGGCGAACTCCTTGCAAACTTCGAACACGCGGTCTACCTGCTCAGTGCGATCTGGGGCATCAATGCCTTCGATCAGTGGGGGGTGGAAGAAGGCAAGCGGCTGGCAGCCGAGTTCGGTTCGGTGCTCGATGGTCGCGGACCGTGTCCGGATTTCTCGATGGAACGAACCGTCGCCTGGATCAGGCGCCGAAAAGCCGAAGACTGAGCGTCGAAATCCGGCCTGATTCCGCTTCTGACGTGAAGCGGGGGTGAAACGCGAGCACGATCGCGTTATGATAAGAAGATGATCGAGGTGAAAACTTCGGTAACCGCGCAACAAAAACGTAACAAGAAACGCGTTCGCGCTAAAAGCGATCGATGAAACGGCTCAATATTTTCATCGAACGTATAAAGGTGTGTTTCGCAAGTCTTTCATGAACAATCTGATTTCGAATCTCGTTGTTGCAGGCCGTGCGTCGTCATGGTGCGTGCGCGCTTTTAAGTTTAACGATGAGTCTTGTTCCCGCAAATGAATCGAAAGGAGGCCACTATCACACAGTCAAGCACTGCAGAAATGGAGAGCTCACAGGATTTCGGCAAGGATCCGGTCGAGGTCCGGGACACGGATCATTACCAGCAGGAATACGTCGAGGGGTTCGTCGACAAGTGGGATGAGCTCATCGATTGGGATGCGCGCTACGAAAGCGAGGGCGACTTCTTCATCGAATTGCTCAAGAAGCGCGGGGCCAAGCGCGTGCTGGACGTCGCCACCGGTACAGGGTTTCATTCGGTTCGACTGATCGAAGCCGGTTTCGAGGTCTGCAGTGTCGACGGCTCGGCCGCAATGCTGGCCAAGGCGTTCGAAAACGGGCGCAAGCGTGGGCATATCCTCAGAACCATCCAGGCCGACTGGCGCTGGCTGAACCAGGATGTGCATGCATCGTATGACGCGGTGATCTGCCTGGGCAATTCGTTCAACCATCTGTTCGACGAACGCGACCGGCGCAAGGCGCTTGCCGAGTTCTATGCGGTACTCAAGCACGACGGCTGCCTGATTCTCGATCAGCGCAACTATGATTCGATTCTGGACGATGGGTTCTCAACCAAGCACAAGTTCTATTACTGCGGCCATCAGGTCAGCGCCGAGCCGGAGTACGTCGACGAAGGGCTGGCGAGATTTCGTTACACCTTCCCGGATGACTCGGTGTATTACCTGAACATGTGTCCGATTCGCCGTGACTATGTTCGAGGACTGATGCAGGAAGTCGGCTTCCAGAAGATATCCACCTACGCCGATTTCGAAGACGAGGAAAGTACCGGCACGGCCGACTTCTACATTCACGTCGCCGAGAAGAAGTACTACGGTGCCGAAGACATACAGGAAGACGAATCGCTCACCGCGGGCGAGATCGAAAAGTCATGAGCAGCCCACAGTATTCGGAAGTCGTCGAGACGGCGCGCGCATACTACAACAGCACGGATGCGGATAATTTCTATTTCCATATCTGGGGCGGTGAAGATATCCATATCGGGCTTTACGAGTCCGACGACGAGCCCATTGCCAACGCGAGCCGTAGAACCGTTCATCGCATGGCCGAGCTCGCCGGAAAAATCGATCCGGCCAGCCGGGTGCTGGACCTGGGTGCAGGCTACGGCGGTTCGATGCGCTACCTGGCCGAGCATTTCGGCTGCCAGTGCGTGGCGCTGAACCTGAGTGAAGTCGAGAACGAACGCAACCGGCACATGAATATCGAAGCCGGTCTCGACCGCAATATCGAAGTGGTCGACGGCGACTTCACCGCGCTGGATTTCGGCGAAGATGCATTCGACCTCGTCTGGTCTCAGGATGCCTTTCTGCATTCCGGTGATCGCGCCAAAGTCTGCGCAGAAGCGGTGCGCGTGCTCAAGCCCGGCGGTCGGCTGGTGTTCACCGATCCGATGCAGGCCGACGACGCGCCCACCGATCAGCTGCAGCCGATCTACGATCGCATTCACCTGGATTCGCTGGGCTCACCGGCGTTCTATCGCGAGACTCTCGGCGAACTGGGCATGAAGGAAATCGAGTTCGACGATCATTCGCACCAGCTGCCCCGCCATTACGCGCGCGTTCGCCAGGCGCTGATCGAGAACGCCGACGAGTTACGCGATCGTGGCGTCAGCGAGGATTACATCGAACGCATGCAGGCGGGCCTGCAGCATTGGGTGGACGGCGGACACAAGAGCTTCCTGGCCTGGGGCATTTTCGTTTTCGAAAAGCCGGCGACCTGATCCGCGACCGGCAGTGCCGGTGAGCATCCTGATTGCCGGCCCGATCAGGTAATGACCAGCTTCTGGATCGATTATTCTGCCGGAAGCTATTTCGGCAAATGGAGTCGATCCAACCCATGACCTGGATCAACATAGTCGAACCGGCCGACGCCGATGGCAGGCTGGCGAAAATCTACCAGCGATCTGCCGGCGGCGGTCAGGTGGACCAGATTCTGCTCGCCCACAGCCTGCGGCCGCATACGCTGGAGGGGCACATGGCGCTGTACCGCGGCGTGTTGCACCATCCACGCAACTCACTGGACAAGGCTTTCGCCGAGGCCGTCGGCGTTCTGGTCAGTCGGACGAATGGCTGCGCGTACTGCGTTGCCCACCACGCGGCGGGCATGCGCCGTCACCTGAATGACCGGAATCGTGGCGAGTCCTGGTTGCATGCGCTCGAGACCGAACGCTTCGAGTCGGCCTTCGATCAGGCCCAGTGCGCCGCGCTGAATTACGCCTTCAAGCTCACCAATACCCCGGCCGAGATGCACGTCGGTGACATCGAGTCCCTCCAGCATGCCGGCTGGAGCGACGGCGAGATCCTGGAAATCAACCAGGTCGCTGCCTACTTCGCCTACGCCAACCGAACCGTTCTGGGGCTGGGCGTGACGACCAAGGACGAGAAGCTGGGGGAGCATCCGAGCAAGTGACAGATTAATTCGACCGTCGGTCATGAAAAACCCCGCGCAAGCGGGGCTGTTCGTATCTGGCGGAGAGGGTGGGATTACTGCACAACCTTCGGTTGCTGGCCCTTCGGGCTCGCCAGCCGCCTGCGGCGTCCGGTCTCGTGAGCTCGCTGCGCTCGGTTCGAACCAGACCCCGGTTCGTTCCGACCCCGGCGGTTTCTCTGAGTGAAGGCCCTCCGAAAAGGTGTTGCGTCGCTGAAAGCCTTTGGCGCTCGAATCCGAGCGCCCTTTCCGTCAGATACGAAAAACCCCGCGCAAGCGGGGCTGTTCGTATCTGGCGGAGAGGGTGGGATTCGAACCCACGAAGGGCGTAAACCCTTGCCGGTTTTCAAGACCGGTGCATTCGACCACTCTGCCACCTCTCCGGATTCGGTCTTGTTGATATTGGCGGAGAGGGAGGGATTCGAACCCTCGGTACGGTTCAACCCGTACACTCACTTTCCAGGCGAGCCCGTTCGACCACTCCGGCACCTCTCCGTGAAACTTTTTCGAATTGTACGCCCCCGGTGAGGGGCATCCCGCACAGGCGATCCTTGCGGATCGCGAGAGGGCGGGATTACTGCGCAACCTTCGGTTGCTGGCCCTTCGGGCTCGCCGGTCGCCTTTGGCGTCCGGTCTCGTGAGCTCGGCTGGCGCCTCGGTTCGAACCCTCGGTACGGCGATTGGCATGACAAGCCCCGTACACTCACTTTCCAGGCGAGCCCGTTCGACCACTCCGGCACCTCTCCAATCAGCCGCATATTGTAGCGCTTTTCCAGCATTTATACAGTAACCGGCTCTCAAGAAGCAGCAGCGCTGATTTGTCACGCACGCTCCGCACTGATAGCATCCAAGGACACTCGAGCAATCTGGCGGCCGGTGATCCAGCTCAAGCGAATCTATGACGACCCTTCCGGAGACGACGGTTGCCGGGTGCTGGTCGATCGGATCTGGCCGCGCGGGGTATCCAAGAAGGACGCCGGACTGGACGAGTGGTGCAAGGCGGTTACGCCTTCGGATGAACTGCGAAAGTGGTTCCACGAGGACGTTGACGGCCGATGGGGGCAATTTCGCGACAAGTACGCCGAAGAACTTCGCGAGGTCAATGATGAACTCGGCCGGCTCGCGCGGATGGCCGAAGACCACGGCCTGACGCTGCTGACGGCCGCCAAGGACCGGGAACGCAACCACACCGTCGTGCTCAAGGAGGTGCTGGAGAGCACGGCTTGACGCTCGGGCTGGATTGTCTCGACCTTTGGCCGAAGTCGCCGGGGTCACCCGTCTTTCAATCTCCGGCCAGCAATTCGCGAATGGTGTCTTCGTCGATCGGCGGCTGATCCTGCTTGCGGCCTTTGCCGTAGACGCTCTGAGCCAGTTTCTGTTTGCGTTCCTGCAGCGCGAGAATTTTCTCTTCAACCGTGCCCTCTGTGACCAGTTTGTAGACGAACACGGGCTTGTCCTGGCCGATCCGGTGGGCGCGGTCGGTCGCCTGGTGCTCGACGGCCGGGTTCCACCACGGATCGTAGTGGATGACGGTATCGGCCTCGACCAGGTTGAGGCCGACGCCGCCGGCCTTCAGGCTGACCAGGAACAGCGATACTTCGCCGTCGCGAAAGCGCTGGATGGCCTCATCGCGCTTGCGGGTCTGGCCGGTGAGCTTGGCGTAGGCGATATCGCGCTTGTTCAGTTCCTTCTCGATCAGACCCAGCATGGTCGTGAACTGCGAAAACAGCAGCACCCGGCGACCTTCTTCGAGCATTTCGGGGAGCAGGTCGAACAACAGGTTGAATTTGGCCGAGGGCGTGCCGGCCGCGCCCGGCATGTTTTCGGGCAAAAGACGCGGGTCACAGCAGACCTGCCGCAGCTTCAGCAGGGCCTCCAGCACGATGATGTGGCTGCGCGCCAGGCCCTTGGCGGCGATTGCGGTGCGCACTTTCTTTTCCATCGTCAGCCGGACGCTCTCGTACAGGCGGGCCTGTCTCGGTTCGAATTCGGCCTGACGCAGCAGTTCTGTCTTTGGCGGAAGTTCGGCGGCAACTCGATCCTTGGTTCGTCGCAGCAGGAACGGCGCGGTGCGTCGCTGGAGCCGTTCGAGCCGTTCCGAATCGTTGTGCTTTTCGATCGGCGTGCGGTAAGTCCGGGTGAAGCTGGTCTGGTCGCCGAGAAAGCCGGGCATCAGAAAATCAAACTGCGCCCAAAGTTCGCCGAGGTGGTTTTCCATCGGTGTGCCGGTCAGGCACAGCCGATGTCGGCAATCGAGCTTTCGGACCACCTGGGCCGCCTGGGCTTTCGGGTTCTTGATCTGCTGGGCCTCGTCCAGAACCAGGTAGTGCCAGCGACGCTGGAGCAACTCCTTGCGGTCGCGTGGCAACAGCGGATAGGTTGTGAGGACCAGATCGAATTCGTCGATACGGTCGAAGTCGCCGGCACGCTCCGGTCCATGCAGAACGAGTGCGTTCAATCCCGGCGTGAAAAGCGCGGCCTCGCGCCGCCAGTTGCCCATCAGGCTGGTCGGCGCCACGATCAGGCTGGGCTGCTGCATCCGCCCGGCGCGCTTTTCCACGGCCAGGTGGGCCAGCGTCTGGACCGTCTTGCCCAGACCCATGTCGTCGGCCAGGATGCCGCCGAATTCATGTTCGCGCAGGAACTGCAGCCAGTTCAGGCCGTGCCGCTGGTATTCGCGCAATTCGCCCTTGAACGTCGTCGGTAGCTTGACGCGCTTCAATCCGGAAAAATCGGCAAGCGCCCGGGCCAGTTTCTTGAGACTGGTTGCGCCGCGTACCGGGATGCCTTCCAGATCCAGCAGCCGGGTCGCATCGGGGCGGGCCAGGTCAAGCGTGTCGCCGTCGACCCTGTCGAACAGGTCAAGAATGGTCTTGAGTACTGGCTCGATCTGCTCGGCGGGCACGCTGACATAGTGCCCATCGCCGGTGTTCAGGTACAGCGTTTCAGGCAGATCGCCGGGCCGGTAGTGGTCGAGGAGCTGGCTGATCAGCGGCAGCAGCGGTACTTTCCAACCGTCGAACTCGAGGTCGAAGCGCAGGCCGAACCAGTCGTTGCCTTCAGTTTCGACTTCGCCGTCGATACCCTCGGATTCGCTGACGCTGAATTCTTGCTCGCGGTCCAGATCGATCTGCCATCCGGCCTCGCGCAGTGCCGGCGCGCGGAACTGCAGCCAGTCGAACCAGGCGTCCCGCAATGCGATGCCCCCGAGCCCGCCGGCCAATTGGAAACGCTCGTCGCTGATCGCTTCCAGGCCGCTTTCGGTCAGTGCATCCCCGAGCCGTTTCTCCGCGCTCAGGTTGCGACGGAGCCGGAGCAGCCGGTTGCCCGATTCGGTGATGATTTCGCTTTCTGGGTGGTCTGGGTCGACCACAAGCTCATCGTAGATATAGTGCAAGTTGCCGCTCGCGCGCGCCGGCCGGGCGGGGTCGAAATCGAGCCGAAGGCGTCCCGACGGCGGAGTGTCGATGTCTTCGTATTCAACCTCGACCGGTGTCGGGATCTCGGGCATCGTCGTCGCCAGCGTGTGGCTGAGACGCTGCGCCGCTGCGGCCGGAACAGCCGGTGCGCGCGCCAGCCATTCCAGTTTTCGGCTGTCCAGACCCGGTGGCAACTCGAGGCCACCAATGGTCAGCGAATCGGGGTCGACGTAACACGGCGGATCGGCTGGCACGATCAGTCCGCCGCGCTCGACGTCCACCTGCACCTTATAGCCCGTCTTCCGACTGCCCGTCCAACCCAGTTTCAGGGTGCGCAGGTCTCCGGGTTTGAGCGGGCCGTCGCGTTCGGGGCCCCAGAACGCGCGTCCGGATTCGACGATCTTCATCAGCGCCAGATAGCCGGCCGCACCCGACGGCGCGAACTCGTGCGGCCGGTCGTGCTGACGACTTGCCCGTAAAAGGGTGAGGATTTCTTCATCGATCGCGCGCAGGTAGTTCGGCCGGTGCCAGGAATTGTGAATCGCCGAGGCGTGCGTGGCGCGCCCCTTGCCCCAGGTGCCGTCTTTCTTGAGCCGGGCGATGTTGAGTTTGATTTCCAGATCGCCGGTTCGGCCATAGCCCTCCTGGAGCAGGTAGAGCAGTGCCTCGGGCGATTGGTTCGCGGTATCGTCGCCTTCAGGCAACTCGGCCAGCCACTCTGCAACGTCATCGCGGGCGCTCGTCGGTTCGCGCGGTGCCAGCGCTTGCCAGGTCATTACCAGCGCGACGACGTGCTTGCAGTTGAGGCCGACAGGGCAGGAGCAATCACCGTGGAGAGCGATTCGGTTCTGCTCGCGACTGATTTCGACGTTCTGCCGGTAGGGCTCGACTTCCGACCCCTTACAGGTGCCTTCCAGAAGTACGCCGCCGTCGGGCAGGCGCTTGACTGCCCCGACCGTGGCGTGACCGTCGCGAAAATAGCGACTGCCGCGTTGATACGAACCGGAGTCGGTCCCGCGCGCCAGCCAGGCGGCCGAAAGCGATTGGGGATGAATCATCGGAGGCAGTTCTGCTAAAAAATCTTCGGCAATGGTAGCGTAGCAGGGTCAATCGGGTCGGATAGTTTGGCGGCGATTCCTGGAACCTGCCGTAGGATTACTGCCCTTGGCAATTTCACCGGCATGTTTCCGCAGCAAGGCCTGCCGGAGAGGCATCGGGTCGATCGAGGCGGCAAGTTGGAACAGCGCGAGGCGCCGGACGGCATCATTCTGTCGCCGCTCCGCGCCGGGTTCAGCTTCAGAGTGTCCAGCTCAGCGTGCCGCGCACGTTGATGCCGGGCTCGGCCAGCAGCGGCAGCACGGGATCGTCTGGCGGTCGATTGATTACGCTGGCGTGTTTGTAGTAGCGCTTGTCGGTCAGGTTGAACAAGCCGGCCGACAAATCGAGGTTGGGCGTGATTCGCCAGCGACCGGTCAGGTCGAACACGGTGCTGCCGGGTGCCGAGAACAGGGGGTCGCCCTGTTCGTCAGCGAGTCGACGCTGGGCCTTCGTCGCGGTGGTGATGAAGCGAATTTCCCAATCCGGCGTCGGCGCCCAGGCAAGCGCGGCAATCACCTGCGGCGGACTGATGCCGGCCAGCGAACGGTTGCTGGTGCGGTCTTCTCCCCGCGTCCATTCGGCGGCCAGTTCCAGGTCGAACCCTTGTCGCAGCGCACGGCGGGCGCGAATCTCGGCGCCCTCGATCTCGACCCGGTCGCGGTTGATCGACTGAAACAGCAGTACGCCCGCAGCCGGGTTGAATCCCACCAATGCCCGGGTGTCTATGAAGTCCTTGAAGCGGTTGCGGAAAACGGCCAAGTCAAGCATCGTGGCGCGCGAGCGATAGCGAATCCCGGTTTCCAGCGTATGGCCGCGCTCTGGCTCCAGGTCCGGATTCGGAATCGCGCGGATGCCGAACTGCGGGATGTCCAGGCCGATGTTGACGTCCTCGAACGGTGGTGAGCGGAAACCGCGGGCGAACTGGAAGAAAACATCAAGTTCGTCGATGCCCGGTTGGTCAACTACAGGCCACACCAGGCCCATGCGCGGGGCCCAGGCAGTCGTTTTCAGGTCGACGATCTCCGCGTCCGGAAATGCTGCGGTGAACAGCGGGTCGGGTTTGCTGTCGAGTTCGTAGTATTCGAAGCGCGCGCCCGGACTGAGCGTCGGGCCGCCTTGCCACAGCAGGATCTCGTCGAACAGGTAGACCCCGGCTTCGGTGACTTCGGTGCGCGGGAAGTCGCGCAGCGGGAATCGCTCGCCCAGCACGGTGGTCGTCAGCTCGCCGGTCTCCAGGTTGGTCTGGGTGGCGAACCGGAACTGCTCCAGATCGCTTTGTACGGCCTCGAAGCCGTAGCCGATGCGGTGGCGGAAGCCGGCGAAGCGTATTTCGGATTCGAAATCGGCGCCCAGGCCGGTATTCTCCTGGCGGAAATCGAAGCGGCGGAACAGGGCCACCGGGGTGGATGCCGCCGGGCGCGATTCGTCGGTCTGCTGGGATGTATCGGTCACCTGGTGCCAGAGCCGCCACTGGCCGCGGGCGACGGGGCCGATGCGGTCGAAATGGTGGTCCAGCAGCACGCGCCACTGGTTGCGTCGGTCGTCGCCGGCCAGTGAGGTGGTGTTGCGGAATCTGCCGGTGCCGAGCAGCGCCCGGAGGTCGCTGTCGCGCTCCTCGCGAATGCCGTCCAGGGTCAGCCGTATGCGCCCGATATCCATACTGCGGCCGGCGCGGAACACGAACGCACCCTGGCTTTGGTCCAGTTGGTCCTGGGCCATTGAATCGGGCAGGCCGGCCACGTCGAGCTCGTCGGCGGTCTGGGCGCTGGCGGCCAGAACGCCGGACCAGTTGCCGCTGCGCATCGCGTGCGCGGCGGTGGTGCGGAGTCGGTTGTTCTCGCTGCCGCCGGCGAGGTCGATTCGGGTGGCTTGGGGTTGGCCAAACAGCAGGTCTTCGGCTTCGAGAAGCGAGACGGCGACCACGCCGCCGAGCGCCTTGGACCCATAGAGGGTCGAGGCGGGACCTCTCAGGATTTCGACGCGGCTGACCAGGCCCAGTTCGAGCAGCCCGCGGCCGGAATCGGCGAAGTTGCCGACAGTGAACCGGTCTGCGGCCGGAACGTTGTCGATCACTATGGCGGTCCTGTTTCCACCGAGCCCGCGGATGCGGAAGCCGCCGAAGCCGAAACGCGTTCCGCCGCCGTCGACTTCTACGCCCGGCTCGTAGCGCACCAGATCCTCGATGTCCAGCGCCACGTCGCGCTCGATGCGCTCGGCGTCCAGCACCGTGATGGTGCCGGCAACCTCGGACAGGCTGCGCGGCTGGCGGTAGGCCACCACGGTGACGGTCTCGAGTTCAAGTTCCTGGCCCTGGCCCGATTCATCGTCCGGCGCATTTTGTGCAGTCGCCGCCGAAACCCAGGTCAGCAGGCAGGTCACGGCCAACGCGCCCAGCGCATGGATCGTACGGAACCGTATTGTTCGGGAGCAGGCGTAATTGCGAGTCATGATGGTTCTCGTTTTCCTTGTTCGGGCAAAAAAATGCCCCGGCGCCGAGTTCGGCACCGGGGCGACTGCCAGCGGCTTAGTAAATTTCGTGGACGGTGTTGTACACGTTGAACTTGCCGGTCGGCGTAATGATGTTCTCGCCCTTGATGACCGCCTTCAGTTCACGTGTCTTGTCGTTGACCACGACAATTGCGGATTCCTCTTCCATGCCGCTCCAGACCGAGAACCAGACCTCGTCGCCGGCCTTGTTGTATTCCGGCTGCACGACGCGCTTCGGCCCGGGCCCGAGATCGGCCCAATCGGCGATCGGCAGCACTTCGTAACCGGCATCGAGGTTGTCGATATCGAATACCGCGATCGACTGGCTGACCTTTGGTTCCGGGTGCAGCGGCGTGTCCACCCAGAGGTTGGTCGACTCGGGGTGGGTCTTGACGAACAGCGATCCGCCACCCTGGCCCTGGAGGACTTCGACCACCTTCCAGGCATGTTCCGGGTGGTTTTCCGGGTCCGTGCCTATCAGCGTGATGTTGGCGTTGCCCAGCGCGCTGGTCGTCCAGACCGGGCCGTACTCGGGGTGGATGAAGTTCGCGCCGCGGCCCGGGTGGGGGATGCGCTCGACCGGTATCAGGGCTTCGAGTTCCTGGTCACGCGCATCGACTACCGCGATCCGGTCGGATTCGTTGGCCGCGGTCATGAAGTAGCGGTTGGTGCGATCCCAGCCGCCGTCGTGCAGGAAGCGCGCAGCGTCGATGGTGGTGATCTGCAGATTCTCGATATCGCTGTAGTCGACCAGCAGGATCTTGCCGGTTTCCTTGACGTTGACGATGAACTCCGGATGCTCGTGCGATGAGACGATCGCCGCCACCCGCGGTTCGGGATGGTATTCCTGGGTGTCCACGGTCATGCCGCGTGTGGACACGATCTTGCGCGGTTCAAGCGTCAGGCCGTCCATCAGCACGAACTGCGGTGGCCAGTAGGCGCCCGCGATGGCGATCTGGTCCTCGTAACCCTTGAACTTCGAGCTTTCGACCGAGCGCGCTTCCAGGCCGATCTTGATCTCGGCCACCTTGGTGGGCTCGGCGAAGTACAGGTCGATCAGGTCGATCTTGCCGTCGCGACCGATGGTGTAGATGTAGCGGCCCGAGCTGGACGTGCGCGAGATGTGCACCGCGTAACCGGTCTCGATGATGGCGGCGATGTCCTTGCTGTCGCCGTCGATCAGCGCGATCTCGCCGGCGTCGCGCAGCGTGACGGCGAAGAAGTTGTCGATGTTGTAGTCGTTCATCTTCTCGGTCGGGCGCTCATCGACCGGCACGATCACGTTCCAGGTCGCCAGCATTTCGGGCATGCCGAATTCCGGCGGATCGGGCGGCTCGTGCTGCAGGAAGCGCGCCATGGCGTCGATCTCCGACTCGCTCAGCTCGCCCGAGGTGCCCCAGTTCGGCATGCCGGCCGGCGAGCCGTAGTTGATCAGCGCCTTGAGATAGTCGGTACCCTTTTCCTGGGTGATGTCGGGCGTCAGCGGTTTGCCGGTCGCGCCCTTGCGCAGCACGCCGTGACAGCCGGCGCAGCGCTCGAAGTAGAGCTGCTGGGAATGCTCGAACTCTTCCTGCGAGAGCGCAGGTGCCCCCGCTGTAGTCACCATCTTGCCGCCTTCGACCGGCGAGGGCGTGCCGCGATACTTCATTTCCCCTTCGGTCACATTGGGGTGGCGCTGGCCCTCTGCGCGATCGGCCAGGCCCAGTTCGACGCGCTTTTCGGCGACCTGATCGACGGTCACGGTTTCGCCGTCGTTGTCCCAGGCGGTCATGACGTAGTTGACAGACTGGGCGATCTCCTGGTCGGTCAGGTGCTGCATCGGCGGCATCACGCCGTTGTAGGTCGTTTCACCGATGACCAGTTCGCCTGTCTTGCCGTTGAGTACGGTCTCAATGACGTATTCGGGATTGTCGACCACGTTGTCGTTGCCTGCCAGCGGGGGAAATGCGCCGGTCAGGCCCTGGCCGGTGGCCTGGTGGCAGGCGCCGCAGTTGGCCTGGTAAAGTGCCTGCGACGGCTCGGCACCGGTGGCGGCGCCCTTGGCCGCCTCGGCCTGGTGAACTTCGGCCTGCTGTCCGCCGGCGGCGGTGCCCAGGGCGATGAGGACGGCACCGGAAATCGATCGGATCATGCGGTGACGGGATAAACTGGATGCACGTTTCATGAATTTCTCCTGAAGTTGGATTTCAAGTGCATTTATGGTTTCAGGCTACGCCTGGTCTTTTCATGCGTCAAATCAGCGGGCCGGCGGTACAGGGCCGGCTTAAAGAGGTATTTATTATGCATTATATACCCAATTAGTGCATATGAAATGACTTTTTAATAGATCGGTTGGCTCGAAGAGATCGTCGTTTGCGCGCGGCCAGTCCCGCTTCTATACTTGAATCTGCAAGCGGGGCCTGCGATCCTGCAACATCGCTCGGCAGACAAGCGCCGTCGCCCCCGGTACCTGGGATGGTCCACCATAGGATGCTTCAAATGCAAGTCGCTGCAACCTGCCAAAACCTGTCGTTGAAGGCCCGGCTGAGACCAGCCGGTTACTGGCTGGTGTTTACCGTGCCGGCGCTGATGCCGCTTTCATGGTGGCTGGTTCAATCGACAGGGAGCTTTCTCTGGACCGCCCTGCCGATCGTCTGGCTTTACGGCCTGTTGCCGATGACGGACTGGCTGATCGGTCGGGATCGCCAGCCGCCGGTCGACACGCAGGACACCTGGCTTAGCCGCCGACTGGTGCCGTGGCTCTGCCTTCCTGTCCAGCTGGCAGTCGTGTTCGGCGCGCTCGCGGTGCTGCCGGCCATGCCGTGGTGGGCCGGCATCTTCTGGCTGCTTTCGCTGGGCTATGTCGGTGGGGTGCTGGCAATCAATGTAGCCCACGAGCTCATCCACAGAAAAAGCCGTATTGACCGGACCATAGGGGGGCTCCTTCTGAGCACGGTCAACTACGCCACCTTCAAGATCGAACACGTCCGCGGCCATCATGTTTGGGTGGCGACCGAAAAGGATCCATCTTCGGCCCGGCGTGGCGAGGTCGTCTATCGATTCGTGCCGCGCGCACTGATCGGGAACACTGTCAACGGCTGGCGGCTTGAAGCCGAGCGCCTCAGGCGTCTCGGAAAATCGCCGATTTCGTTTCGAAACGAATTGATCGGCTGGCAAGTTGTCGTCATCGTATTTGCGGTTACCGCCTGGCTGATCGCCGGCTGGCTCGGCGTGGCAGGCTTCCTGATCCAGGGCCTGGTCGCGGCCGCCTCGCTGGAAGTCATCAACTACGTCGAGCACTACGGCCTGAAGCGCCAGCAGCTCGAAAACGGGCGTTACGAGCGTCCGGCGCCACGGCATTCCTGGAATTCGGATTTCTGGCTCAGCAACGGCATGCTGCTGCAGCTGCAGCGCCACTCCGACCACCACGCCTATCCCAGCCGCCCGTTCACGCAACTGAGAAGCTGGCCCGATGCCCCACAGCTGCCGCTGGGCTACTCGGCCATGCTCCCGATCGCCTTCGTACCGCCGCTCTACCGCCGCCTGATTCACCCGAGACTGGACGCATTGAACGCGCATACTGGTTGACAAATCCGCAACTCTGAATGACAATACGCGGCTTGCACGCGCCCGTAGCTCAGTTGGATAGAGTACCTGGCTACGAACCAGGCGGTCGGAGGTTCGAATCCTTCCGGGCGCGCCAAATACAAAAGCCCCGCTTCGCGCGGGGTTTTTTATTTGAAGCGTCCGGAAGGGTTCGAACCTCCGACCATCACAAGGCGGTTCGACCCGAGCGCCGCAGGCGCGAGCTCGCTGGCACGCAGTGCCGGCCATCCTTCCGGGCGCGCCAAATACAAAAGCCCCGCTTCGCGCGGGGTTTTTTATTTGAAGCGTCCGGAAGGGTTCGAACCTCCGACCATCACAAGGACGGTTCGACCAGCGACCGCGAGCCCGACGTGCCGCCGCCGCTGTCGCGAGGACTCACTGATAGATGGATCGTTGCCGACAAAAGCGCACTGATTTGAATATATTAATTCCCTAATGTAAGCTGGCGCAGATTCATCAAGCGAATCCACGTCTTCAATCAATGCCATAGGGATAATCGATTGAAAGTTCGGTTCCGATGCTGTTTAATGATCATTAGAACAATCTGGTTCTAATACACGAGGAATATTTCTCATGCGCAAACAAACGATACCTCTACTGGCTGCGCTGGCAGTAGCGCTGGCACCCGCGTTGCCGACAAGCGACGCGCTCGCTCAAGACGATCACTCCCGGATGACGGCAAAGCCGAACTCTTTCTGGTGGCCCGATCAACTCGATCTGACGCCGCTGCGGGATCATGACCCTTCGTCCAACCCTTACGGTGAGGATTTCGATTACGGCGACGCATTCGCCAGTCTGGACTTCGACGCATTGAAATCCGACCTGCGCGAAGTGATGACGACGTCGCAGGATTGGTGGCCGGCCGATTGGGGCCATTACGGACCGTTGTTCATTCGCCTTTCCTGGCACAGCGCCGGCACTTATCGCACCACCGACGGGCGCGGCGGCGCCGGCGGCGGACAGCATCGGTTCGAGCCGCTGAACAGTTGGCCGGACAACGCGAACCTGGACAAGGCACAACGCCTGCTGTGGCCGATCAAGCAGAAATACGGCCGCAAGATTTCATGGGCCGATCTCCTCGTTCTGGCCGGCACGGTTGCGATGGAAGACATGGGGTTCCAGACTTTCGGCTTCGCCGGCGGCCGCGCCGATGACTGGGAGCCGGAACTCGTCAACTGGGGTCCCGAAGAGCAGATGCTGGGACGCGATCGCCACGACGCCGACGGCAACCTGAAGCAGGATCTGGGCGCAACCCAGATGGGCCTGATCTACGTCAACCCGGAAGGCCCGGGCGGCAATCCCGATCCGGTCGCCTCGGCCAAGCAGATCCGTCAGAGCTTCGGACGCATGGCGATGAACGACGAAGAAACCGTTGCGCTGATCGCCGGCGGCCACACCTTCGGCAAGGTCCACGGCGCGGCCAGTCCCGATGACTGCGTCGGTCCGGCACCTGCGGCGGCCGATATCGAGGATCAGGGCCTTGGCTGGATCAACGAGTGCGGCAAGGGCAACGCCGAGGATACAATCACCAGCGGCCTGGAAGGCGCCTGGACCCAGACGCCGACGCGCTGGTCGATGCTGTATCTGTCCAACCTGATGAATAACGAGTGGGAACAGACCCGCAGCCCGGCTGGCCTGGTTCAGTGGGTGGCCAAGGATGGAGCGCTCGACAATTCCGTGCCCGAAGTGCAGTCGGGTGCCGGCAATTCGACGCCGATCATGCTGACCACCGACCTGGCGCTCAAGGAAGATCCGGCCTATCGCGAGATCACGCAGAGATTCCTCGAGAATCCCAGGGAATTCGAAGACGCCTTTGCTCGTGCGTGGTTCAAGCTCACTCACCGTGATATGGGACCGCGGGCGCGTTACGTCGGGGACAATGTGCCAGACGAAAAGCTCCTGTGGCAGGACCCGCTGCCGGAAGCCGATCACACGCTGGTCGACGATAACGACATCGCCCAGCTCAAGGCCACCATCCTCGAGTCGGGTCTGACCGTACCGGAACTGGTGCGCACTGCGTGGGCTTCGGCGGCAAGCTACCGCGGGACCGACATGCGCGGCGGCGCCAACGGCGCTCGGCTAAGGCTGGCTCCGCAGAAGGACTGGCCGGTCAACGATCCGGACGAACTCGAGAAGGTGCTGGCGAGGCTCGAGCAGATTCAGCAGGACTTCAACGACGGACAATCCGCTGACAAACGTATTTCGCTGGCCGACACCATCGTGCTCGGCGGTGCCGCGGCCATCGAGAAAGCGGCTGCCGATGCCGGTCACGATATCGTCGTACCGTTCCAGCCTGGACGGACGGACGCGACGGTCGAGATGACCGACGCTGAATCGTTCGAGCCGCTGGAGCCGAAGGCGGATGCGTTCCGCAACTTCTACTCGCAGGAAAGCTACTACTCGCCGACCGAGGCGATGGTTGAGCGCGCCGACCTGCTGACCTTGAACGTTCCGGAGCTGACCGTTCTGGTCGGCGGCATGCGAGCGCTGGATGCCAATACCGGTGGCCGCGACCACGGCGTGTTCACCGATCGCCCCGGCCAGCTGACGAACGATTTCTTCGTCAATCTGCTCAGCATGGATACCGACTGGCAACGCGTCAGCGACGCCGAAGGCATCTATGGCCGGACCGATCGTGCCGAAGGCATCTATCAGGGTGTCGACCGCGCTTCGGGCGAGGTCAAGTGGACCGCTACGCCTGTGGATCTGATCTTCACTTCGAATTCCGAGCTGCGCGCGGTAGCCGAGGTCTACGCGTCCAGCGACGGTGGCGACAAGTTCGTCCAGGACTTCGTCGATGCATGGACCAAGGTCATGACGCTAGACCGGTTCGATCTGTGATCTGGCAGGGTTGACCCAGGCGGGTCGCCGATAAATCGTGCGACCCGCGACAACCGAACGACGGCGTGCCTCACGCCGTCGTTCTTTTTTGAATTTTCAAAAGATTGTCGGAATGGCCGGGCCGCGTGGCGGCCTCAGTCCGGCACCCGGCAGATTCTCACGACGACCCCGTGGCGGACGTAGACCTGGATTGTGCGATTGCGCTTGTAGAAATCGAAGCGATAGCCGGCCGCCCCGCCGAAGATGGTTTCCAGCTGCACTTCCCGATCGGGCTCCTTCTCGATCACGGCGCGTTCCGAATCGCCGACCTTCAGCAATTCGGTTCCGAACCGTTCCGAGGAATAACAATCGAGCGTCTGGGCGTTTGCCAGAGCGGAAGCCAGAAACAGGGCGGCGCAGGCGAGGTGTCGCATCGGAATCTCCATCCGGGTACATTTCATCAAAAGACGGTGCCAAGCGTGAACGATTGACGGTGAATCCAGGCTGAACACGGCATGGACCTGCCGCTTTCCCGGCGGATTTCCCGGCCGCAAGCCATATCCTCCCGGCGCCACGCACTGGTCACGCACGAGCCGATTCAGGCGATACTGATGAATGACCCGACTGTCCTGGCTTCCGGTTTGCAGCGATCCAAGTCGATTTTCTTCGTGGCCGCATGCGCGACCTGCCTGTGGCCCGGCATCAACGCGCCGATGGCGCTGGCCGGCGGCATCGCGTTCGCACTGCTGCTGGGAAATCCGTTCGCCGCCCAGGTCGGTCGGATTTCCGGCCTGCTGCTCAAGATCTGCGTGGTGGGGCTGGGTTTTGGATTGCCGTTGGCCACCGTGCTTGCGAGCGGGACGACCGGGTTGTGGGTCACGGGCATCGGCGTGCTGGTCATCCTGGTCTCCGGACTGTTGCTGGCGCGCGTGTTCGCCCTGGATACCCAATGCGGCAGCCTGATCTCGGTCGGCACCGCGATCTGCGGCGGCAGCGCGATCGCGGCCGTCTCTCCGGTGATCGGCGCGCGCGCGGATGCCATATCGATGTCCATGGCCTGCGTATTCGTTCTCAACGCGCTGGCGCTTTACCTGTTCCCGTGGCTGGGCGGACTGCTGGATCTGAGCCAGTCGCAGTTCGCCGTCTGGGCCTCGATCGCCATACACGACACCAGTTCCGTGGTCGGCGCCGCGGCGACCTTCGGCGACCAGGCGCTGGCCGAAGCCACCGTGCTGAAGCTGGCGCGCGCGTTGTGGATCGTGCCCGTGGTGGTCGGCTTCATGCTGTTCGCGCGGCGCGAGCAGGGCCGGGCAGGGCGGATTACCTGGCCGCTGTTCGTGGGCCTTTTCGTTCTGGCGGCCGCAGTGCGCAGCCTGCTGCCCGCGCTGGAGAGTCACTTCGATCTTGTCGCCGGCGCCGCGCGACGCGGACTGGTGCTCGTGTTGTTCCTGATCGGCAGCGGCCTCGGCATGCCGATGCTCAGATCACTTGGCTGGCGGCCGCTGGCCCATGCGGCCCTGTTGTGGTTGCTTGTTACGGCTGCAACGCTTCTCGTCGTCGTATCGGACGTTCTGCCCGTTCATTGACAGTCGGCCGAGCGCGCCTTGCTCCTGCAGCGTCGTACAGCGCACCGGTGGCCAACGCGGCAGGCTAACAGGACTTCAACAGCAGCTTCATTTCTGCCGCATCTTTCTTGCCGAGCAGGTCGGCCAGAGAATACTGTCGCAATACGTCGAGATAGGCGCGCGTGGCCCGGGCCAGCATCGGCGGCAGCCGACAGGCGGGCGTGATGACGCACTGGTTGTTTTCGCGGAAGCATTCCACCATCGCGAAATCGGGTTCCATCTCGGCGACCACATCTGCCAGGTTGATCTGGTCCGGGGCGCGCGGCAGCGTGAGCCCGCCGCCGCTGCCGCGCGCCGATGTCACGAAGCCGGCGCTGGCCAACTGCTGTACAACCTTCATGAGGTGATTGCGCGAGATGTCGTAGCCCTCGGCGATCTCCTGGATGGTGCAGCGGCGGTCGGGATGCAGCCCCAGGTAGATCAGGACGCGGATCGAGAAGTCGGTGTACTGGGTCAGTCGCAACGGGAGGTCCTCGGGTTGAGCTGCTCGGTCAGCCCGGCATTCATCAGCCAGGTTGGCCGTCGACGCGTGGCTGCAGCAGTTTCGGAAAGAATAGCAAACCGAATATCGCGAAAGCGGCAATCCAGGCCAGGCCTGCCGCGCTTAGCGATACGTTGTGATCGAACCAGCCGATTGCATTCCCGGTGCGCGCGATCGCGGCGACCGTCATCAGCGCGAACATGGTCCATCCGCCCGTCGGCAGGCGCAGCTCTCGACCGGTATGGCCCAGCGTGGCGCGCGCCATGACGCCGAGGATCAGCGTGCCCATGGCGCCGACGCCGAGCGCGTGTATCCAGGCGTTCCACGGCAGCGCGAACGAATGCCCGGCGATGCCGCGCAGCAACAGCGCGATGACGATCCAGCCATAGCCCAGGTGCAGCACCCAGACCAGCGGGTCGCGCCAGGCGCGCCAGCCCTGCCATTCGAGCAGGCGCGCCAGGTTGGCCAGGGCGGCGGCCAGCGCGATGGTGCCGACAATCTTCGATGGTAAACCGGACAATGACACGATCGCCAGCAACGCGACCAGTGCAAGCGCCAGCCTGTCGAGCCAGGGGTGAACCTGCACGGCTTCGGCGTTCAGGCCGTTGCGGGCCAGCCAGTTGCGGGTGAAGGCCGGCCCGATCCGCCCGCCGATGACGACCATCAGCAGCAGCACCAGGTCCAGCGCCAGGATGTTGGCCCGCTGCGCCAGCGGGACGAATCCCTGCATCAGGTTGGACGCAAAAAGTGCGGCCAGCACCAGCACGATCAACAGGTTGCGCCGGTTGCCGGTCTTC
>Ga0209943_1000267_pt1 | contig 36241 bp, 31 predicted proteins | sample SalPonR1_B_D2_MG_FD_185698 | JGI IMG/M metagenome (GOLD analysis project Ga0209943, IMG submission 185698) | Salt pond soil microbial communities from South San Francisco under conditions of wetland restoration - Salt Pond MetaG R1_B_D2_MG... ... | reverse complement strand
AGCCCGTCGTGCCATTGATCTGACCAGCGAGGAAAAGCCCCGGCACATCGCGCAGGGCGAGACGATGGTCGAGCGCGCGCGGATCGACATAATCGTATTCGATGGCATAGCCCGGCTGCAGGATTTCGGCGTTTTCCAGCCCGGCGATAGAGCGCACATATGCCTCCTGCACCTCCAGCGGTAACGAAGTGGAAATACCGTTCGGGTAGATTACCGAATCGGAAAGGCTCTCCGGTTCGAGGAAAATCTGATGCGACGTCTTGTCAGCAAAGCGAACGATCTTGTCCTCGATGGAGGGGCAGTAGCGCGGCCCGACACCGTCGATATGCCCGCCATACATGGCGGAGCGATCGAGATTGTCGCGGATGATGTCGTGCGTGCGGGGATTGGTATAGGTGATCCCGCAGGACACCTGCCGCGCCACGGGTGCGGTGGAGAGAAAGGAGAACATCACCGGGTCGTCATCCGGTGGCTGCATGTCGAGGCCGCCCCAACTGATGCTGCGTCCGTCGAGGCGCGGCGGCGTACCGGTCTTGAGACGCCCGAGGGGAAGGCCGAAGCTGTCGATGCGCTCGGCAAGGCGGAGGCTGGCCGGGTCGCCCATGCGACCGCCGGGGCGGGCCACATCCCCGATATGGATGACGCCGCGCAGAAAGGTGCCGGTGGTCAGGATCACGGCGCGTGCCGGGATCTCGCTGCCATCCGCGAGGATCACGCCGGTGACCGTCTTGCCGTCCATGCGAAAATCGGCAGCTTCGCCCTCGACGATCTCGAGATTCCCGCGGGCGTTCAGTGCACGCAGCATCTCTTCGCGGTAGATGCGCCGGTCGGCCTGGGCGCGGGGACCCTGGACAGCGGGACCCTTGCGACGATTGAGCAGGCGGAACTGGATGCCGGAACGATCGGCGACGCGCCCCATCACCCCGTCGAGGGCGTCAATCTCGCGCACGAGGTGGCCCTTGCCAAGACCGCCGATGGCCGGATTGCAGGACATGACGCCGATCCCGTCGCGCGACAAGGTGACGAGCGCCGTGCGCGCACCCATCCGGGCCGCGACGTCAGCGGCGTCCGCACCGGCATGTCCGCCACCGATGACCAGTACATCGAATTGTTTCACGTGAAACACCTCTCACTTGCCAAGGCAGAAGCTCGCGAAAATCTCGCCGAGCACCGTCTCCACACCGATGCGTCCTACCAGAGAATCGAGCGCACGCACAGAGGAGTGGACCTCCTCGGCGGCGATATCGGTCGTCGCCTCGCCGCCGTCAAGCGCCCGCAGCGCGGCATCGAGCGCAGCACTGCCGCTGCGCATCGCCGCCTCGTGGCGCGCGCGGATGGCCATGCCGCCGCCCTGCGCCCGCGCGGCGAGCGTTTCCGTAATACGCCCGACAAGCCGATCCACCCCCAGCCCCGTGAGGCCCGAGATTCCGTCTCCCTTACCAGGGGCGAGGTCCGCCTTGGCGCGCACGGAGATATCGTCCGCCTGGCGCAAGTCATCGAAATCCCGACCGCCATCATCGAGAAACACTCGCAGATCGGCGGCGGCGGCCCGGGCACGGGCCCGCGCAATACCCATGGATTCCACCGCATCTTCGGTCTCGCGCAGGCCGGCGGTGTCCAGAAGCGTCACAGGAAGACCCCCGAGATCCATCCGCACCTCGATCACATCGCGGGTCGTCCCCGCATGCTCGGAGGTGATCGCCGCCTCGCGCCCGGCGAGGGTGTTGAGCAAGGTCGATTTCCCCGCATTGGGCGCGCCGAGGATCGCCACCTCGAAGCCCGAGCGTATGCGCTCAGCCACGACAAAACCGGCGATTTCCGTATCGAGGCCGGACTTGGCCGAAGTCAGAAGGGCGCGCACCTCGGGAAAGACATCGACAGGCACCTCCTCGTCGGCAAAGTCGATCGTCACCTCCAGAAGAGTGAGGGCGCGCAGGAGCGACATACGCCACTCAACGCATTTTTCGCCCAGCGAGCCCGAGAATACGCGCATCGCCTGCCGCCGCTGCGCCTCGGTCTCCGACTCGAGCAGATCGGCCAACGCCTCGACCTGCGTCAGGTCAAGCCGCCCGTTGGCAAGCGCGCGGCGCGTGAATTCACCGGGATCGGCGGGGCGAAGACCGGGCAGCGTACTGAGCAAGCGCAGAAGCGCGGAAATCACCGCCGGGCTTCCATGGGTCTGAAGCTCGAGCACCGGCTCTCCGGTAAAGCTCGCGCCCTCGGGAAAGTATAGGATCACCGCCTCGTCGAGCCGCGCGCCCTCGCCATCACGAAGCACGCGCAGGCTTGCCTGCCGCGGACCGGGCAGCGCGCCGCAAAGCGCAACCGCAGCTGCGGCAACCGCGGGACCCGAAAGACGGATGACGGCAATGCCGGCCTTGCCCGGGGCCGTGGAGAGGGCAAAGATCGTCTCCATCGCGACGGCGCACCCGCGTTCAGGTATTCATCGAATCGAAGAACTCGGAATTCGACTTGGTCTGCTTGAGCTTGCCCAGCAGGAACTCTACCGCATCGGTGGTACCCATCGGGTTGAGGATACGGCGCAGGACGAAGGTCTTTTGCAGCTCCAGCTTGTCGACGAGCAATTCTTCCTTGCGGGTACCAGACTTGAGGATATCGATGGCCGGGAACACCCGCTTGTCCGCGACCTTGCGGTCGAGCACGATCTCCGAGTTGCCGGTGCCCTTGAATTCCTCGAAGATCACCTCATCCATGCGGCTGCCGGTCTCGATCAGGGCGGTGGCAATGATGGTCAGCGAGCCGCCCTCCTCGATATTGCGCGCGGCACCGAAGAATCGCTTGGGCCGTTGCAGCGCGTTGGCATCGACACCGCCGGTCAGCACCTTGCCCGAGGACGGCACGACCGTGTTGAAGGCGCGACCGAGGCGGGTGATCGAGTCAAGCAGGATCACCACGTCGCGCTTGTGCTCGACAAGGCGCTTGGCCTTTTCGATGACCATGTCCGAGACGGCGACGTGGCGCGTGGCGGGCTCGTCGAAGGTCGAACTGATGACCTCGCCATTGACCGAGCGCTGCATGTCGGTGACTTCCTCGGGCCGCTCGTCGATCAGCAGAACGATGAGATAGCATTCCGGGTGGTTTCTGGCGATGCTGTTGGCGATGTTCTGCAACAGCACCGTCTTACCGGTGCGCGGCGGGGCCACGATCAGCGAGCGCTGGCCCTTGCCGATCGGCGCGACGAGGTCGATGAGGCGCGCGGAGCGGTCCTTGATCGTCGGGTCCTCGACCTCCATCCGCAGCCGCTCGTCCGGATAGAGCGGTGTCAGGTTCTCGAAGGCGATCTTGTGGCGAGCGCGGTCCGGGTCCTGGAAATTGATCTGGGTGACCGAGGTGAGCGCGAAATACCGCTCGGTATCGTCGGGCTGACGGATCTCGCCCTCGATCGTGTCGCCTGTCCGCAGCGAAAACTGCCGGATCATGTCGGGCGAGACGTAGATATCGTCGGGGCCGGGAAGATAGTTGGCTTCGAGCGAGCGCAAGAAACCGAACCCGTCCTGCAGCACCTCGAGCACGCCATCGCCGAAAATCACCCATCCTTCTTCCGCACGCTCCTTGAGGATCGAGAACATCATCTCGCCCTTGCGCATGGTCGAGGCGTTCTCGATCTCGAGCTCCTCGGCAATGTTGAGCAGGTCCTTCGCGGTCATCGCCTTGAGTTCGGCGAGGTTCAAACGGTCTTCGGACATGACAGGCCTCGATTGATGCCGGGACCCGCGAGGGTCAGGGACGGATGACAGGGGGATTTCAGGACCGCCGGACGGCGGACCGGCTTCTCATAGGGGTCACAGGCCGAGACGTCAAGCACCGGTCCCCGGTCCCCGTTATCTAATAATAAAGTAATTTTAAGAAGATGATGTTGTAATAGGGACCGGTCATCGCTGTGGATTATGCAGTTGTCACGATGTTCGTCCACCGGTGGACAAGGCTGTGAATGGATATACGAACGAGCGCCCGGAAAACGGAAATCATAGAAGTTATCATTATATTACAATATTTTAAAGGATATACATTGCTACCGTTGGTCCAGGACTGGCTGTGGATGACCGTGAAAACTGGCATTGTCCACAGCGTGATTTCATGCTTTTCCAGAGCGGGACAAGCTGTTGAGTGAACCGGTGAGTTGACCCGCCGCAACGGGTGACGCGCGACAACGGCTGTACAGGGTTGATCCCTCCCCGATTTTGTCATCAGGTTATCCCCATGAATTGCGACCTTGTCCTCGCCTCCGGATCGGCAATCCGGCGCACATTGCTGGAGAATGCCGGGCTTCGGGTCGTTGTCAGCCCTGCCCGTGTCGATGAGGCGGCGCTGCGCGATTCGTTGCTGGCCGAGGGTACGGCACCGCGGGACATCGCCGACGCACTGGCGGAGATGAAGGCGCGGCGGGTGGGCCAGAAGATGCCCGGACGGCTTGTGCTGGGCTGCGATCAGGTGTTGAACCTGAATGGTCGACTCCTGTCGAAACCCGCCGATATGGATGAAGCGCGTGCGCAGCTCTCGCAGATGCGGGGGCGTGCGCATGAACTCTTGTCCGCGGCGGTGATCTGCGAGGATGGTGCGCCGGTCTGGCGGCACGTGGGGCGCGTGCGGATGCGGGTGCGCGACTTTTCCGACAGCTGGCTCGATGGTTATCTTGACCGCAACTGGCCCGATGTTGCCGAATGTGTCGGGGCCTACAAGCTCGAAGCGGAGGGCGTGCGCTTGTTTTCCGGCGTGGAAGGCGATTACTTCACGGTATTGGGCCTGCCGCTTCTTGATCTGCTGGCCTTTCTGACCTTGCGTGGAGACTTGCCAGGATGAGCCATGACCGTATTCCCCTCGCCGGTGTGATTGGATCGCCGGTAGCGCATTCGCGCTCGCCGCAGCTTCATACCCATTGGCTCAAGACTCTCGGCATCCCGGGCTACTACATCCCGATGGACGTGACCGAGGCCGACTTGGAGGGCGTGCTCCGGACCCTGCCGAAAACAGGCTTTCGCGGGGTCAACATCACGGTGCCGCACAAGGAGAAAGCGCTGGAACTTGCTGATATGGTGACGGATCGCGCCACGATCATCGGGGCGGCCAACACGCTGGTGTTTCGCAAGGACGGGCAGATACAGGCCGACAACACCGACGGCTATGGTTTCATCGAGAACCTGCGGCAGAATGCCCCGGACTGGGACCCGGCGAGCGGGCCCGCGGCGGTGCTGGGCGCGGGTGGCGCGGCGCGCGCGGTGATCGCCGCGCTTCTGGACGTGGGGGTGCCGGAAATCCTGTTGTCCAACCGGACGCGGGTCCGGGCCGAGACGTTGCAGGAAAGGTTCGGTCGTCGGGTGCTGGTGATCGACTGGGTGCAGGCGGGAAACATGCTCGAGGATGCGGTGACGGTGGTGAACACCACCACGCTGGGCATGGTGGGTAACCCGCCGCTGCGTGTGCCGCTTGACGGGTTGCGCAAGGGGGCGGTGGTGACCGATCTCGTTTATGCGCCGCTTCAGACGCGGTTGCTGATCGAGGCTGAAAAGGTCGGCTGTGTGACCGTGGATGGCCTCGGTATGCTGCTTCATCAGGCGGTTCCGGCGTTCGAGCGCTGGTTCGGTACGCGACCGGAGGTGGACACGGCGACGCGCGCGGCGGCGCTGCGATGACCTTTCGGCTCGGGCTGACGGGCTCCATCGGTATGGGCAAGTCGACCACGGCGCGGCTTTTCGCCGAAGAGGGCTGCGCGGTGTGGGACGCGGACGCGGCGGTGCACCGGCTCTATGCTAAGGGCGGTGCCGGCGTGGCCCCGATCGCCGCGGTGTTTCCCGAGGCGGTGGAGGGCGGCGCGGTGGATCGCGGGCGGCTGCGCGAGATTATCGCGGCGGATGCGCGGACGCTGGAGCGGATCGAGGCGATCATCCATCCGCTGGTGGCGCGGGACCGGGCGGAATTCGTGACTGCGCAGGATGCGGATGTGACCGTTCTCGACATTCCGCTCCTTTACGAGACGGGGGGCGAGAATGCCCTCGATGCCGTCGCCGTGGTAAGCGTGGCACCCGAGGTGCAACGCGAACGGGTGCTGGCGCGGGGGACGATGACAGCGGCGGATTTCGAGACGATTCTGGCCCGGCAGGTGCCGGATGCCGAGAAGCGGGCGCGCGCGGATTACGTGATCGAGACCGACACGATGGAGCACGCGCGCGCGCAGGTGCGCGCGGTACTGGCGCAGATCAGGGAGGGGCAGAGCGATGCGTGAGATCGTCCTCGATACCGAGACCACGGGGCTGGAGCCCTCCGACGGCCATCGCGTGGTCGAGATCGGGGCGGTAGAGCTTTACAACCACATGCCGACGGGGCGCACCTGGCATCAGTATATCAACCCTGCGCGGCCGATGCCGGAAGAGGCGTTTGCCGTGCATGGGCTGGGCGATGATTTCCTGCGGGACAAGCCGCTTTTCGCCGAGATAGGCGCGAAATTCGTGGAGTTCGTTGGCGATGCTCGGCTGGTGATCCACAACGCGGGCTTCGATATGAAATTCCTGAACTGGGAGCTTAAGACGTGCAGCCTCGCACCGCTGCCGATGGTGCGCGCGATAGACACCCTGGCGATGGCGCGCAAGAAGTATCCCGGTGCGCCCGCGACGCTCGACGCGCTGTGCCGCCGCTTCGGGATCGACAACTCTGCGCGGACGCTGCACGGGGCGCTGCTCGACTCCGAGATTCTCGCGGAGGTGTACCTGGAGCTTATCGGCGGGCGGCAGCCGGATTTTGCGCTCGGTGCCGACCCGAGGGCAGGTCGGGGTGTTCCGGGCGGGGACAGGGAGACCGCCTGGCGTCCGGCACCTCGACCGCACCCCCTGCCGCCGCGCCTGACGGAAGCTGAGCGCGCGGCGCACGAGGCATTCGTCGCGGCGATGGGCGACAAGGCGCTTTGGAGCCGGTGAGGCTCACGCCGGGCGCAGGCTCGCGGTCACGTAATTCACGCTCAGGTCACTGTCGGAGAGCCGCCATTGCCATGCCACCGGGTTGAACACGAATCCCTTGCGGTCCACCGGATCAAGCCCGGCCTGCGCAAGCAGGGCGAACAGTTCGTCAGGGGTGATGAATTTCGACCACTCATGCGTGCCCTTGGGCAGCCACCGCATGACGTATTCGGCACCGACGATGGCCATTGCAAAGCTCTTGGGGTTGCGGTTGATGGTCGAGCAGATGTGCAGACCGCCGGGACGGAGCAGGTCGTGACAGGCGGTGAGATAGGCGAGCGGGTCGGGGACGTGCTCGACCACCTCCATGTTGAGCACGACGTCGAAGCGCTCCCCTCTGGCTGCCATGTCTTCGGCGGTGGTGTGGCGGTAGTCGATGTCGAGGCCGGATTGCTCGGCATGGACCTGCGCGACGGGGATGTTGCGGGGCGCGGCGTCGGCACCCACCACATCGGCCCCGAGGCGGGCCATCGGCTCGCTGAGCAACCCGCCGCCGCAGCCGATATCGAGCAGGCGCAGCCCCTCGAAGGGCCGTTCCGTGGTGAGGTCGCGGTCGAACTCGGCGGCTATCTGTGTGGTGATGTAATCGAGCCGGCACGGGTTGAGCATGTGAAGCGGCTTGAACTTGCCGTCGGGATCCCACCATTCGGCGGCCATCGCCTCGAATTTTGCGACTTCGGCGGGGTCGATCGTGCTCTGGGCGGTTTGCATTCCCGTCTCCCTGTGGCTCAATGGGACATGGGCGGTATATAGGACGGGAATGGACAGAGTCGCGAGCCATAAGAGCGCAGTGCAATACCTCTACCCGCCGGTGGAACCGTTCGACCGGCGCATGCTGGACGTGGGCGACGGGCATTCCGTCTATGTCGAGCAGTCGGGGCGCACCGATGGCGTGCCGGTGGTGGTGCTGCATGGCGGGCCGGGGGGCGGGTCGAGCCCGGCGATGCGGCGCTATTTCGATCCGGGCGTCTACCGGATCGTGCTTTTCGATCAGCGTGGATGCGGTCGCTCGCGGCCCCATGCGAGCATCGAGGCCAACACGACATGGCACCTGGTTGCGGATATCGAGCGTATCCGCGAGGCGCTGGGAATCGACGCCTGGATCGTGTTCGGCGGGAGCTGGGGGGCGACGCTGGCGTTGATCTATGCCCAGACGCACCCGGACCGCGCGCGGCACCTGGTGCTGCGCGGCGTGTTCACCATGACGCGCGCGGAGCTGGACTGGTTCTACGGCGGGGGCGCGGCGGCGTTCTGGCCCGAGACATGGGCGCGGTTCATAGCGCCCATCCCCGAGGGTGAGCGCGGCGACATGATCGCGGCCTATCACAAGCGGTTGTTTTCCGGCGACATGGCCGAGGAGATCACCCATGCCAAGGCATGGTCGGCCTGGGAGAACGCGCTGGCCACCGTGCAATCCACAGGAACGGGGGGCGATGCGCCCGCCGACTATGCGCGCGCCTTTGCCCGGCTGGAGAATCACTATTTCATGAATGCCGGGTTCCTCGGGCGGGATGGGCACATCCTCGATCACATGGACCTGATCGCGACGGTGCCTGGCACCATCGTGCAGGGCCGCTATGACATGATCTGCCCGCCCGCCGCGGCACACCGGCTGGCCGATCGCTGGCCGTCCTGCGATCTGCGGATGGTGCCGATGGCCGGACACGCGCTTTCGGAGCCGGGGATCAGCGCCGAGCTGGTGCGCGTGATGGCGCGGCTGGCGGACCGTTACTGAGTGCCGAAACCGCGATTGGCGATTTGATGGAAAGCTTGCCCGACATCTACGAGCGCCTCGTGGCCGGGGGCAGCCTGACCCGCGATCCGGCGCAGGAGGCGATTCTGCCGGAATTCGAGCGTATCCGCTCGGCATTGGCCGCGCCGCAGCGGCGGGGCTGGTTCCGGCGTGCGCCCGAGCCCCCCAAGGGGCTGTATCTCTGGGGCGGGGTGGGGCGCGGCAAGTCGATGCTGATGGATCTCTTTGTCGAGAGTATCGACGTGCCGAAACGACGGGTGCATTTCCATGCCTTCATGCAGGAAATCCATGCCGGGCTCCATGCCGCGCGGGCGCGGGGCGAATCGGATGCGCTGGCCCCGGTGGCGTCGGAAGTGGCGCGCTCGGTGCGGCTTCTGGCCTTTGACGAGATGCAGATCACCGACATCACCGACGCGATGATCGTGGGACGGCTCTTCACCGTGCTGTTCGAGGCGGGGGTGGTGGTGGTGACCACGTCCAACCGGGTGCCGGACGACCTCTATGAGAACGGGCTGAACCGGCAGCTTTTCCTGCCGTTCATCGCGCTGGTGAAGGAGCGGATGGTGGTCCGCGAAATGGCCGGGCCGCGCGATTACCGGCAGGACCGGCTGGCGGGGCGCGGCACATATTTCACACCGGTCAATCCCGAGAACCGCGCCGGGATAGAGACGATCTGGCAGGATCTGACCGGGGGCTGCGCCGCGCCGCACGAGATGATCGTCAACAAGCGTGCGGTAACGATCCCGGCGTTTCACAACGGGGCCGCGCGGGCCACGTTCTATGACCTGTGCGGCCGTCCGCTGGGCCCGGCGGATTACCTGGCGCTGGCACAGGCGGTGCGGCTACTGGTACTGGAGAACATACCGCAGATGGGGCGCGCCAATTTCAACGAGGCGAAACGGTTCGTGACGCTGATCGACGCGCTTTACGAGGCGCGGGTGCGGCTCATCTGTCTTGCGGCGGCAGAGCCGGAATACCTCTATGTCGAGGGCGAGGGCTCGTTCGAGTTCGGGCGCACGGCAAGTCGGCTGCGCGAGATGCAGTCGGACGGCTGGGGCGAGGAGGACTGAGGCCGGGCCCCTCGAAAATCCCCGCTTGCAAAGCGCGCGGCAGGGGCCTATATGCCCGATTGACAGCGGCACTGCGGGCTCTCCGCCGGTTCCACCGGATAAGACGACGGGCCGCGCGCCCGTTTTTTTGTGTTTGGATCAATGACCAACGACCTCATCGCCAAAGCCGCCATCGACCGCAGACTGGCCGAGATCATCACACCGGTGATCGAGGATATGGGATTCGAGCTTGTGCGCGTGCGGCTGATGGGCGGCAAGACGCAGCTCTTGCAGATCATGGCCGACCGGCCCGAGGGCGGGATCGAGGTGGATGAATGCGCCGCCATCAGCACGGCGGTGAGCGCGGTTCTCGACGTGGAGGACCCGATCATCGATGCCTACACGCTTGAGGTGTCGAGCCCCGGGATCGACAGGCCGCTGACGCGGCTCAAGGATTTCGAAGAGTTCGAGGGCTACGAGGCCAAGCTCGAAACCGCCGAGCCTATCGACGGGCGCAAACGGTTCAAGGGTGTGCTGGCCGGTGTCGAGGGCGAAGAGGTGATGCTCAACGTGGACGAGGGCACGATCGGCCTGCAATTTGACTGGCTGAGCGATGCCAAGCTGGTTCTGACCGATGAGCTCATCCGCGAGATGCTGCGCGCGCGCAAGGCGGCGGGCGTCATCGACGAGCAGGAATTTGACGAGATAGAAACCGAAAGCGGTTCCGAGGAGGACTGAAGTCATGGCAATCACATCTGCCAATCAGCTGGAGCTTTTGCAGACGGCAGAAGCCGTGGCGCGCGAGAAGATGATCGACCCCGGTCTCGTGATCGACGCGATGGAGGAGAGCCTCGCCCGCGCCGCCAAGAGCCGCTACGGCGCGGAGATGGACATCCATGTCAAGATCGACCGCAAGACGGGGCGTGCCGCCTTTACCCGCGTGCGCACCGTGGTCGACGAGGACGAGCTGGAGAATTACCAGGCCGAATTCACCCCCGGGCAGGCGAAAGCCTATTTCACCCCGGCCGCCGCGGGGCGCGAGGAGTTCTGGCTGCGCGACGGTGCGCGGATCGACCCGGCGGAAGCGGGCGCGCCGCAGGTGGGCGACGAGTTTCACGAGGCCGTGCCGCCGGTGGAGATGGGCCGGATCGCGGCGCAGAGCGCCAAGCAGGTGATCCTGCAGAAGGTTCGCGAGGCCGAGCGCGACCGGCAATACGAGGCATTCAAGGACCGTGCCGGCACGATCATCAACGGCGTCGTCAAGCGCGAGGAATACGGCAACGTCGTCGTCGAGCTGCAGGGCTATGGCGAGGCGATGCTGCGACGCAACGAGAAGATCGGCCGCGAGGCCTATCGCCCGGGCGAACGCATTCGCGCCTATGTCAAGGACGTGCGCCGCGAGCAGCGCGGCCCGCAGATATTCCTCAGCCGTACCGCGCCTGAATTCATGGCCGAGCTGTTCAAGATGGAGGTGCCGGAAATCTACGATGGCATCATCGATATCAAGGCCGTGGCCCGTGATCCCGGCAGCCGGGCAAAGATCGCCGTGATTTCCTACGACAATTCCATCGACCCGGTGGGGGCCTGCGTCGGGATGCGCGGCAGCCGCGTGCAGGCGGTGGTCAACGAGCTTCAGGGCGAGAAGATCGATATCATCCCCTGGAACGAGGACCAGGCCACGTTCCTCGTCAACGCGCTGCAGCCCGCCGAGGTGAGCAAGGTGGTGATCGACGAGGATGCGCAACGCATCGAGGTCGTGGTGCCGGAAGATCAGCTCAGCCTGGCCATCGGGCGGCGCGGGCAGAACGTGCGGCTTGCAAGCCAGCTCACTGGCCTCGACATCGATATCATGACCGAGGCGCAGGACAGCGAGCGCCGGCAGAAGGATTTCGAGGAGCGTACCAAGCTGTTCATGGATACGCTCGACCTCGACGAGTTCTTTGCACAGCTTCTGGTGGCCGAGGGCTTTACCACGCTGGAAGAGGTGGCTTATGTCGAGATCGAGGAGCTTCTGACCATCGACGGGGTGGACGAGGAAACCGCGGGCGAGCTTCAGGCGCGGGCGCGTGACGTGCTCGAGGCGCAGGCCGCCGAGGCGCTTGAGAAGGCGCGCGCGCTGGGTGCCGAGGACAGCCTTATCGGCTTCGAGGGGCTGAGTCCGCAGATGGTGCTGGCGCTGGCGCAGGACGACGTAAAGACGCTGGAGGATTTCGCTACCTGCGCCGACTGGGAACTGGCCGGGGGCTGGACCTCGGACGAGGGCGTGCGCGTCAAGGATGACGGGATACTGGAGCCGTTCGAGGTGTCTCTGGAAGAGGCGCAGGACATGGTGATGACAGCGCGGGTGATGCTTGGCTGGGTCGACCCCGATGATCTCGTGCCGCAGACGGACGAGTCCGGCGAAACCGAAGAGGAGACCGGGGCCTGATCGCTCAGGCCCCGGGGTCAGTCATGGGTCGCGGCGGGCAACCCAAGGATCGCGCGGACGGTCCGGAACGCAAGTGCATCGCAACGGGCGAGGTGCGCCCCAAGGCGTTGCTCGTGCGGTTCGTGATCGGGCCCGATGGCGACGTGGTACCCGACATCGCGGCCAAGCTGCCGGGGCGCGGCATTTACGTAGTGCCGGACCGTGCGGCCATCGACCGCGCGGCAAAGAAGGGGCTTTTCGCCCGGGTGGCGCGGCAGCAGGTGCGCGTGCCCGAGGATCTCCCGGCGGTGGTCGAGGATCTCATCGCGCGGCAGGTTATCAATCTCGTGAGTCTCGCGCGCAAGGGTGGCGGCGCGGTGGCGGGCTACGAGAAGGTCAAGGACCGGCTGATGCGCGGCGACGTGCGCGCGCTCCTGCAGGCGAGCGACGGCTCGGAGCGGGGCAAGTCGGGGCTGAGCACGCCGGAGGGCGCGACCTATATCGGCTCGCTCACCGCCGACGAGCTTGGACAGGCTTTCAGCCGTCAAACCACGATCCATGCCGTGCTGGGCTATGGAGGTTTGGCGCAACGTGTTGTAGAGGAGGCGGCAAGACTGAAGGGTCTGCGCGTCTCGGACGGCGGGACTGCGCGCCGGAAAGGAAAGTAAGAGAATATGAGCGACAACGACGGAAAGAAACCTCTGGGTGTGCGTGGCGGTCCCCGTGCGGGGAACGTGAAGCAGAGCTTCAGCCACGGGCGCACAAAGAACGTCGTGGTGGAAACCAAGCGCAAGCGCGTCGTCGTACCCAAGCCGGGCAGCGGCGCGGGCACGGGCGCGTCCGGCAAGCCGTCTGCCGGAGCAAGCGGGAGCAGCAAGCGTCCCGCCGGGGTGTCGGAGGCCGAGCTCGAGCGCCGTCTGAAGGCGCTCGCCGCCGCGAAGGCACGCGAGGCCGATGACGCCGCCCGCCGCGAGGCCGAGGAAAAGGCCCGCGAGGAGGAGCGTCAGCGCCGCCGCGAGGAGGCCGAGGCCAAGGAGCGCGAACAGCGCGAGGCCGAGGAGCGCGCCCGCCAGAAGGCCGAGGAAGAGGAGCGCCGCAAGCGCGAGGCCGATCAGGAGGGTGCCAAGCCCGCCGCCGCCGCTCCCGAACCCGCCGCCGCCCCGGCCAAGCAGGCACCGGCGAAATCTGCCCCCGCCGCGCGCAAGCGCGACGACGACGACAAGGGCAACCGCCGCGGAAAGGGCCGTGGCGGTGAAGATGGCCGCCGCTCGGGCAAGCTGACTCTCAACCAGGCGCTGTCCGGAGGCGAGGGCGGTCGGCAGAAGAGCATGGCCGCGATGAAGCGCAAGCAGGAGCGCGCCCGGCAAAAGGCAATGGGCGGCACGCAGGAGCGCGAGAAGGTGGTGCGCGACGTTCAGCTTCCCGAGACGATCGTCGTCTCGGAGTTGGCCGGCCGCATGGCCGAGCGTGTGGGCGACGTGGTCAAGGCGCTGATGCAGAACGGCATGATGGTCACGCAGAACCAGTCGATCGACGCCGACACCGCCGAGCTCATCATCGAGGAATTCGGCCACCGCGTTGTGCGGGTGAGCGACTCGGACGTCGAGGACGTGATCGCGCAGGTCGAGGACAAGCCCGGGGACCTCAAGCCGCGCCCGCCGGTCATCACCATCATGGGTCACGTGGACCACGGCAAGACCTCGCTTCTTGACGCGATCCGTGACGCCAAGGTGGTGGCGGGCGAGGCCGGTGGCATCACCCAGCATATCGGTGCCTACCAGGTTACCACCGACAGCGGCGCGGTGCTGAGCTTTCTCGACACGCCGGGCCACGCCGCCTTTACCTCGATGCGCTCACGCGGGGCGCAGGTGACGGATATCGTGGTGCTGGTGGTGGCGGCCGATGATGCGGTGATGCCGCAGACCGTCGAGGCCATCAACCACGCCAAGGCTGCCGAAGTGCCGATGATCGTGGCGATCAACAAGTGCGACCTGCCGGCCGCCGATCCCGACCACGTGCGCGCCGACCTGCTGCGCCACGAGGTGATCGTCGAGGCGATGTCGGGTGACGTGCAGGATGTCGAGGTGTCGGCAGCCACCGGTCAGGGACTCGACGAGCTGTTGGAGGCGATTGCGCTTCAGGCGGAAATTCTCGAACTGAAAGCCAACCCCGACCGCGCCGCCGAAGGGGCCGTGATCGAGGCGCAGCTCGACGTGGGCCGCGGCCCGGTGGCCACGGTTCTGGTCCAGAAGGGAACGCTGCGGCAGGGCGACATCTTTGTCGTCGGCGAGCAGTACGGCAAGGTCCGCGCGCTCATCAATGACCGCGGCGAGCGCGTCAAGGAAGCCGGGCCGTCGGTGCCGGTGGAGGTGCTGGGCCTCAACGGCACGCCCGAGGCGGGCGACGTGCTCAACGTCGTCGAGGCCGAGGGACAGGCCCGCGAGATCGCCGAGTACCGCGCCGACGCGGCGAAGGAAAAGCGCGCCGCTGCCGGGGCCGGCACCTCGCTGGAGCAACTACTGGCCAAGGCCAAAGAGGACGAGAACGTCAAGGAACTGCCCATCGTGGTCAAGGCTGACGTGCAGGGCTCTGCCGAGGCGATCGTGCAGGCGATGGAGAAGATCGGCAACGAGGAGGTGCGCGTGCGCGTGCTGCACTCGGGCGTGGGCGCGATCACCGAATCCGATATCGGGCTGGCCGAAGCCTCTGGCGCGCCGGTTCTGGGCTTTAACGTCCGGGCCAATGCGCCTGCGCGCAACAGCGCCAACCAGAAGGGCGTGGAAATCCGCTATTACTCGGTGATCTACGACTTGGTGGACGACGTGAAAGCGGCGGCGAGCGGTCTCTTGGGCGCGGAAATCCGCGAGAAGTTCATCGGGTATGCCGAGATTCGCGAGGTCTTCAAGGTCTCGAACGTGGGCCGCGTGGCGGGCTGTCTTGTCACCGAGGGCGTGGCGCGCCGGTCTGCCGGGGTGCGGCTCTTGCGCGACGACGTGGTGATCCACGAGGGCACGCTCAAGACGCTCAAGCGGTTCAAGGACGAGGTCTCTGAGGTGATCTCGGGCCAGGAATGCGGCATGGCCTTCGAGAATTACGAGGACATCCGCCCGGGCGACGTGATCGAGATCTTCGAGCGCGAGGAGGTTACGCGGACGCTCGCGTGATCGCCGCTACGGCATGATGAAGAGGGCGGTCCTCTGGGCCGTCCTTTTTTGTGGAAGACGTGCGGGAGTGCAGGTTGATGAACGGAATCTTGAAAAGATTCCGTTCAAGAAAGTTTTGACCTTTCTTGATCTTACCTTGCCGTGGCGGTGTCGCCCTGCACCGATGCGCAACGTCCGCTCGAGGCCAGTCCTGCCCCGCGACGTTCTCCACCGCCCCGGATCAGATCCAGTCGCGCAGGATCGGGATGAGCGGGATATCGGCGGGGGGCATGGGGTAGGTGCGCAGATCGCCCGCGCGCACCCATTTGAGCGCCTGCCCCTCGCGTCCCTGCGGAATTCCCTCCCACTTGCGGCAGGCAAAGAGCGGCATCAGCAGGTGGAAATCATCATAAGTGTGGCTGGCGAAGGTCAACGGCGCGAGGCAGGACGCCCAGGTATCGATGCCGATTTCCTCGTGCAATTCGCGGATGAGGGCGGCCTCGGGCGTCTCTCCGGCCTCGACCTTGCCGCCGGGAAACTCCCACAGACCGGCCATCGCCTTGCCCTCGGGCCGCTGCGTGAGAAGGATGCGCCCGTCGATGTCGATGAGCGCCACCGCCGAGACCAGGACGGTCTTCACGAGCGGTAATCCGCGTTGATGTCGATATAGCCGTAGGTGAGATCGCAGGTCCAGACCCGCGCCGTGCCACCGCCGAGGCCGAGATCGACATGGATCACGATCTCTTCGTTCTTCATGTAGGCGGCGGCCCTGTCCTCATCGTAATCGGGGCTCACCTCGCCGTCGCGCGCGACCTCGGCATCGCCGAACCAGATCGACAGCCGGTCACGGTCGGCGCGGGCACCGGACTTGCCCACGGCCATGACGACGCGGCCCCAGTTGGCGTCCTCGCCGGCGATGGCGGTCTTGACCAGCGGCGAATTGGCAATGGACTTGGCATGGACGCGCGCCTCGGCATCCGAGGCGGCACCGGTCACCGAGACTTCTACGAATTTCGTCGCGCCCTCGCCGTCGCGTACCACCTGGTGGGCGAGGTCGAGCATCACTCGGCGCAGCGCCTCCATGAAGCCGACATTCGTCCCGGTCACGCGGATGCCCGATGCGCCCGTGGCGGCCATCAGCAGCGTGTCGGAGGTGGAGGTGTCGCTGTCGACGGTGATGCAGTTGAACGTGGAGCGGTTGAGCACGCTCAGCATGTCCTGCAACACCCGCTGTTCCATCGCCGCGTCGGTGAAGATGTAGACCAGCATCGTCGCCATGTCGGGGGCGATCATGCCCGATCCCTTGGCGATCCCGGCGATTCGCACCGGCTGGCCGTCGATGGTGACGGTCTCGGTCGCGCCCTTGGGGAAGGTGTCGGTGGTCATGATCGCGCGCGCGGCCCCGGCGAGGCCGTCGGGCGCGAGACGCCCGGCAAGATCGCCGAGACAGGCTGTCACGCGCTCGTGCGGGAGCGGCTCTCCGATGACACCGGTGGAGGAGGTGAAGACCCGATCCACCGGGATGCCGAGCCGCCCGGCGGTGGCCGTGGTCACTGCCTCGACCGCAGCGATGCCGCGCCGCCCGGTAAAGGCATTGGCGTTGCCGGAATTGACGAGGATCGCCGCCCCGTCCTCTGCCGCGCCGCCGATCTTGGCCTGGCAGTCGAGCACCGCGGCAGAGCGCGTGGCCGACCGGGTGAACACGCCCGCCAAAGACGTGCCCGGCGCGAGATGCGCGAGCATCACGTCAGTGCGGCCGGCATAGCGCACCCCTGCTTCGGCGGTGGCAAGGCGCAGACCGCCGATCTCGGGAAGGTCTGGAAACGTTTCCGGCGCGAGCGGCGAGACCGGCAGGGATTTGCCCATCGGATCAGTTCTCCAGAAGATCGAACCGGTTGACGAGCGCGGGGTCGAGGCCGTCGCTGCCCGAGCGGTCCACCGCGCTGTCGGCCTCGAGATTTGCGACATGCGCGTCAAGCGCCTCCCGGCGGAGGGTATCGGTCAGCTCGCCGCGCACCTCATCCAGGTCCGGCTGTTCCTTGATACGGGTCTCGTTGAGCTTGATGACGTGCCAGCCGAACTGCGTCTGCACCGGGTCGGAGACCTCGCCCACGTCGAGGGCCGTGACCGCGCCTTCGAATTCCGGCACCATCACCCCCGCGCCGAACCAGCCGAGCTCGCCCCCCGAAGGGCCGGAGGGGCCGGTGGAATGTTCCTGTGCCAGCGCGGCAAAATTGGCACCATCGGCGATTTCCCCGACGAGGCTCTGCGCCTTCGCCTCGGTTTCCACGAGGATGTGAGAGGCGCGGTACTCGGTCTCGTCGGTGGTGCCGCCGTATTCGCTCTCATAGGCGTCCCGGAGCGCCGCGTCGGTCACCGCGCCGGCGGTGACCTCTCCGATCACCTCGGCGGCGGAGATCGCGCGCCGCTCGTTGTCGAGCCTCAGCTGGGCAGCAGCAGAGAGCGCGCCCTCGTGGGCCTGGCTCAGCAATTCCTGCTGCACGAGCTGATCGAGGACGCCCTGAAACAGCACATCGGGCGGGATCTGGTTGTATTGCTCGGGCAGGGTGACCCGCAGTGCGAGCATGTGCCCAAGCGTGATCTCGGTCCCGCCCACGGTGGCGATGACCCTGTCGAGTGCGGGCTCGTCCTGTGCGGCGGCGGGCGCGCCCGCGGCGAGCGCGGCGAGGAACACGGGGGCAAGAAGCCGTTGCAACATGGAGATCGTCCTTTATTCCGATCGCCGCGCGGCCCTTGGGTGCGCGGCGTTGACACTTTTCCGGCGGCCCCTTACATCGCCTTGGTATCACGGCGCGGCCCACTCACTCGCGCCCGTTTTAGGGCGCGCGGGCAAGCGGGGCAAGCGATTGCCTTCACAGAAGCCAAAACACCGGAACGGACGAGACATGCTTGGTATTGGAACGGTCGCGCGCAAGATTTTCGGGACACCGAATGATCGCAAGGTCAAGGCAACACGCCCGTTGGTGGCAAAAATCAACGCGCTGGAGCCGGATTTCGAGGCGCTGAGCGATGCCGGGCTGATCGAGAAGACCGAGGAATTCCGCAAGCGCGTCGCCGGGGGCGAGAGCCTAGACGCGCTGCTGCCCGAGGCGTTTGCCAATTGCCGCGAGGCGGCGCGCCGGGCGCTGGGGCTGCGGGCCTTCGACGTGCAGCTCATGGGCGGTATCTTCCTGCATCAGGGCAACATCTCGGAGATGAAGACCGGCGAGGGCAAGACGCTGGTCGCCACCCTGCCCGCCTATCTCAACGCGCTGTCGGGCAGGGGCGTGCATATCGTCACCGTCAACGACTACCTCGCCAAGCGCGATGCCGACTGGATGGGCAAGGTCTATGCTGCGCTGGGGCTCAGCACCGGGGTCGTCTACCCGCAACAGCCCGAAGCGGAGAAGAAAGAAGCCTACAATGCCGATGTAACCTATGCCACGAACAACGAGCTGGGCTTCGACTACCTGCGTGACAACATGAAATCCTCGCTCGAGGAGATGAGCCAGCGCGGGCACAATTTCGCGATCGTCGACGAGGTGGACAGCATCCTCATCGACGAGGCGCGCACCCCGCTCATCATTTCCGGACCGAGCCAGGACCGCAGCGATCTCTACCGCACTATCGATGCGCTGATCCCCGAATTGCACGACGAGCATTTCAGCCTCGATGAAAAGACGCGCAACGTCACCTATACCGACGAGGGCAACGAGTTTCTCGAACACTTGTTGCACGAGCGCGAGCTTTTGCCCGAGGGGCAGTCGCTTTACGATCCCGAGAGCACGACCGTCGTGCACCATGTCAATCAGGGTCTGCGCGCGCACAAGCTGTTCCAGAAGGACAAGGACTACATCGTGCGCGGCGGCGAAGTCGTTCTGATCGACGAGTTCACCGGCCGCATGATGGCCGGGCGGCGACTGTCGGACGGGTTGCACCAGGCGATCGAGGCCAAGGAAGACTGTCAGATCCAGCCCGAGAACGTCACGCTCGCTTCCGTCACTTTCCAGAACTACTTCCGGCTCTACGACAAGCTGTCGGGCATGACCGGCACGGCGGTGACCGAGGCCGAGGAATTCGCCGAGATTTACGGCCTCGGCGTGGTGGAGGTGCCCACCAACCGCCCCATTGCCCGGATCGACAAGGACGACGCCGTCTACCGCACAGCGGAAGAGAAATTCGACGCCATCGTCGAAGAGATCCGCGAAGCCCACGAAAAGGGGCAGCCGACGCTGGTCGGCACCACCTCGATCGATAAATCCGAGATGCTGAGCGCGCTGCTCGAGAAGGCGGGCATCCCGCATAACGTGCTCAACGCGCGCCAGCACGAGCAGGAGGCGCAGATCATTGCTGACGCGGGCAAGCTCGGCGCGGTTACCATCGCCACCAACATGGCCGGACGCGGCACCGACATCAAGCTGGGCGGCAACGTCGATTTCCAGATCATGGAGGCCATCGCCGCCGACCCGGACGGCGATCCGGAAGCGATCCGCAAGCGCATCGAGGACGCGCACGTCGCCGACGAGCAGGCGGTGATCGCGGCGGGGGGCCTTTTTGTCCTTGCCACCGAGCGCCACGAGAGCCGCCGCATCGACAACCAGCTGCGCGGGCGTTCGGGACGGCAGGGCGACCCGGGGCTCTCGGCCTTCTATCTCAGCCTCGAGGATGACCTGATGCGCATCTTCGGCAGCGACCGGCTTGAAAAGGTGCTCTCGACGCTGGGGATGAAGGAGGGCGAGGCGATCATTCACCCCTGGGTGAACAAGAGCCTCGAGCGCGCACAGGCCAAGGTGGAGGCGCGCAACTTCGACATCCGCAAGCAGCTTCTGAAATTCGACGACGTGATGAACGAACAGCGCAAGGTGATCTTCAAGCAGCGGCTCGACATCATGAAGGCCGAGGACCTGAGCGAGATCGTCGGCGACATGCGCACCGAGGTGATCTCGGACCTCGTCGATCAGTACATGCCGCCCAAGACCTACGCCGACCAATGGGATACCGAGGGGTTGCAGGAGGCCGTGCGCGAGCAGCTTTCGATGGATCTGCCGGTCGTGGAGTGGGCGGACGAGGAAGGCGTGGACGACGAGGACATCGCCGAGCGGCTGGAACGGGCGGCGGACGAGATGATGGCGGCCAAGGCCGCGCAATTCGGCCCTGAGACAATGCGCATGATCGAGAAGCAGGTGCTGTTGCAGACCATCGACACCAAGTGGCGCGAGCACCTGCTGACGCTCGAGCACCTGCGCTCGGTGGTGGGCTTTCGCGGCTATGCGCAGCGCGACCCGCTCAACGAGTACAAGAGCGAATCGTTCCAGCTTTTCGAGTCGATGCTCGACAGCCTGCGCGCCGATGTGAGCCAGAAACTCGCGCAGATACGCCCGATGACCGAAGAGGAGCAGACCGCGCTCATGCGCGACCTCGAGCAGCAGCGCGCGGCGATGGAGGCGGCGGCACAGCCCGCAGCGACGGCCGAGGCCGCCGAGGCGTTTCCCGGTGCCGCGCCGGGCTTCGTCGAGTCCGATTCCTCGACATGGGGCAACCCGGGGCGCAACGATCCCTGCCCCTGCGGATCGGGCAAGAAATTCAAGCATTGCCACGGGCGGCTGACCTGACGGGTCAGAATAACCCCGCTTTCCTGACATGGTGAAGCCTTTTTTGGCGGCTATCCCCTTGCCCTGACCGTGTTCGAGGCTTGGAGGGCATCATGGCCCACGTAAGGCGTTACATCATCGCGGCGGGCACAATTTTCGTTGCGCTCGGCTATGCGTTCTTCATGCAGGCAGGCGCGTCGTCGCCGCCCGGACCGGACCGTACGACAGAGGGTGTGTCACCGACCGGGCTTTCCGGACTCGAGCTGACAGCGGCCCCGGAGTTGCCGCTCATGCCCGACCCGGCGCCCCTGCCGGACGCGCAGGTGACCCGGGTGGTGGCGCGTGACATCGCGGTGCCGGGCGATCTTCCGCCGGAAGAGCACGCGCCGTCCTTCGACTGCGAGCCGGAGATGACGGCCTCGGTGCAAGAGGCGGCCGTCGTCCGCCTGACCCTGTCGGCACCTTGTCGCCCCGACAGCCGCTTCACCCTGCACCATAACGGCATGATGATCTCGGCGATCACCGACGCGGACGGGCATGCGCGGACAGATCTGCCCGCGCTCGCCGAATCGGCGGTGTTCATTGCCTCCTTCGAGGACGGCAAGGGTGCGCTCGCCACGGCGACGATCGCGGATTTCGCCAGTTACGACCGGTACGTGGTGCAATGGCGGGGCGATGCGCGCAGCCTGCGGCTTCACGCGTTTGAATACGGGGCCGAATTCGGCCTGCCCGGCCATGTCTGGAGCGGTGCGGCGGGCAATGAGGCCGAGGGATTTCTGGTGCGGCTGGGCGACAATGTGCCCGGGCGCGCCCTGCGCGCCGAGGTCTATACCTTTCCCACCGCCGACAGCTCGCGGGAGGGCACTGTGGCTCTGCGGCTCGAGGCCGAGGTGACCGAGGCCAATTGCGGCCGAGATATCGAGGCACAGGGCATCTCGACCGAAGGCGAGGGAACCGCGCTGCAGGTGCACGACCTCGTCCTGCCGATGCCGGATTGCGATGCATCGGGCGAGTATCTGGTGTTGAAAAACCTGTTCAATGACCTGAAAATCGCGCAAAAGTGACGCGACGCTTTCAGGGATCCGAACATGGCGGGACTGCGTGCGGCCAGCCTCGCCGCACTCCTTATTACACTTTGCGCCGGCCCGGTTGCGGCGCAGGACGTGCTCCTGCGGTCCCATGACGGCGCGGTCGAGATCGAGGGCGACCTGCTCGGCTTCGATGGCGAATTCTACCGGGTCGACACGATCTATGGCGAGCTGACGGTCGATGGCTCGGGGGTGGCCTGCGAGGGGCCGGGGTGCCCCGATCTCGAGGCGTATGTCGCCCGCGCGGTGTTTTCCGGCGCGCCGATCATCGGGCGGGTGCTGTTGCCGTCGCTGCTCGAAGCCTTTGCAATCCGTGACAGCTATGTGCTTCGGCGGCATGACGCGGGAGGCGACGATCTGCGCTTTACCTTCCACGCGCGCGACGCCGGGGAAACGCTGCTGGGCGATTTTCGCTTCCGGCTGACCACCTCGGACGAGGGCCTCGCCGATCTGGTTGCGGGCGAGGCCGATATCGCGATGAGCCTGCGCGAGGCGCGGCCCGAAGAGCTGGTCCGCGCGCGCGAGGCCGGGCTGGGCGACCTGACGGCCCCGGCGCGAATGCGGGTGTTGGCGCTCGATGCGCTGGTGCCGGTGGTGGCCCCCGCCAACCCGGTGCAGAGCCTGAGCCTGCGCGACCTGTCACGCATCCTGACCGGCGGGATTGCCAACTGGTCGGCGCTTGGCGGCCCCGATGCCCCCATCGACCTGCATCTCTGGGCCCCCGAGACCGGGATCGGGCAGGCCACCGCCGATCAAGTCATGTTGCCGGCGGGTCGCGCTATGCCGGATCGGGTGATCGCGCATCGCGACGGCGCGGCGTTGGCGCGGGCGGTGGCGGACAATTCCTTCGCCTTCGGCCTTACGCCCCGCTCGGAACAGCGAGAGACGTGGGAGCTGGCCTTGACCGGTCCGTGCGGTTTCGCGCTGCGGGCGGAACGGCGGACGGTCAAGACCGAGGATTATCCGCTGACCACGCCGCTGCTTCTCCACCTGCCGGCCCGGAGGTTCCCCAAGCTGATCCGCGATTTCATCGGTTATATCGACGACCCGTCCGCGCAGCTTGTCATTCGGCGCGCGGGATTTGTGGACCAGGCCCCCGAGGAGATCGGCATCGCCCACCAGGGCGACCGCTTTGCCAATGCCATCGCCATGGCCGGCGAGGAGACCGGGCTCGACGAGCTCAAGCGTATGGTGGGGCTTCTGACGCCGCTGCGGCGGCTGACCACGAGCTTTCGTTTCGAGGCCGGCTCGGCGCGGCTCGACGTGCAGTCGCGCTCGAATGTCGAGCGGCTGGCCGACGCGCTGCAACTGGGGCTCTATGACAACCGGCGGCTGGTGTTCGTCGGATTCTCCGACAGCCAGGGCCCGGCGGCGGCCAACCGCGACATTGCGTTGCGCCGGGCGGAGGCGGTGCGTGACGCGGTGGTGGCGATGGCCGAGACCGCCCGGCTCGACCGGATCGACATGGGTGTCGATGCCTTCGGCGAGGCGATGCCGATGGCCTGCGACGATACTGCCTGGGGCCGGCAGGTGAACCGCCGGGTCGAGGTCTGGGTGCGCTGACAGCCTGGAGCATGTTGTTCAAAAGTGAGAACCGGTTTCGAGCTCCTTGAACATGTGAAATCAACGAGTTGGAGCGCTCGCATGAATGCGAGTGAACGCAGGCACGCTCTAGAGATAGCCCTCGGCGCGCAGGCTGATCTCGGCGGATTTTCCGATGATGACGTGATCGTGCAGCACGAGGCCGAGCGCGTCGGCAGCGCGTGCGATCTCGGCGGTCATGGTGATGTCGGCCTGCGAGGGGGTGGGATCGCCGGAGGGATGATTGTGCACCAGGATGAGCGCGCTGGCATCCAGCAGAAGCGCGCGCTTGACCACCTCGCGCGGGTAGACCGGCACGTGATCGACGGTGCCGCGTGCCTGTTCCTCGTCGGCGATGAGTACGTTCTTGCGGTCAAGGTAGAACACGCGGAACTGCTCGGTGCCGCGATGCGCCATGGTGGCGCGGCAATAGTCGATCAGCGCGGTCCACGACGATATCGCGGGCCGCCCCATCACTCGCGCCTGCGCGAGCCGGTGCGCGGCGGCCTCGACCACGCGCAGCTCGGTGATGACCGACGAACCCACCCCCGCCACCTCCGAGAGCCGTTCGGACGGGGCCGAGAGCACGCCCGCGAAATCACCGAAGCGGGCGAGCAGGTCGTGGGCGACAGGCTTGACGTCGCGGCGCGGGATAGCGCGGAAGAGTACAAGCTCGAGCATCTCGTAATCCGGCACCGCCGATGCGCCGCCCGCAAGGAACCGCTCGCGCAGGCGACGGCGGTGATCGCGGATATAGGACGGGTGCCGCGCCGCCCTGTCATGCCCGCCGCCGGGCACCGGGCCGACGGAGAAGAGCGGCAGGCAGGCATCGGAAAAGGCGGGCGTCCCGGACATGCCCCGCAGCATCGCGCGCCCGCCTTACCAGAGCGTTAATGACCGCCGGGTTCCTGTCAGCTCTTCATCGAATCCCAGAAATCCTTGACCGAGGAGAGGAAGCTCTTGCTCTCGGGGTTGTTGTCCTCGCTCATCGATTCGAACTCGCGCAGGATCTCTTTCTGGCGGCTGGTGAGGTTGACCGGCGTCTCGACCGCAAGCTCGATGAACATGTCGCCATGCCCGCCGCCGCGCAGCGCCGGCATCCCCTTGCCGCGCAGCCGCATCTGCCGGCCCGATTGCGACCCGGCGGGTATCTTGACGCGGCTGCGGCCGCCGTCGATCGTCGGCACCTCGATATCGCCGCCGAGCGCGGCGCGCGTCATCGACACCGGAACGCGGCAATAGAGATTGGCCTCCTCGCGCTCGAATATCTCGTGCGGGGCCACCTCGATGAAGATGTAGAGATCGCCCGCCGGACCGCCGCGCATCCCGGCCTCGCCCTCGCCCGAGAGGCGGATGCGCGTGCCGGTCTCGACGCCTGGGGGGATGTTGACGCTGAGCGCGCGCTCCTTCGGGACGCGGCCCTGACCCTGGCATTCCTTGCACGGGTTCTTGACGATCTGGCCGAGCCCGCCACAGGTGGGGCAGGTGCGCTCGACCGTAAAGAAGCCCTGTTGCGCGCGCACCTTGCCCATGCCCGAGCATGTCGGGCAGGTGGTGGGCTGTGCGCCACCCTCGGCCCCCGATCCGTCGCAGGAGTCGCAGGTGGCGGCGCTGGTGACCTTGATCGTCTTCTGCAGGCCGGCATAAGCCTCTTCGATCGTCACGCGCATGTTGTAGCGCAGATCGGCACCACGCGCCGCGCGCTGCCGCCCGCCGCCGCGTCCGCCACCGCCCATGAAATCGCCGAACAGATCGTCGAACACGTCGGAGAAGGCGGAGGCGAAATCGCCCTGTCCGGGCCCGCCGCCAAAGCCGCCGCCCGGACGCGGCCCGCCACCGCCAGCGCCCATGCCGCCCTCGAATGCGGCATGGCCGAACCGGTCATAGGCGGCCTTCTTCTCCGGGTCCTTGAGGATGTCATAGGCCTCACCCGCTTCCTTGAACTGTCGTTCGGACTCGGGGTTGTCCTTGTTGCGGTCGGGGTGCAGCTCTTTCGCCTTCTGGCGGTAAGCCTTCTTTATTTCGTCCGCCGAGGCCCCCTTGGACAGGCCGAGCACCTCGTAATAGTCGCGTTTGGCCATCTGGGATCTCCTTCAAGCGCAGGCCGGGGCCGCAAGGGCCCCGGCGCAAGGCGTGTCGCCTCAGCGGCGCTTGTCGTCGTCGATGTCCTCGAAATCGGCATCGACGATATCGTCCTCGCCGGGCGCTTCATCAGCGGACTTCACCTCGTCGTCGGCCTCGTCCTGGCTGGCCTTGTAGATGGCTTCGCCAAGCTTCATCGAGGCCTCGGTGACGTTCTGGATGCCCGACTTGATCTTGTCGGCGGTCACGTCGTCCTTCTCGAGGTCTTCCTTGAGCGCGGAGATCGCGAGCTCGATCGCCTCGACGGTGGTCGGGTCGACCTTATCGCCGTGCTCCTCGAGGGATTTCTCGGTCGCGTTCACGAGGCTTTCGGCCTGGTTGCGGGCTTCGACGAGTTCGCGGCGGGCCTTGTCGGCCTCGGCGTTCTCCTCTGCCTCCTTGACCATCTTGTCGATATCCTCGTCCGAAAGGCCACCCGACGCCTGGATGGTGATCTTCTGCTCCTTGTTCGTGCCCTTGTCCTTGGCACTGACGCTGACGATGCCGTTGGCGTCGATGTCGAAGGTCACCTCGATCTGCGGCATGCCGCGCGGTGCCGGCGGGATGTTTTCGAGGTTGAACTGGCCGAGCATCTTGTTGTCGACCGCCATCTCGCGCTCGCCCTGGAAGACGCGGATCGTCACGGCCGACTGATTGTCCTCTGCGGTGGAGAAGATCTGCGACTTGTTGGTCGGGATCGTGGTGTTGCGGTCAATGAGGCGCGTGAACACGCCGCCAAGCGTCTCGATCCCGAGGCTGAGCGGGGTGACGTCGAGCAGGACCACATCCTTGACGTCGCCTTGCAGAACGCCCGCCTGGATGGCAGCACCCATGGCCACCACCTCGTCGGGGTTGACGCCCTTGTGCGGCTCCTTGCCGAAGAACTTGGTCACTTCCTCCAGAACCCTGGGCATCCGCGTCATGCCGCCCACGAGCACCACCTCGTCCACGTCGGAGGCGGAGATGCCGGCGTCCTTGAGCGCAGCCTTGCAGGGCTTGATCGACGCGGTGATGAGGTCGCTCACGAGGCTCTCAAGCTTGGCGCGGGTCAGCTTGACCACCATGTGCAGCGGCTGTCCGTTGGAGCCCATCGAGATGAACGGCTGGTTGATCTCGGTCTGGCTCGAGCTCGACAGCTCGATCTTGGCCTTTTCCGCGGCCTCCTTGAGGCGCTGGAGCGCCATCTTGTCCTGCGTCAGGTCGACGCCGTGCTCCTTCTGGAACTCCTCGGCGAGGTAGTTGACGATGCGCATGTCGAAATCCTCGCCGCCGAGGAACGTGTCCCCGTTGGTGGATTTGACCTCGAACAGGCCGTCGTCGATTTCGAGGATGGTCACGTCGAAGGTACCGCCGCCGAGGTCATAGACGGCGATGGTGTGGGTGTTTTCCTTGTCGAGCCCATAGGCGAGCGCCGCCGCGGTGGGCTCGTTGATGATGCGCAGCACCTCGAGACCGGCGATCTTTCCGGCATCCTTGGTAGCCTGCCGCTGGGCGTCGTTGAAATAGGCCGGCACGGTGATGACGGCCTGTGTCACCTCCTCGCCGAGATAGCTCTCGGCGGTTTCCTTCATCTTGCCGAGGATGAAGGCGGAAATCTGGCTGGGCGAATACTGCTCGCTGCGTGCCTCGACCCAGGCGTCGCCGTTGCCGCCGTCGATCACGGAGAACGGCATGTTCTTCTTGTCCTTGGCGAGATCTGGGTCGTCCACCCGGCGACCGATCAGGCGCTTGACGCCGAAGATGGTGTTTTCCGGGTTGGTCACGGCCTGCCGCTTGGCGGGCTGGCCGACGAGCCGCTCGCTTTCGGTAAAGGCGACGATGGACGGGGTGGTGCGCGTCCCTTCGGAGTTCTCGATCACGCGGGCCTGGCTGCCATCCATGATCGCGACACAGCTGTTGGTGGTCCCGAGGTCGATACCAATCACTTTGGACATGTTTTCGATCCCTTCTGCTTTAGGCGATGTTGCGGAGACCCGACCCGTTCCGGCATCCGGCCCCCGGTTTTCGTGACGCGGCGACAGCAACCGCCGATCCGCGTTTCGAGGGCTATATAGGGAGGGTGGATCACCCCTGCAAGCATTCTGCCATGCGCAGTGCGGGCAATTCGACCCGATTGCAACAGGGGTGTGGCGCGTGCGATGAGCGAGGCCGATATGCCCGACCCGACCCTTACTCTCCGCGGAGCCGCGCTCTACCGTGGGTGGCTCGATCCACAAGCGCAGGCGCGGCTGGCCGACGAGGTGCGTGCGGTGGTGGCCGCGGCACCTCTGTTTCATCCCGTCACGCCCTCGGGCAAGGCGATGAGCGTGCGCATGACCTCGGCGGGGGGGCTGGGCTGGATCTGCGACCGCAGGGGCTATCGCTACGAGCCGCGCCACCCCGACGGAATGAATTGGCCGCCGGTGCCCGACACCGCGCTGGCCGTCTGGCGTGCGTTGGTGGAGGGCGGGCGCGATCCCGATTGCTGCCTCGTGAACTATTACCCGCCGGAGGCGCGCATGGGGATGCACCAGGACCGTGACGAGACGGATTTCGACTGGCCGGTCGTATCGGTCTCGCTCGGTGACGAGGCGCTGTTTCGCGTGGGCAACACCACGCGCGGCGGCAAGACGGACTCCGCCTGGCTCCAGTCGGGCGATGTGATCGTGCTGGGCGGTGCGGCGCGGCTTGCCTATCACGGGGTGGACCGGCTCCGCCCTGGCTCGTCGCGGCTGCTGCGCGGGCCGGGACGGATCAACCTGACAATGCGCGTCGTGACCTGAAGACGGGCGCACCTCAGCGCCGCGCGTCCCAGGAGAGCGACGCGTGACGCCGCGTGTAGAACTCGCCGATCAGCCCGAGCACGACCAGGCAGATGCCGATATAGATCGGGTACATCAGCGAGGTCTTGTGCGGGAAATAGTTTATGAATACGTACCCGCGCGCTTGGTCGATGTTGTGAAACAGGGGATTCCACGCGAACATGTTGTACATCGTCGGAGGCAGCATATTGACCACGAACATCTTGCCCGAGGCGATCATGTTGGCGCGCTGGTAAATGGTGGTGAAGAGCTTGACGAACGTCGGGAACCAAGGCTTGAGCGCCAGCAGAACCAGCCCGACACCGACACCGGTGAACCACGCAAGAAGCACCATGCCATAGGCATAGGCCGGCTGGTAGATGGTGATCGGCTTGAACACCACGTGATAGACGAACAGCACGATGATGAGCGACAGCGTCTGGATATAGAGCGCCCCGATCGCTGCCGATGTAATGCTGATCGCGGTGTTCATCGGCGCGTGCTGCATCATCGGCGAGGCGGGACCCTCCGACCCGACGATCGCACTGACCGACTTGATATGCGTGATGTAGAGAAAGATTCCCGACATCATGAACAGCAGGAAATCGCCGCGCAGCTTGACCGATTTGAGGCCGAGCACGGTAAAGAACAGATAAAAGGCCATGACCATGATGATCACGGTCAGGATGTTGAGCCCGAGCGCCACGACGGCATTGCCATGCTGCTGGCGGATGCTGCGCACGGTGGCGTGGTAGATCAGCTCGAGGATCACGACCGCCGAATGCAGCGAAGACGAAGGCCGGACAGTCTTGAACATGCGCTGTTGCCTCGTTTCCGGCGGTCCCTGTGGCCGGTTCCTTGCCGAGCCGCTCCGAACCTAGCATAAGGGATGTCGACTGATCCATCCACTAGTGCCGCAAAGTGGCGCAAATCAGGCAGGGGAACGACGATTTGGAGCAGGAACGATTGATCTCGGAAATGCGGCGGCTGGCGCTCGCGGCAGGGGCGCGGATCATGGAGATCTACGAGGGCCCGGATTTCGAGGTGAAGGTGAAATCGGACGCGAGCCCCGTGACCGAGGCCGACGAGGCGGCGGATGCGCTGATATCGGAAGGGCTGCGCTCGGCCTTTCCCGACTTGGCGCTCGTGACCGAGGAGCAGGCCGCGTCGCACGCGCAGGACGTGTCGAGCTTTTTCATCGTCGATCCGCTGGACGGCACCAAGGAATTCGTCAACCGGCGGGGCGATTTCACCGTCAACATCGCCTGGGTCGAGGACCGCGTGCCGGTGCGCGGCATCGTCTATGCGCCCGCGCGCGGGCGGATGTTCTACACGCTGCCCGATGGCAGCGCCGTCGAAGAGGCGGGGCCGTTCGATCCCGACTCACCCGGTGTGCTGCGCCCCCTGCGCGTGGCGGAGCCGGACAACGCCGGGCTGATGGTGGTGGCGTCGAAATCGCACCGCGATCAGGCGACCGACGATTATATCTCGCGCTACGATGTGCGGGACATGACGAGCGCGGGCTCATCGCTCAAGTTCTGCCTGGTGGCGAGCGGCGAGGCGGATCTCTACCCGCGCCTCGGTCGCACGATGGAATGGGATACCGCCGCCGGCCACGCCGTGCTGGCGGGGGCGGGGGGGCGCGTGCTGCGCTTCGATGACCTCGCGCCGCTCGCCTATGGCAAGCCCGGTTTCGAGAACCCGTTCTTCATCGCCTGCGCGCCGGGCGTCGACCTGGTGGCGGGCACGGAATGAGCACCCTCGTCGTCATCCCGGCGCGGTACGCCTCGAGCCGCTATCCCGGCAAGCCGCTGGTCCCGCTGCGCGGTGCCACCGGCGAGGCGCGGACGCTGATCGAACGCTCGTGGCAGGCGGCAACCGCCGTGCCGGGGGTGGACCGGGTGGTGGTGGCGACAGACGATGCACGCATCCGCGACGCGGCGGAGGGCTTCGGTGCCGAGGTTGTGATGACGCCTGAAACCTGCGCCAACGGCACCGAGCGCTGCGCCGCGGCCCACGACGCGCTGGGCGGCGGATACGAGATCGTCGTCAACCTTCAGGGCGATGCGCCGCTCACCCCGCCCTGGTTCGTCTCGAACCTCGTGGAGGGGCTGCGCGCCGACGCGGGGGCGGAGGCGGCGACGCCGGTGCTGCGCTGCGACGGGCGCGCGCTGAGCGACTTCCTTCAGGACCGCGCCGAGGGGCGCGTGGGCGGCACCACCGCCGTTTTCGACCGGCGCGGCCACGCGCTTTATTTCTCGAAAGAGGTGATTCCCTACACCTCACGGCGCTACGAAGACGACGCGCCGACCCCGGTCTTTCACCATGTCGGCGTCTATGCCTACCGTGCAGCGGCGCTGGCGGCCTATGCCGGGTGGGCACCCGGGCCGCTGGAGGGGCTGGAGGGGCTGGAGCAACTCCGCTTTCTGGAAAACGGGCGTGCGATGCGCTGCGTCGAGGTGGCGGCGCGCGGGCGGCAGTTCTGGGAGCTCAACAACCCCGAGGACGTGCCGCGTCTCGAGGTGATGATGCGGGAGATGGACATCGCCTGAGCGCCATGCAGCGCCGGGCCATTCGGGAGACAGCACGCAATGACCGATCGTTCCTATCGCGCGCCCGCGGGCGGTCTGCCGCCGCAGACACGGCTTTTGACCGGACGCGCGGTCTTTACCGAGGCGTATGCCGTGATCCCCGGCGGCTGCATGAGCGATATCGTGACGAGCCTGCTGCCGTTCTGGGAGGCCGCGCGGTTCTGGGTGCTGGCGCGACCGATGTCGGGATTTACCGAGACCTTCTCGCAGTACATCGCCGAGATCGCCCCCGGCGGCGGCAGCGACCGCCCCGAGACCGAGCCGGGCACGCAGGCGGTGCTGTTCGTGCTCGATGGCGCGATGCGGCTCGATCTCGGTGGAGAGGCGCACGAACTGGGGCCGGGCGGGTATGCCTATATCCCCCCCGGCACCGAGTGGCGGCTGCACAATGCGGACGATGCGCCGCTGCGTTTTCACTGGTTCCGCAAGCGGTACGTCGCGGTCGAGGGGCTCGACGCGCCGCCGCCGCTGGTGCTGAACGAGCGCGACATCGCCCCGGTGCCGATGCCCGACACCGATGGCGCATGGGCCACCACGCGCTTCGTCGATCCCGGGGATCTGCGCCACGACATGCACGTGACCATCGTCACCTTTCAGCCCGGCGGCGTGATCCCGTTCGAGGAGACGCATGTGATGGAGCACGGGCTCTACGTGCTCGAGGGCAAGGCCGTCTACCGGCTCAACCGCGACTGGGTCGAGGTCGAGGCAGGTGATTTCATGTGGCTGCGCGCCTTCTGTCCGCAGGCCTGCTATGCCGGGGGGCCGGGCCCGTTCCGTTACCTGCTCTACAAGGACGTCAACCGCCACATGGCGCTGGAGTCTCCCCTGCGCGTCGCGGGTGTGGCATGACAAAATATCCCCACAGTTTTTCCTTAACCTGATGCAAATATGCGGTCAGATATGTATTATGCCGGAAAAAATGCATTCAGGAGCAGTCCATGCGTAAACGAGTGACCAAGGCAATCTTTCCGGTAGCAGGGCTGGGCACACGGTTTCTTCCTGCAACGAAATCGGTGCCCAAGGAAATCATGACGCTGGTCGACCGCCCGCTGGTGCAATACGCGATCGACGAGGCGCGCGCCGCCGGGATCAAGGAATTCATCTTCGTCACCTCGCGCGGCAAGAGCGCGCTGGAGGATTATTTCGACAATGCCCCCCAGCTCGAGCAGGAGCTGCGGCGAAGCGGCAAGGATGCACTTCTCGAGATCCTGAAATCCACCAACATGGACAGTGGCGAGATCGCCTACATGCGCCAGCACAAGCCGCTGGGGCTGGGCCATGCGGTGTGGTGCGCGCGCCGCTTCATCGCCAACGAGCCGTTCGCCGTGATCCTGCCCGATGACGTGATCGCCGCCGACAAGCCCTGCCTCCAGCAGATGGTCGAGGCCTTCGAGGAGACCGGCGGAAACATGGTCGCGGCGATGGAGGTGCCCGACGAGCGGACCAACGCCTACGGCATTCTCGACGTGCGCGAGGACATGGGCAACATCGTCTCGACAAAGGGTATGGTGGAAAAGCCCGAGGCCGGCACCGCGCCATCGAACCTCGCGGTGATCGGGCGCTATATCCTGACGCCTGCCGTGTTGCAGAAGCTCAACAAGAAACAGACCGGCGCGGGGGGCGAGATCCAGCTCACCGACGCGATCGACGCGGCGCGCGAGGACGGCGAGGAGGTCTACGGCTACCGCTTCCGGGGGCATCGCTTCGATTGCGGGTCCAAGTCCGGATTCCTGCAGGCGACGGTTGCCTTCGCGCTGGCGCGCGATGATTTGCGCGACGACCTGTGGCAATACATCAGCGATGTGGTCCACGCCGACAAGGCCGCGCAATAGAGGACGTGCGCCGACACCGCGTCCACGCATCCGGGGGGCCGCAGGCGGTGCATGCAATCGTGAGCGATCTGGCCCTTGCCTACCGGCTGCGCTGGCGGCGGCGCGCGCTTCTGGCGCGGGCGGTTTCCAGACGGCGGCAGTTGCGCGCCGTGGCCGACAGGACCGGGGCCATCGGGCCGGGTGCCATCCTGTGCTTTGCCACCATGCGCAATGAGGCGCGGCGGATCGGGCATTTCCTCGCCCATCACCGGCGGCTCGGTGTCGATCACTTCCTGATCATCGACAATGACAGCGACGACGGGACGCGCGACCACCTGGTCGCACAGGACGACGTGTCGCTCTGGGTCACGGCGCACAGCTACAAGCGGTCGCGCTTCGGGATAGATTGGCTGACATGGCTGATGATGCGGCACGGGCACGGGCACTGGTGCCTGACGCTCGATGCCGACGAATGCCTCGTCTATCCCTATCACGAGTCGCGGCCCCTGCCCGCGCTCTGCGACTGGCTGGAGCGGCAGGGACGCGCCTCGATGGGGGCGCTGATGCTCGACATGTATCCGAAGGGGCGGCTCTCGGCGCAGCCTGGCGCGCCCGGTGATGACCCGTTCCACGCGCTGTGCTGGTTCGATGCGGGCAATTACGGGATGCGGCGCAAGCGCGACTTGCAGAACCTCTGGATCCAGGGCGGGCCGCGCGCGCGCCTGTTCTTCGATTCCGAGCCCCGGCGCGCCCCGACGATGGGCAAGGTGCCGCTGGTGAAATGGCATTGGCGCTATGCCTATGTGAGTTCCACCCACAGCCTGCTGCCGCGGCGGCTCAACCATGTCTATGCCACCGACGGGGGCGAGCTGACCTCGGGCGTGCTGCTGCACTCGAAATTCCTCGCCGCCGTGGTGGACCGCTCGACCGAGGAAAAGCACCGGCAGGAGCATTTCGCCAACAGCGCGCTCTACGACAGCTATTACGACGCGCTCGCCGCCGACCCTGACCTGTGGTGTCCGCGCTCCACCCGGCTCACCGGCTGGCGGCAACTCGAGGCGCTGGGGCTCATGTCGCGGGGGGGATGGATCTAGCCCATCTCTGCCATCAGCGCGGCGTGCCGCGCGAGGTAGGCCGCGCGCGTCTCGACCGGCGGGCGCAGCGTTACGGTCAGCCCCTCCATCAGCGTCGCGTCGGGCTTGCCGAAGAAGCGATCCGCCTCGGCCATGGTAAAGCCCGCGATCTGCGTGGCCTCCATCCAGGCGCTGATCTTGTCGGCGCGCTTGATCTGTCGCTTGACCTGCGCGGGCAGCATTGCGGGCAGGCCGAACCGCAGGTGCACCGCCGCCACGAGCCGCTTGTCGAGATCGTCATAGCCGGGACCGACTGCGTTTTTCACCGGCGAGATCATGTCGCCGATCACGTATTCCGGCGCATCGTGAAGGAGCGCCGCAAGCCGCCATCTGGCGGGACCGCGCGGCGCGATCCGGGCATGGAGCCGCTCGACAAGCAGCGAGTGCTCGGCCACCGAATAGGGGAAATCCCCCTCCGTCTGCCCGTTCCAGCGCGCGACGAAACTGAGGCCGTGGGCGATATCCTCGATCTCGATATCCACCGGGGTCGGGTCGAGCAGGTCGAGCCTGCGGCCCGAGAGCATCTTTTGCCAGGCGCGAGGTGTGGGCATGGGGTCTCCGGTCTTGGGGATGGCCCTGATTAGCCGGAGCGCTGGGGATTTGCAAAGTGCGCGGCGATGGCGGCGAGCAGGGACGAGTCAGCTCGTGCGGCGACGAAATTGTAGCCCTTGTAGGGATCGCGCTTGAGGGCGCGGATGGCGGCGACATCCGGCATGGACGCAAGGCCGTTCTCGCAGGAATAGAGTCGTATTCCGGGCATTTCCAGCAGATGCGCGCTTACCGTGCAGGCCGAATCGTTGCCGTGATCTTCGTAGATCAGCACCGCGCCGTCGGCGAGCGCGCGGGCGGCCCCCCGGATGGCCGCGATTTCGGCCCCTTCGACATCGAGCTTGATCAGCGCTTGCGTGCCCGGCGGCACCAGGTCGTCGATGGCGAGCGTGGTCACGGTCTCGGTGCTGTCTTCGGCACCCGCGGGCGCGCCCCCCGCCAGCCGGGCGGAGGCGTGGCTCAGATGGGTGTTGACGAAACCGAGCGTCTCGCCCGTCCGGGCGTGGATCGCCGCGCGATGCAGGGTGACATTTGCGAGATGCCCGGCATTGCCCTCCAGCGCATCGAAGGTGGCCGCCGACGCCTCCACCGCGATCACCTGCTCGAAGAGCGGCGCGGCGCGGGTGGTCCAGTATCCCTTGTTGGCCCCTAGGTCGCAGAACAGCGGCGCAGCCCCCCACCCGGCGCGCAGCAGGGCGGCGACCTCGGGCTCGTAGGGCGCGCGCCAGAGGGCGAAGCGCGTCCAGTAGCCGTCATCGAGCGCGATGCGATAGGGCGGCGCGCCGTCCTCATGCAGCCAGACGGCAGTGCCGGACGGAAACAGCCGCCCCAGCCCCCGCGCGAAGCGACCGTAAAGGCCGCGCGTCACGGCGATGCGGAACAGCCCCATCAGCAGGTGATATTGCACCCGCGCGGCGGGGCTTGAAAAGGACAGGTGACGTGTCATCCCACCGAGGTAGCCCCGACGACGCACCGGCACCAGAGGCACGATCACGCCTCGCGTGGTTGTGCGCCCGCTGTGGCGCAAGGATCGCGCATTGCCCAATCGGGGGGCGAGTGCTATCTGCCTCGCGATATTGCAATGCAAGGAGCCAGCCCGGAATGGCAAAGGATTACATCGTCAAGGATATCGCTCTTGCGGATTACGGTCGCAAGGAGCTTGATATCGCCGAAACCGAGATGCCCGGCCTGATGGCGCTCCGCGCCGAATACGGCGAGGCCAAGCCGCTCAAGGGCGCGCGCATTGCCGGCAGCCTGCACATGACCGTCCAGACCGCCGTTCTGATCGAGACGCTGGTCGAACTGGGCGCGAGCGTACGCTGGGCGTCGTGCAACATTTTCTCCACGCAGGACCACGCCGCGGCGGTAATCGCCGAGGGCGGCACGCCAGTCTTTGCCATCAAGGGCGAGACGCTGGAGGAATACTGGGATTACTGCGATCGCATCTTCCAGTTCGAGGAGGGCGGCGCGAACATGATCCTCGACGATGGCGGCGATGCCACGCTCTACGTGCTGATCGGCGCACGGGTCGAAGAGGGCGAGACCGACCTGATCGAGACGCCGACCTCGGAAGAGGAAGTCGCGCTTTTCGCCCAGATCCGCAAGCGCATGGCCGAAAGCCCCGGCTGGTTCGTGCGTCAGCGCCACATGATCAAGGGCGTCTCGGAAGAGACCAC
>Ga0209943_1000265_pt1 | contig 36359 bp, 32 predicted proteins | sample SalPonR1_B_D2_MG_FD_185698 | JGI IMG/M metagenome (GOLD analysis project Ga0209943, IMG submission 185698) | Salt pond soil microbial communities from South San Francisco under conditions of wetland restoration - Salt Pond MetaG R1_B_D2_MG... ... | reverse complement strand
CTCCTCGAAATAACGCGCGAATATCCAGGGGTTGTAGCGGATCAGGCAGTGATCGCCACGACCGATGAACTGACCGGCACTGCGCCCGGCGAGATCGAACCTCACCGGCACGGGTGCCAGGTCCACACCGGTGGCGATGGCCGCCGCCGCTATCACCTTGCGGGTTGCCTCTCTGACGATATCGCAATCCCCGGCTTCCAGGGCCTCAGGACTCACCGATGACTCAGACATGGACGGCCGGAATGACGCAGCTGGTCGATGCTACCGCCACCGCCTGGCCCACTAGCTAGCGTTCTCAACGCGTAGCTTCTCGCGAAGATCCCGCTTGACGAACTTGCCGTTGGCATTGCGGGGCAGCGGCTGATCGACAAACCAGAGATAGCGCGGCACCTTGAACGGGGCGACATGCTCCTTGCAGTGCTCACGCAGCGCGGCGGCATCAACGTGCTCACCCGGTGCCAGGTAAACTGCGGCACCCACTTCTTCGCCAAGACGCTCATCCGGCACGGCGAATGCCACACACTCGGCCACCGCAGGGTGGTGGAACAGCGCATTCTCCACTTCGGCGCAATACACGTTCTCGCCGCCGCGCAGCACCATGTCCTTGGCGCGATCGACCAGATAGATAAAGCCATCCTCATCCATGTAGGCGATGTCGCCGGTGTGCAGCCAGCCATCGACAATGGTCTCTGCCGTGGCGTCCGGCCGATTCAGGTAGCCCTTGATGACCGGAGCGCCGCGCACGACCAGCTCGCCGATGTCGCCAGTGGGCAGGGGTTCTCCGGCGGGGTCGACGCAGCGCGCTTCCAGGGTAGGCAGCGCACGACCCACACTGGTGGGCCGGTCCACGAAAAACTCCGCGCTGACCGCGGCGATGATGCCGCAGGTCTCGGTCATGCCGTAACCGGTGTTCGGCCGCGCACCGCCCATGTTTTCGCCAACTTTTGCAACCAGGTCGGGCTGCATGGCCGCACCGCCACCACCGATGGACTGCAGGCTGGATGTGTCGCGGGTGGCGAAATCCGGGTGCATCATGATTTCCCGCGCCATCATCGGCACCGCCGTGAACGCGGTGATCTTCTCGGCTTCGATCAGCCGCAGCGCCTCTTGCGGATCCCATTTATACATATGCACCATTTTTCCACCCGCCAGCGTCACCGCATGGGCAACGCAGTTATTGGCGGTCACATGGAACAAGGGCGTGGCAATCAAAGCGCTCGGCGCCGCCGGAGGAGGCTGAGAGCCGGGGGATTCACCCCGGGCCAGTGCCAGTGCCGCCGGCTGCACGGAATTAACGAAAGCGACATTGAGCAGATTAGTCACGCAGCCGCGATGGGTGAGCTGGGCGCCCTTGGGCTTGCCCGTCGTTCCGGAGGTGTAAAAGATGCAGGCGTCGTCATCAGGGTCGATACTCGCCTGCGGCATTTCGGCCGGGGCATTGATCAATTCGTACCAGTCGGTCGCCCAGGCCGGCAGATCGTGATCCACGCGCACGCCGACCACCTTCATTCCGGGAAAATCGTCGCGGATGTCGGTGAATCGCCGCAGCCGCTCGGCGTCAGCGATGAGAACCTTCGGCGCGGCGTCTTCCAGCCCGAAGTGCATTTCCCGGGCAACCCACCAGGCGTTCATGCCGACCACGACCGCCCCCATGGAGGTAATCGCCCAGTAAGCCAGCATCCACTCGGGATAATTGCGCATTGCTATCGCGACGCGGTCGCCCGGTTTCACCCCGTTTTCGGAAAGCCAGTTGGCAATCGACGCGGTGAACGCGTGTGCCTGCCGATAGGTGCAGCGTTCGTGGCGGTACACAAGATACTCGCTGTCGCCATGCCCGGCCGTGGACAGCCAGAATTCCCGCAGGGACGGTGGCGCCATGGCGTACGCACGCAGGGGAATGCCGCGGACCTCAACGGTGGTGACTTCGAACATCTGTCCCGATGAGGTCAGCTGCTTCCAGGCCTGGTCGAGTTCTTGGTACATGCACAACTCCTGGTCAGTGTTTTGTCGAGTGAGAGGATAGCCGTCGCAAGAACCGTTCTCAATGCCAAATGCAGGCATTTGCGCGCAGCGGATACCCGCTGTCACCTGCAGTGTATTTTTTTGCGCCCGCCGGTCATTGTTCAAGAGGGATGCCGCGAACACACTGCGTGTTATCCTTTCGCCCTTACCCCGACGGAGAAGCGGATGAGCGCTCAGACCCTTGATACCGAACGCCTGCAGCCCTATCTGGAGCAGAACCTGCCCGGATTCAGTGGCACTGTGACGGCAGAAAAATTTGCCGGCGGACAATCCAACCCCACCTTTCGCCTGTCGGCGGGTGGTCGGCATTACGTGCTAAGACGCAAACCTCCGGGCGAGTTACTGGCGTCAGCGCATGCCGTTGATCGCGAATTCCGGGTAATCAGCGCGCTTGGGGCAACCGATGTCCCGGTACCGCACGCCTACCTGCTGTGCGAGGATGAAAGCATCATCGGTTCAATGTTCTACATCATGGAATACCTTGAGGGACGCGTATTCTGGGATCCGACGCTGCCGGAGATCGCGGACAATGCCGAGCGCGCGGCAATGTACGATGAAATGAATCGCGTGCTCGCTGCCCTGCACAGCGTTGATGTCGAGGCCGTGGGCCTTTCGGACTTCGGACGGCCCGGCAACTACTACGCGCGGCAGATCTCGCGCTGGACAAAGCAATACCGGGCCTCCGAGACCGAGCACAGCGAGGCGATGGAAGCGCTGATAGCGTGGCTGCCGGAGAACATGCCGGCGGATGACGGCGCCGTCAGCCTGGTCCACGGCGATTACCGGCTCGACAACGTCATGTTCCATCCCAGCGAGCCGCGCATTATTGCCGTGCTGGACTGGGAGCTGTCGACGCTGGGCCATCCGCTCGCCGATCTTGCCTACCAGGTCATGGCCTGGCAGCTGCCGGGGGATGCCGGCCTGCGCGGTCTGCAGGGCGTCGATCGTCAATTACTCGGGCTTCCCGATGACAGCGAGTACATCGATGCCTACTGTCGGCGTACCGGTCGCGAGGGCATCGATCACTGGAACTTTTACCTGGTGTTCTGTTTCTTTCGCTTGGCGGCCATCCTCCAGGGTGTCAAGAAGCGCGCCCTGATGGGCAATGCATCCAGTCCGGAGGCCGAGGCCAAGGGTGCGCTGGTGGAGCCACTCGCGCGCTATGGCGTTGACCTGATTCACAAACCTTAAGGAAGCTCACATGACCGATGAAGTACTGACCTCCGTCGCAGATGGCATTCTCACCATTACGCTCAATCGCCCAGCCGCCAAAAACGCCGCCAATCGCGCCCTTGCCGAAGGTGTATCAGCGGCGATTGACCAGCTGGAGGCGGACGACAGCCTGCGCGTCGCGATACTCACCGGGGCCGGCGGCACCTTCTGCTCCGGCATGGATCTCAAAGCCTTTGTGACCGGCGAATTGCCGGTTGTCGAGGGGCGCGGCTTCGCCGGCATGGTGGAATATCTGGCGAAAAAGCCGATTATCGCTGCGGTTGAGGGCTATGCCCTGGCCGGCGGTTTCGAACTTGCCATCAGCTGTGATCTGATTGTGGCAGCGGAGAATGCGAAGTTTGGGATTCCCGAGGTAAAGCGCGGCCTGGCCGCCGCGGCGGGAGGACTGGTGCGGCTGCCGAAACAGATCCCGCCGCGCATTGCCATGGAAATGGCGCTCACGGGCGAGTTCATCAGCGCGCAGCGCGCCTACGAGCTGGGTCTGATTAATCGCGTTGTGTCGCCGGGTACCGCGCTTGAGCAAGCCATGGCGCTGGCGGAAGCGATAGCCGCCAACGGGCCATTGGCGGTAGCCGCATCGAAAAAGGTGGTTGCGCTGGCAGAGGACTGGACGCGGGACAACATGTTCGAAAAGCAGAACGACATCACACAGCCAGTTTTTAGCAGCGAGGACGCAATAGAGGGTGCAACCGCTTTCGCCGAAAAGCGCGCCCCGAACTGGAAGGGACGCTAGCCAGCCATCAGTGAACCACGCGGACATCGTGGCCCCCTGATGCCCATCTAGGCGGCCTCGCCCTTGTCCGCGCTGCGCTCCCCGCGGGCGCCCGATGCCTGCGGCGTTTTTTTCCGCGGCACACTGGCACTGCCCGCGGCACGCTTGCGGGCGCGGGCTTTGGCTGTGCTGCCGTCCGGGTTGCGCGCCAGCCGCTGGGAACCGGTTTCACGCATCGCTTCTCGATCAGACCGCGTGGGGGGCGGCCGGCGCCGCGACGATCTCGGGCGGTGATAACGATCTCCCTCGGGCCGTAGATCGCCGTACTCGAACCGGTGCAGGATCTCCTCCATCGTGCGGGAAATCCGAGTGCACAGGCGGATGGACTCGACATGCGGAAAGGCCGAAAACTCACCGCCGCGCATCAGGTCCACCAGCTCCTTCTCCGACAGATGAGACAGAATCTTCGCCGGGTTGTACCAGCGGAAACTCGGCACAATGTTGATATCACCGCTGTAATCCTGGTCCATCAGCGCGTGCACGCCGTTGAGCAACAAATTGAACCGCGGCCAGTTATCGCCCTGCCGCTGCGCCACGCCGCGGTAAAAGTTGAGCATTTCGCGCCCCATGCCAACGCCGAGCGAGCCCAGCGCTGCGCCGACGCGACTGCGCGGCTTGCCCCCGCTGAGAAAGGGCGTGGCGATGGGGTTGACCATGCTCACGATATAGTGATTCGTGCTGTAAAGCCGTGACAGGCGCTTGGACGGAAGGTCGTCGGCAATGGAGCCATCCACCCACTTGCGTGTAGGCAGGTAGGGCTGAGCCTCGCCATGCACGTTCTTGGCCATGAGCATCACCGGCGGGAATACGCCGGGTACCGCACAGGAGGCCATCACCGCTGAGCGGATGTAGACGTTGGGCGAGGTGATAGCGTTCAGCAGCCGCGAGCGTTGATGGGGCTCGGCTGGTGCCACGGTGATGCTGACCTGACGGCCGGTTTTCTCGTACGCTTCCTGAAAGGTCATGTCGGGCATGAGCCGGCCGATTATCTTGACCAGATCGCCAACGTCGATCTGCGGGCTGCGACCGAGAAACATGCGGGAAAAAACGCTGGCCTCGCGCTCGGCCTCAAAGTGCACGTTCGCCGGATCAAAGAATTTCTTCAATTCCCTGTCCGAGTGGGTACCGAGTACCCCCGCGACCAGCGACCCGGCGCTCGCGCCTGAGATCACCCGCGGCAGCAGACCCTGGCTGAGCAGCGTCTTCACCACGCCCAGGTGGTAGAAGCCAAGAACACCACCGCCGCTGAGCATCAGCGCGGAGCGTCCGAAGCAGATATTGGCACGATAGAAAAAATCCATCTTGTCCTGCACGTCGATCTTGCTGTTGTCGAGATCGGCGATAAATCGCAAAGAGTCGTCTATTTCTTCAATATACTGCTCTATGAGGTGTTTGGTGCCGAACTTCGCACGCTGATATAGCGTACTGCGCCCCATGCCGCCCATGTTGCCATGGATACCTTCATTCAGATTGAACAGCAGGCCCTGGTAGTCCTGGCGTGAGCGGAGACTGCGCAGCCGATCGAGGCGCAGGCGGATCTGGCCGTAGTCGTATTGCCGGGTCTGATCCACTTCGCGCCAGCGCTTGGCGCCACTGAGCTCGTCATGCTTGAGGGCAAGCTCGCGCCAGCTGTCGTAGGTCTCGCACTTCGCCATCTGACGTTCAAGCTGCGCAAGTTTGCGGGACTGCACCATTCTCTACCTCAACACTTTCCATCGGGTGGACAGCGACTAGTGTAAGCGAATCCTGACGCCCATGGGTAATCGCGAGGTTCTTTGCGGGCCCCGAGGCAGCAGCCCGACAGGACCCGCTCAGCGATCTTCCTCGGGGCTTTCGCCAGCGCGCGTGGCAGCGCGATATTCCTCGACCAGATGGCGCTTATACAGCTTGCCGTTGTCCATGCGCGGCAACTGTGGATGAAAATCCAGCGAGCGCGGCAGCTTGACATGGGACAGGCGATCGCGCAGCCACTCCATTAGCTCGATGGCCACCTCGTCGGTCGCATCCACCCAGTTCTGGGGCTGCACCACCGCCTTCACCTCTTCGCCGAACTCGTCGTGCGGCAGGCCGAATACTGCAACGTCCGCCACCTTGCCATGGGTGATCAGCAAATTCTCGATTTCCTGCGGATAGATGTTCACGCCGCCACTGATAATCATGAAATTTTTGCGATCCGTAAGGTAGAGAAATCCGTCCTCGTCGACATATCCCACATCGCCGGTGGTCGCCCAGCCCCGCTCGTTGAAGGCGTCGTTGGTTTTCTCGGGCTCGCCGTGGTAATGAAACGAAGCCTGCTCTCCCGAGAAGTACACGGTGCCGATTTCGCCACTGGGCAATTCCCTGCCCTCGTCGTCGACGATGTGTACATGGCCAACCAGGGCCGGCCCGACCGAGCCTTTGTGCGTGAGCCAGCTTTTCGAATCGATAATGGTGGCGCCGATACCCTCACTGGCGGCGTAATACTCGACGATCACCGGCCCCCACCACTCAATCATCTGTTCCTTGATCTCCACCGGACAGGGGGCCGCTGCATGGATGGCGAACTGCATGCTGGAGACGTCGTACTTCTCACGCACCTCCGTCGGCAGCTTGAGCATCCGAATGAACATGATGGGCACCCACTGGCTGTGCGTAGCGCGATGCTCCTCTATCAGCCGCAGCGACTCCGCGGCATCGAAGTGCTCCATCACCACGGTGGTTCCGCCCTGGTACAGCGTCATCATGTTGTAGTGCAGTGGCGCGGCGTGATACAGCGGCGCGGGTGAAAGATACACGGTCTCTTCACTGAAGCCGAAGGCCAGACCGAGAGATCCGGCAAGCGGGTGCGGCGCATTGACGTCATCACTGTGCGGGGCGATGAATACCCCTTTGGGTTTCCCCGTCGTTCCGGAGGAATACAGCATGGGCACGCCATTGGCCTGGTCATGGATGGGTGTCTCCGGCTGGCGATCCACTGCCTCCTCCCAGGCCTCGAAGCCCTCGACGACGCCATCCACCATCAGGAAATGGGCCACACCCGGGGCACGCTCGCGCATAGGCGCGGCTGTCTCTGCCAGCGCATGCGAGGCAACAAACAGCCGGGCACCGCAATTTTCCAGTATGTAGGCAGTTTCATCCTGCTGCAGATGCGTGCTTATCGGTGTAAATATAAGTCCTGCCCGCTGCGCCGCCCAGCAGATCTCTAGAAACTGCCGACAGTTTTCCAGCATCATGGCGATGTGGTCACCACTGACCAGGCCCAGCGACCGGAACAGCTGTGCACCCTGGTTCGAGCGCTCATCCAGTTCCCGGTAGGTAACGATCTCGCCAGAGCCTCCCATGATGATGGCGGGCTTGTGGGGATAGGTTTCTGCGGTAATGCTCGGATGCGGCATGGGGTTCCCTCGTGCGTTGTCGGCCTTATCAGCGTTACTATAGGGCCTGTTACACGCCTCGTATAGCTGGAGAGCGCATGCCCGACACCCGAAGCCCCCAGGCCATCCGCGCCCGAATCCGCAACGGCGAACATGGCGGCAATACCTCCGGTCTCGCTCCCGGCTTTGTGCAGTGCAACCTGGTGATACTGCCACAGGCTCATGCCCACGATTTCCTGCGTTTCTGCCAGGCAAATCCGCGACCCTGTCCGCTGATCGCGATGAATCCATCACCCGGTGACCCGAGCCTGCCCAGGCTGGGAGCCATCGACATCCGTCGCGACGTACCGCGCTATCGCGTATTCGAGGACGGCAGGGCCGGTGACGACAGAGCCGATATCCAGTCGCTGTGGCGTGACGACCTGGTGGTGTTTGCGCTGGGATGTTCGTTTTCTTTTGAGGAAGCGCTACTGTCCGACGGTCTCGACGTGCGCAACATTAGCGAGGGGGTGAATGTTCCCATGTACCGCACGGATATCCCCTGTACCCCGGCCGGCCCCTTCACCGGTAACATGGTGGTCAGCATGCGCCCTTTCCTGGCAGCAGATGCCATCCGTGCGATACAGATCTGCACGCGCTTTCCCTCCGTGCACGGCGCACCGGTGCACCTGGGGGACCCGTCAGCCATTGGCATTGGCGACCTCGCCAGACCCGATTTTGGCAATCAGGTCAGCCTGAGGGATGGCGAAATGCCTGTTTTCTGGGCCTGTGGCGTGACACCACAGGTCGCTCTGGAAAACGCGCGCCTGCCCTTTGCCATCACCCACAGCCCCGGCTGCATGCTTGTCACCGACCTTCGCAACAGCCAGCTGGCAATTTTATGACATCAGGAACCATGCCATGCTTTTGAACTGTGATTTGGGCGAGAGCTTCGGTAGCTGGCGAATGGGCATGGATGCCGACGTCATGCCGCACATCCATCTTGCCAACGTCGCCTGCGGCTTCCACGCCGGCGATCCGATCATCATAAGCCAGACGATCTCCCTCGCGCAGGAGCACGGCGCACGCATTGGTGCGCATCCGTCTTACCCCGATCTCGTTGGCTTTGGCAGGCGCTCCATGCGGCTGTCAGTCGAGGAGCTTCGCAGCAGCCTGCTTTACCAGATTGCGGCGCTCGATGGCATGGCAACCTGCGCTGGCACAGAAATCGAATACGTGAAACCCCACGGTGCGCTGTATAACGATATGATGGTCGATAGCGCCATCCGCGACACCGTGATGGCAGCCGTCGCCAGTTTCCACCGGCCGCTCAAGCTGATGCTGCTGGCGACGGCGGAACAGGCGCATCATCGGAAAACCGCCGCCGCCCATGGCCTGGAGCTCCTGTTCGAGGCCTTTGCAGACCGCTGCTATGACGACACGGGACACCTGCTGTCGCGACGCCTTCCCGGTGCCGTGCACAGCCGGGAGCGCATGCTGCAACAGGTAACAGACCTGCTGAACACTGGCTGTGTGACGACGGACAGCGGCAAACGCTTGTCGCTGGAGGCAGACACCCTCTGCGTGCACGGTGACAACCCGGAAGGCATAGCAGCAATCCGCGAAATTCGCGCACTGGTAGACCAGCGGGCCGCCTCGTGAAAATCCATTCGGCGGGCGAAAATGCACTGATCGTCTACCTCGGCGATGCACCCGGCCAAGAGGTTGCAGCGCGTGTCAGTGCGCTGGTCTGCGCACTGCCGGAGGCACTTGGCGAGCACCTGATCGACATAATTCCCTCCTATGCGTCACTGCTTGTCGTCTACGACGCACTGGCAACCGACCACATGCACGTGCGCCGCCGCATCGCGAGCGTGACGCTCGACGCTGAAAGTGACGAGGGCAGCGGACGCTGTGTGGCGCTACCCGTTTACTACAGCGAGGAGAGCGGCGCCGATCTCAATACCGTTGCCTCGCGTGCCGGGCTGTCGGTCAGCGACGTAATCGAGCTGCACAGCGCGACCGAGTATCGGGTATATGCCATTGGCTTCGCGCCGGGGTTTGCCTACCTCGGCGAACTGGACGAGCGCCTGAAAATCCCGCGCCTGAAGACACCTCGCCAGCGCGTGCCACGCGGCGCCGTCGCCATTGCCGACAGGCAGACAGCCGTATACCCGGCGGTGTCGCCCGGCGGCTGGAACCTTATCGGCAGCTGTCCGACCCGCATGTTCGATCCCGGGCGGGACCCAAGCATGCCTGTCGCGGTGGGCGATCGCGTGCGTTTTAAGCCCATCAGTCGCGAGGAGTTCCTGCGCGCCGGAGGTGAACTGTGAACGGCATGGAGATACTTTCACCGGGCATTCTCAGCCTCATTCAGGATAGTGGTCGCCGCGGCTACTACCGCCTTGGCCTGACTGACGGCGGGCCCATGGATCCCCGGGCGCACTCGCTGTGTAACCGGCTGCTGCAGAATGAGGCACGCGCGGCCACTGTGGAAGTGACGCTGGGCGGACTGGAAATCGAGGCCGGAGTCGACACCTGGATCTGCGTGACCGGCGCCCCCGTACCGCTGACGATCAACGGCAACGAGCGACCGCGCTGGCAGGTTCTGCAGGTCAAGGCAGGCGATCGCATTGCGCTGGGGCATGCGGAATCCGGTTGCCGTGCCTACCTCGGAGTGGCCGACGGCTTCCGTATTGCGCCGGTATTTGGCAGCTGTTCGACAGTTATGCGCGAGGGCCTCGGCGGACTGAACGGCAGCCGTCTGCAGACGGGCGATCGCTTGCCCTGCGCCGCGGTGGCAGAACGCACCCCGCTGCGTCTACCGCCCGGCCAGCAGCCGCGCTACCCGCGCGGCGTGACGCTGCGTGTGGTCCCCGGTTACCAGTCAGAGCACTTTCCGCGCCTGCAGCAGCGTCAATTTTTTTCCTGCCCATTCAGCGTCAGCCAGCGCGCCGATCGCATGGGCTACAGGCTCGAAGGTCCGACTATTGGCTGCGATATTGAGGGCATACTCTCGGAGGGCATCTGCCAGGGCGCAATACAGATTCCGGCAGATGGGCAACCCATCGTCCTGCTCAATGACCGTCAGACCATTGGCGGTTACCCGAAAATCGGTTCTGCACTGTCGCTGGACTGCGCGCAACTGGCGCAGCAGACACCCGGTGCGCCGGTCTACTTCACCCCGATCAATCAGCACGCTGCGCACAATGCGCTGCATCTCGCGGAAGTCTACGAGACCAACCGCCAACTCCAGGAATACCGGTTATGACCGACAAAGCGCTCGACAGCGCGATCGAGGCGCTGCTGGTAGCGCGCGACCTCCGCGGCATGGCGCGAGTGCACGCTGTCTTGCGCCCGGGCTACGTCAGGCGCGCGGCACAGCAGCTCTACCGCAGCCGCCGAGTGATAATCGGGACGGGGTTTCCGGTCGCCGGCACCTTCGAAACCGATGGCCCCGTGGGCGCCATCGCACTGTATCGCAGCCTGGAGGCACTGGGAGCCCAATGCTGGCTGGTCTGCGCCGAGCCGCTGTGTCGGAAACTGGCGGACGATTTTCGTGTTCTGCCTCTGCTGGCGCTTACTGAAGCGGCTGCCCGCGAGGAAGCCACTCTGCGCCTCGCTCAGACCACTCCCGACGCAGTTGTCTCAATAGAGCGTCCAGGGCGAGCCGCCGATGGCGCCTACTACAACATGCGCGGCGAGGATATCAGCGCCGCGTGCGGCATTTTCGACACGTACCTGGAACAGGCCGGGTGCCCCACCATTGCCATCGGCGACGGCGGTAACGAGATTGGCATGGGCAATGTGGCCGACATCATTCGCCAGCTGGATATCACCGGCTCCGCCACAACCTGCGACGAACTCCTGGTCGCAGACGTGTCCAACTGGGGCGCCTATGGCATCATTGCCTATCTGGGATTCTGGTCCGGACGCGACCTGCTCGGCGATATCCGGCCGCGGGAAATTCTCGCCTATCTCTCGAGTCACGGCAGTGTCGACGGCATCAGCCGCGAAAACACGCTGACTGAGGATGGCCTGGCAGTCGCCGAGGGCGAGTCGGTCATCGCGCAGCTGCAGGCGCTGATCGCGGATCTGGCATGACGGCACTGAGTGAGGCACAGACACGATGACATCCGTATACCTTAACGGCGACTTTCTGCCGATGAGCGAAGCCCGCATATCGCCGATGGACCGGGGCTTCCTGTTCGGTGATGGCATCTACGAGGTCATCCCCTCCTACGATGGCCAGCTGGTAGGCTTTGGCCCGCACATGCAGCGCATGCGCGATGGCCTTGCCGAGCTGGAGATACGCACCGACCTGGACGAGGCCGCCTGGCGGGGTATCGTGGAGACCCTGCTGCAGCGCAACGGCTCGGGCAATCTCGGCGTTTATCTGCATGTCAGCCGCGGCGCCGACAGCAAGCGTCATCACGCCTACCCGTCATCGGTCGACGCCACCTGCTTTGGCTTTACCTTCGAGATTCCACCGCCCCCGGTGGCCGACAGGCAACGGGTGACGCCCTACAGAGTGAGCACTGCCGAAGACCTGCGCTGGAAACGCTGCCATATAAAATCGACTGCGCTGCTCGGCAACGTGATGCATTATCAGCAGGGACAGGCCGCCGGCGCCCAGGAAACCATCCTGTACAACAGCGATGGCGAGGTGACGGAGGCTGCAGCCTGCAACGTATTTGTCGTGAGCGATGGCGTGGTCGCCACGCCGCCGCTGGACCATCAGAAATTGCCGGGCATCACGCGGCTCATGCTGCTGGACATCCTGCGCCGGCACAGTGATATTCCGGTCGAGGAGCGCGTGGTGACGATTGCGGAGCTGCTGCAGGCGGATGAAGTATGGATCACCAGCTCCAGCAAGGAGATCGCGCCCGTGACGATGATTGACGGCAAACCGCTCGGCACCGGCAACGTTGGCGAGGTCTGGGCTACGGCACAGGGTCTGTTTGCGGCGCACCGCTACGATTACTGATGCCTCGTCCCACCCGCGCCAGGATCCATCTTGATAACCTGCGCCACAACGCCGCGGTAGCGGCTGGACTGGCTCCTGACTCGCGACTGATGGCGGTCGTCAAGGCGGACGGCTACGGCCACGGCGCCGAATCCGTGGCCGCCGCGCTGGATGATTGCGTCGCAGCCTTCGCTGTGGCCTCGCTGGAAGAGGCCGTGCGCCTGCGGGACTGCGGCATCCGACGCCCCATTCTCCTCCTGGAAGGGGTGTTCGAGGCGTCGGAACTGGCCGAGGCTGCTGCGATCGGGGCCTGGATCATGCAGACCTGCGAGGAGCAGCTACGCTGGCTGCAGGAAGCAACACTGAGCCAGACGGTCACCTGCTGGCTTAAGGTCGATACCGGCATGCATCGGCTGGGTGTGGCGCCACAGCGTGCACCGGCGTTTCTGCAGGCGCTGCGGGACACCCGGAATACCGGGACCGACACGGTTTTGTGCACGCACTTCTCACGCGCTGACGAACTGGCGCGGGACGAGACCCGAGAACAGCTCGCCTGCTTTCTCGCGCTCTGCGACGGACTGGGCTGCCTGCGTAGCGCGGCCAACTCACCCGCCGTTCTCGCCTGGCCAGAGACCCATCTGGACTGGATTCGCCCGGGCTACATGCTTTACGGCGATTCTCCTTTCAGGGAACCACTGCCCGAGGCCGCGGCACTGAAACCGGTGATGACGCTGGAATCAAAAGTGATTGGCGTCCGTGATATCCCGGCCGGCGATGCCGTCGGTTACGGCGCCACCTGGCGGGCAGCACGCCCGTCGCGCATTGCGACGGTAACTGCGGGCTACGGCGACGGCTATCCGCGCACGGCGGACAACGGCACGCCGGTACTGGTCAACGGACAACGCGTACCCCTGGTGGGTCGTGTCTCAATGGATATGCTCACGGTGGATGTGACAGATATCGCGGCGGTGCATGTGGGTGACCCGGTCACGCTGTGGGGTGAAGGGTTACCCGTGGGCGAAGTCGCCCGGCACGCCAGCACCATCGGCTACGAGCTGGTGACCCGCATGCCGGCGCGGGTGCCGCGCGAGGTCTGCGCATGACGGAGCCGACCCCTGTAGCAATGCCCTTGCCGGATGGCAGTCAGCTCGCCGCGCTGGACCTCGGCAGCAATTCCTTTCACCTCATCGTCGCGCGTATCGAGCACGGCGAGATGCGACCGATACAGATTCTTTCGGAAAAGGTCCAGCTCGGCGCAGGTCTGAAGGACAACCGCCTGTCTTACGACGCCATCCAGCGCGGCCTCGACTGCCTGTCGCGCTTCTCCCAGGTGCTGCAGAGCGTTGAACCCGAGCGTATCCGGGTTGTCGGCACCAACGCCCTGCGGCGTGCCCGCAACCGTCGTGATTTTACAGAACCGGCAAAACGCATACTCGGCAGTCCGGTGGACGTAATCTACGGCCGCGAAGAGGCGCGACTGGTTTATCTCGGCGTCGCTCACTCCCTCGCCGATGACGCCGCCGCACGACTGGTGGTCGATATCGGCGGCGGCAGTACGGAGTTTATCGTCGGTGAAAAATTCGAGCCGCGGCGGCTGGAAAGTCTGCAGATGGGCTGTGTGTCCTATACGGATCGCTTCTTCGTCGACCGCAGGCTGACCAAATCCGCGTTCAAGCAGGCCTACGATCGCGCCTGGGTCGAGGTGTCCCACATACGCAAGAGCTTCCGTGCGCGGCACTGGTCTGAATGCGTAGGGTCCTCGGGCACACTGCAGGCCATCGAGACCATCGTCAACGCCCACGGCTGGTGTGACGGTGGCATTACCCGCAAAGCATTGCAGCGGCTGCGCAAACAGCTGCTGCAGTTCCCGGATTTCGACAGCATTACGCTGGCGGGCCTCAGCGAGTCCCGCCGCTCCGTTATTGCGGCGGGTGTCGCCATCGCAGAGGCGCTGTTCGACGTGCTGGAAATCGACAGCATGCGAACCTCGCGGGGAGCACTGCGCGAGGGCGTGCTCTACGATCTCATGGGACGCCTGCAGCACGAGGATGTCCGGGAGCGCTCGATCAACGCAATGATGCAGCGCTACGCGGTGGATGAGGATACGGCCACCCTGGTTGCCCGGCGGGCACGGATGCTTTTCCAGGCAACGGCCGGGCCCTGGCAGCTGGCGAAGGCGGACGGCGACCTGCTGCACCGCGCCGCGCGCACCCACGAGATCGGCATGTCCATCTCACACAAGCATTTTCACCGCCATGGCGCCTACCTGCTGCGCAACTCAGACATGCCCGGATTTTCCCAGGGCGAGCAGGTCAATCTGGCGCTTCTGGTCGCCGGACATCGCGGCAAGGTGCGCAGAGACCTGTTTGACGATGTCGGGACGACCGAGCGGCGGCGGCTGCAGCGCATGCTGGCTATTATCCGCCTGGCGTCGCTATTCAAGTATGTCGAGCAACTGGAGGAGCTGCCAGACTTCAGCATCGAGGCGAGCGACAGGGTTCTCAGGCTCGGCTTCCCGGACGGCTGGCTGGCCCAGCATCCGCAGACCCAGCAGGAACTGGACCAGGAACAGCGCCTGTTCCACAAACTCGACCTGAGCCTTGAGGTCGGCGAGCGGACCGCTACAGATTCACCCAGCTGTTGAGTGCCCTCAGGCGGAATACGGTACCGCGATAGCTGAGAATGACAGAATCGGACAGGATTTCCTGCACGCTCACACCATCGACAGTCTCACCCTCTTGACGACGCTCGCGGTTAATAAAGACCGCGGACTCGCCGCTGCTGCGGTAGTCGTGCTGCGAATAGATAATGGTGGGGACTGCATCCCGGAATGCCTGCGATAGCTCGTCGAGCATCGGTGCCGGGTGTGCCTCGAGATCCCGGCTGTCGAGCGCTGCTTGCGCGCGCGCGACAAGGTCATCAACCTGCGCTGCCGCGTCCTTCGTTTCGGCCTGCTCGTCAGCCACCACCTCGCCCGCCGCCGCACTTCGCAGGTCGTCCCCACTGACTGGCGAAGCCGCAGCGCGGGCCGCGCGATACAGATGGCGCACGGCGTCATCTGCGTCATTCGTCGGCGGGACGGCAGCTGGCGACAGCAGCGCTACACGGGGTGAGGACGGCTTCGCCAGAGACGCCGGTGCAGTGACGCTGACGGCAGCAGCCGGCATCGCAACCGCGTCCGGCTCGCGGCTGCCGCTGACGGCATCCGGTCTACCCAGAAGCAGCCAGGCGATCACAGCCAGCGCCAGACCAAGGCACAGCAGCAGGACAGGCACCCAGGCGGAACGGGACGCCTGCTGCTCCGGATGGCGCATGGCAGAAGCAGGGCCGGCGTCGCCAGCGCTGCGTTCCTGCTGAGAGCGCTCGAGGGCATCCAGAATAAACGACATAGGCGACTCCCTCAGTTGATCGGCCGGGCCAGTGGCCAGGCACCGCGTTCCCGCAGGCTTTCCATGCGCGCATTAAGCGCCTCGCCTTCAGGGAGCTTCCCCGCCATCCGATTCAGCTGCCTCAGCGTCTGCTCACCAACCAGCCCGTCGTCGTTAAGCCCGTGCCGGCGCTGGAACAGCCTGACCCGCTGCTCCAGCTGCGACGAATAGCGATCCGCGGTCAGCGGCCGCGCCTGGCCGTCGAGCGTTGCGAACAGCTCGGCAACCGCGGCCACAGCGGCGCCCGCGTCGCCCGGTCCGAGCACCCGCTCGAACGCCCGTGGCGCCCGCCACAGATACCGATAATCGCCGCGCCACAGGGGAGTCAGTGCAGCCAGATCCACCCTCTCGACGCCATTGCCTGTGGCCAGCACGGCGACATCGTCTTCCAGGGCAATGACAAGCACCGCGCGGGCCTGACGCTCGCTGGACACAAGATCCAGAATCAGCGGATGACGCAGCGCCTGCAGCGCCTGCCAGGTGTCTGCACTCGCGCTGACGCAGCGCAGGCCTTCACTGTTAACCTGCTGGCAGGATGCCGCCGGCATTGATGTATCGCTGTACAGTGACCAGAGTCCGGCCAGCGCGCGCTGGCGATCGTGCAGCACGGAGTCAGACAGCGCTTCTGACGCCGATACCGCTTGCGACCCGGCTTCCGGCGCTCTGCCTTCAGTGATCACTGCCACCGCGGGAGCGCGCGAATCACCGGGCTGCTCCACAGTCCCCTGCTGCCACCACAGCAGCGCAACGGCCGCGCCAGCAATCGCCATAAAGGCAATGATCCAGCCGCGACGCCTGTCTTGCGCTGTCGGCGCCGGGCCCTCGCCCGTGACTTCACTCACCGCCGCGCGCAGCAGCCGTGGGCTTACCCGCGTTGCGCGACGGCCATAGGCCCCGAGCAACAGCCGGTCACAGAGCAGGTTGATAACCCGTGGTATCCCGCGACTGTAGCGAAAAATGCCGCGCACCACCGCAGGCGGAAAGGGTTCCGTCCCCGGCGCCAGCCCTGCCACTTGCAGCCTGTGGCGAATATACGCGGCAGTCTCTTCGCGATTCAGTGGCTCGAGGTTGAAGCGCGCCGTAACGCGCTGGTTGAGCTGACGTAGCTCCGGGCGACTCAGCATCGTCGCGAGCTCCGGCTGACCGATAAGAATAATGTGCAGCAGCTTCTCGCTGTCCGTCTCCAGGTTGGTCAGCAGGCGTATCTGCTCCAGCACGTCCACGCCCAGATGCTGTGCCTCATCGATTAGCAGGACTGTCTTGTGTCCCCGGGCATGATTGTCCAGCAGATACCGGTGCAGTCGGTCTGTAAGCATTTTCAGCGTCGTCGGCCCGGACGGGTAGTCGATACCGAGCTCGTCGCATACGCTGGCCAGCAGCTCTGTAGCGCTGAGCGCGGGGTTAAGCACAACCGCGCTATCCGTATTGTCCGGTAGCTGTTCCAGCAGGCAGCGATTGATGGTCGTTTTGCCGGTACCCACCTCCCCGGTGAGCACCACGAAAGCACCACCGGCACCTACGCCATAGAGCAGGTGCGCGAGGGCATCGCGGTGGCGATGACTCATAAAAAGATAGCGCGGGTTGACCGCTATGGAAAACGGCGCCTCACGCAGGCCAAAGTACTGCAGATACATAAGTCTCGCTCAGCGGGTGCTGATCGCAAAACGATATTATGCATCAGGGGACTGTACGTCCGCGAGCACGCGCAGCGACTCGTCACACCAGGCGAGGTACTGCTCGCCGTGGCGAATGCCCGCGAGCAGTGCCAGGTAGACGCCCTTGCGTCTCAGGGGCAGCGTGTCCAGGTCCGCGTAATGGCGGCGGCGAATACGCTCATAAAGAAACAGCCGCCCCATCATGTGCTCACGGCGCGCCTCCAGCTCTGCACGCAGGTGCGGCAGATTCGTATCAGACAGGTTGTACAGCTTTACCAACAGGTCGTCCTTGCTTTCACGCACCCGACTGGCGGCAAACACCCACTCATCCAGCACGACCCTGCCCGCTGCGGTCAGTGCATAAAGCTGCTTGTCCGGCTTTCCCCGCTGCGAGACCCGCCGCTGGCAGAGCCAGCCCTTGTCGGCCAGCTTGCGCAGCTCCTGGTAGATCTGCTGGTGCGATGCGTGCCAGAAAAAACCCAGCGACGCATCGAAGGCCTTGGCGAGCTCGTAGCCCGACATTTCGTCTTCGATCAGCGCTGTCATAATGGCGTGTGAGAGAGCCATACGGGGTTTTCCGCGTGTCTAATGCAGTATGCATGATGCACTGCCGTCTCGCCTTATGCAAAACATTGCATATCTAAGAGCGATACCCTAAGCTCCGGCCTCGGAACGTCAACCCTCAGGAGACTCTGCATGGCCCTACCACCCATTCTGCGCGACGGGCTTCGCCTGCCCGTTGTCGGCGCACCCCTGTTCATCATCTCCAACCCGGATCTCGTCATAGCGCAGTGCAAGGCCGGCGTTGTCGGTTCCTTTCCATCGCTGAACGCACGACCGGTGGAAGAATTCGAACGCTGGCTGCAGCATATCAAGGCGGAGCTGGATGCCTACAATGCGGAAAATCCGGACCAGCCAGCAGCGCCCTTCGCGGTCAATCAGATCGTGCACCGCTCCAACAATCGTCTTTACGAGGACCTGGAACTCTGCGTGAAGTACAAGGTACCGATCGTCATCACATCGCTGGGCGCTCGTGAAGATGTCAACGAGGCTGTGCACTCTTACGGCGGGATTGTGTTGCATGATGTGATCAATAACCGCTTTGCGCACAAGGCGATCGAAAAAGGCGCCGATGGACTGATCGCCGTCGCCGCTGGCGCCGGTGGCCATGCGGGCTCCACTTCGCCATTCGCGCTGATACAGGAAATCCGTGCCTGGTTTGATGGCCCGCTGTTGCTCTCGGGCTCCATCGCCTCTGGGGATGCGATACTCGCGGCGCGTGCCATGGGTGCCGATCTGGCCTATATCGGGTCGGCGTTCATCGCGACCCGCGAAGCCAATGCCGACACGGCTTACAAGCAGGCCATCGTTGACTACGATTCCTCGGACATTGTGTATAGCAGCCTGTTTACAGGCGTCAGCGGCAACTACCTCAAGCCTTCCATCCGAAACGCCGGCATGGATCCGGACAACCTGCCTGAGGGTGACCCGAGCAAGATGGACTTCGGCTCCGGGGGCAATACCGACGCCAAGGCATGGAAGGATATCTGGGGCTGCGGCCAGGGCATAGGGGCAGTAAAGGCGGTGGATTCCACCAGCGACGTGGTCGGCAGGCTGAGCCGGGAATACGCCGCAGCCATGCAGCGAATCCAGGCAGCCTGACACCCGCGTATAGTGTGCAGGACATTCCCGCAAGGAAAGGCACATTATGCGCATATTGATAGCAACAGCCCTGCTTCTGGCAAGTGCCACCCTGCATGCGGCCACCGCGGAATTCGCCGGTGGCTGCTTCTGGTGCATGGAGGCAGACTTCGAGAAAAAAGCCGGCGTGCGCGACGTCGTCTCCGGCTTTACCGGTGGCACCCTGAAAAACCCCACCTACAGCGGTAACCACGATGGCCACTACGAAGCGATACGTGTGACCTACGATCCCGAGGAGATCACTTACGAAGCGCTGCTGAAGCATTTCTGGCGCAATATCGACCCCCTCGATGACGGCGGGCAGTTCTGCGACCGGGGATTCAGCTACCGCACGGCCATCTTTGTCGGTAACGATGCCGAGAGAGAGGCAGCGCAGGCGTCACTGGCAAAAGTCTCGGCGCGCTTCCCCGACCAGAGCATCGCCACCGAGATTCTCCCCGCGACAACCTTCTGGCCGGTCGAGGCCTACCATCAGGACTACGCCGAGAAGAACCCGCTTCGCTATAAGTATTACCGCTGGGGCTGCGGTCGCGACCAGCGCCTCGACGAGCTCTGGAACGGGGAAGAGCCGTACTGATCCGGATCGGGCGGAGCGGCAGCGCCGCCTCAGCCGCCGATGACGATGCGTCTCTGCCTCACGGCCTCTGCCAGTCTTTGCAGCACGTCGCAGGTAGACTCCCAGGACATGCAGGGGTCGGTAATACTCTGACCGTACACCAGAGGCTGTCCAGGCACCACGTTCTGCCGCCCCTCCACCAGATTGCTCTCAAGCATCAAGCCGAAAATACCGCGACTGCCGCGACTTATCTGGGTGGCGATATCGCGGGCGACATCTACCTGTCGGGCCGGGATCTTGCGGCTGTTCGCGTGACTCGCATCAATCATGATGCGCACCGGCAGACCGGCATTCAGTAGAAGCTCACTGGCATCGTCCACCGAGAACATGTCGTAGTTGGGGTGACGACCGCCGCGCAGAATGATGTGACAATCTTCGTTTCCCGTAGTCTGAAAAATGGCGGAATGGCCCTGTTTCGTCACTGACAGGAAGTGATGTGGCTGGGACGCCGATTTGATCGCGTCTACCGCCACCTGAATATCACCGTCAGTGGCGTTCTTGAAGCCCACCGGGCAGGACAGCCCTGACGACAACTCGCGATGCGTCTGGCTCTCGGTCGTGCGTGCGCCGATGGCGCCCCAGGATACAAGGTCCGCCAGATACTGCGGACTGATGAGATCGAGATACTCGGTGCCCGCGGGCAGCCCCATTTCCGCCAGATCCAGCAGCAGTCTGCGGGCGAGGTGCAGCCCCTTGTTGATCTGGAAGGTATTGTTCAGATCCGGATCGTTGATCAGCCCTTTCCAGCCAACGGTGGTACGCGGCTTCTCGAAATACACCCGCATGACAATGCAGAGATCGGCGGCCAGCTCATCGGCGAGCTGCTTCAACCCACCGGCATACTCTATGGCGGCTGCGGGATCATGAATAGAGCAGGGCCCCACAACGACAACCAGTCGGTCATCCTCTCCCGAGAGCACCTCGTGGACGGCGCGGCGCGCGGCTGAGACGGTGCTCGCAGCATCATCCGACAGGGGAACCTCGGCGACCAGCGCCGCGGGCGCAATCAATTCATTGGTTTTCTGAATGCGCAGGTCATCAGTGGAGGACGTCATGGCAGTACCGCTCTTTTCATTGCTGAGACAAGCTGCGTAATATAGCACGCAGCGACTTCTGCAGTGGCACCGGACCTGGCACCGAAATACCGGGACGGCTGGCACGCAACCTCTTCCAACCGTCTGCCCGGAGGCTACGCATGCGTTTATTCCGTTTTTCTTACCCGATGCTGTTCCCCCTGTTATTCAGCCTGATCGGCACACTCCTGCTGGTGTCGACCGCGCAGGCACAGACACCTTTTTCACCCCCGGATGTTTTTGAACTGGAGTGGGCAGACGACCCGCAGATATCACCGGATGGCGAACACGTGCTCTACCGCCGCATGGGCATGGACGCCATCACGGATTCCCGCCGCGGCAACCTGTGGCTGGTCTCCGCTTCGGGCGGGAAACAGCGCAAGCTCACCAGCTTCGAGGGGGCCGAATCCAGCGCGCGCTGGTCCCCGGACGGCTCGAGAATCGCCTACGTCCGCGAGAACGCAGACGCCGCAAGCAGCGACATTCACGTCTACTGGCTCAGTTCGGGAGAGCAGGCACGGATAACGCGCGTCAGCGGCACGCCCAACGAACTGCGCTGGTCGCCGGACGGCGAACAGATCGCCTTCAGCCTCACGGTCAAGAGCAAGCCCCCGCAGCTGGTCAGTATGCCGGAGGCCCCCGAGGGCGCCAGCTGGGCCGCAGCGGCGCGGGTCACTGACCGCATGTACCACGAGCGTGACGGCAGTGGCTACATTGAGCCCGGCTTCACGCATGTGTTCGTGGTGCCGGCGGACGGCGGCAGCGCACGCCAGATCAGCAGCGGTGATTTTCACCACCGGCATCCGTCGTGGAGTCCGGACGCCAGGCACGTTTACGTGAGCGGCAATCGCAGCGATAACTGGGAGCACGACTACCGCACCAGCCACCTGTACACAATCCATGTCGACAGCGGCGACATTCAGCAGATAACGAACGACGAAGGCCCCGCTTCGCACCCGCTAGTCTCTCCCGATGGACGCCATCTGTCCTGGCTTGGTTTCACTGATCGACGCCGCGCCTATCAGAATACCGAACTGCGGATCGCCAGCAGAGAGCCCCAGTCTGGCGATACCGGCCGGGACATTCGCCGTCTTGCAAGGAACCTGGATCGGAGTATCGATGCGGCGGCGTGGACAGCTGACAGCCGCGGCCTGTATGTCCAGTACGAGGAAAGCGGCAGCACGCGTCTTGGTCTGGTGACACTGGACGGCGACTTTCGGGAACTCGCCCGTGATATCGGCGGCACCAGCATCGGCAGGCCCTATCCCGGAGGCTCGTTCTCCGTCTCTGCCGACAACCGCCTGACCTTCAACATCACGCGCCCGGAATACCCGGCGGATGTCGCCATCCTGGACGGCACCCGGCAGACACGCCTGACCCACCTGAACCGCGAACTGCTCGCCCATCGCGACCTTGGCCGGACGCAGGCCATGACCTGGAAATCCTCCGCGGACGGCCGCGAGATCCAGGGCTGGATCATCACGCCCCCCGGTTTTGACCCGGAGCAGCAATACCCGCTTCTGGTGGAAAACCACGGCGGCCCCATTCTCAACTACGGCGAGCGCTTCTCACCCGAGCTGCAGCTGTTTGCGGCAGAGGGTTATGTGGTGTTCTATCCCAACCCCCGCGGCAGCACCGGCTATGGCGAGGACTTCTCGGACCTGCTCTACCACAACTACCCCGGTGAGGATTACGACGATGTCATGAGCGGCATCGATGCGGTCATCGAAAAGGGCTTCATCGACGAGGATCGCCTGTACGTTACCGGCGGCAGCGCCGGCGGTATCATGAGCGCCTGGATGATCGGCAAATCCGACCGCTTCCGCGCCGCTGCCGTGGTCAAGCCGGTCATGAACTGGTACAGCAAGCTGCTGAACGCCGACAACTGGTTCCGGTACTTCGAGGTTCGCTATCCCGGCGTGCCGTGGACGCACCAGGAAGACTACATGCGCTTCTCGCCCATCTCCCTGGTCGGCAACGTGAACACCCCGACGCTGGTCATGGTGGGCATGGACGACCTGCGTACCCCCCCCTCCCAGGCCAAGCAGCTGTATCACGCGCTGAAGTACCGCAAGGTCGACACCGTGCTGGTGGAATTACCCGGCGCCTCGCACTTTATCGGCAAGCGGCCGAGCCAGATGATCAGCAAGGTACTGCATATTCTGGAGTGGTTCCGCCGCTACGACGCGTCGGCGCAGGAGTGATTCCGCTTCCCTACAAAACTCATTGACTGGTATCAAAACAAGGACACCCTGCATGATCACGCTATACGGCTTTGCTTATTCCAACTATTACAACATCGTCAAGCACGCCCTGCTGGCCAAGGGTATCGACTTCGAGGAGCACAAGGTCTACCCCGGCGACGCCTCGCTGCTGGAGTCCAGTCCGCTGGGAAAGATACCGGCCATCCGCACCGCCAAGGGCGCGACGCTCTCGGAAACCAGCGTCATTCTTGACTATCTCGAGGACGCCTACCCGGACACCCCGCTGCTGCCGACTGACGCGGAAGCGCGGGGCAAGGTCCGCCAGCTGGCGAAAATCACAGAGCTTTATCTCGAGCTGCCGGCACGACGACTGCTGCCCTTTGCCCTTGGCGGTCGCCAGGCGCCGGATGCCGTAAAGGAAGAGGTTCGCGTCGTGCTCGAGCGGGGCATCGGGGCCATCAACACACTTGCGCAGTTCTCGCCCTACTGCTGCGGCAGTGCGCTGACTACGGCGGATATCACTCTGCGCTATGCCCTGGCGATCCCGAAGCTGGTCGGCCCCGGCCAACTCGGCATGGATATCCTTGCCGCCATCGACGGGCTCGCCGAGTGGGATGCGATGATGGGCGAGGGTGAGGTGGCCGGCAAAGTCGACGCCGACATGCAGGCTAACCGCGACGAATTCATGGCCTACGTGGCGAAAATGCAGGCCTGAGCCGTCACTCACAGCGCAGCACCAGCTGAGCCGGACCTGGACTCCCGAGCAGGCGCCGTTGCGCTACCTTCGACGAGTGATACACTGCCATTTTTGACGTCGCAAACTGCGATAGGGCGGCACATCCGGAGCGGCACTCATGGACAGGACTGATGATGGCGCCATAACCGCTAAGCCCGCGACCCAGGGCGCAGCAGTCACCGTCGAGGATCTCAGCAACATCGTTGAGCAGTCGCTGAATGAAATCTACGTGTTCAGCCTCGACACGCTGCGCTTTCTCTACGTGAACCAGCCGGCCTGCGACAACCTCGGGTACACCGCGACAGAACTCGCCGACCGCACCCCGCTTGACCTCAAGCCCGAGTTCACGCATGAACAGTTCATAGACCTGATCGCGCCCCTGGGCGACGATCAGCAGAACAGACTCACCTTCGAAACGCGGCATCAGCGCAAGGATGGGACCACCTACCCGGTGGAGATTCACCTGCAGCCGGGTCATTATTCGGGCCAGCGGGTCGTGACTGCCATCATTCTGGATATCACCGAGCGAGCGCGTGCGCAGGAAGCGCAGGAAGCGCGGGAAGCTATGGAGCGGCAGCTGCAGCAGGCGCAGAAAATGGAAAGCCTGGGTATTCTTGCTGGCGGCATCGCTCACGACTTCAACAACATTCTCACCAGCATACTGGGCTTTGCCGACCTGGCAATGGAGGACATCGACACCACCCATCCGGCGCGGGATCATATTTCAGAGCTGGTCAAAGGCGCACGCCGTGGCGCCGAGCTCACCCAGCAGATGCTCGCCTATTCTGGCAAGGGCAAGTTTGTTGTCGAGCCGGTCAACCTGCAGAGCCTGATCGCTGACATGAATCGTTTGCTGCAGGTCTCCATTCCCCGCTCCTGTGGTCTGCACTATCACTTCTCTCCCACGCTGCCGTCGATACGTGCCGATGCAACACAGATACGCCAGGTAGTTCTCAACCTGATCATCAATGCCGCGGAGGCCATCGGCCCCGAAACATCCGGCATCATCAGCGTCACAACGGGCAGTATCGACTGCGACGAGGAGTATCTGAACAGCCTGTTCCCCAACGAATCTTTGAAGCCTGGATGCTACGTGTGCCTGGAAATCTCAGACTCCGGCGCCGGAATGGATGAAGCGACGCGTCAGCGCATATTCGATCCTTTCTTCACGACCAAGGAAACCGGTCGCGGACTTGGCCTGTCGGCCATTCTGGGTATCGTGCTGGGCCACAACGGCAGCATCAAGGTGTACAGCGAGCCAGGCTCCGGCAGCAGCTTCAAGCTGCTTTTCCCCGCAGTGATGGAAGCATCCCAGGGTGTGCTGCCCGAGGCCCCCCCGGCGAAAAACTGGCAGGGCTCGGGCAAGATACTCGTGGTGGAAGACGAGGATCTGGTGCTGACACTGGCGCGGCAGCTGTTTCGGCGAATGGGCTTTGACGTGATCACCAGTACCGACGGTGTCGAGGGTCTCGCCGCATTCCGTGAACATCACGCCGATCTGCAGCTGGTATTCCTCGACATGAACATGCCCAATATGGGCGGCGAGGAAGCATTTCGGGAGATGCGCCGGATCGATGCCAGTGTCCCGACGCTGTTGTGCAGCGGCTACAACGAGCAAACCGCGATCAACCGCTTCGCCGGCAAAGGCCTGGCCGGCTTCATACAGAAGCCCTACACCTATCGCAAACTCAGCGCGGTGGTGAAAGACGTCATCGAGGGGGGGTGACAACAGCAGCCGCGCTCTGACCTGCCGTGCCTTCGGTCCACAGGGCCTCAAGCATCACTCCCACGGCGTTGGCTTCCACGAGGTGAGCCGCGTACCAGGTGTGCAGACAGCGTATACGGCTGAAGTCCGCGATACCCCCGATGCCCCGCTCGCGAATGGCTGGCCACTGGCCGCTGGCATCCAGGTGCGCACGCTCAGTGGCACTCAGAAAGGATTCGCGTCTCGCAATATGGGTCCGGTGATCGCTGAACATCGCCGACTGCAGCGCCGGGTCGGCATTCACACGAGCCTGCAGTTGTGCGATCGTACCGCTCGCCTCGGTGCGATCAATCCGGTAGTTGATGGCCGGATCAATCAACCAGTACAGTGTCGGAAACGGTTTGCCATTCACCACAGACGCGACCCGGATGACCACCGGCCGGCCCGCCCCGTCGGACACGGCCACCTCCCGCAGCCCACGCGGCTCGCGACCGAGTCGTCCGGCGATCAGCCGCAGGATGTTTTCGTCAATTTCACAGTCAGTATTCACAGACTGACATTCTACCCTATCCCGCGGCCACAGCGGGACAGGGGGTGCCCGGTGAATAGTTGACTTTGAAACCGCGCCGCCCTACAGTCTGCGCCGTTCAGGGTGCCTGCCGATGCATCCCGGTCACAGCATCTGGGCAGGTTAAATGGGAAGTCTGGTGAGCTGCGTGGCATTGCCCGCGACAAGTCCAGCGCTGCCCCCGCAACGGTGAGCGACAGCACGTCGCAAGCCCGATACCTGCCCTGACAGACGCAACGATGGAGCGGAGGGCTTCGTGCAAGGTTGCCGAATGCCTGCGCATTTAGTTCCCTTCCGGCCCTCTCTCAATCGCCACCCGGCTATTGAGGCATTTGCCATGCATGACGATAACGACCAGGACCAGCGCCGCGAGTCAAAGCACCGACAGGCCATGGAAAAGCAGAAGGCCAGTGTGGATGCAAGTATCCAGGCTGCCGAAATCGAGCGGGGCGTGGCAATACTCCTGACGGGAAACGGCAAGGGCAAGTCCAGCTCTGCCTTCGGAATGGTGATGCGTGCCCTCGGCTACGGCCATCGGGTCGGCGTTATCCAGTTCATCAAGGGACAGCAGCTGTCCGGTGAAGAGCTCTACCTGCGCGACAAGTGTCCGGATGTCACTTTCTATCAGATGGGCACCGGCTTCACGTGGGACACGCAGGACCGCAGCGGCGATATCGCCGCTGCCGAGCGTACCTGGGCCGAGGCGATTCCACTGTTGAAGGATCCGGCGTATGACCTGGTGGTTCTCGACGAACTTACCTATATGCTGGCCTTTGACTACCTTCCTGAGGCCCAGGTGCTCGCAGCCATCGCGGAGCGTCCGCGGGAACAGAGTGTTGTGGTAACCGGGCGCGGCGGCGGCAGCGCGCTGCAGGCGGTGATGGATACCGTCTCTGAAGTCCGCGACGTGAAGCATGCCTTTGCCAGCGGTATCAAGGCGCGAAAGGGCGTGGACTACTGATCCCATGCACGGCGACCGCTCGTCCCGGGCCCGACGGGTTATCGCCGTACTGACCGGCCTGCAGCTGCCGGCACTGCTTCTCGGTGTTGCCCTCGGCGTGGTCGCGCTATCCCCCGACGTATTGTTCGACACTCTCGCGGACGCCCTGCGCGGCGACACCTCCAGCCAGGCGGCGTTGATCATCGGGCACATCCGCCTGCCGAGAACGCTCCTGGCTGCCGCCTGTGGCGCCATTCTTGCTCTGTGCGGCGCAGCCACCCAGGGGCTGTTCCGCAATCCGCTCGCAGACCCGTCGCTGATCGGCGTGACCGGCGGCGCCAGCCTCGGGGCCGCGCTGGTCATGGTGCTCGCAGCACCGGCAGGCCTTGCCCTGATGCTGGGTCTGGTTTCCGCCGGGGCTTTCCTCGGCGGTGCTGCGGCGGTTATTCTGGTCTACCGCCTGGCGACCGACAGCAGCGGCACCTCTGTCGCCACGATGTTGCTGGCCGGCATAGGTATCACCGCCCTGTCAGGTGCCGCAGTCAGCCTGCTGGAATTTCATGCAGACAACCAGATGCTGCGCCGGATCAGCCTGTGGAAGATGGGCAGTTTCGACAATGCGAGGCTGCCGGAACTCGGTCTGGCGTTTTGCGTCACAGCCCTGCTCTGCGCGGTCCTGCCGCGCTACGCCAGCTCGCTCAATGCGCTGCTGCTCGGCGAATCCGAAGCCTCCCATCTTGGCGTTGACGTCGCGCGCCTGAAGCGACACCTGGTGGCCTGGGTCGCCCTCGGAGTCGGCGTATCCGTGGCGCTGGCGGGGACCATCGCCTTTGTCGGACTCGTAGTGCCGCACATGATCCGACTGCTGACTGGCCCCGATCACCGCTACCTCCTGCCGGCGTCGGCACTGGCGGGAGCCCTGCTGCTGATGTGTGCGGATACGGCTGCACGACTGCTGGCACCGCCGGCAGAGGTGCCGGTAGGCATTCTCACGGCCCTGCTCGGCGTGCCCTTCTTCATCTCGCTGCTGCGCCAGCGACGGCAGTTCGGACTGCCCGCCGCGTGACAACTCTGGCCCTCAACGACGCCAGCGCAGGCTGGGGATCCTGCCCGGTTCTCACCGGCATCAATCTGCGCTGTAAGGCCGGCGATATTGTGGGGCTGCTGGGGCCGAACGGCGCAGGCAAGTCGACACTGCTGCGCCTCATTGCCGGGGATACCGGGCTGCTCGCTGGCAGCGCAGAGCTTGGCGGCCAGCCTCTGGCGAGCTGGCCTTCGGCCGCGCGGGCTCAGCGTATTGCCTATCTGCCGCAGGCGTCGTCTCTGACCTTTCCATTCACCGTAGCCGAAGTCATCGCCCTGGGTCGCCTGCCTCATGCCGCCGGAAGACAGTGTGACAGGAGGCTGGTCGACTGGGCACTGGCGGCGACCGACACACAGCCAATCGCCCATCGTCTCTACCCGCTCCTGTCGGGTGGAGAAAAACAGCGGGTACAGCTGGCCCGCGTCCTGTGTCAGCTGGAGACCGACGCCAGCGGTGGATTGTTGAACAACAAGCTGCTCCTGCTGGATGAGCCCACCGCTGCACTGGACCTTCGTCACCAGCAGGAGCTAGTACTGCTGCTGCGGCAACTGGCCCGGCGCGGCTGCACGGTGCTGGTTGCGCTGCACGATATCAACCTGCTGTCGAGCCTGTGTCATCGCGTCCTGGTTATAGAGCAGGGACGCGGTATCTCGCTGGGCACCCCGGCAGAGGTCTTTTCTGCGGACTTTCTGCAGTCCCTGTATGGCACACCGCTTCGCGTCAGCACACATCCCACCGGAGGATACCCGCTTGTTTTTCCCGCATAGGCCTGCGCCATTATCGCCTATGCGTGGCCGCAGATGGACAAAGCTTCTGCGCAAAGCTCTTCGCCTCCGAGGGCTCGCCGCGGGCATCGCGGGTATGGCTTGCGCTTTCACGCCGCAGCCCGGAATTGGACAGAGCGTCAGTGCCACCGGTAGCGATGGCGTCAGCGTGGCACTGACAGCACCCGCTGAACGCATAGTCGCACTGGCACCCCACCTCGCCGAAAATCTGTTCGCAGCGGGTGCAGGCGGAGCCCTGATCGGCACGGTGGAGTACAGCGACTACCCGCCGGAGGCGCGGGCGGTCCCACGCGTCGGCGGCTACAACAGCCTGAGTATCGAGGCCATCGTGGCACAACGCCCGGATCTGGTGCTGGCCTGGGGTTCCGGCACCGGCCATGACATTGTGCGACGTCTGCGCGAGCTTGGCATTCCGGTGTACAGCGATGAGATCAGCGAATTGACTGATATTCCCGCCTCCCTGCGCACGCTCGGCCGACTCGCGGGAACCCGCACGACCGCAGAGCGCAGCGCGGAAACGTTCGAGAACGACCTGGCAACCTTACAGAAACAATCGGCCGCCGCCTCCGTAGTAGAGGTGTTCTACCAGATATGGCACGACCCGCTGCAGACCATCGGCGGCGACCACCTGATCAGCGAGGTGATTGCGCTCTGCGGCGGACATAATATCTTTGGCGACGCGCAGGGCCTTGCACCGCGCATCAGCCGGGAAGCCGTTCTGCTGCGCAATCCGGACGTGATTGTGGCCAGCGGGAGCAGCGAAGACGTTGCCGCCTGGCTATCGCAATGGCGTGAGCTACCGGGCCTGCGCGCAGTGGAAAAGGATGCGCTCTACGTGATCAATCCCGACATGATTGAACGGCCGACCCCGCGACTGCTGTCTGGCGCGCGCGCACTCTGCGCGCGTCTCGACAGCGCCAGGGGCACGGACTAGGAGTGCTTCTCGCTGACCGGTCGGCTGGCCGGGGCGCTGCGCAGGGGCATGCGATCGATCGCATAGGTGTAGACCACGTCGGTGCTGGAATTCAGCGCAGTCTCGGCGGAATCCTGCAGCACGCTGATCACAAAGCCCACCGCCACCACCTGCATCGCGACGTCGAGCGGAATCCCGAACAAGGAGCAGGCCAGCGGAATCAGCAGCAGGCTGCCGGAGGGTACGCCGCTTGCGCCGCAGGCCGCCAGCGCCGACACCACACACAGTACCAGCGCAGCGCCGAAGGACACGTCAATGCCAAGGGTGTTGGTGGCAGCCAGCGTCAGCACGGTGATAGTGATGGCCGCCCCGGCCATGTTCACCGTCGCGCCGATCGGGATGGTCATGCTGTAAAGCTCCTCACTGATACCAAGGGACTTCGCCAGGGTAAGATTGACCGGGATGTTGGCCGCGGAACTGCGCGTGAAGAACGCAGTAATTCCCGAGCCCTCAAGACAACGCAGAACAATGGGGTAAGGATTCTCGCGGGTAATCAGGAACACGAGCAGCGGGTTGACCAGCAGGGCCATTACCAGCATAGCCGACACCAGCAGCAGCGCGATGCTGGCGTAGCCAGCCAGCGCACTGGCACCTGAGGTGGCCACCGTCGAGGCTACCAGCCCGAAAATACCCACCGGCGCGAGACGAATTACATAACGCACGACATCGGCGACGCCACCCGCCAGCGTTGCCAGATTATCGCGGAACACCTGGGGGGCGGAGCGAAAGCTGACGCCAAGCAGCACGGCCCAGGTGAGGCAACCAAGAAAGTTCCCGGTCAGCAGCGCATTCACTGGATTGTCCACCAGCTTGAACAGCACGTCGGCGAGCACATCGCCGACAGCCGCCGGCGGCGTGCCCTGCGCTGTGTCCGCCAGCACCAGTGTCTGAGGAAAAGCCCAGCTCAGGGTCAGTGCAACCAGCGCTGCGCTCACTGTGCCAGCCAGATAAAGCAGCAGTGTCAGAAGGGTCTTACGACCGTCATTGCCACTCTCATGACGGTTGGCAATGGCCGACATGACCAGCAGCATGACCAGCAGCGGCGCCACCGCTTTAAGCATGCTGACAAAAAGTTGTCCGGCGAGGCCAACCGCCTCTCCCGCAGTTGGCAGCAGAAGCCCGAGAATGGCGCCGAGGACGACGCCCGCAAGTATCTGTGGGACCAGGCCCCAACGCATAGGATTCAGAGGCATGGTATCAGTCCAGAAGGTCCGGCTGCTCGGCGACTATCACGTCGTACAAGGGCTGAAAGCTGAACCAGCCAGCCAGCGACGAACCCACCGTCTCTCGCGTCTGCACCGCGTACTCGTGCGGGATGGGTTTTGGCGTGCCCGCGGCTTCGGCCAGGAGCTGTGCCTGGCAGCTTCGCTCCATTGTCACGAACCACCAGGCGGCCTCGTCCACCGATTCGCCAACCGTTAGCAGCCCATGGTTCTGCAGAATCACTGCCTTGTTGTCGCCCAGCGTCGTCGCCAGCTTCTCACCTTCGGCCAGGTCGAGCACCACGCCGGTAAAGCTGTCGAGCAGTGCGTGATCCTCGTAAAAGGCGCAGGCATCCTGTGTCAGCGGTGCAAGTTTGCGCCCCAGGCTGGCGAAGGCCTTGCCGTAAAGCGAGTGTGAATGTGCAGCCGCCGTGACCCGCGGATGCGCCATGTGGATGCGTGAATGAATGGTAAAGGCGGCGCCGTTCAGCAGCCCCTCTCCCTCAACCACATTCCCCGCATGATCCACGCAAAGCAGATCCGATACGCGCATCTGCTTGAACGAGCGCCCCATGGGATTGACCCAGAAATAGTCGGCATGCTCGGGGTCGCGCACCGTGATATGCCCCGCGACGCCCTCGTCAAAGCCGAAGCGACCGAAAATACGCAGCGCCGCGGCCAGACGTTGCCTGCGCTTGAGGCGTTCCGCAGCGACGTCTTCAAAAGTGGTGGATGCCATGTCGTCGACGGCATCCTGATTCATGATGATGTTATTGGCCTTCTGATTCATGAGGTCTTCTCCAGCAGGGGAAACTCGGGCAGTTTAACATCCCCGAGGCAGGTATGTGCGGCGTGCAGTGCAAGTGCCGGCCCCGCACGTGGCGACACGCCCTCCGGGCGCAGAACCTCGCCACAGTGGCTGCAGGTCAGAACCGGCTGGGTTCGCTCGCCACAGGCATTGTGAACATAGTCGACCGGAGCGCCCTCACCCAGATCCATCCACTCGTCACCCCAGCGACCGAGCGTCATCAGCACCGGGTAGAGCGCAAGCCCCTTGCGGGTGAGGCGATACTCGTAGCGGACAGGGCGATCGCTGTAGAGCACCCGGGTCAGCACACCGTGTTCCACCAGCTTGCCGAGGCGCTCGGACAGGCGGTGCCGTGTGATGCCCAGGCTGGACTGGAACTGATCGAATCGCCGCGTGCCTAGAAAGGCATCGCGCAAAATCAGCAGCGTCCAGCGTTCACCGACCACGGACAACGCTCTGGCTACCGAACATACCTGTCTGTCTATGTCATCCCAGCGCATGGGCTTCCTCCAACGTCCGGTGAGTATAGGCAAGCGGTGCCGAGGGGAAAACCACCGCTGGGCGAGTCCTGTTATCATGCCGACGACGATACGCTGGCAGACGAGGAAGATCGACATGACAACAGGCGTTGGCGGCAGTGATGCAACAACCGAGCTCGAGGCCATCCGGCCCATGGTCGCGGGCGTCGAGCCCCTCGCAGACAGCGAATACAGGGCGCGCCTCGCGCGGGCGCGGACGCTGTTGGCTGACAGCGGTGCCGAGGCGCTGTACCTGAATGCCGGCACCAACCTGCGTTACTTCACCGGCACGGTCTGGCCACCGAGCGAGCGTCTCGTCGGCGCCATTGTGACGGCCGACGGCGCATTGCACTACATTGCGCCCGCCTTTGAGCGCGACACGCTGAACGGTTTCATGGTGACAGAAGGCGAGCTTCACTGCTGGGAAGAGCACGAGGATCCCTACCGTCTGGTGGCGAAGATTGTCTCGCGCGAAGACCGGGTCCCCGGGAGCCTTGTTGTGGACGAATCCGCACCGTTCTTCCTGGTAGATGGACTTTGCCGGGCACTGCCGGATACACGGGTGCTCGCCGCGACCGACATCACCCGCAGCTGTCGCGCACGCAAAAGCGCAGCGGAACTCGCGCTGATGCAGCGTGCCAAGGACATCACGCTGCAGATACAGCGTCACACAGCCCGGATTCTGCGTCCGGGCATTACCACAGCGGAAGTGGCCGAATTCATCCACGCGGCGCACCGCGCTGCCGGCACCGGCGGATCGTATTTCTGCATTGTCCTTTTCGGGCCGGACAGCGCCTTTCCCCACGGCGTCGCGAAGCCAAAATCCCTCGAGGAAGGCGATATGGTGCTGATCGATACCGGGTGTCAGGTGGAGGGCTACATCTCCGATATCACCCGCAGCTATGTCTTCGGCGACCCCACAGAGCGCCAGCGAGTGATCTGGGCGACGGAGAAAGCCGCGCAGAAGGCAGCGTTCGCGGCGGCAGAGCCGGGCAAGCCCTGTGGCACCATCGACGCCGCTGCCCGCGGCGTTATCGAGGGCGCCGGTCTGGGGCCGGGCTACCAGCTGCCCGGACTGCCGCATCGCACCGGCCACGGCATCGGCCTGGATATTCACGAGGCCCCTTACCTCGTCCGCGGCGACGACACGCCGTTGACGCCCGGCATGTGCTTCAGCAATGAGCCGATGATCTGTGTACCAGGGCATTTCGGCGTGCGTCTCGAAGACCACTTTCACATCACGACAGACGGCGCGCAGTGGTTCACCCAGCCCTCGGCGGATATCGACGATCCCTTCAGGGACGTACCGCCACCGCCGGGCGCTACGGCCTCCTGATACGCAACGACCGACGCTCATAGAACAGAAAGGAAAGTAGAGGATCTGCAAAAAAAAGGGCGGTAATACCGCCCTTTTCTGCGTCTGAGGCCGCGATCAACCAAACTGGTTCATGGTATTGTCCTTGCCGCCGGCCTTCAGTGCCTGCTCGCCGGAGAAGTACTCCTTGTGATCGTCGCCGATATTCGATCCGGCCATATCCTGATGCCTGACGCAGGCAATACCCTCACGGATCTCCTTGCGCTGCACATCCTCCACATAGGCCAGCATGCCCGCCTCGCCAAAGTAGCCGCGTGCGAGGTTGTCCGTTGACAGCGCCGCCGTGTGATAGGTAGGCAGCGTGATCAAGTGATGGAAAATACCTGCCTTGGCCGAGGCCTCGGACTGGAAAGCCTGAATCCAGTGGTCTGCTTCCTGTGCCAGTTCCGTCGTGTCGTATTCCGCCTTCATCAGGGCATCGCGCTCGTAGGCCGACAGATCGCGCCCCTCCGCCTGCCATGCATCAAATACCTGCTGACGGAAGCTCAGCGTCCAGTTAAAGGACGGCGAATTGTTGTACACAAGCTTGGCGTTCGGCACCTGGCGGCGGATCTCATCCACCATCGCACCGATCTGCCCGACATGGGGCTTCTCGGTCTCAATCCACAGCAGGTCGGCGCCGTGCTGCAGGCTGGTAATGCAGTCGAGAATGACCCGCGCTTCACCGGTGCCCGCCTTGAAGCGGTAGAGGCCATTCGGCAACCGCACCGGACGCACCAGCTTGCCGTCCTTCTTGATCACCACGTCGCCTTCATTGACGTCATCCGCCGACTGCACTTCCTCGGTTTCCAGAAAGGCGTTGTACTGCGACGCCAGATCGCCGGGCTCGCGCGATACGGGAATTTTCTGGGTCAGGCCGGCGCCGAGGGAATCCGTGCGTGCCACAATCACCCCATCGGGCACACCCAGCTCCAGAAAGGCATAGCGGATGGCATTGATCTTCGACAGGAAGTCTTCGTGGGGCACCGTAACCTTGCCGTCCTGGTGGCCGCACTGCTTGGCGTCGGAGACCTGGTTCTCGACCTGAATGGCACAGGCGCCCGCCTCAATCATCTTCTTTGCCAACAGGTAGGTGGCTTCCTCGTTGCCAAAACCGGCATCGATGTCGGCGATGATCGGCACGACGTGGGTCTCGAAATTGTTGATGGCGTCGAGCAGCCGTTTCTCGGCCACCTGATCACCGGCATCCCTAGCCGTCTGCAGTTCGCGGAAAAGGTGATTCAGCTCGCGGGCATCTGCCTGTCGCAAAAAAGTATATAGCTCTTCGATCAGCGCCGGGACCGTGGTTTTTTCATGCATAGACTGGTCCGGCAGCGGTCCGAATTCGCTGCGCAGGGCAGCAATCATCCAGCCGGACAGATACAGGTAACGCTTGCTGGTCGTACCGTGGTGCTTCTTGATGGCGATCAGCTTCTGCTGGCCGATAAAGCCGTGCCAGCAGCCAAGCGACTGGGTGTAGTGTGCGGTGTCCGCGTCATAGGCCGCCATGTCGGCGCGCATGATGCCCGCCGTGTAGCGGGCGATATCAAGTCCGGTCAGGAAGCGGTTCTGCAGACGCATGCGCGCCGCGTATTCCGGATTGATAGTATTCCAGGTGCTGCCCTGCTGTGCACAAAGACGGGCAAATTCCGCCGTCGTTTCCTGATACGTCGCCATGGGGTTTCCTCAAATGCCAGAACCAGTTCACTCGCCGTGCAAGGGTGCGCCAGCGAAACAGACTCACAGTGTAGTGAGCGGCCCGCCATAAATGAAATAGATGTATTATATCTTTGACATTCACAAGACAAATACCAGACCCCGTCAGATTTCCCAACGGTGGCGCCTCAGGGCGACAGCCAGGCTTGTCGCCAGTGCCGCGAAGACGAGTCCGGCGAGAAGGGACAGCCAGTCAACAGCAGCCCAGTCCGGCCCGAACAGGTAGAAACCGACGCCGTCGTCATTCTCCGCCAGATGCGGCAGGTGCCGGCCAACCGCAGTCAGCACGACGCTGCTTTTCAGGAAAATCGACTCCAGCAGAATTGCACCGATCACCGGCACGACCGCGCACAGAAACGGCGAGCGCCTGGCTGCGGCTGAGGCCAGCAACAGCCAGGCGCAGGTCGGCGCCAGCCACAGCGCGCTGAGCAGCCAGCCTCCAATCTGGTCAACCAGCAGTCGCGCCGGGGCCAGATTGTCCGCCAGCACCGCCATCGGCTGCATGTCGAGACGCCAGACCATGAGCATCGCGAGCAGTAGTGTCGCCAGCTGAAGCAGGACACTGATGACGATCACAATGGCCGGTGCGGCGATAAGCGCCATAGCGAGCTTGCTGAGCACGCTCTCCCATTCGGTCACCGGCAGAGAGCGCCAGAAAAGAATACTGCGGTCCTTACGGTCATCGTAAAGCGCGCCCAGTAGATACTGCGCAAGTGCGATCATCAGCACCAGCAGCAGCGCGTTGTGCAGCACGTTGAGCAGCGGATTCAGACTGCGAATGCGTTCACCTGTGGAGTCGCTGGCGGGCATTCCGCGGTCCGCCGCAGGCGGCGGACTGAAAGTCCAGTCACGGCCGAAGTCCCAGGCCGAATCCGGCGAATCCTGAGTCGCGGGGCGCGATGCCAGATCCATGTCGTCGGCAGCGCCTGGCCGCTCCTCACTGTCAGCGCGGACGATGATCGTCGAGG
>Ga0209943_1000262_pt1 | contig 36586 bp, 34 predicted proteins | sample SalPonR1_B_D2_MG_FD_185698 | JGI IMG/M metagenome (GOLD analysis project Ga0209943, IMG submission 185698) | Salt pond soil microbial communities from South San Francisco under conditions of wetland restoration - Salt Pond MetaG R1_B_D2_MG... ... | reverse complement strand
CGCTGGACGCCACCTACCGCAATGCCGATTTGCTGGTCGTGCCGTCGCACTACGAGGGCTACGGCATGGTGGTCACCGAGGCGCTGGCGCGCGCGCTGCCGATGATCGCCACCACCGGCGGCGCACTGATCGACACCGTGCCGCCGACCGCTGCGCTGCAGGTGCCTGCGGGCGATCGGCGCGCGCTGGCCGACGCGCTGCGCCGCTGGCTCGTCGATTCCGACCTGCGTGCCGAAAAACAGGCCGGGGCACAGCGGCTCCGGCGCTCGCTGGACGACTGGACCGCGACGGGCCGCCGCTTTGCCGAAGCGCTGGACATCACCATCGGGAAAACCGCGGCATGAGCGAACGCTTCGAATTCGACTGGCTTGCGCTGCGTGAACCCGTCGACGCCGCCGCGCGCGACCGGACGCTGGCGACCAGGGCGCGAGACTGGCTGGCCAACCGGCCGACCCCGCTGCGCATCACCGACCTCGGCGCCGGCACCGGCGCCAACCCGAGTTTTCTGGCCGGATACCTGTCCGGCCCGCAGCACTGGCGGCTGGTCGACCACGATCCGGAACTGCTGAAGCGGGCCGCGTCGCGCGTTGTTGACGTGCGCGACGCCGAAGGCGCCTCGATCCGGTTCCAGACATGCCGGCAGGACCTGGCCGATATCGATACTGCGATTGCCGACGGCACCGATCTGGCGACCGCCTCGGCGCTGCTCGACCTGGTGTCCGCCGATTGGATGAACAGGCTCGCGGCACGCTGCGCCACGGTCGGTTGCGCGACGCTGTGGACCATGACCGTCGATGGCGATTGGCACTTCACCGGTCCGGACGGCAACCGCATCCAGGACGGAGAGGACGCCGCGATGCTTTCGCTCTACCAGGCTCACCAGGCGCACGACAAGGGCCTTGGCCGTGCGCTGGGGGGCGCTGCGCCGAAGTCGCTGCGCGCGGCCTTTGCCAGGCACGGCTTCAACATCGCCGAAGCGCCCAGCCCGTGGCGGCTGTTGCCCGGCAAGCAGCGGCCGCTGGCCCTCACGCTTTTGGATGGCTGGTGCAATGCGCTGGTCGAACAGGTCCCCGCCGAGGAGCGCAAGATCGAGGCCTGGTGGCGCAACCGCAGGGCCGGTGTCGAGGCCGGCCGACTTGGCATCGAAGTCGGCCATATCGATCTTTACGCCGAACCGCCGCCGTGATTCGGCGTCCGGGGACAGCGTCGCTGCGGGCCTTGATCAGCCTGGGCTTTCTGGGCGCGCTCGCGGTCTGGCTGGATCCGATGGCCATTGGCCAACAGGTCCGCGAAGTCGATCCGGCCTGGCTGGCCGCCGCGCTGGTGCTCGGCACGCTGCAGTTCCTGCTGTCGGCCGAACGCTGGCGGCGAACCGCCGCCCGGCTGGATATACCGCTGGGCAAGCGTCGCGCGCTGGCCGACTACTACGTTGCCGGTTTCGCCAACCAGGTGCTTCCCGGCGGCGTGGTCGGCGATGCCGGCCGGGCATGGCGGCACTCCAGAACCTCGGGTCGACCCGGCCCGGCCGTCCGCGCCGTGATTCTCGAACGCGCATCGGGCCAGCTCGTTCTGCTGCTGGCGCTGTTCGCCACGCTGGGCGTCACCGAACCGGGCGCAAGGCTGCTCGAGGTATTCGATACGCCGGCCGGCCCGGGCTGGATGATCGTGGGCTTGTGCGTTGTCCTGGCCGCGGCCGGTCTGTTCGTCGCATCGCGCGGCGGCCGCATGCGCGGCTGGCTGGCGTCGCTGCGGCAGGACGCACACCGTGCGCTGTTGACGCGCGGCGCATGGCCGGGGCAACTGGCGCTTTCGCTGGCGGTGCTCGCCACCTATTGCGGCATGTTCGCCTGCGCCGGGCGCATGATCGGCGCCGAAGCACCGGCTGCAACGCTGATCTTGATCGCACCGGTCGTGCTGCTGACCATGCTGCTGCCGATTTCGGTGGCCGGCTGGGGCGTTCGCGAAACCGCCGCGGCCGGTGTCTGGGTCGCACTCGGATGGCCCGCGGCCGAAGGCGTGGCGGTATCGGTCGCCTACGGGGCGCTATGCCTGCTGACCAGTCTCCCCGGCGCGGCAATATCGGCGCTGCGGCCGGTTCGTCGGGCAGAGCGCGCGTCGTAAGCGGCCCGCATCACGACCGTCGCGTGAGGACCACGTCGAACAACGTGTCGCCGTCCAGCGTGTAGCGACGCATCTTCGGGCGGGCCGCATCGCAAAGGCGTTGAATCGGGGGCAGGCTCAATCCCGGCCGTCCCGAGCCGATCAGCAACGGCGCCACCAGCACGTGCAGCCGATCCAGCATCCCGTCGGCAACGAAACGCGAAAGCGTGTTCGCCCCGCCCTCGACCAGCACGCGGCGGCAGCCGACCGACGCCAGCGCGGCAATCACGTCGCGCGGCGCCACACCGGATTCGACCTCGGGCAGCGGCAAGCGACGCACGTGGGCGGCGGGCGCGGGCAACCGCTCCATGCACGACGCGCCGACCAGGTGCAGCGTCGGCGGCGGATCCGCTTCCGATGCCAGCGGCGAAACATCAGCGGGCGCCCTGCCCCGCGGATCGAGCACCACCCGCACCGGATGCGGCCCGCTCACGCGCCGTACCGTCAGCTGCGGGTGATCGGCCACCACGGTGCCGACCCCGACCAGCACGCAATCGACCAGCGCGCGCAGCCGGTGCAGGTGGGTCAGCGCCGCATCGCCATTGACGTAATGCGAATCCCCGCTCTCGGTACAGATTCGCCCGTCCAGGCTCTGGCCGATCTGGCCGATCACGAACCCCTCGCGCGCCGTCGCCAGCGGCAGCAGGCACTCGATCATCTCGGCGGCAGCCGGCTCGATGTCGCTCCGGTCGTTCAGGACCACGTCGATGTCCGGCGCGCCGGGCGCCGGATCGCCCCGGCCCGCGGCGGCGAGAATCGTCCGCCAGGCGGTGTCCATGTCTGTTTTCATGATCTTGATTGTCGCTTTTTCTTGTCGACGAAATGGCGATTTGCATGCGACGTCGCTTCGGGTTGGTTTCATGAACTTAATGTTGCCCCGGGGTGATGTTGGCACCATGGCCGGGTGCGGGCGGCTTTTTCTTTGATACAACTTCAACTGCGTTTCGCCCCGCGCTGCGCGCTTGCGGGCGACCTGCTTTTGTCAGTCGCGACAAAAGTAGGCAAAAGCGCTTTTTACAGGCAGCAGAGAGCTGCGTTGCGGGTTGACCGGACTTGGGGGTTAGGTGTTTGATCGCGGCTGTGGCTGGAGATCTTCTTGCCCGATCGTCATGTGCGGCCTGGTTTGCGGGCGGCGACGGGATTCCGGCTTCGATGGCTATCGGAGCGGGGTTTCCTCGATCGAGGGCGTTGTGATCATCGGTGGATGCTGAAGCGGGTTCCAGATTGGGGTGGTGAGTGGGTTGGGTGGCTGTATCGGCTCCTGGACTTCTGCAACCGGCCGCCGGACGCTTCCTGCTTCGGGCGGTGCGCCGGAGATGCCGCCCCGACCGGCGAAACCTGTCTTCCCAGATTTTCGTAGGAGGCGTCTCCAGGCGCCGAGGGCTCTACCCCGATCGCGGCCTGGAGACCGCTCCTACACGACGTTGCAGGCAGCGTCACCATGCCCGCCACCGGGCAAGGACACCGACCGCAACCAGGCCACCACCAGCCCTCACCGCCCCGAACTGGAACCCACTTCAGCATCCCCAGCAGACCAGTACAAGCACAATCGAGGCGACCCCGCTCCGATAACCATCGAAGCCGGGATCCCGTCGTCACCCGCAAGCCGAGGAACCACTCCGCACGGGCAAGAAGATCTCGAAACAAAACCCGATGCCACACACCTAACCACCTGCCCCTCCGACCTGCACCTCGAACAGCTGCTGCCTGTAAAGCGCATTTTTGGTTACTTTTTTTGCAACCGAAAAAAGTCACTCGCCTGCAAGCGCGAAGCGCGTGGCGAAACGCAGTTGCAGTTGCAGTTGCAGTTGAATAAAAAGCCGCAGCACCACATTGCCTTCATCGGCCGAAATTCAAATAACCTATGAATTCAATCCGAACAATCAATTTGATTTACAGACAAGAACCATTATCATCCGTATGCAAGCAAACCCGAAAGGACATCGGGATGACCAAATACAAGACGATGAGCTTCGCCCTGGTCCACATGACGGTCGCCTTCGTCGTCGTGTACCTGATGACTGGATCGGCAGCGGTGGGGGGCGCCGTGGCGCTGGTGGAGCCGGCGTGCAATACGCTGGCCTACTTCTTTCATGAAATCTTCTGGGAGAGACGAACGCGCCGAAAGATCGGCGGGGTGGGTTTCAGCGCCTGAAGCGCGCCAGGTCCGACAGCAGGGCTCGTCCGTCGATGGCGTCGGGCTCGGCCAGGAAATCGGCGACGCGAGCGCGGCACTTGCCTGCGTCGATTGTGACCAGCGCGGCCTTGACCGCGGCCAGCTGGCCCGGCGGCAGGCTGAATTCCGTGATGCCCAGGCCCAGCAACAGGCCGGCGTAGTCGGGGTCGCCGGCCAGCTCACCGCAAATCTGTGTCGAACGACCCGCCGCACGCGCGCCGCGCACGATGGTCGCCAGCATTTCGATGACGGCCCGGCTGGACGGATCGAACAGATGGCTGACCAGCTCGTCCTGGCGATCCACCGCCAGCACGTACTGAATCAGGTCGTTGGTGCCGATTGAGACGAAATCCAGCACGCTGGCCAGCTGGCGGGTCAAAAGTGCCGCAGCCGGGGTTTCTATCATGCCGCCGACTTCGATCTCGGGATCGGGACGAATGCCGCGCTGCTGCAGTTGCTCGCGGCTTTGGGCGATCAGTTCGCGCGCCTGTCCCACCTCCTCGACCCGGCTGAGCATCGGCAGCAGAATCCGGACCGGCCCATGGGCCGAAGCACGCAGGATGGCGCGGATCTGGGTCTGGAAATTATCCTGCATGGCCAGCGACATCCTTATGCCGCGCAGTCCCAGCGCCGGATTGGGGCCACTGAGGTGCTTGAGTTCGTCGGGCAGCTTGTCGCCGCCGGCGTCCAGCGTACGAATCGTCAACGGCTTGCCACCAAGCGTCTCCACGGCGTCTCGATAAACCTCGAACTGGGCCTCTTCATCGGCCTTGTCGGCGCTGGCGAAAATGAACTCCGAACGCATCAGGCCGACGCCCACCGCGCCGCTTTCACGGCAGCGCTCGAGTTCCGCCGGCTGCTCGGCATTGCCGAACAGCCGGAACCGTTCACCGTCGGCGGTGCGGTCCGGCTCGGTCAGTACGCGCTCGAGATTGCGCCGATTGCGCCGGAACAACGCCATTTTCTCGGCGTAGTGGCCGTGCAGACGTTCGTCGCGCGTGGCCAGCAGGATGCCGTAATGGCTGTCCAGGATCACCGGTTCGCCCTCGCGCAACAATCTTTGCGAGCGATGCACGGCAACCACCATCGGAATGCCCAGCCCGCGCGCCACGATCGCGGCGTGGGACCAGATGCTGCCGTGCTCGGTCACCAGGCCGGCGACACGTCGCTGATGCAGTGCCGCAAGCTCGGCCGGACTGAGCGCATCGGCCAGCACCACGGTCTCGTCGAGCTGGTGGGGAACACGTTCATCAAGTACGCTTGCCGGCTGCTCGGCCAGCTGCCGCTGCAGCAGCCGGACCACCTGATCGAGATCCTCGACCCGCAGCGCCAGGTAATCGTCCTCGATACGCCGGAATTCGCGGCGCAGCGCGGCCGCCTGAAGATCCAGCGCCCACTCGGCGTTGATTCTCTCGTCGCGAATCCGGCGCGCAGCCTCGCCCAGCAGCATGTCGTCGCGCGCCATCATCCGATGGGCCTGGAGAAGTTCGGCGGCCGAGCCGCGACGGTCGCTGCCCAGCTCCCTTTCCATGCGCGAGAGCTCGTCCTGGCAGCGCTGCGCGGCCTGCTGAAGCCGGTCGATCTCGGCGCCGACGTCGCCGGCTTCCAGGTCGTACTCGGGCAGGTCCAGTTCGCCGCTGGAGAACAGGTGCGCCTGGCCGATCGCAATGCCGTCGGATACACCGGTTCCGCTGAGCGAGAAGATCATTCGCCCTCCCCGAAGCGGTCGTTGACCAGGGCTACGAGGGCCGCCAGCGCCTCGTCCTCGTCCGTCCCGTCACACTCGATGTCGAGCTCGGTGCCGACCGGCGCGGCCAGCATGAGCACGCCCATGATGGACTTGGCGTTGACCCGCCGGCCATCGCGCACCACGCTGACGCTGCTCTGGAATTCGGCCGCTGTACTCACCAGCTTGCTGGCCGCGCGCGCATGCAGGCCCAGGCGATTGCACAGCGTCACGCGCTCAGTTTTCAAGATGCTCTCCGATGAAAGTGGCCGCATGCGCGCCGTGCGCGGCAAGCTCGGCGAGCGCGGCGGCGGGCTTGTGCCTGTGGTTGAGCGCGCGCAACAGCATGGGCAGGTTGAGTCCGGTCAGAACCGGCGCATCGCTCCCGACGCCTGCCGCCGCTTTCATCGCCAGATTGTGCGGCGTCGCACCGGGAAGATCGGTCATGATCAGCGGCGGTTCGGCCTCCCGCCAGCGCTCGAGTGCCGCGACCAGCCGCGCCAGAGAACGCTCCGGATCGTCACCCTCCCGCACCGGCAACAGCGTGACGTCCACCGTGCGGTCGAGGATGACCTCGGCGACTTCGCACAGCGCCTCGCCTATGCCCCGGTGTGCAACGATCACGATGTCGGTCATCGAATCAACTCGCGATGGTGGGTGACCACGCCCAGGTCTCGCTCGCGCCAGCGGCGAGCGAGCTCGTCAACCAGGTAGACCGAACGATGCTTGCCGCCCGTGCAACCGATGGCAACCGTGAGATGGCTGCGCTGCTCCTGGGCCCAGATCGGCAGCCAGCGTCGCACGAACCGATCGATATCGTCGGTAAACTCGCGAACCAGCGGCGCGGCGGCCAGAAATTCGCGCACCGGCGCCTCCAGGCCGGTCGACGCCCTGAGGTCGGGCTGCCAGTGCGGATTGGGCAGGCAGCGCGCGTCGAACACCAGGTCGACGTCGCGAGGCACGCCTTTCTTGAAAGCGAAAGATTCGAGGACCAGGTTGGATATCTTCGGCGTGCCGGCCGGCTTGATCAGGTTCCAGATCCGGCGCCGGAGCTCGTGGATATTGCTTTCGCTGGTATCGATCACGTGTGCGGCCTGCTCGGCAAGCGGCTCGAGTATTTTCCGCTCTTCGGCGATGGCCTGGGCAAGCGTGCGATCACCGCCCAGGGGATGCCGCCGACGAGTCTCCGAGAAGCGCCGGATAAGCACGTCGCTCTCGGCGGTCAGGAATATCAGGTCGCAGGGCAGCGAAAGGCGGCCGATCAGATCGGGCAGCTGGGCCAGTTCCTCGGCGCCGGCGCGCGCATCGATTCCCACGGCGAGTCGCTGGTAGCGCTGCGGATTCGATTCGATCTGACCGGCAAGCGCCGGCAACAGGGCACCCGGAAGGTTATCGACGCAGTAGTAGCCGTGATCCTCCAGCGCGTTCAGGGCCACCGACTTGCCGCTGCCCGACAGCCCACTGACCAGCAGCAGCGGCTGGATGGAGCGATCACTCATGACGCATCAGCCGGCCGTGGCGCTCGAGGAACTCGGCCGTGGCATCGAAGCCCTTCATTCTAAGCATGAAGTTGCGCACCGCGGCCTCCGCGATCACCGCCAGGTTGCGGCCGGGCAGCACCGGCAGCAAAATGCGCGGAATTTCCAGGTCCAGCACCCGCGATTTCTCCGACTGCCCCGCAAGCCGGTCGAGTTTCGACTCATCACCGGGTTGCGGCTGGTGCAGGTGCAGGATCAGCCGGAGAAACTTGTTCGACTTCACCGCTGCATCGCCGAACATTCGGCGCACGTTCAGTACGCCCAGCCCGCGCACCTCGAGACAGTCGCGCAGGACTTCAGGGCACGAGCCGTCGATGATGTCGGGCGTCATCTGGGTGAATTCCGGGCTGTCGTCGGCGATCAGCCGGTGACCGCGCGTGAGCAGCTCGAGCGCCAGTTCGCTCTTTCCGGCGCCGGCGTCGCCGGTGATCAGGACGCCCAGCGTGAAGACTTCCATGAATACGCCATGGACGACCACCGAGTGGGCGAGCGCCCGCGCCACCTGATATTGCAGCGTCGAAACCAGTTCCCAGCCCGGTCGGTTGGAGCGCAGCAGCGGCGTGTCGCTTTCGCGCGAGAGTTCTTCCAGGTCGTCCCCGACTTCTCCGCCGCTGGCGACGATCAGGGCGGCCGGACGCTCGGCGCAGATGCCGGCAATGGTTTCCCAGCGTTTCTTGGCATCGAGCTGGTCCAGCCAGGCCAACTCCTCGCGACCCAGCACCTGGATCCGGTTGGGATGAATGAGATTCAGGTAGCCTACCAGCGACGGGCGGGCGCGAAAACTGGCGACTGAAAGGGTGCGCCTGTCGGCATGACGGCGGCCGCTGATCCAGCGCAACTCCAGGCGATCGCTGAAGCGCTCGAAGAGCTCGGACACCGTCATCTCGTTCATTACGAACTCTCGCTCTTGGACTCTCCAGTCAGAATCGAGGCGAGCTGGCGAAAATCAGTGGCGCGGCGCAGTTCCTCGCGCTGTCTTGGATCGCTGAACAGTTCCGCGATCGAGGCCAGCAGCTTCAGGTGCGCCTCGCTGCACTGCGAAGGCACGGCAAGCGCGAAGAACAGGTCGACGCTGCTTGCGTCTGGGCTGTCGAAATCGATCGGGCGCGTGAGCCGGATGAAAGCGCCGGAGACACTCGACTGTCCCACCCGGCAGTGTGGAATCGCCACGCCGTGACCCAGGCCGGTGGAGCCCAACCGTTCGCGTTGACACAGGCCCTCGAAGATATCCCGGCTACTGACAGACTGATCGCCCTGAGCAAGGAGCTTTGCGGCCTTTTCGAGGACTGATTTCTTGCTTGCCAGATTCTGATCCAGCACCACTCGGTCTGTGCTGAGCAAATCGACAAGCGGCATGCTGGCAGCCATTGCTGGGGCGATTTCCGTTTGTGAGGCTGTTGAATCAGCCGGCCTCGGCCGGCCGGTCGTTGCGATGATGGTCGGTGACCTTGCCCTTGTGGCGGCGGACCTGGCGATCCAGTCTGTCGGCCAGTTTGTCGATGGCCGCGTACATGTCCTCGGCCACACCCTCGGCATGAATCGGATTGGTACGCCCGCCGACGCCCACCGTGGCCTCAGCGGTATGTTCAATCTTTTCCAGACGCAGAACCACATGGACGCCCGTGATGTTGTCGAAGTGGCGCTCGAGGCGCTCGAGCTTTTCGGTGACGTAAGCGCGCAGGGCTTGCGTGACCTCTACATTCTGTCCACTGATGTCGATCTGCATCATCAAATCTCCTGTTGCTGTACCTGGTCGCCTGGCATCGGGCGAGACGCGAAGAATACGCGGCCCTGCCACGAGGGCAACTCACCAGTTCCAATGGTATACCAGAGTGCTGAATGATTCAGCCTGCCGTGCCGTGAAGGCCAGCACGTCGACGCCTCGAGGAATTGGGTATGCCCAACTGCTCGCGGTATTTTGCGACCGTTCGCCTGGCCAGCATCAGACCGGATTTTTCCAGTGTCTCGACCAGGGCCTGGTCCGACAGCGGACGGGCGGGGTCCTCTTCCCGAATCATCCTGTCCAGTCGCGCCCTCACCGCTGTTGCCGACACCTCCCCTCCGTCACGCGCCGCAATCGCGACCGAGAAGAAATATTTCAATTCGAATGTGCCGCGCGGCGTATGCAGATATTTGCCGGTCGTGGCCCGCGATACCGTGGATTCGTGGACTTCGACCAGGTCGGCAACCTGTTTCTGCAGCAATGGCTGCATTGCGACGTCGCCTTGCTTGAGGAATTCCGTCTGTCGCTGAACGATCGCATGGATCACCGCGCGCAGGGTCTGGTTTCTCATTTCAAGCGAGCTGATCAACCATTGGGCCTCCTTGAGCTGTTCGCGCAGGTAGTCCCTGTCCTTGCCAGCGGTGGATTTGATGAGACTGCTGTAGGCGGCATTGATCCTGAGCGCCGGCTCCTGGGCGCGGTTCAACGTGACCCGCCAGCCGTCGCCGTCGGGATGCACGTAGGCATCGGGAATGATGTAGTCCTGGTTTTCGCTGGAGAAACGCAGGCCCGGTCTCGGATCCAGCCTGCGGATCACGGCCAATGCCTGGTCGATCTCCTGCTGACCAAAACCGGAACTGCGACGCAGTGCGGCCGGATCGCCGGAACCCAGCGCCTCGAGGTGCTTTTCTATCAGGTGCTCGGCCAGACCGCGGCCGGGGATACCGACCGGCAGGGTCTTGAGCTGAATGCACAGACACTCCTGCAACGAGCGCGCCGCCACCCCGACCGGCTCGAAGTGCTGGATACGCTCCAGTACCGCAAGCACCTCTTCGGCAGTGACAAGGTACTCGGGGGCCAGCGAAGCCCGCAGGGTCTGGATATCGTCGTGCAGAAACCCGTCGTCGTCCAGCGCATAGACGATGGCCCGGGCAATTGCTTCATCGGTCTCCGTGAAGCCGGCGAGGTTTACCTGCCACAACAGGTGTTGATTCAGGGAATCTTCTGCGGGGTCGCTGATGAAGCGGTCATAATCCGGCGCATCGGGGACCTCCGAAAAACCTTCCGGCAAATCGTTCCATTGATAGTCGTCGCCGAAATCGATGTCCTCGACGGAAGGATCCGGTTCATCCACGGATTCACTGTCCGCCGGGCTATCGTAATCGGCATCGTCATCGGCGCTGTCGTACTCGGGGTTTTCGGCATCCAGTTCCAGCAGCGGATTGGTTTCAAGCGCCTGCTCGACATGCTGGCGCAACTCCAGCCGATTGAGCTGCAGCAAGGCAATGGCCTGCCGCAACTGCGGCGCCAGCTTGAGTTTCTGGCCGAGTTTGAGCTTTAGACCGGTCGCCATTCCCATGGCTGCATTGTAGGACAAAGGCGCGGGCGCGGGAATCCGCCCCGGCGCCGGCCATTGCGGATTGGACCAGTGGAACCGAGCTTGCGGCTACGCGCTTCCCGGATCGGAGCAAGCCGGCCGCACCGAGGCGTCCTGGTACTCAAGCTGTCTCATGACGCGCGCCCTGGTATCTGCGAGAGGGTCGCGGTCGATGAATTCCTGAACGATGGCCAGGTAATCCGGGTGGCGCGCCAGCAGGACCCGCATGGCGTTTTCGTCAGGCCCCAACCCCAGCGGACCGAAGCTCGCATTGCCTTCGTGCGCAACATAGGCGTCATCACACAGCACGTTTCGCCAACCGGCGTCGGCGGCGCGTCGGCTCCAATCGTTTTCCTCGCCGTAGCCGCGGCCAAAGGCGCGCTCGTCGAAGCCGCCTATGTGCGCTATGCAGGCGCGCCGCAGGAACATGCAGAACCCGACCGCAGTCGGAATGTCAGGGTAGCTTGGTGGGCCGGCCTCGCGGCAGGCGCGCGCCCAGGTTTCAGGATCGGCGGGTATTGGAGAGGCGCGGCAGAACGCCGGCAACGAAGCGATCTCGCCGTTGTTGGTGAAAGGTGTGATGGATGCGATCGCCGGGTCGGAGTCCGCGCAGCGCGCCAGACACCCCAGCCAGTCGCCGGCCGGCACGGTATCCGAGTTGAGCAGGACCACGTCGCGATCGCCGGCTTCCTGCATGCCACGATTTGCGGTTGCGACGAAGCCCCGGTTCGATGATTGGCGGTGAACCTTCCAGCCGTCGGTGCGGACGGCCAGGATTTGTTCGATCCGTGGATCGCTGGATGCATCATCGATCACGATCACCGGCGTTGTCGGTGCTACGGTCGCCCGAACGGCGAGCAGGCAGCGTTCGACCTGCTCGGCGGCATTGAAAACCGGAATGACGACGACAGGTGTGGCGTTCACGCAGAACTTCTGTCGCCGGCGCGCCACCGGTGCGGCAGGTATACCAGACCGAGCGCCCGGCTCTTGCCGCGCACGATGAACTCGATTTCCCGGGTATCGTGAACGCGAAGGCCTTCGGGATCCATTGCATGCGCGCGAACCACGTAGCCGCCGGGCAGCAGGTTGAGCACGGGGAATTCCAGCGCGATTTCGAATCGACCGTCGCCCAGTGGTTCAGCCTCGAATTCGTCGTGGTCGGATGCGACGCCGTAAACGGGGGTGCCATCCCCGCGCACCAGGCCAACCAGGGCCACAGGTGCTCGACTGTCCGGGGATTTCAACTGGATTCGCACGACAAGCCTCCCGCCCATTTCGACACTGAAAGACGCGGATTCCCGGGCCGGCTCCAGCGTCAGTTCATCGATGCGGCAGATCGCCTGCGACGGCGCGGGGCGCGATTGCTTTTCACGGGAATCCTTGCGCTCGTGCCACGCCAGATACGCCTGCGTCACATCGAAGACGTCGCCAATGGCCCGGGCCGAGCCGTCGTGCAGCCAAACCGCGTGCCGGCAGAGTTTCTGGACCTGATACATGTTGTGCGAAACCATCAGCAGGGTCCCGCCACCGGCAAGATAATCCTCCACCCAACGAATGCATTTCTTCTGAAAGGATTCGTCACCAACGGCCAGCACCTCATCGGTAATCAGCAGGTCCGGGCGGACCGACGCAACGATCGCGAAACCCAGTCGAACCACCATGCCGGAGGAATAATGCTTGATCGGCTCGTCGATCGCTTTTCCGATATCGGCAAACGCCAGGATATCGTCCAGGCTGGCGTCGATCTGATCGCGCGTCATGCCGAGAAATGCGGCATTCATTCGCAGGTTCTGCATGCCGGTATAGTCGGGCTGGAAGCCGGCGCCGAGTTCCAGCAGCGCCGAGACGCTGCCGTTGACTTCGATGCTGCCGCCGCTGGGGGCCAGCACGCCGGTAATCATTTTCAATAGCGTCGATTTACCGGCGCCGTTGGAACCGATGAGCCCCATCGACTCGCCGCGCTTGACGTCGAAACTGATCTCGTCGAGCACCCGCGTTCCGCCGCTGGCCCGACCACGGGTCAGCAATTGCCAGAAGGCGCTGAAGCGGCCACCCTGGGCGGCCGCCGGCGGGTAGCGTTTTTCGAGGCGCTGAACGCTCAACAGGGGCCGGTTCAAAGGAAGTCCTCGAAATACGGTGCCATACGGCGGAAAAACGCCAGCGCACCGGCCAGCACAATGATCGAAATCAACAGCATTGCGAGCGTCGTGGTGCCGGGAAGAACCTGGCCCTCCAGCAGTGCCGCGCGGAGATCGGTCATCAGGCCTGCAACCGGATTCGCGTATACAAGTACCTTGAGATTCTCCGGAAGGTACTCCGGCGCGTAGAGGATCGGCGTCAGGAAGAACCAAAGCATCAGAAGGGTCGGCAGCAGATGCTGAAGATTCGGGAAAAAGACCCTGAGCGCCGCGGCGAACACGCCCAGCCCGTTGGCCAGAATCAACAGCGCAATCAGGCCCAGAAGCGCGCTGAACAACCCCGGAGGCGTAAGAGTCACACCCATCCAGGGAAGCACGCAGAGAACAACTGCATAGCCGGCGATCTGGAGCGCGAACGAGGCTGTCGCGCTACTGATTGCGAGGAATTCACGCTTCATGGGGACCTTGCTGATGAGCGCGGCATGCTGGGGCATGCTTTCGCTGGCGCGAAGAATCGCGTCGGAAAATCCCAACCACGGCCACAAGGCGATTGCCAGCCAGGCCACGAAAGGAATGTCCAGCGCCTCGGGCGCACGGGCCCGAAAGATGACGCCGAAGACTACGGAGTAGACCGCAAGCAGAAGCAGCGGCTGGATGATCACCCAGACCCAGCCGCCACCGCCCGCGCTGAATCGGCTTCCCAGCTCGCGTTTCGTGAGACGGGCCAGGAGACTCAGTTGTTCTTGAATGGTGGAGGGCACCAGTGGGCCTTTGGAAATTGGAGACGCGCTTTAACGGCTGAAGATCCGGCCGCTAAGGCCGGATTTCACGTTGAATTGTAATCTTAGTTGCCGCCGCTCAATGCGCCGAAGTCGGCGTCGTAGCGCGCCAGCAGCTTGCGGACTGCGTCTTCGGTAATTTCCAGCGGAACCGCCTGGAGATCGGCCAGTAGCTTGCCTTCGACGCGTTCGCGGTGCTCGGCGCGAGCCTGTGCGATGAACTGCTCCCGGACTTCCTCGAAATCGACCCGCTCCGGCGCATGGTATTGCTCCAGTCGAAGGATATGCCAACCGAACTGGGATTGCACGGGGCCCGAAATTTCACCGGGATCCATTGCGAGCAAAGTATCACGCACGGCCTCGTTCAGGCGTGGCGGCTTGACATCCGTGAACAGGCGCCTGTCGGTTCTCAGTGCGGCGCTCGCGCTCGCAGCCAGGTCGATTTCGTCGAATTCTTCCGGCGCATTCCGGACACGCTTCGCTACAGTCGTTACATTCTCGAGCGAATCGAGCATTCGGCTTTCATCGGGCACGATCAGTATTTGCGAAAAATCAAGCGTGCCTTCGCTTTTCCGATCGGAGGTGAGGTACAACTCGCGGGCGACGACTTCGTAATCGTCCAGCGCCTGCGCCTCGAAATAACGCGCCATGTATTCGTCGGCAAGAAGAGTCACCAGGCCCTGGAGCATCTTGGCCTGCACCTTCGCGTCCTGATCGAGCCCATCAGCCATCGCACGAACGGCAAGCTGCCGGGGCAGAGCCAGGTTCTCGACCATGGTGCCGATCCGATCCGCATCGATGAGGAAGCCCGACCGATGCTCTTCCGGGACCCGCTGCAGCAGGTAGTTGTCGATGTCGTCATGCGTCACAAGGGCGCGGCCACGGGTGGCAAATGTCTCGCCGGACGCCTTTACGCTCAACTCGATCGGCGCTGGGTTCGTTTCCTGCCCGGTTGCTGGTGTCGCAGCCAGGCACCCGACGGCAAAAAGAAGGAGCAGCGCGTGGCTGCTCCAATAAGTTCGCTTGTAACCCATCTTTAAAATCCGCTACCTGAGGAGGCCATGATGTTGCCGCAGAACAGTTCCGGACAGGTGGACTCCAGCGCATTGTGTTCCTGCTCGGTCGTCGGCGGCTCCTGGCTGGTATACAGCAGGTTCACGAAGTATGTTGTGTTCGGCTCCAGCGCGCATACGTTCGTGTCATTCACGAAGTTGGCTCCACCGAACCTGAACGCAGCCTGGGCGGACAAGGAACCTAAGCCGCCTTTTACGCAGCCAGGGCCCATTTCCTGGTCGAGCACGTGCTTGCGGAAATCGCCGGGGCATTTCGAGATCGACCACATCCTATGCACCTGGGCGCCGCTTGCGGTATTCGAACCAAGCGGCTGGAGAACATTGCTCTCGATGTCCCCCGTCGCGTTTGGTGAAATGCTTCCATCGGTCGTGAATTCCATGGCCGCGTATTTGATCCGTTCGATCTTGATTGGCTTGGTATTGTTGGTTCCAGGGAAAGGCCCGAAAACGCTGTCGAAGAAACGTGCGTTGTCGGTGCCATCGGTCACGATGCTTGTCGCGCGGGTCAGCGGCACCGGGGGACGGGTAGCACAGCTCCCCGTGGTGGAGGAATTCTGGACCGTGACGGTCGGATTGTTCGACGCGGAGATGGGGCCCAACGCGGAGGCACACGACAGCGTCAACGTGTATGAACCATTGGCCAGGCCGGTCGTCGATGCCGAAAAGGTTCCAGAGGGATCCAGACTGGAGCCCTGGCTAGACCAGGACGGCAGCGTACCGCCGGCCGTGCAGCCGCTGGTATTCACGGAAGTCCAGCTCACCCCCACATTGATGCCTTCGTCGACCGTCGTTCCCGTCGGACTGCCGTTGACCACGAAGGAGGTGATCTCCGGCGTGGCAGGACCGGCACAGTCGGACAGCGAAACCACGTTGGCGGTCACGTCGCCGGTCGCCGTATCGACCTGAAGATCGACGAGCGAGGCCGAACACTGGTTGCTTCCGTCGGAGATCGTGATGGAGGAATCTTGCGCCAAGGCAAAGGCACTGAACGCGAAGGCGGTGGCCATCACGAAAGTGCGTCCAAGATTTGATGTGCTGATCATGTAGATACTCACGCGAATAAGTTTGGATAAGTCGTTAAATGATATAGCAAATCCGGCGAGCCGTACAATCGACTGCGTCGCATTTGCGGAAATAGTTCAAGCAGGTGCAAGTATGCACGGGGAACGGTTAATAGGACATTAAGCGGAAACGAATAGTTCAATAAAGCATGTTCAATAAAAATGGGCCACCCGGTGGGTGGCCCATGATTGTGCATCTGCAGAAAACCGATCGTCAGGCGACGATCGATCGACTGCCGATTTTACTGCGGCTGCAGCTGGGTAATACGACGGCTGCCCTTGTGATCGTACGAACCGGCGTAGTTGGCCAGAACGTTGTCACCAGCATCGGTCGTCAGCAGACCATTGGTGAAGCGCTGCGCCCAGAAGCCGATGACCGGCAGACCGAAGTATGCGGTGCCATCCTGGGAGACTGCGAAACGCTCGCCACCACCCGCGCTCGACGGGACGTTGCCGAAGTTGAACTGCAGCCAGCCGGCGTTGAAGCCCGACGGAAGACCGAAGTTCGTGTAGGTCAGCGCGCTGCTGCTGCGCTGCGGCTCCTTCAGAATTTCCGTAGAGGCCGGCAGGCTCGCATCAGAGGAGAAGCGAATCACGTTGGCCTCACGGCAAAGCTGGAAGCCCTGCACAGGCGGCGGCGGCGAAACGATCAGGCCCTGCTGCTGGGTGCGCTCTTCGCGATCCCAGAAATCGATATCCATCGATTCGCAGGCCGGGCTCAGGCTGAAGTCCGAGAAGAACGTCCAGACGTCGGTGAACGGCGGAACCGGGTCGCCCGTGAGGCCAACGTAGTTTCCACCGAACGCAAGGTCAGTGTGGAAGCCCTTGGTCGGGAAGGTCACAACCCACTCCGAGCGAGCGGCCAGTGCCGGATTGACGTTGTACTCGTTCATCAGCTGATCGAAGGTGATCGTGGCGTTGACAGCCTGCACACCGAGATCCCAGGTGTCGGTAACGACCTGGCCGTTGCTGAACACGTTGCTCATCGTGTTGGTGGTCGAGTTCAGGTTCGGGGTAATGAAGCCCGGGTTCGTGTGCTCGATCTGACCAACTGCCCAGAACGCGTCGATCGCCGTGGCGTCGTAGGACAGCAGCGTGCCGTCTTCAACGTTGACGATGGAACCGGTGCCAAACAGACCGCCGGTGGCGTCAGCCAAGCCGGCCTGGGCGTTGGTGTCCCAAGTGCCGCCGGTGAGCCATGCGCCGACGATGACGTCGCAAGGTGCGCCGAACGGGCCGCCCGAACGCGGGGTGCCGTTGACGTGCTTGATCGCATCGAAGAACACGGATGCATCCGGAATCGAACCCATTTCGATGAATTCAATGTAGCCGGAAGCGGTACGCTCGAGGGTCTGCGGGCCTGCATCGAAGTTGTCGCCGGTGTACTGGAACGGCAGGAACTCCTGGATGCCGACGCCGCCGCCTTCGCCTACGAAGTACGGAACGGTGCAGGACCTGTCTGCGGTGACCATGCGACCACCACCGGTGGCTTCATTCAGGGTCAGGGCAGCGGTCCAGACGTCGAACGGCGACAGGTAGAGGTTGAAGTCGAGCACTTCGCGCGAGTTCAAAGCTTCGATGAAGCGAACCTTTACCGCCTTGGCTTCGGTGGTCGTGTTGACAACCGAGATCAGCGTGTCGTTGCCGCCACGCGTGGTGTAAAACGGATACAGAAGGACTTGGCCGAGGCCGTCCGGGTTGAGGTTGACGGCGTGCGAGACGTTAACCATTCCCGCGACACCTGTTACACCCGCAAGAATTGCGGCCGTCAAGGTATTTCTTTTCATTACAACACTCCTAGGTTTATTTCACAGGGCTCTGTCAGAGCAATCCCGGACACGCCCTCTCAGCGGCGCGACCCCGGTAAATTGCAAGAATATCGTACACCAGCACCGATTGCAAATCAAGCGCATCTCCGGGGCTTTTTCGGCGGTCACTCTTTATACGAGTACCACCACTCACCTTCGAGTTCCACCCAGGTTTCGTTGAGCGGGCGCTCGTTCTGCATATCGGCCAGAGGTCCCGGTGCACCAATTGCAGTATACGCTACCGACACCACGACCGTGCAAGTGCCCGCCTCGGCGCATTCGACGGAGCGGATTTCAGCGCTGTCCCAGCGGATCGGCCGACTCTGCATGGTCCCGGCAAACGATGACGCCGGATTCTGGGCCCTGAAACCGGGCGAGTAATAGCTCCAGGCCTGATCGAAGTCCTTGGCGATCAGCGCGTCCCAGCGCGCCTGGGCGCGCTCGGCCACGATGTCCTCCGGGGTGCGCGGTTCGCTGCACGCGGAAAGCAGGAAGCTCAAGCCGATGACGATGAATAGGTTATTGATTTTCATGGTTTTAGATCTCATTGAAAAGCATTGTCCTGATAGCTGAAAGTTGGGGTGAATCAGTGGCCGGGTCCGGTCGTCGAATTACCGGTCCTCCGCGGGTTCGTCGTCCGCCATGCTCTCCGGCAGCGGATCCAGTCCGCGGAACTTGCGGCTGAACTCGCGCGAGACGCGCTCGAGCTTGGCGGTGCTTTCGACCACGGTGGGCGTGATCAGCACCAGCGTCTCGCTGCGATTGAGGCTGTCGTTGGTGCTGCGGAACAAGGCACCGAGCCCGGGAATGCGCTGCAGAAACGGCACTCCGCTGCGGCCCTTGTTGGTGGTTTCCTCGATCAGGCCGCCGAGCACGATGGTCTGGCCGGACTGGACCGCGACCTCGGTTTCGATCGTCCGGGTGTTGATCGCGGGATTGCTCTCCGGGGTGGCCCGCTCGCCCGGCGAAGACACTTCCTGGCTCACCGTCAGGTAGACCAGACCGCCGGGATTCACGCGCGGGGTGACCGACAGGATGACGCCGGTATTCAGGAACTGGGTGGAACCGAACACGGTGTTGGTATTGCCGGTAAAGCTGGTCGACTGGATCGGCACCTGGGTGCCGACGTTGATCTTGGCGTCGGAATTGTTGCGCACCATCAGCGAGGGCGCCGAGATGGTGCGCACGTCGGAAACCGACTCCAGCGCGCTGATCGTGGCGCTGACGAAGTCGTCGCCCACCGAATCGGCGATGGCGCCGAGAAAACTGCCGCCGGCGCCGAACTGGAAGTTGTTGGCCGCCGACGAATCGACGAACCGACTCTCTCCGGGCAAACCCGGGAATCCGTCCTCGTCGGGCAGCGAATTGGCCAGGAACCAGGACACGCCGTACTGAAGCTCGTCGGTCAGGGCCACGATCAGCACCTGGGCCTCGATGAGGACCTGCAGCGGCTCTTCGTCCAGCCGCTCGATGGCGTTGAGAATCGAATCGTAATCGCTGGGCGAGGCCTGGATGAGCAGCGAGTTGGTTTCGAGTACCGCGGTAATGCGTACGTCGCCGTCTTCTCCGAGCGTCACGGTGCCGGCACCTCCACCGCCGCCGGAAGATTGCCGCTCGCGCGCCTGCGGTCCGGTCTGGTTCTGAAATTCGCTGACCGAGCTGGCCTGGGCGGTTTCCAGTCCCGGCGCCAGCGATCCCCGATCCTGGCGCGCCGTCGATCGACCGCCGCCGCCCTCGCCGCCGAACACGTTGGCCAGGTAGCCGGCCAGCACCTCGGCGTCGAGGTTCTTGACCCGGTAAACGTACAAGCGGCTTCCGGCCTCGGGGCTGGAACGGTCCAGCCGCTCGATCCAGCTTTCGATCTCGTTCAGGTAGTGATCGTTGGGCGTGATCACCATGATCGAATTGAGCCGCTCCAGGGGCATGATGCGAAACATGCCGGCCAGCGGGCTGTCTTCACCGCCCAGAAGCTCCTCGAGTTCGGTGACCAGGTCGGCCACTTCAATGCGCTGAATCTGGAACATGCCCACCGACATGCCCTTGAGCCAGTCGACATCGAAGGTTTCGACGATCTGCATGTAGTTCTGCAGTTCGGACCGATTGCCGGCCAGCACCAGCAGGCTGCGCGCGTTGTCCGCGCTGAGCACCGCATCCTCGCGCGCATACGGCTCCAGCAGCAGCTGCATCTGTTCCGGCGAGATGTATTCAAGCGGTACCGCGACCACCTGGTAGCCCCGCTGCAGCTGGCCGTTGGCCGGCCGCGGCGTCAGGTTGCCGCGAATGGCGTCGGAGACCGGCAGCACGTGAAACCGGTCGTCGCGCCAGACCAGGGTCGCCCCGTTCCACCTGAGCAGCATTTCCAGAATCGGCAGCACCTGGTCCTGGGTCACGGGTCTTGCCGTGGAGAAAGTCACCTCACCCGAAATACCCGGCGCGATCACGTAATTCTCCTGCAGGATCTCGCCCAGCACGGCATGGATGATCTCCTGAATACCCTGACCCTCGAAATTCAGCGTGACCGCGCCTTCGCCGTCGCTGGGAGGCCGCTGGCGCTCGGCCGCCTCGCGATTGATGAATACCCCGCTGCCGGGAAATTTTTCACTGCCGGAGAATGCCGCTTCCTGGTCTTCGTCTTCGGAACCGGCCAGATCCAGCGGCCCCTCGTCACCGTCATCCTGGCTGACCTGCGGGCCCGAGGGACGGGCCGGATTGGTTGGATCGTCCGGCGCAGGCGTGGTGGCGCAAGCGCCAAGCAGCGCCACAAGCACGATGGCCGCAAGGATTGCCGACCCCGACCGGAGCGGATTGGACTGGTGATGATCAAATGCCATTCGAGAGAATTCCGTCTGATTCGTTATGAGTTTTTATTGCATGCTTCCGGCGCCTTTCTCAGCCGCCGTCATCCTGCTCGCGCGACCGCCTTTCCGCTTCGGCCCGCAACTGTGCCCGCCGCTCGGCGACGCGCCGGCGGATTTCCTCGGCGCGGGCGCGCGCCTGGGCGTCGGCGTCTTCACCGCCTGCCTGCTCGGGCGGCGCATCCTGATCCGGCGCCTGCTCACTTGCCTGTGCCGTTTGTCGGGTCGGCTGCGCGCCCGCCTTCAGCGCACTGGTCTCGACTTCGAGCTCGAGATCCTCGGTCTGTCCGTCCTCGGTCTCGAACTGGACGCCTCTGGAACGGATTTGCGTGATCTTCCAGGCCGACTTTTCCCCGGCCATCGCCATGCCTTCGCGCAGCACCAGCGTCTCGTTGGTGGAATCGTCGGTCACCATCGCCAGCTTCAGCTCCGGCGTAATGATGATGCCGGCCACCGTCGCGCCCAGTTCCGGAATTTCGACCTCGGGTTCGGGCTCCGGTTCAGCCTCCGTCCCATCGTCCGTTCCCGCCAGCTCGATGACCGGAAGCTGACGGTCGGCGAAGAACATCGGACGCTCGACGATCGCGGCGTATTCGGACAAATCGCCCAGCGCCGGGTTCTGCGCCACGGGCCTGTCGATGACCGACCCCGCCGTGCGCACCGGTTCGATCGATTCCACATCACCCCTGCCCAACAGCAGAAACGAGGCCAGCGCCAGCAAAACCAGAAAACCGATACCGGCCATCAGCATGACGCTCAACAGATTCTTCCGGGTATCGAGATTCATATATCGTTTCCGGCGCCGGGCTGGTTGATGTAGCCGTACATTTCGAAGCGGATATCGAGCTGGCCGTAAGGGCTGCTTCCGCGTCGGTTGCGCTGATCCGGGGTGAGGCGCTGATTGATCATGATGTTGTCGATGAATACCAGCGGCACACCGCTTTCCATTTCATGAAGAACACGCACGAAGTCGTCCAGCGGGCACTGCATTCTGACGTTGACACGCACCGAGCGAAACCGCTCCGGATCGGTATATCGGCGCGGCGAAGTATTGGTGATGCTGCAAAGCTCGGCGTCGGCGGCGCTTCTTTCGACCCAGTCGCGCAGCATGCGTATCAGCTCGGCGGTCGCGATGTTGGCGTCGTCGCCGTCGAGAAACAGGGCGCTGTCCATCTGTGAGGCGCGAAGATCGTTCAAACGCTCGCGCATGGGCTCGGCCATCTCGACCGCGCCCTTGAAGCGCGCGATCTGCCGTTCCAGGTCGTTGATTTCGCCGCTGAGCGAAACGTGGCGCATCACGAACCAGTGAAACCCGACAAAATATACCAGCATCAGGGCAACCGCAAGCAGCCCGATGGCAAGCGGACGGGATTGTTCGCGGTCCGGCAGCAGCTTCATGAACCTGCCTCGCCGGATTCATCGGCATCGGCGACAGGCTCGGTGACCACCTGAACCTGGGAGCGAAAACGCTCCTGGCCGCTCCTCGGGTCTATGCTGATCGCACCGGTGATTTCCGGAGACTCGAAAAGCTCGGACTCGGCCAGCAGCCCGATGACGCGCTGGGACCCGTCGGCCTGGCCCTGGATGCGCAGCTCCGAACCCTGCAGCTGGAACTGCTGCAGCCAGATGTCGTCGGGCAGGATTCGGGTCAGTTCATCCATCAGCTCGATGACCGCCGGCTGCGACGCCCGCTTTTCGGCCAGGAAGTTCGCCGCCAGCAGGGTGTCCTCGAAGGCCTGCTGCAGCTGCATCACGCGCCGGGCCTCCATGCCCAGCGCCTCGGCCTCGGCGCGCAACGTCGATACGGTGCGCTCGCGCAGGATCACGGTCTGCGCCATCACCAGCGCCAGCACCACGATCAGGCCGGCGCCAAGCAGCAGGTTGAACCGCGCCCGGGCATGCACGTAGCGGGGACGCCTGGATTCGGGCAGCAGGTTGAAACCTTCCGGCCTCGGCGGATCTTCGCCGGCCAGGGTATCGACCGCGTGCACGACTGCGCCGAATGCGCGGGCGCGCTCGAGCAAGGGCTCCAGATCCTCGTTGGGCACGATCCTGAGCGTGACTTCGATCCTGGCGTGATCGGGATCGTGGCGTTCGACCCGATGATCGAGAACCACCTGGTCGGCGCGAAACGGTGAAATCTGATCGAGTTGATAACGCAGCGCCTGATCGAGATTCCCTTCGACCGCCGCCGGCATTTCGACCGGCAGGGCCAGCACCTGATCTTCGTGCAGACAAAGCCGGACTTCGGGTCGACCGTCGCGAAACTCCGCAAGAATGTCGCGCCATCGCCCCCGCAGCAACTGCGCGTCCTCGCCGGCGCCAAACACATCCAGCACCCGGGGTTCGCCGTCGGCCCGCCAGATCCGGTAATCGCCGCCGCCGGATTCGGCGGGGACGAGCCACAACTGGGGTTTCGGCGGCATCAACCGTCGCGAGAGCCGATCCGGCACCAGCGTACCGAGTTCGCGGCCCCACCAGGACAGAAACGCCGGTATCGGCGTCGCGCGGTATCTCTGGCGAACTCGTTCGCGAATATTTTCGGCAATCTGCTGCATCAACTCGATTCGGTTTGGTTGTCTTTCCAGCGCACAATACGGAATGGCCGGCCCCGGCTGTCGGTGCCGAGCCTGATCGTGGCCTCGATTTCATTCCAGGTCCCGCTTTCCAGCGTGGCCCGGCTGACGATGGTATGGGTCAATCCGCTTCCACGCTGATTGACGAGCGAACCATCGGGCAGCGTCAACTGCATCTGATCCCCGGGATGATACTGCGAGCGCTCGTCGATAAACAACTGCGCAGCCTGTTCGTCCATCTCCGGCAACGTCCTGAGCACGCTTTGCGGCGCAAAAGCCGGGTTGAAGTCCGCTCGGCCGGAATGCACGGTCAGACTGCCCTCGACGGCGCGAAACAGCGCCCAGCTCATGCCGATGACCTGCTGCAGTTCCTCGATGGTGCCGAACGCCGCATTGGCCGGCCCATACGGCAGATCTTCGTTCGCATACTCCTGATCCTCGGCACCCATCACCCGCGCCTGATCGTCTGCGTCGACCCAATCCTGAATCGCGGCGGTCATCAACTCCGCGTCCTGCTCGCTCAGCCCGATCGAGACGAACAGGCGGATCAGCAAATCCGGATTGCCCTGTGCGGCGGCATTGACGTCGATCAGCCCGGTCTCGTCGGTAATGCGAACTTCGACACGCGCGTCACCGAACCCGAATTCATAGGGTCGACCGTCGGCGACCCAGCGCGTTTCCATGTCCGGATTGCGCAATTCCACCACTGCCCGATGAAGACCGGCCTCGGCGGCGTAGCGCGCATCCGTGGTGTCGAACAGAAACCGGCTCTGAAGGGTCTCGGTACGCGCAAGCACGGCATAAGTGCCGATGATGATGGTCAGCAATGCCAACATCCACAGCACCACGATCAAAGCGATGCCCCTGTTTCTATGTGGATGCATGTATATCACCGCCGATTTCGCTGGCCGCCGGCATCGAGCATCCGGGAGCGGATGTCTCCAGGACCGACGCTACGGGACGCCATCCCACCGCTGTCGATGATCACCGGCGTGACAAGCTCGGGAAAGAAGAGCCCGTTGTCGCGCTGCATGGCCAGCCGCAACGAGACCGAAAGCGGGATCTGGTCGAGGGTCTCCCAGAAGTCGGTCCACATCACCGCCTCGCCGTCTTCCTCGTAGCCGAGAAATTCGAAATCCGCCCGGCCGATATCCTCGAGCAGCGTCACCGGGGCATCGCGCTCCAGGTCGCCGGGCTGGTAACCGTTGAGCATGGCAAAAGCAAACACCAGGTCCATGCCCTCCTCGCCGCGCTCGACCCGGATTTCCTGCACATACGGTCCGCCGAATCCGAGGTAGCCCGGCATCGGGGCGACGAACCGGATGCGCTCGGACTCGCCTTCGAAACGGATGATGTCCTGGTTGTCCTGCTCGATGATCAGCGGCCGGGCATGCGCGATCTGCCGACGGATGAACTGGTGGACCACGCGCAGGCGATTGGTCTCTTCGATCAGCGCCTCTCCCGAGGTGGTGGCCCGCACGCCAGCGCGGAATCCGCCGTAGGCCATGGCCATGATCAGCGCAATCAGGGCCGTGGCCAGCAAAAGCTCGATCAGGGTGAATCCCGATTGTCTGCCGGCACCCCGAGCTGGATCGGTTCGACCCGCCCAACGCGCCGATCGCGGCCCGGAGACCGCTCCTGCGGCGGGATGCACTGGGTTGGCGCTCAATCTGGTCATCCGCCCAGCTGCTGCCGTTCGGCATAGAAACGGTCGACCGAACGCAGCGTCTCGAACAGCGCAGAGCGCTCGCCGCGCCCCTCTCCCCAGTAAACGGTCAGCCCCACGTAGTACAGATCGATCGGCAGGTCCTCGTAGGCGACACCACGATCGTCTGCAATCTGGTAGGGCTCTATGATCAACTCCCAGCTGTACTCGTCGTTGTAGCGACCGCTGGACTGACCCGGCTGCGGCAGCTCCTCGATACCCACCATATCGAGCTGGCTCTGGGCCAGCAGCGCGGCCTGGGTGAAATCACCCGAGCGCCGGGTATTGCTGATGGAGGTCGACAGAATCTGCAGCATCACGCCGAACAGCACCGCGAAGATCGCGAATGCGGCCATGACTTCGATCAGCGTGAATCCGCGCTGGCCGGACGGCACGGCGTTCAGGGAACGGCCCGGCGACCGGCCCGGTTGGCAGTCCGGGCCTGACCGATCGCGGCCGGAAACCGCTCCTACGGAATGCTGAAGCGTGTTCACCGGGCGTCCTCCGGTGGGTCCTGGCTGATTTCACCGGTCAGCCAGCCGACCGTGACGTACCACTTGCGCTCGTCGACCGACAACAACACGCTGCCGCCGGTCGAGGATCCATCGGGAAAGAACCGGATGCCGCCGGCGTTCTCGCCGGTCATCTCCGAGCGCGCGGTATTCAAGGTGATGTCCAGCCCTTCCGGAAGCTGCTGCTCCTCGCGCCCGGCCGCCTGCCAGGTCATATTGCCGGCATCGGCACGAAAAACCATTTCCTTGCGCTTGATGATCGCCTGGCCGCGCGTATGGCGCAGGCCCGCGATGATTTCCCGGACCTCGTTGCGCAGCTCCGCACCGCCCACCGAACGGGAGATCGAAGTGCCTACAAGTCCGAACAGACCGACCACCAGGACCATCACAACCATCAGTTCAATCAGGCTGAAGCCATGCGCGCGAAGGTGACCGACATGAATGGAAGTCTCAGATTGGCGCTTGAAGTGAAACATCGGGTCTCAGGCCGTCGGGACAGCGAGCCCCTGCGGCCTCGAAATCACAGGTTCCAGTTCTCGATGTCGCCATCCGGCCCTTCGCCGCCCGGTTGACCGTCGCGGCCGTGGCTGAAGATATCGGGACCGATCTGGCGATGCTCGCCGGGGAAGCGGTAATTGTATTGATTGCCCCACGGATCGTTCAGGTTCGATTCGTTGACGTACGGACCGTTCCAGTTCGACACGTTGCCGGGCCGCTCGACCAGTTCGCGCAGTTCGCGCGGCGCCCGACCGGTGTCGAGATAGAACTCGTCGACGGCCATCGAAAGCCGCTGGACCTCGGCCACGGCAGTCCGGGCCTTGGCGTCCTCGCCACGTCCCATGATGTTGGGCACGACCAGCCCTGCGATCAGCCCGAGGATGACCAGAACGACCAGCAGTTCGATCAGGGAGAAGCCCTGAGAAGAGTTTTTCATGATTGCAGCCTTGCGTTATTGCTCCACATGGAAGTATGACAGTCCGGAGCCGAAAGATTCCATGCCCATCGCGATTTTGCGCGTTGCTTCAGGCCACCAGTTCATTGATGCTGAGGATCGCCATGAGCACCGACATCACGATGATGCCGATCACCGCGGCCAGGCCCAGCGTAAGGGCCGGGACCAGCATCGCCATGATGCGGTCTATGGTCGTGCGGACCTCCCGGTCATAGGTGTTGGCCACCTTGAGCAGCATGTCGTCGAGCTGGCCGGTTTCTTCGCCAACGTTGATCATCTGCAGCGCCAGGCGCGGAAAATGTCCGCTCTCGTTCAGCGCCCGTGCCAGCGGCGCGCCGGTCTTGACCTTCTTGGCCGCCTCGCCGACGTCTTCGCGCAATACCGTGTTGGTCATGACGTTGCGCGCGATCGATATCGCCGACAGCAGCGGTACGCCGTTGACCAACAAGGTGCCGGTGGTGCGCGCCAGGCGCGCCATCTCGATCTTCGCGATCGCATCGCCCAGCCATTTGGTGTTCAGGAAACGTCCGTCCCAGCGCAGCCTCGATGCCGGCTTGTGCATCTGCGCGCGAAACCACAGTGCCGCCAGCACCATGATCGCGATCAGACCCCACCAGAAATTCTTCAGCGTGTCGCCGGCAAAGATCACCACCCGGGTCAACCACGGCAGTTCGCCGCCGAAGTCCTCGAACATCGGGGTGAACTGCGGAATCACGTAGACCATCAACAGCATCAGCGAGGCGATCGCCAGAATCACCAGCAGCGCCGGATAGATCAGCGCCGAGACCACGCCGTCCTTGAGCTCCTTGGCCCGTTCCAGGTATTCGGACATGCGCGCCAGGGTCTGGTCCAGCGCCCCGCCCATTTCACCGGCTCTGACCATGTTGATATAAAACCGCGAGAACACACCGTGCCGCTCTTCCAGCGCTTCGGACAGCGAAATGCCCTCTCGCACCCGGTCGCGAATCTTCGACAGGGTCTGCTCGACGCGATCGTTCTCGGCAAGTTCGACCAGGATGCCCAGCGACCGGTCCAGCGGCAGCCCGGCGCCGAGCAGCGTCGCCAGCTGGCCGGTGAGGTCGCCGACCTCGCGCTGGGTCAGGCCCTGCCGGCCGCGAAACAGCGTTTCGAGCCGGAATCCGGCCGAAACTTCTTTGGTCTGAACCGGAATATTGCCGGTTTCCTGGATGTGGGCGACCACCAGATCCTCGCTGGGCGCCTCCATTTCACCGGACAGCGTCTCGCCGGACGGCGTGACCGCCTTGTAAGTGAAAAGCGGCATTTAATGTACCCCGCCTGAAACGCTGTAACTTCTGGCGAGTCGGAGAGCGTTCAGCTGCAAGGCCTGTCTCGCGGGGTACATCAGGCTTCCTGGGTCACGCGCAGCACTTCCTCGGCGCTGGTCACGCCCAGCAGCGCCTTGCGCATGCCGTCCTGGTACATCGTGCGCATGCCCTCGGCACGCGCCTGGCGCTCGAGATCGCCGGAGGTCGCCTGGCGCATCACCATGCGCCGAATCTCGTCGGACATGGTCAGCAATTCGACGATGCTCGAACGCCCCTTGTACCCGGTCGGACTGACCTCCGAAGTGCCGGGCCGGTAGAGCGTGATCGGATCGGCGTCGGTCAATTCACGCAGGCCGAGTTCCTTGACCATCTCGGGCAGCACCTGGAACGGCTGGCGGGTTTCCGGGTCCAGCCGGCGCACCAGGCGCTGGGCCATGATGGCGTTGACCGTGGAGGTCAAGAGATAGTCCTCGACACCCATGTCCAGCATTCGTGTCACACCGCCGGCAGCGTCGTTGGTATGCAGCGTGGACAATACGAGATGGCCGGTCAAAGCCGACTGGATGGCGATCTTGGCCGTTTCCAGGTCACGCATTTCCCCGATCATGATCACGTCCGGATCCTGGCGCACGATGGCGCGCAGCGCGGCGGCGAAATTCAGCCCGATCGAGGACTTGGCCTGGATCTGATTGACCCCTTCGAGCTGGTACTCGACCGGATCCTCGACCGTGATGATCTTGCGCTCCGGCGAGTTGAGCTGCGAAAGTGCGGTGTAGAGCGTGGTGGTCTTGCCCGAGCCGGTGGGCCCGGTGACCAGGATGATGCCGTGCGGCATTTCAAGCGCATGGATGAACGCATCGCGGGTATCGTCGGCGAATCCCAGGCTGCCGAAATCGAGCGTGACCGCCTCGCGATCGAGGATACGCATGACCACGCTCTCACCGTGCGAGGTGGGTACGGTGGACACGCGCAGATCCAGCTCCTTGCCCTGCACGCGATGCATGATGCGCCCGTCCTGCGGCAGTCGACGCTCGGCAATGTTGAGCTTGGCCATGATCTTGACGCGCGAGATCACCGCGGCGGTCGAGCGCGCCGGCGGCGCCTCGACTTCCTGGAGTACGCCGTCGACCCGGTAGCGCACCTTGAGTCGATTTTCGAACGGCTCGATGTGGATATCGGAGGCGCGCGCCTCGACCGCCCGCTGGAGAATCAGGTTGACCAGCCGGATCACCGGCGCCTCGGATGCCAGATCGCGCAGGTGCTCGACGTTTTCCTCGTCCTCGCTCTCGCCTTCGCCGCCCAGGCCCTCGGCAATCTGGCCCATGGCGCTGCGCCCACCGCCGAAATACTTCTCGATGGTGTTGTCGATCTCCGAGGCAATGCCGACCCGCGGGCGTACGTTCAGCCCCGAGGCCATTTTCAGCGCCTTGAGCATGGCCGGGTTCTGGGGGTCGGCCATGACCACGTCCAGATCGTCGTCGTCGACGCGAATCGGCACCAGGTGCTGCTGTTTCATGAACCGCACCGACACCGAATCCAGCGACGGGCCCTGTTCGGGATAGTCCTTGTCCATGCAAAGCGGAATCTCGAGCAGCTCGGATTGCGCAACGGCAAGGTCGCGTTCCGAGACAAGCCCCAGCCGGACCAGCAAAGTGAGCAGGTTGCCGCCGTGCTGCTCGCGATAGGTGCGGGCGCGATTCAGGTCTTCGCGCCTGAGCCGGCCCTGTTCGATCATCAGGCGGCACAGCTCCGCGGCCCTGTCTTCCAGGTGGTCGCCCACCTGCGGCAGCAGGTCGGTGTGATCGGTTGCGGTAATCGCTTCGGTTTCCATCGGGTGATTATATGTAATGCATCGGCGCAAACTGGCCGCAGATATCGACAACGCGATCGGTCACAGGTTCAGCGTCCGCGATCGAAGGCGACTTTCTCCAGAAACGGCCGGTTCATCAGAATCCACGTCGCCAGCGGCACGACGGCCGGCAGCATCAGGTAACCCAGCTGGTAACAAAGTGCAATCACGGTGGGCGACATGCCCGTTTCCGCGACTGCAGCCGCGGCCTCCGGACCCAGCTGGAAAGCCAGATCGACCCAGGTCTGCCAGAACACGCCCCAGGCCGTGACCAGGCAAATGACCAGGTAGGCAATCAGCATCTGCAGCGCCCGCCGCCGCAAAGCCATCGGCGTCGCCATGATCAGGCCGAACAGCAGCGCCATGCCCCAGGCGTAAATCATCGGATTGACGTCGTTGTTGAGCAACGCGACCCGGCCTTCGACCATCCGTTCCATCCGAATGGCCGTCTGGATTTCCAGCCGGTAGCCCAGTTGCACCACCCCGTCGATCAGGCCCGGAAAAAGGCCGGTCAGCGCGAACTCCGCCAACCGGGCGGGCAACCACATCAGCGCGCTGCCGAAAGAAAACCACAGAAAAAAGCCCAGTGGCAGATACAGCGCCGCCAGCAGGAACATCTCCTTGACCGGATTGCCCTCATCGCTGTCATCGTCCGGGCTCGAAGCGTCGCCGGATTCGTTCGGATTTTCGCTCATGCCGCTCCCCTCGTCTGGAATCTTGCCTGCGCTCAGTCCAGCCACGCGCGGGCGTTCTCGAACATTCGCATCCAGGGCGACCAGTCACCCGTCTCTTCGCGCCACCGGTCAGGCGCCCAAGAGTAATTGACCGCACGCAACAAGCGCTCCGGATGCGGCATGAGAATCGTAACCCGCCCATCCGCGTTGCACAATCCGGTCACGCCGTCGGGAGATCCGTTCGGGTTGTCCGGATAGTTCCTGGCGGGCGCGCCGCTGCTATCGACGTAGCGCACGGCCACCGGCGCCTTTTGCACATCTGCAGCCTCGCCGAATTCGGCCCGCCCCTCGCCATGGGCGGTCGCCACCGGCAGGCGCGAGCCGGCCATGCCGGCGAGCATCATGGACGGTGACTCGACGATTTCGACCAGGCTCAGGCGCGCCTCGAACTGGCGCGAACGGTTGTGAATGAAGCGCGGCCAGTGGTCGCTGCCGGGGATGATGTCGGCCAGTGACGACAATACCTGGCAGCCGTTGCAGACGCCCAGCGCGAATTTGTTGCGGTCTTCGAAGAACCGCTGGAACCGGTCGCGCATTGTCTCGTTGAACAGAATCGAGCGGGCCCAGCCGCGACCTGCGCCCAGCACGTCGCCGAACGAAAATCCGCCGCACACGGCCAGCCCATGGAACTCGTCGAGCCGACGACGACCGGTCTCGAGATCGGTCATGTGCACGTCGACGGCTTCGAATCCGGCCATATGAAATGCCATGGCCATCTCGCGCTGGCCGTTGACGCCCTGCTCTCGCAACACGGCCACTCTCGGCCGGGCGCGTCTGCTGGCCGCGGGCGCGGCGCGCTCGAAGGTGACGACCGGCTGCAGACCCGGGCGATGCCAGTCCGCCAGCGCAGCGTACTCCTGGTCGGCGCAATCGGGATTGTCGCGCAGCCGCTGCAGGCGATAGCTGGTGGCCGCCCAGAGCCGGTTCAGATCGGCCAGCTCCCGGTCGAGAATCGTGGCCTCGCCGTGCGCCACCGACAGTCTGCCGGCGCCAGGACCGCCCTCTTCGATCACGCGCCCGAGTCGGCTCGTCCACTGCGCCAGCCCGGCCCGCTCCAGCGCCTCGACCACCGAATCGGTTTGATCGGCCCGGCACTGCACGACCAGGCCGATTTCCTCGTTGAAAAGAAACGAGACCGGGTCGCAATCGGGCGGCAGTTCCAGTGCCACGCCGACATGACCGGCCAACGCCATTTCCAGCGCCGTGGTCGCCACCCCCCCGTCGGAACGATCGTGCAGCGCCAGCAGGCGCTTTTCGGCCACCAGCGATTGCACCGTGTCGAACAGCACCCCCAGCAAGCGCGGTTCGTCTACATCCGGGACCGCGCCCAGTTCGCGACCGAATGCCATGGCCAGGGCAGATCCACCCAGGCGCCGGCCCGGCGGCGCGAGCAGCAGCAGGTCGGTCTGGCCGCAATTGCGGCGGAGTTCCGGCGTGATGCAGGCGCGCACGTCCGGTACTGTCGCAAATGCCGTGACGTTGAGGGAAACCGGGGCGATCATCGCATGTTCGGCTCCGCCGGATTGCCAGCGCGTCTGCATCGACAGCGAATCCTTGCCGACCGGAATGGCCAGATCCAGTGCCTGGCAGAAACCGTCGGCCACGGCTTCCACGGTCGCGCGCAAGGCCGCGTCCTGGCCGGGCGCACGCGCAGCTGCCATCCAGTTGGCCGAAAGCTTGATCCGGTTGCGGCCACGCAGCGGCGTACCGGACAGGTTGAGCAGCGCTTCGGCAACCGCCATGCGCCCGGATGCCGGCGCATTCCAGACCGCAAGCGGCGTGCGCTCGCCTACCGCCATTGCGGTGCCGGTATAGCCGCGGTAATCGGTAAGAGTGACTGCGCAGTCGGCCACCGGCACTTGCCACGGCCCCACCATCTGGTCGCGCGCGCTCAGGCCTCCGACAGTTCGGTCGCCGATGGTGATCAGGAACTGTTTGCTGCCCACCGCCGGCACCTGAAGCACGCGATCGACCGCTTCGTTCAGGTCGATGCCGGCGACGCCGTCGTCGCGCACTGGCGGTTCAAGGCTGGTCGCGCGGATTTCGAGCCCGGGCGTCTTGCCGAGCAGCACGTCAAGATCGAGATCGACCGGCGCGCGCGCGGTTTCACGATGACCATTCCGGCCGCCCTCGCGGTGGTGGTCGTCCAGGCAATCGTCGACGCGCAGAACATGCGCTGCGGTGGCCGGCCCGAGATCCGCCATCGGGCAGCGCTCGCGCCGACAAACCCGTTCGAGCAGTTCAAGGCCCTGCTCCGAAACGGCCAGGACATAGCGCTCCTGGGATTCATTGCACCAGATCGCCATCGGCGACATGGAGGGATCCGCCGTCGGAATCGCGCGGAGCTGGAGACGCCCGCCGACGCCGCCGTCGTGCAGCAACTCGGGAATGGCGTTTGAAAGGCCGCCGGCGCCGACGTCGTGAATCGACGCGATCGGGTTATCTTCGCCAAGCATCCAGCACTGGTCGATGACTTCCTGTGCGCGACGCTGCATCTCGGGGTTGGCGCGCTGTACCGAGGCATAATCGAGCTGTTCGGACGACTGACCGGAGTGCAGGCTGGAGGCGGCGCCGCCGCCGAGCCCGATCATCATCGAGGGTCCGCCCAGAACGATCACGCGATAGCCGGGCTGGAGCATGTGTTTTTCGGTCTGGCCTTCGGCAATCGTGCCCATGCCGCCGGCCAGCATGATCGGTTTGTAGTAACCCCAGAGCCGAGCGTCTATTTGTCGGCTGAACGTCCGAAAGTAACCGCTGAGATTGGGCCGACCGAATTCATTGTTGAATCGAGCCGCGCCGATCGGCCCTTCCAGCATGATATCGAGCGGCGTCGCGATCCGGCCCGGCGGCAAAGGGGCTTGTTCCCACGCCATCGGATGCGACGGAATTCTCAGGTCGCCCACACAAAAACCGGCCAGACCGGCCACCGGACGGCCGCCGCGACCGGTGGCCGCTTCGTCTCTGATCTCGCCGCCGGCGCCGGTCGCCGCGCCCGGGTCCGGCGAAATGGCGGTCGGGTGGTTGTGCGTTTCGACCTTGATCTGCGCATGCAGGCGGCACCGCTTCTCGGCCCAACTCGACGTTGCCGCAGCCGGGTGGAACAGCGTTGCATCGAAACCCTCGATCACGGCCGCATTGTCGTCGTAAGCCGTCAACACGCCATCCGGCGTTGCTGCGTGGGTATTCCGGATCATGCCGAACAGACTGCCCTGGCAGGAATTGCCGTCGACCTGCCAGGCGGCATTGAAAATCTTGTGGCGGCAATGCTCGGAGTTGGCCTGGGCGAACATCATGAGTTCGGCGTCTGTGGGGTTGCGGCCAATCCGCCTGTAAGCATCTGCCAGGTAATCGATCTCGTCTTGGTTGAGTGCCAGGCCGTAGTCCCGATTGGCGCCGGCCAGCGCGCCGGCGGGATCCGACCCCAGTTCGATTTCGATCAACGCGCCGGCAGGCGGCGGATCGAACCAGTGCAGCAGGTCGTCCAGGGAATCCACCATCGATTCGGTCATGCGGTCGTGCAGAACTTGGCGAGCCGGCGCGGTCAGATCCCTGCCGGTGCATCCTTCGAACTCGATCCTCAATCCCCGCTCGATACGGCCGAGCCTGTCGAAACCGCAGCGAGCGAGGATGTCGCCGGCCTTGCTCGACCAGGCACTGCGGCTACCGTAGCGCGGCACGACCAGAACGATTCCGCCGCCAGACCCGTCGGACGGCATCGGCTCGGCGTGCAGCAGGCGATTCAGGCGCGCTTGCTGCTGTTCATCGGGCGGGCGGGCCGCCAACAGGAAGAATTCGCGGATCGATAGTGAAACCGGGTCGCCCAGCACAGCGGCAAGCGCGTCGGCCTTGCGGCGGGTTTGGAATGCAGGCAGGCTTTCCAGCCCGAGGAGGAAATGCATGAGCGTTACCGGACCGTGATCGCGACAGGACCGCAAGTATAACGGCCCAGTGTATCCCTTCAGACCGGAATCATCATGCGACCGGCCGTGGCCATGGATACCGATCGAGTTTCCGAACACCGAAAGACAGCGCCCGCGTGAGGCGGGCTCCGGTCTGTCGGAGCCCGAGCCGGGCCTGTGCATCCAGGCCCGGTACGGGCTGCGAAGTTGCGTGATGCGTGCGGATTACTCCGCGTTGTTCTGCGCTGCGAGCTGCTCCAGACGCACTCTGAGGTCATTGGGCGGAACATAGCCGGGGATCAGATCACCGCCGGGCGTGACGAGCGCGGGAGTACCGGTGACGCCAACCGATTGCCCCAATTGGTACTGATCGGCGACCGGTGCCTGGCAGTCGACAGGCTCGGGCGTACCGCCGCCCTTGGCCAGGTCCATTGCCGCCTGCTGATCATCCGAACACCATACCGACGTCATCTTTCGGAACGTTTCCGAGCCAGCGCCGGCCCGCGGAAATGCCGCGTAGCTGATCCGAATCCCGGCAGCATTGTATTCGTCGACCTGCTGATGCAGTCGGCGACAATACCCACAGTCGACATCGGTGAACACGATGATTTCGAACTCCGAGTCTTCTGCGCCGTAGGAAATCAGCTGGTCGTAATCGATGCCGTCGATCAGTTCGCGACGAATCTGGCTCTTGGCCTGGTCGGTAATGTCCTGGCGGGTATCGAGATCGAGCACCCGTCCCTGCAACAGGTAGCGGCCGTCGCTGGTCATGTAGACGATATCCGAACCCAGGCGAACCTGCAGAATGCCCGGAAGCGGCGATTCAGCGATGCTGATGTCGATTTCGCCATCGACCAGTGTACTCAGACGTTCGCGCACCTGGTCATAGTCGTCGGCGGCGGCCAGCATGGGCATTAGCAGCACCAGAACCATGAATTTAAATATCCGATTCACAAATAGACTCTCCGTTCGATTGATGGGGCCAGCCGTGGACCTGACCGGGAACTCGCGGCATTGTATCCGCTCGCGTCGCAGACTTCAGACCAGAGCTTCACGGACGGTTGGAACAGTTGCACAAGTTGAAGTTCCGGACGAACGCGCAAATCGAACTCGAACCCAGGCAGATTCAGCCCCTAGGATGGTGTTGTTCATGCAGTGACTTCATCCTTGCGCTGGCCACGTGGGTATATATCTGAGTGGTGGCCAGGTCGGCGTGACCCAGCAAAAGCTGAACGACTCTAAGATCGGCACCGTGATCGAGCAGATGAGTGGCGAAAGAATGACGCAGCTTGTGCGGCGATACCGCGGAAGAAATGCCGGCCTGAAGGGCGTGAACGCGAATGCGATGCCAGACGGCCTGGCGGGTCAGCCCTGTTCCGCGCGAGCTCGTGAACAGCGCGTCGCTGGGAGGCTTCCCGAGCCAGTCGCGGCGCGGTCCGTCACACCACCGCTGCAACGAGGAGAGGGCCTGTTCCCCCAGCGGCGTCAGACGGTCTTTCCCGCCTTTTCCCGTGACCCGGATCAGCCCCTGGCGGAAGTTCACGTCCGGCAGCTCGATGGAGGTGAGTTCACTGACGCGCATGCCGGAGGCATAAAGGACCTCCAGGATCGCACGATCGCGCAGGCCGAGCGGCGTTTGCGTATCCGGCGCGCACAGCAGCGCATCGACCTGACGCTCACTCAGCACGCCGGGAAGACGCCGGGGCTGTTTCGGGGGATCCAGTCCTTCAAGCGGGTCGGAGAATAGGTGGCCATGTATTCGAAGCCAGCCACAGAAGCGGCGCAGCGCGCTGAATTGGCGACGAAGCGTGGTCACGCTTGCACCGGCACGAATTCTGCTCGCCAGCAGAGCCGGCAAACCGGCCGCGTCGATGCGGAAACATCGGCCGTCGGGTCCGTCCAATACAAAAAGACCTGACCGGGAAAACCCGATCAGGTCGCTTCTGTAGGCAGCCAGCGTACTGTCAGCCAGCCCGTCCTCTGCCCAGGCGGCGTCCAGAAATCGATCGACAAGCGCCATGATGCTGGTCATGACACGACAATCGACGCCGGTACGGTCACCTCCCCGCGCGGCGGCGAGGCCTTCCGCTATTTTCCGGTGATACGGGCAATGCCGCGCTCGGCAACGGACTCCAGATCGCTGAGCTTTGCACGGGTCGCACCGACGAAGTCGTCTATGGCCCTGCGACCGTGGCTGGCTTCCTGCTCAGCGAGTTCAAGCGCCGCCTCTCGCATGTGCTCGGCGGCTACGGCGAGACGCTCCCACGGGGAGGCCGCCGCCTTGCGGGAAGCCTTTTTCTTGCCGCGCTTTTTGGACGATTTCTTCTTGGAAGCCTTCTTCTTGGAAGCCTTCTTCTTGGAAGCCTTCTTCTTGGAAGCCTTCTTCTTGGAAGCCTTCTTCTTGGAAGCCTTCTTCTTGGAAGCCTTCTTCTTGGAAGC
>Ga0209943_1000257_pt1 | contig 37012 bp, 40 predicted proteins | sample SalPonR1_B_D2_MG_FD_185698 | JGI IMG/M metagenome (GOLD analysis project Ga0209943, IMG submission 185698) | Salt pond soil microbial communities from South San Francisco under conditions of wetland restoration - Salt Pond MetaG R1_B_D2_MG... ... | reverse complement strand
TTAATTATTATTTTATTTTATTATTTTATTTTATTATTTTATTTTATTATTTTATTTTATTTTATTATTTTATTATTTTATTATTTATTATAAAAATAATAATTTTGTCAAAAACAAAGTTATTATAACTTATTTTATTTTTCAAAGTAATTATAAATTAATCATAACCTTGTTATGAAGGTTTTATTATTGATTGAAAATATAAAGATATATGACTGAATCGGTTCCACCTAAAAAATTAGCAATTTATTATGGTTGGCCTATTGCTGTTAATGGTAAATGGTCAGTATCTGAAGCTGTAGATGTGTTTAATGATTATGACATAGTAATTTTTGGAGAGGGTTTAGAGGATCCAAGTCATCCTCAATATTTGTCAACTAATGATATAATAAGCCAAACTAATGCAAAAATTTATGGGTATGTGGATGCAACTTTGAATTCTACTAATTTTGAGAGTAAAGTAAATAATTGGTGTGATATGGGTGGTACAGGTGCAACTGGTAATGAAATTGAAGGAATATTTTGTGATCAGTTTGGATTTGATTATGGTTTAACACGTCAAAAACAAAATGATGAAATTGATTATATTCATAGTAAAAGTAAAAAAGCCTTTGTAAATGCTTGGAATCCTGATGATGTATTTAAAACTCAAACAGGTACCACTGGAGCAACAGGGACTAGTATGACATTAGATGATTGGTATTTAGCAGAGTCTTATCAGATAATTAATGGGAATTATCGAAATGTAAGTGATTGGAAAGCAAAGGCAGATAAAATGAAAGATTACAAGATTAATGGTCCAGGATATAGTAAAATGGCGACTTGCACAAGTTATGATGGAAGTAATTTTGATCAAGAAAAATGGGATTATGCATATTATTCAACTGCTTTATATGGATTTGATGCATCAGGTTGGGGTGAACAAAATTTTTCAGCACCAACAGCACAGATGCCATTTAGAACTAGAAAGAAAATTTTGGGTTCAAAATTAGTAGGCAATATTAATGAAGCTTCAGGAGTATTTAAAATAAATACAAATATAGGTATCAAAGTAGATACGAATAATAAAAAAGTTTACTTAAATTTATAAAAAGAAATTTTCAAAGGATTAATTAATTTCTTTTTTATATTTATGACCATTTAAAACGCCGACTCTAATCTTTATATTATTTTTATATAATTAAGTAAATTTATGAGAAAAAAAGTAACAAGGTAAAATATTTTTATATGATTTATAAAAAACTTTGTAATTTTAGATTTCTAAATATTTGGGTTGATAAATTTGGTCTAATTTTATTGATGCTGATACATTAACACATAGATTCATTTTATGATCTTTAAACAAATCGTTAGATAATTCAATAACATCTTTGATAGTGACCCCTTTAATTCTTTTTTTCCATTTTTCGAAATTACTAATTTTATTAAAATATAATAATTCATAACCATAGAGATGTGCTAAATAAGAGTTTGATTCCCTAGACATGACTTCAGAGCCAATAAGATGTTCTTTAGCTTTATCTAATTCTTTTTGTTGTAATTCGCCATTTTTTAATTTTTTGAGTTCCAAACAAATTAACTTGACTAGCTTTTTCAATTTATTTACCTCTGGATATGATGCACATGTAATCGTAAAAATACCTAAATCAGATAGTGAATTTACATCAGTACCAATGGAATAAACGAGACTATGTTTTTCTCGTATATTAACAAAAAGTCTAGAGCTCATACCTCGACCAAGGATGGCAGAAAGAATGAGAGAGATGTCAAATCTTTTAGAATTATATTTGTAGGCAGGAAATCCGATAATTAAATGAGATTGAGTAATTTTAGGAAAGATATGATATTTAAAACGTCTTTTTTTTTGTAAACTATGAAAATTAGGATGAAGAACCCGAGGGGGGAAGGTACGACTATTAGAATTTTCGGAATAATTAAATGTTTGGTTAAAATACTTTCTTATTTCCTTTTTTGCCATACTTATTCCTTTTATACCATTCTCAGGTAAAGTGAAGTTTCCGACCACAATTAAGGTGACATTGGTGGGTTTATAAAAATGAGAGACATAGTTTAGGAATTGTTCGCGAGTGGCTTTTTTGATAACATTAATAGATCCTCCAACATCATGTTCTAAAGTGGTATTTTTAAAGATAGTATGACTGAACATTTTAAAGATGAATTTAGCAGGATTAGTATTATAACTTTCCAATTCATGTATTACTACTTGTTTTTCTGCCTCAATATCTTCTTCCTGAAAAAGAGAATTAAAAAGCATATCTGAGAGAACATCTAGTGCTACGGTATAATGTTTTCTATCAATTTTAACAAAATAATGAGTTATATCATAATCAGTTGAAGCATTAAATTTACCACCATATTGATCAATAGTAGATGAAATAATTCTTGAAGCCGGTCGTTTTTTAGTTCCCTTAAAAAACATATGTTCGGCAAAGTGAGTAAGACCATGATAGTCTTTGGGTTCATCTCGAGAACCTACTTTGAACATGACATCAACCGTAACTGATTTAAAGCATTGATTATTGATTAAAAGGCAATTAATACCATTTTTAAGTTTAAAATTAACAATTTCATTATCCATAATATATAATATGAATATATATTGTAAGGAAAGATGTAAATTAATTCAAGAAAGATTACATAGGAATTAATGTAAAATCAATAATACTTTTAGCCTAACAAAAAAGTATTATTATAATATATCTTTTGTTTATTTTATAATGCCTAGGAAATCCAAAAAAAAAGAGAGGACGTCTGAGTCTGATCAAAGTCAAACTATTCGCCATGATCTCAAAAATTTTTTAAATATTATAGCCGGTAATACACAATTATTAATGATGATTAATAATGATCAATATACAAAAAAATATTGTGGTGAAATAATCACAAACATAGATAAATGTGTACAATATATCGATGAAAATATTAAAAATAACTCAGATCAAACTTAAAGATGTAATATAGGTAGCAACTAAAATAATCGCTGATGTCATACCCATACTTTTTTTAATAACATCCGTATCATCAAATGACATTCCCATTAAATTGAAACTAGCCCATTTCTCTTCAAGAACCTGATGCAAAATCATCCAATAAATTGCGGCATTATTTTTATAAGTTAAAGTTAAGATTTCAGACTCAATCTTATCCTTTGAATTTATCTCAGCTTTATTGTGATCTCTAGCTTCTTTTTCTTCTTTTTCTCTTTGTCTTATTTTCATCATATCTATTCTCAAATTTTCAGGACTTTGGCTTCTATTTTTTTTACGTCTAATTTTTGTACTTGACCTTTTAGTAGGTCTTAATTTTATTTGATAAGATTCATCTGATTTATTTGTTGTAAATGAAGAATTTGCAGATTCTGGTGGTGCTCGTTTAATGGGATCACAACCTTCATTTTCGATCATTTGGATGGTATCTTGACCGAAATTTCTGGGTGAATAAGAAGCAATTTTATATTTATTGAGAGTATGAACTTTTAATGGATCTATTTTTTTTAATTCCGCAATTTCTTGTTCCAAAATTTCATCTGCTCGATTAACATTATTTACATTAGTCAAATATTTAAACATTACTAAGGGAGACTTAATAATCTTTAATATGTCTTCTCGATTTTTAGATATGTAATAAATATAATATACAAATAATATTTGCGTTAATACATATATTATACAATAATAAATACCAAATGGCGTCACTTCTTTACTTTCCAAGATAGGTCCAATAGCAATAGCACCTAAAATAGTGAAACTAGTATAAAAATTTTCTAAATTATCAACAGATTGATTAATAGCATATCTTAAACCGATGATTTGTCGTGTTAAGTCAATAAAAGATTCTTGATTCATTCTCCAAATAATATCAGATTCTAAATGATTTTTTAAATTAGCTATATCAATCAAATGTTTATGAAATACCACTGCAAAAAATACTAAATTAGTCGCTTGTGATACTGCACTCGCAATCCAAAATAAAAATAACCATACATAAATACCAGCAACACTTTGCTCATCAGTAATAATTTCTACAGTATCATTAACACCGATTTTAGTATATGTTAATGTATCCAAAATCATATCAAACCCTTTGGGAACTTTTTGTTCTGTTTGGGTAATTATTACAATTAAAGACACCAAACTCAAAATTGTAATTCCTATTATAAAACTAAATATCTTTCGTTCAGATGGCATTTTAATCAAGGATTTTCGAATATCTCTTAAAATAGACTGATAATGAGTTCCCATCATATATCGGACACCTAAGACATATTGAACAGGTGAAACAAGATAAAAAAAGATAGAAGAAACTAAGATTTTTTCTCTAAACAAGATCAATCGAATCAAACTTAAAACAAAAGTAGAACATATGATCACAAAAAATAATAGTGTTAAGATACGACCCCACCACTCACCATTACGAGTAAAAGAATTATATCCAATAAATTTAAGGAACCAAATAAACATATTACCTTTATTTATTTATTTTCCTATTTTTTATTATTTTATTTTATTCATAAATTAAATATTATTCTTTCAATTTATTTTTTATTTTATCAATCTAATTATAAGTACCAATTAATCTATCAAATAAATAAGGACTATTATCAAAATTATAAATCATTTTATCATGATGTATATAATGTCGTGTGTTTAACTCTTCTTTGGAATATACACTGTGTCCACTCACCGTTTCGTAACTTATATGAGCCACAAATACCAAAGTTAGTAACCAACCAGCATTAACACACCATATTGCTAATCCAACTGGCATCAAGTTAGCAAAAACATGTTCGACTGGATGAGCATAAATAGCACCCATAGGATGTGGTATTTTAAGGCGATGATGTAATGAATGAAAATGACGGTAAAGGAATCTATTTTTATGGAAGAGGAAATGCATAGTACCAAAAGTGAAATTTAGAATTAACAACATGAAAGGATATTTAACTATTCCCATAAATAAATCAACCACTGTATTTTCCATAGTTTCATTACCAAAACCTAATACCCAAATCATCAAAGGCGTAACGACTAATTGATTAAATAAAACCTGGTTCTTCATTTCATTTATAGGCAAACTAGCAGGTATCAATTTATAATTATGAGTAATGTAACCTACACTATACCAATAAAACAAAAGATGAACAAAAAAAATGGGAAACATAAGAAGATGTAAATTATTTTATGTGTGAGAAAATATAATTAAAATACATGTGGTTATTTTTAGATCAAATAACCATATTTTTTATTAAAGTATTTAACGTCCTGTAGATCGATCTGGCAAGCCAGGTAAACTTGTCAAACTTCTGTTTGGAATAGGTTTACCAACTGGTACTCGGATTTCATGTTTTATTTGACCTTCTTTATCTAATACCTGAAGATCTACATGAGGTGGTACTAATTTAATACCATGGTGAGTATAATAAGAGTTAGGACGTGAAATGGTAAAATTAAAGGTACCGAAATTACCAACTTGGGCTTGTCCCATATTTTGTCCATCGAATGCCATTTCGGGATTAGGAAAAGGAAGACCCGAACCAGCTACAGCTAGACGTTGATCAGCTGGATCAGAGGCACGATAAAGTAGTCCACTACCGCTTTTAATACGTCCAGAAATGGTATATAGTCCACGATCACAAGTGACGCGACCAGTTAAAATAGAATCACTAAATTCAGCAACAGTAGCCATAAGATAATATATAATACCAAAACATTATTTTTGATATTGAAAAATAAATATATAAATATTAAATAAATTGATATTTCTTTCACATTATCAAAAATATAATTGCTCATTTTTATATCAAATGTCTTATATTCCTCATGCTAATAATTTAACAAAAAATTATCTTAAAAAAAACCCTATAACCAATAATACAACTGATGAAATTTCAAATCAATCAGAAGAAAAAAAGGGTTTATTTAGTAAAATCCCACAGGAGACTTTTGAAACTAAACCGGCAAAGAAATTAAATCCAACCACTAAATTAATTACAGAAGAATATGATGCTAAAGAAGTTTTACCGAGAACAATTTACAATTATGATATAGGTGTGGAAAAGTTCACGAAATATTTAAAAACAGTTACTAAACCTGTTTTTAAAGTATATGATAATTATTATTATTACCAATATGTTTTAAGTATTAACAAGGGAAAGAAATCAGGATTTATAGAAAAAACAATATCTCAAAAATGGCTAGATTCAGAAAATAAACATCAAAAAATAAGTCAGATATCAAATATTGATCTGCTACATAATGAAATTAATTTGATGAATAGATATGATTTTCACTTAATAGCAAAAATTATTCGTTATAAAATTAATAGATATGAAATCCTAGAAATTATAATTCCTGAACATAAATATAAAATCGATATGAATAATTTCACCCGTAAATTAATTACACATCCAGAAGAATTAGGTTTACCAGAAAAAACAACTTTTATAAGAAAAAGAGTAACTGACGTAAAAACAAAATCAATTTCTACAAAATCCGAATCAGATTCTAAAAAACATATTGTTTCCCCTCAAAGTAAACCATATATTCCCAAAAGTCGAAGACGAAGAATGTATTCTAACTCAAAAAACTAGCTTAAAAACTAGAAGTAAACAACTACAAATCTTTTAGTTAGGGTCAGGAAAAAACTTTTCACATTTAGGATATTTATTATTTACTTGACTATAACTTACAGCCAATGCTTGTTTACGATTTTTCCATTTACCTTCTTTAAATTCTCCCATATTGATGCTAATTTTATCACTTAAAAGTTCTTGACATTTATCCTTAGAGTATTTGGAGCCAGATTTTTTATGAGGAGTCTTTTTAGTTTTAGAGTATTTTTTGCTTTTACTTTTTTTATTTTTCAAATATTCATCTTTGGATACACGAATTTTTTTACCCGAAGCTAAAGTTTTATAATAATATCCACCTGAACTTCTAGTATAAGTTGGCATGACAAATCAGCTAGTATAATATATTTTTAACAATCATTTTATAAATTTTTATTACCAAAACCTCCACCAAGGTCTTTGATTTATCGCTAATAACCTTCTTTGATTATATCTATAAGGATAATAAAGTCTATTAAAATTATGGGGATAAAATGTTTGGAAATGATATGGATAGTAATAGGGAGAACTAGTAGCTAATTGTATGAGAGTTCCAGGGCTAAAGTTTTCTGTAGAGAATGAAAAAAAAAAGAATAAGAAAAGGAGAGCAAGAATATAAAAAAACATGGTATATATTAATATCAAATATATAATAAAGTAAATAAGTGAATAAATGGAATAAAAAGTGAATTAAAAAAAATATTGAAAATAAAAGTATAAAAAATATATATTCTTTAAATTTTTTTGGAAAATTAAAATGGGTGTACCACAATTTTTCCATTGGTTAGTTACTCATTTTGAAGATCAAATTCTTCAACAACGTAGATTGACTAAGTCTAGAACTGAATATCTTTATCTCGATTTTAACTGCGGGATTCATCCAGCAGTTAAACAACCACATCTTACTGAATTACCTGAAATGTATGATGCTGTATGTGAATATTTGCGTACTATCATAAAAGAAGTGAAACCAACAAAGATGGTATATATAGCGATTGATGGTGTAGCACCAAATGCGAAGATGAAACAACAACGTAGTCGTCGTTTTAAGACAATCCAAGAAAAAAGAGAGAAGGATAAAATAGATCGTAAACATCGTAGATGGAAAGATTCAAAAAATGATTTTAATATGATTTCTCCGGGAACATTATTTATGGAACAACTTTCGGAAGAATTAGAGAAATGTATTGCCCTACTTCGACAAGACACTGGTCTAGAAATTATCTTGGATGATGCTAGTCATCCAGGTGAAGGGGAACATAAGATAACGCATCATATTAGAACAGTATTGATGAGAAGAAGAGTGAAAGAGAGTGATGTACCAAAAATAACGATATATGGTTTAGATTCCGATTTGATATTTTTGAGTCTTCTTCATTATCAAGCAGATTTTTGTCTTTTTCGGGAACAAATTTTTTTTGGTCGAAAACCACCCAAAGATACTAATTCTAATCTTCCTACAGGAGCTGATCTTGATAATGAGGATGACATAATTGATTCTCAAGATGATGATGTGGCAATAATTCCAAAATTTACGTATCTGAATGTAGGTGCTCTCCGTAAAATAATTTTAGCGATGATGGATCCACATATCGATGTAGAAGATGTCAAACAATCAGGTCTTCTTAAAATGAAAAACTTTATACGAGCACCTAATTCTATTGTTTTAGCTAATATTAACAATCCTGATTGGGTTTTAGGAAATAAAGAACTGGAAAAACATTTAATAATTGATTATGTAGCAAGTAGTTTTATATTAGGAAATGATTTTTTACCACATCTACCTTCTCTGAAGATTAAAGAAGGTGGTTTAAATAGAGTAATAGAGTGTTATAAAGAAGTTCAGCAAGAGTTGTTAGGTGAATTTTTGGTGATAGGAAGTGAGAATTCCGAGGGATATTTAAAGAATGAACCAAATATTTTTAATAATAAATTTTTGATAGCTCTCTTAAAAAAGTTAAAACAATATGAAGAATCTGATTTACTTCATCATCAAAAAGAAAGTAATATTCGACAATCCCGTTTTCCTAAAATGATTACCTATCGAACAAATGATCCATATGAACGAGACGTGATGATATGGGAATATGTAGAGAATCAATATGAAGATATTCTTAAATTAGGAGAGTCTGGATGGGAGGATAGATATTATAAATATTATTTAGGTGAAAAAGCTTATCCTGATCATCCCCGAATTAATCAAATGTGTCATAATTATTTAGAAGGTATGACATGGATGCTTCGGTATTATCAAGGTAATCGTAACCCAGATCCGGATAATTTCATAGCAACATGTCCTAAATGGGATTGGTCATATCATTTTCGAAATGCACCTACGTTGGGTTGTCTCATAAAATATTTAAAAGATCCAACCCATAAAGTTTCAGAAATTATTCCAGTTAATACCTATTGTGGTAAACCTGTTAATCATAAAGAGCAATTACTCTGTATTCTTCCCCCTCAGAGTAATGCTCTTTTACCATCTAAGATAGGAAAATTAATGACACAATCAGATAGTCCAATAATTCAGTATTATCCAATAGATTTCGAGATAGATGTACAAAACAAGAGATATCGTTGGGAATGTTATCCAATACTTCCGAATTTAGATCTGAATCATATAAGAAAAGTATTAAAAAATATAAATATATGAAATTTAATGACAAAGTGAAATATGAATTTTACTTTTAGTTATCCAATACTTCCGAATTTAGATCTGAATCATATAAGAAAAGTATTAAAAAATATATGAAATTTAATGACAAAGTGAAATATGAATATTATTTTACTTTGTAGTTATCCAATACTTCCGAATTTAGATCTGAATTATATAGGAACAACTAGGTAAAAAGGTGATTATTTTTGAAAAATGTAGGAAATAGATTTTATAATTTTTTTTTAGGTGTTCTTATAAATTTAATCAAACTATATTTAGCATAAGGATGATATCTACGATGACCAGGAGTGGTTAATTGTAAGTATTTTTCAACTAATCCATTTCGACGAACTTGATATATATTAATTTTTCCTTGTTGAATTCCGCAGATTATTGCTAATATTGCTAAATTATGTTCCAAAGTATCCATACTAATTCTTAAAACATTGTCGGAACTACAGTATCCAATTTGAGGTAAAAGGTCTTGAACTTGTTGAGCGACAATAGGATCTAATTTAATTTTGGTAGTGGTACTTAAAGTGGCAGAATAAGGAATAGGTTTAGGATGAATATTTCGGCCGGTGCAAATCTCCACTCTATTAAAAACTCGGCACCAAATACTATTCCCTTTAATCATGTTGGTATATTTCCAAAGAGCTCCACCATCGATAGAAAGATCAGACCAATTAGGTTGAATTTTAAGTTTTTTAACAGTCTTAAGAATATTACGTTTCAAATGTGCCAAGATGGTTTGATTTGCACCTCTTCCACCATAACTTTTTTGTTCTCCTTGTGGTCCCCATCTACCTCTGATAATACCGGAACTTTGTTCAAAATTTTGTGGATAAGATAGTTTGGTATTTTGATAGTTTGGAGAGTTATAATTTTGTGTAAAACGTGGTCCATTAATAATATTTTGTCTTGGTACACTTTGTCGGATGTTAGGGTGAGGATCGTAATTAGGATCCTCAAATGGCGCCGCACTTGAAAAAGCTTTAGTATCATCCATTTGGGGACTATTTTTTGTTTTTATAAAACCTCTCATACTTTTCATTCCATGGGTATTAATATTTCTTCTAGGTTGACTTGCAATAGCAATCCCATTGCCATTAAAAGTTTGACCAGCAATAGGTCTACCTCCTAAATTATGTGTGGGCATATAGATATTAGGCATGGGTTCTCTGCCCATACCGCTAATATTACCACTAAAACTATGATATGGTGCGAAACTTTCCATAATAAAGTTATAATATAATATGAGGCAATATAATATGATGGTATTCCAAAAACAATTCTTTATCAAGTATATATGTCCAGTCCACATAATATTGGTTATCCAGCAAAAAATTATAAATCAGGTACACGGAAAAAGGGGAAAGATGGTAAATTTTGGGAAGTAATAAAAACAAAGACAGGAAAGTCGAGGTGGAAAAAGATAAAATCAAATAATAATAATTTATCTAATATATATGATTTCCGTAATAATCCTTCAACTTATCCTAATATTCCAGACAATCTTATAGATTTGGATCTTAATGGTGATAATTATGTGAGTGTGTACGAATTTTTAGCTTCTAGACCTAGTTTAGGTCCAAGGGCAAAGCCAGGAAGGATAGAGTATCATTATCAAAATATAAAGAATGTTATAAATTTTTTTTTAAAAATAGTCCGTCAAGATCCTCGATTACGTTTTAATGTAGTTTGTATTCCAGAAGGTAGAAATCCGATTAATCCAGAATTAAAAGGCTCCGTTTTTATCTATTTAAAACAAAACAAATTGTATCAAAGTCCCGGTATTAAACAATCTATTGAAGATTGCAGTCGCAGAGGTATTCAATTTGTAATTATGACTTTGAATATTGCTGATACAGAAGGTCCTGAAGGATCTAGTCACCAAAATATGTTAATAGTTGATACAAAAAAAGGTACTATGGAACGTTTTGAACCTCATGGGCAAATAAAAAGAATATTTTATAAAGATGACCAAAAAAAGATAGATAAGATAATAAGAAAAGATTTAATCAGAAAACATAATTTGAAACTCAAATACCTCTCACCTAATCTAATCTCTCCTTTAAAAGGGCCTCAACAAAAAGCAGATGCATTTTGCGGAATGTGTGTAACATTTAGTATTATGTATACACATCTTCGACTACTAAATCCGCATCTGAGTCAAAAAGAGGTGACTGAGATGATGATGAGAGGAACTAAAGCAAGAGTGAAGGAAAAGATATTAAAGTATGCTCGTTTTGTAGAAGATATTCTAAAGAAGCATGGTAATAAAAAAAATTAGGGGAATATAAAATAATTATAATTTAATCAAAGTTAAAAAACTCTGATTAAAAATGGATTTATCAATGTTTTGAAATCTTAAAAACCATGTTTTACAATGTTTCGTGTTTTATCTCAAGACTTTCAATTAATATATCCTTGATTATATCACGAGTTCATTTTTTAAATAAAAATGAATTAATAAATAATCAATTTTTATTAGGGTTAAAAAATAGAGAAAGAAAAAAAGTTAAAGAATTAAAAATAATAGATATTAAATTAAAATATTTATTATTTACAGAATGCAAAACTTTAATTATCCTTTTTGTCCTAATCAAACTAATTCTTATCATTCTTGTGGTGAATATTGTATTCAAAGATATTGGCCAGGCAATCATCCTTTTCGATTTAAGTTTTGTCCATTAATAAAAGAGAGGGCGGAACATAGATGCTCCCAAAGTTGTATAAAATATTTACCAAATTTGAAAACTGTGAAATTACCATTAAATTTTTATCCACATATTAAGGATCCTCAAACTCGTATGTTGACTTTTTGTTTAATGTATTATGGATATAATTAAGACAATATAACTCGATAAGGAACTCCTTTTAATTTCTCTTTTGCTTTCTTTCTTAAGGATGGAACATCCTTAATCACAATAGAATCAACAACAGTATGTCCGGCCTGACGAGCCAATTCGGCGGCTGCTCGGAGACTTCCTCCTGTAGCTAAGACATCATCAACTAAAATGACACGTTTAGGGGGGAGGTCTGCTCGGAGTTCGAAAATATCGGAACCATATTCTTTAACATACTTTTGGGTAACTTTTGGTCCAGCTACTTTTCCTTCTTTACGTATAAAAATTTGACCTACCCCTAAGGCATCAGCAACAGGTCCAGAAAGGAGGAATCCTCTACTTTCTAGACCAATAACAAGGTCAACAACAAGTTTATCCTGATTGACAGGTAAAGGTGCTTCTTCAGGATTGACATATTTTTGAGCTAAGAAATTATAAAAATCAGATACAAGACGAGGTTGTAAAAACAAATCATCCCACGATAGAAAATTCACACCATGTTGTGGGAAATTAGGAAAATAACGGAATTTATTAGATACATTTTCTAATAACCTCCAATTTTCAAATATGTCTACCAAGCAATTAAAAAGACCATCTTGTAAAGCCTCTTGTCGAGAACGATATTCAACATCACTAGTCCAGTCATCAGGGGGGACTTTAGGATATTTTTGATGATATAATTGGCCAAAAGTGATATTAGATCCGATTACTGTGCTACCATTTTTAATTAGATTTTCTTTCGCAAGTACCTCACCCATCAATTCAATTTCATTATCAGCATTACCCTCAGGTAATCCATTAGGGACAGTTCCACATAGTTCTAAATGAGTGTAAAATAAATCATTCTTCAAATCATAAATCCTAATTAATGCTATATCATTCCAATTTAAATGCTTATAATCCATATAGTTTTCTATTACTACTAATAAATCAAAATCTTCCCAGTCCCCCGAATTTTGAAGCTCTTGCATCACCGTCTCTTGTCTTTTGTTAGCCATTAAACGTCCTCCTCCAAAAAGAGGTTGAGGTACTTGACCAGGGATATGATTAACAGAGAAGGAAATAATTTCAGGATTCTCATCTTGGCCAAAAGAAGTCTTAAGAGCTTGTTGTAGGGCTTGTAATTTTAATTTACTTTGACTAGCAAGGGCAATTTTCATATTTAACTGATTAGTATCTTAAAATCAATTATTTATACTTTTTAATTTATTTCAAAATTTAATATATAATTATTTGACTATTATATATTCCAAAAAATAACGAATTTATCCATACACATTAAATCATAAATAATATGAAATGTATTCATATTACAAAAAAAGGTACACAATGTCTAAGAGAATCTACCAATAGATCAAAAAAATGTTGGCAACACCAAATAGGTGGGCAAGCAAAGATGAAAAAATATTCAAAGCTATTAAAGAAGCACAAAAACGTAAAATCACTTTAACAGTGCATAGTGTTTATGCCTGCATGGTTAGACTCAGAAGCCTATAAAGAATTGAGTAAATTAGGAGGTTTGAAGTATTTAGAAATGTTGAAGAGAGGTGAATATTTTAATGAAGCTGAAAAAGATATCATAGCACGATTTGACTCAATAGGTTATGTAATTAGTTAATCGCAAGATTCTAAGAAAAATTAGGCAAAAGTTTTGATTCAATTGTAAAATTTTGTGAAATATTTGTAGGAAGGTTTTTTTGATCAAATTGAATCTTCAAAAGATTCGAAATCGGAGTCGAATTCTAGAATATTAAATGATTCGTTTAGAATTTTACGATCAAGCTCTTTTAGCTCAAGAAGATGGTCTTCATGTACTTGTTTATTTTTTCTTATTTTTTCAGTGTATCCTAGTTCTTTCATTGCTTTATTATATAAAATTACTTTTTCGGCTAATAAACTACTGGCTCTCAATACATTCTCCTCTTTTATTTTTTCCATTATTTTATCCCTTTCGATTGATTTAAACTTAGTTTGTTCCCACCCTTTTAAAATCTTATTTAATCGTTCGTATGTAGGATCATCACCCAATATAAAACTTGATGGGTCAATATACGTATGAATTTGTATCAGGGAATATTTAATAATTCCATATGCTTCATTGGTCCAATGAGTAAGGTCAGCTAATTCAATTAAAATAAAATCAATTTTGCACTTTCTTTCTCTAGCCTCTGAAACAATTATTTGTTTAGCCCATTTTTTCCATTCATTAGAAACTATGGAAAAATGACCAGTAGACGCTTTTTGGTTATTTTTGGTATAAGGATAATCTTTTGGTAAGGTCTGATGATCAGACTTATTAGAAAATATTTTGCCGAAAAACTTCATTATATATTTTTAATCAAAAATATATTAAAAATAATTTAATAATTTTTTTATATACAAATGACACTATTAATTGATAAGTTAATTATAGCATCATCTATTGTACCATTTGTTGGCATCTTTGCCATGTCAGCATGTGATCTTTGGTATAGTCGACAAATACCAGAGCCAATAGATGTGATGATAGCGAGAGATAAGAAGAGTATAAAAAAATAAAAAAAAATATTATTTATGAATTTCGAAACATAAATAATAAAAAACATAAATTTACTTTATTTTTTTACTTTTCCTTGATACTTTGTAACCTATTTTCATACTTGTGAGCATATAATGTAACATATTTAAAAGAGCTCCAGCCAAATCATCTTGCTGATCATCATCTAAACGATTTTGCCAATTATGACCTTTACCAGGGCGACCTGCGTGGGCAGCTAAATTACCCAATTCCCGAATTAATTCAAGATCATCAATTACCATAGGTAATTCTTTTTTTCTATTCAATAAATTGCGATAATATTTTTGCCTAAATAAAGAATTCATTAATAAATCAACTGGTGTTTTTTCTAAATATTTGGTTATAAAAGCTTGTTTAGTATTTTCAGGTGCCTTATTTCCCCATGTAGCTTTTTCAAAAATATGTAAGAGCATAATTTTTTGACTTAAAGAAAGGTCATTTATTTTACCAGCACTGTTTCTATTTTGATAAATCTGTTTTAATTTTACACCATGATTTAATAATAACATCGTTGTAACTAATTCAGCAATTTTTCTAGCATGAATACCAGTACCAATGGTATGACCGATAGGTGTTTTAAGAAAGGAAGATATTAAATTTTTCTCAAGATCTCCTTCTTTGTTTTTGAGAAACCCCCAAAGATGATCACCTAAAGCTTTGAAGAACATTTCAGGATTAGGTATATCTTTCATAACAGGTCCACTAAATAGTGTTCGATGGTTTAATTTCTTTTTGTTTTGGTGAATACTGATCTTTTGTTGAACTTCTCGTACGTCTTGTAATTTATTCCAAAGTATTTCATATTCATTGCCGATAGGAAAAAAGTGTTTTCCATTTCCAGATTCTATATGATAAAAATTAATATCTCGAATTCCACCATTAGCATCATAGTTTGTTTTTCTAGCTAAATGATGAAATAAATGCGAGAGACGATATAGTTCACCAGTATAGTATTGTGAATTATAAGCTCCACCAGTCTGCATATATGATAAACAATTATTAAAAAACCTGAGTCCGGTCATAATAAATCACTAAGGGTGGCTTTTCAGAACCAGAACCAGCTAATCGATGATAACCGTCAATGACTTTATATTTATGTTCTTCAATTTGAGCGACAATACCACGTGGATATTTCAATTCCAAAACTGATTCAGAATAATTATGATTTTCTTCAAGATTCAATTCTTCTACGCATTTTTCATAATGTTTTTTATTACTAAAATATAAATCACCTTTCGATACCACCTTTATTGACCACTTCTTTCCTTTAATACTAGGTAAAACATAGTTATACTCTAATTTAAGGACTTGTTCAATACGTTCGGTAGAATTTTTATGTTGCAAATTCATCAAAGAAGTAGACAATTTTCTAGCTACATTAGCATTTAAAGTAATTCTACTTACTTCCTCACCATAATAGTCCTGATCTAGATGATAATTCCAAATAAGAAAATGATCTTGGGAATTAGGAGAAGTAACTTTCTTGGCATCTATTTGATTTTCTTTGGTCATTTTCTTATCCCTAATATCCTTACTAAGATAAATGGTATCATTGGTATGATGCCAAGGTTTATAGATTTTAAAATGAGTGAGAATTCGATGAATGCAGTATCGGGTAATCATCATTTCTTTGACTAATAATTTTTTTTGTTCTTCATCTAAAAAATCAAACTGTTGTTTTATCATCGGTTTATTTAGATTATTTTTAGGATCTACATATTCAAAAATTGTTTCTGTCATCCCTATTAAATTCACGTTTTTCACAACAATACCATTAATTTTGTTATTTTCATCCATGGTGGGTTCATATTGGATAAATGGTTCAAAATTTAAGTGGGTTAAAACTTTATCTAGCATTTTTTATAATAAATCTATACACAATTATACTATTACAAAGATATATTTTTTGTTTATTTACCCACATTACCAAAAAAGTATTATTTCTTTATTATATATCAATAAGAATGTCTAAAAAGAATGTTTGTCATTGCTTTAATAAGTGTCCTAAACCTAGTCCTACTAAAAAGGAATTAACAGAAAAACAACGGCAAAAAAGAATGTGTAAAGCAATTCGGCGACGTAGAAAAATACAACTTAAACTCCATAAAAAAAGCAAGAAATGTCCTAGTCACAAAAAAGCTTTTTGTACCCAACAAGGTATGCCTTCTTTTTTTGATGGTAGTTTTAGATGTTTTGATGCATTTGATAAAGCTTCGACATGTAGAAATTGTGAAAAATAGTATAAAAAAATAAGGTTAATTAAAATTTCAAAAATTAGATATTTAAAAAAAATATCTAATTATATCATTTTGTCTTTCATTTTTTTCCCTTCCTACCTCTACTACCTCCGCGACCTCTACTACCTCCGCGACCTCTACTACCTCTACGACCTCTGCGACCTCTGCGACCTCTGCGACCTCGTCGAGTTCCAACAATTCGACGGATGTTACGATTACGGCGACCATGACGATATCTTGTTCCATATCTAGTAGAAGGATAATAATTAGTATAATTATAAGGATAATCATAATTAGGATATGTTCCGAAATTATAGCCATAGAGATCATAATACCAAGGATTATAAAAATAACTATATGGACGATAGTATGTCAAATATAATAAAGGATTGGTAATATATAAATTTTCCATAACATTAGGGTTAGTAACGGCTTTTTCAGCGGAGACAGGTATATTTTTGGAAAGAGTATAAAAAACGGAGAAAATCAAAATGCCGATAATTATCAAAGTAATTAAATTAACCTGCATTTTTATTTATAAATAGAGTGACTATATTAAAAGATAATAAATTATTTAAGGATTATAATTATAAGAATCAAAGTAATATATTAAGAAATTATAAAGCATGAACAGATTGTGTTCCAAATGCATAGAAAAATGTGTAGAAAATCAATTATCTCAAAAAATTGATAGATTTTAATCGATAAGTAAATTAAAAAAAATGACCAAAAAAACTCTTTATTTTTATTTCATTTCTTCTGAAGAATCATCGGCTTTAAAAAGTAGTAGAGAATGGCCTTCTAATTGGGATACAATTGGACCAGATTATACCATTGTTAGACGGGAATCAGCTCCATCAGAAGGTAATTTATATGCTATTATCCATTATAAAAATGGGGAAAAACATAGTAGAAATGGACCGGCCCGGACCTATTTTTATCCAAGTGGATTAAAAAAAGAAGAGAGTTTTTTCATTCATGGTGAACCACGCACAGGTTCTAAACCTTTTTTAATTAATTATAATGAAGATGGTAGCAAGTCAGAAACGTATCATCCAGTTCCATATGAAATTAATTATGATAAAAATGGACAAATAATAAGTGATGATCGTAATGATTCAAGTATTGAAAGTACCACCTCAGAAGAACTTTAATTTATATTTAATAATAATGATATCTTCTCTCTTACCTTCACCTTAAAGAAGGAGACGAATTAGGTCAGTCTTAAAGTAAATTTATGAAGGGCTAATTTTGATTGAATTATTAGGATTTCAAAACAATAACAACTATTAAAAAAGACAAAGAATCTCAAAATACAAACTTTGGTAACTGTGGCACAAAATTCGAAATCTAGTGTTTCATGATTGAAGGTTCAGCAAATTAAATATTTTTGTTTTGTTTGTAGTCGAAAATATAGTCCTCTAAATTATGAATATAATCAGTTTCATCCCAAGTAATAACAACATCAAGATTATTAAAGTATTTTGATTTATCAGGATTATGAATTTTCAAATCAACATTATCAAAACTGTAATAATCACATTGTCTTTGGCTTATAAAATGACAACGATGACAATGCCTACTACAAAAATATTTAGGAGGTTCACATGTACATTTAATAGCTAAAATATGTGTTTGATGATGATTGGTTTCTAATTTTTTAACAAAACATTCCGCACATTTCAAAAAATAATAATCATTTGTAGATATATTATATCGTCTAAGTGGAGAACTCTCAAGGCTATTTGAAGTTGAAGTAGATGTTGAACTACTTGATGTTGACTTAGAAAGTAATCTTAATGGTGATTTATTTAATAATGCACTTAATGATCCTCGACGTTTCCTAGAACTTGATATGGAACGAGGGGATTTATTAATAATTTCTAGCTCTAAATCATGATTATTATCAGTGTATCTAATAGGAGAATTAGAAAGAGAGTTCATAGTAAGAGATTTTCTGAGTGGTGAAAGGCCTAAACTAGAAAATGATGTTTGTTGGTTATTTTTAGAGAGTTTACGGACATCTTCTAAAGATGAAGACAATGATTTTGATTTTAGCATAATTAGATATGCAATTTAAAAAAAAAGATAGAAAGCAATCAAAATTTTGTTCTCAATTTACAATATATAACCTTATGTTAATAAATTATAATCATTGTATCAATGGTCCGGTTCAAGTAGGAGGAGGAAATCGAAGAAGAAAATGGGGGTGTTTTAAAAATTTGAAATGGTTAATTTTGATATTTTTTGTAATTTTAATAATAATGGGAAGTGAAACGAGTATATAAATCCAGGGGTATTTATGTTAAAAGAAAAAATTGAATTAAATAGATTTGACATCTTATTTAATAATATATAATATATTTACAGAAATGACTCATCTATATAAAATTACCAAAAATGAGGCGATTGTACAAATTACCCAAGAACTTTTGAAAGCTAGCCTTGTAGATCTTCAACATGCAATAAAAATATTAGAAAAAAAATATAATCCGTATCATCGTGTATTTTATCCATATGCTGTTCTGTTCAAAAGAACATCTTATCGCGAATTTAAAAAAATAGGTCCTGATGAAACAATTCCAGAAACTGTATTTCATCAAGGAATTCGCATTAATATTAATCAAATTCTAGATAATTCATATCATTATATGAAACCTTTAGATAAAATGGCTAAAGAAGCAGGATTTCAAGGTGCTTATGTAGAAGATAAAGGTATATCGTTGACAATTCCAGAGGATAAATTATCGGGGATATTAGAGAGAAAATATCAAGAATATAAAGGCTGGGTAAGAAAATTCAAGGTACCAAAAGAGAAAATCCAGAATATGATAATAGAAATTCTAAATTTTCAGAATATTCAATATTATAATCATGTTAAATTAAGTTATTCAGCTGAAGAATTTCCTCCAGAACGATATCTTCATAAATTAAGGCGAGATTTATCAAGTTATTATAAAGGATTGGGTTATTATGCGGATGTAAAAAACAAAGATGGTACAGTGATAGAAAAAAGTTGTGATTTTTATTTTGATAATAATGTGGAGAACTATCCAGGACGTAAAAAACCAGTGCTATTAAAAATATATTTTATTCCTCAAAAACTTCCGTTTAATCTTCCTCAAAAAAAATTAATTAAACCCAATTCTCAAACCAATTATAATCAAGAAAAAGAAGAGATCCTAAAGATTTGGGAAAATGAGACTATTTCTAATCTTTTTGCTCAAGATCCGTTAAACAATAAATTAACGATGATTCCAGATTTAATAACATCGAAAGATAGTAATAAGGATTTATCATTTATAGAATTTATAAAAAAAAAGCATGATGAAAAACTAAAAGATGAAAAATAATAATTAATTTATTTATAAAACAACTTTGTTATTTCCTGAACAATCTAATCTTTTTCAGGAAATTTATACTATAACCTTCATCAATTCTCAATACTTCTTTGATTAGTTGGTAAATTATCTGTAGGAGATGTTATTTGAAGTCTAGTGACCATATTCATAAGGGAGAAAAAGGGCATTTTACATGTATCATAAATATTTTCAACAAAGGAAATATGATTATCCATATTGTTGGTACTTTGTTCAATATGATCAATTCGTAGTTCAATATGATCTAAGCGTTGAGTAATTAGAGTGAGTTTTTCTAGAATAAGATGATTATTATCTGTCATGAGATATATATTTTAATCAGATGTTTTTACCTGATACTTAGATTCTATATAGTTTTCTAATAGATTATCTAGATACTTTATTACATCTTCCCTACCCATTAATTTCGCTCCTTGATAACCCATACTAAGTGATGGTTTACTTCTTTTCCAAATCCAATCAATTAATTGGAATTGTCCACCAAGACAAGCGCCATAAAAGCCATCATAATGATAATGATTTTGGTCAATAATGGTGAGAAGGGGTAATCTTTTTTTGATATGTAAAATTTTATTATATTGAAAGTAATCAATAGCAAGTCGGTAGAAAGGATCACAATTAAATACTATAATTTGGTTATCAATAAAAGATTTATGAAATTGGCTACCAATTAGATTAGTGCCTAATTTAAGGATAGTGAGATCAGAAGCGAAAAAGAGTGAATCAAATATTATAAATCTATTCATAAATATTTTGTAGTTAAGTAAAAAAAATTTGAAATATAAAAATATTTAACTTTGAATTATATTAAGACGCATTATTAAAAGTATTTTTTAAAGTGATTTTTATAATACTTAACAAATGAAGATTTTAGTCATTGTCGAATCCCCTAGTAAAATCGGTAAAATCGAAAAAATTCTTAATGAACAAAAAGATGCTAATCGATACATCGTCAGTGCTAGTGTTGGTCATATTATGACTCTAGCAACAGAAAACACATATGGTAAAACGCTAGGAGTTGATGTAAATAATGATTATAAACCAGATTATGTAGAGGATAGCAATAAATCAAATGTGATAAGTGGTCTTAGAAAACTTGCTCGAACCTGTGACCAAGTTTGGATAGCTTCTGATTTAGATTTTGAAGGTGAATTTATAGGTTATTGTCTCTGTGAATGTCTTAAGCTTTCCAAAGTAACGACACCACGTTTAATTTTTAATGAAATATCGAAGAAAGCGATTATTCAGGCAGCTAAAAATCCCACACACCTCAATTTTAATTTAATTGACGCACGATCTTGCCGTCGAGTTATTGATCGTCTAATAGGTTTTAAATTAAGCACAGTAGCACGTGTAATAAATCCGAAACTTCGTGTGGGGCGAGTTCAAACTATGATGATAAAATTAGTCAATGACCGTGAGAAAGAGATTAAATCATTTCAAAAGAGTTTTAGTTATCAAACTGATGCAATTTTTAGTACTACAAATAATAAATCCCAGATTCAAGCTAAATTGTCCAAAACTTTCAAAGATCACCAAAAAATTAAAGAATTCCTTGAAATTGCAGTCTTACCTTCTCCTCAGACTAAATATACGATCAAAAAGAAAACGGTCAAAACTGTTACTAGTAATCCTTCAGCTCCTCTTATAACTTCAACTTTACAATCATTAGTCAGTTCTCGTTTGGGAATTACGCCTAAACAAGTATTAGAAGTGGCTCAGGGATTATATCAAAAAGGTGTAACGAGTTATCCACGTACAGATTGTCCAAAATTACCAGATGAGAAAATGGATGTTTGCCATAATTATATTTTAGATACATTTGGCAAAGAATACCATCGACGTAAACAATATACCACTAAAGATGATTCCGCTCAAGAAGCTCATGCTTGTATCTATCCTATTAATTTGGAGGTTTCTGATCTTAATGAAATCGAAACCACATCTAATGATGATGATGGAGAGATTCAACGGTTTAGCAATTGGGAAAAACGTGTTTATCGTCTAATTTGGCTTTACACAATGAGTAGTCAAATGTCACCTAGCCAGACTGAGCGAACTAGTATAATGATAGGTTTTGAGAATCCGGAAGATCAAATTGAAATTTTCCAAGCTACTTATGATCGCTTAACTTTTGAAGGATATCAAAAACTCTGGGGAAAAACTGTTGCAAATATTGATGAATTCGATAATAACTCTGATGGAGATGATAATCACCATTCTTCTAATCAATCAAATGAACCAAATCAAATTTTACTAGATTTAGAAGAGGGTGATACAGTTATTCTAGAAGAAATACATTCCAAACAAAAAGCAAGTAAGGGTCCAGCCCCTTATACAGAATCTGGAATGATGACACAATTAAAGAAATATGGGATAGGTAGACCGAGTTGCGCTGGTACTATTTTAGAAAAAATCATTAATGAAGGTCTTATTTTTAGGGGTAATAAAGCTGGAGAGAAAGCCTTAATAAATTTATTAGATTGGGAAAAAAGTAGTAGTGATACGAAAGGATTGAAGGAAAGTACACAGGAAATAAAAACGAATGCTTATCGTCGTCGTTTATTTTCAACAGAGTTAGGTTTAGCAGTAGATAATTTTGTGACAGAATATTTTCCAGAACTATTTAATTACGATTTTACTCGTGAATTGGAAGACAGTATGAATCAAATTGAAAAAGGTCAAGTCGTTTGGCATCAGGTAGTTGATATGTTATATAAATCATTTGCTCCTAAAATCAAGGAGTTTTATCAAAAACACAAACCAGATCATGAAAATAGTGATGCCAAACCTAAATGGGAACGTCCTGAAAAACGTGAAATTGGTACCTATAAAGGTGAAAATGTATATACATATTTAGCTAGATATGGTCCAGTTATTCAGATAGGTGATGATGATAATCAGAAACGTCGTTACGTTAACTTGCCCAACCAATTTAGAATTGAAGATGTCCAACTACCTGAGGTAGAACATCTACTCGGTTTTCCTAAAACACTCGGGAAAATTGGTCGCAAACAGTTAGTCCTTCATAACGGAAAGAATGGTCTCTATTTCAAACTAGGAGCCGATAAAAAAGGATATAATCTAAAAGAGGAGATGTTTGAAGATTTTGATGAGAAGGAGGAGATGATTAATCAGATTGACAAACTTCAAATGCCATTAATTGAAAAAGCTATCAAAGCCAGTCAGGAGGGTAAAAAGGTACTCCGCAAAATTAAGGATATTGAGATTCTTAATGGTCAATATGGGCCTTATTTTCGCTTTCAGAATAAGAATGTTAGTGTACCGAAGTATATAGCAGTGGATGTACTTACTTATGAGAAATGTCTGGAGTTATATCAATTTAAGCTTAAGGGAAAGAAAGGGGGTATGAAAAAAAAGGGTAAGATAAATTTGAAAGGAGAGAATGTAAATAATACAAATACCAAAAAAAAAATTTCATTAAAATTAAATAAAAAATAAATTAATATTCATCATTTATATTTTTAACCTTTGGAGAAAATCAAATGTTTTATTTATACATTGATTTTACAATTAATTAATCGAGTTTTAAATATTTATAATTATATAGACAATGGTGTCATTCTCGGGGATATAGTAGTTATCTTAGAGATCCCTCACCATGAATAGTAAAAAACAGGATTATAAATAGAGGAAAGGATTAATTAGTGAAATGTTTTATATATTAAATGAAATACATAAAACAAAATTGATAATTCTATTTTCTATCATTATTATATATTGACTTTGGAAATGTCAATGGATATTTATGAAGATAGTATTAACAACCCTTCTATCAATCCTTTAACAGAAAGACCTTATAGTAGAAATTATTATAAATTACGTGATGGAGTAGCTCCGGATTTTCGAGGTTGGGGTAAATTTTCGAGTCAAGTGAATAAACAGGATTTCCTGGATAAATTAGAAAAAACTAATATTATACTTTTAACTGGTGAAACTGGTTCCGGAAAAACTACCCAGATACCTAAAATTTTGTTCGAATATTTAGATTATGCTGAAACTGTTCTATGTACCCAACCCCGTCGTGTTACCACTTCACTTATTGCTAAAAGAGTAGCAGAAGAAATGGATGTGGAATTGGGTGATCATGTTGGTTTCCGTTATCAAGGAAGTGAAATTGAAACTGGGGGAGATATCATAGGGCTTAACAAACTTTATTATATGACTGATGGTACTTTTGCGAGTTTTGTTTTACCCAATCCTTCTACTCTTGCAGATTATGGAGCTATTATTATAGATGAAGCGCATGTTAGAAATGAAGCAATAGATACCTTACTTTATTTGATTCGTCGTGTATTGCGTTTGATTCCACAAGCTAGAACCAAATTTATTATTATGTCTGCTACAGTGGACAAGGATATTTTCATGAATTATTATAAAAAAGAAGGTATCGTCCACCATCATCTAGCTGGAGCTACTCAGTATCCAATTAAAGATATTTACTTAGATAGAAGCATCTATGAAGGTACTAAAATGCCTTTGATGCATGTTCCATGGCATCTTAAACGGATAGTAGGTGACATTTATGGAATTCAATGGCGTAAACCGAAACCACAAAGTGACCGTAAAAGAGACTTTCGGCAAAATAATCAAAGAGACTTCCAAAAGAATCGACAAGAAAAGCGAGAGGATGGTCGTGATAATCGAAGAGACTTCCAAAAGAATCGACAAAATAGAAGAGATTTTGGAAAGGATCAACAAAATCAAAGAGACTTCCAAAAGAATCGACAAGAAAAGCGAGAGGATGGTCGTGATAATCGAAGAGACTTTGGAAAGGATCAACAAAATCGAAGAGACTTTGGAAAGAATCAACAAAATCAAAGAGACTTCCGAAAGAATCAACAAAATCGAAGAGACTTCCGAAAGAATCAACAAAATCGAAGAGACTTCCGAAAGAATCAACAAAATCGAATAGATTTTGGAAAGAATCAACAAAATCGAAGAGATTTTGGAAAGAATCGACAAAATAGAAGAGATTTTGTGGGGGATCAACAAAATCGAAGAGACTTCGGAAAGGATCAACAAAATCAAAGAGACTTCCAAAATAATCGACAAAATAGAAGAGATTTTGTGGGGGATCAACAAAATCGAAGAGACTTCGGAAAGGATCAACAAAATCGAAGAGAATTCGGAAAGGATCAACAAAATCGAAGAGACTTCGGAAAGGATCAACAAAATCGAAGAGATTTTCGAAAAGGTCAACCAAATAAGGAGGACTTAAAAATTTCGGAAGAAAGAGTAATTGAAATAAATTTGAAGGATGAAGGAAATAAAAAAGATGAGAATGAAAGTGATTTGCAAAAAGATAATCGAAGTCTAGAACGGAAAGAAATTGATCGAAAAAGACAGGAGCGAATAGATTTCTTTAAAAAGAAACTTATGCGAGAAGTATCTGATGATTATAAGCCAGTACTAGATGATAAACCAACTTTGATTGAAGAGAGTCCAGATCAAACATTAGTAGAAAAGATGGTAGAATCAGAGGAAAGATTTGAGAAAAAGGATGATCAAATTGAGCAAAAAGGAGAAGGTATATATCAAATAGATGTTTATGAGGGTAGTTGGAGTGGGGAAGAAATGTATGGTGAAGAAAATGAAGATAGTTCAAGTTCAAGTTCAAGTTCAAGTTCAAGTTCAAGTTCAAGTTCAAGTTCAAGTTCTAGTTATAGTTCAAGTGATGATGAAGAAAATGAAGAAAGTTATACTTACGAAGATAATGTTGAAGAATTATTGGAAGACTATCTGGAACAATTAGGAGGTAAAGTAGATAATACTAAGTTGAATAAACTGAAAAAACCAGAGGGAGATATATTAGTGTTTTTACCAACTATTCGAGCTTTAACGGATTTTGGAAAGGTGATCAGTAGTTTTTTGGATGAGCATGGTGTTAAGAATTATAAGACAATGGCAGTAAGTGGTAGATCGACGGAAAAGGAAAAAGATCAAGCTCAGAAGGCAATTCCGGGGGTGACGAAGATAGTATTTGCGACAGATGTAGCAGAAACGGGGATTACAATAGAAAATTTGAGTTATGTAATAGATACTGGTATAAAAAATCAGGTTGAATATGATGTAACTTTACGGGCAACAAGATCAGGAATTGAATTTACAAGCAAAGCAGCAGTTCGTCAACGTCGAGGTAGAACAGGTAGACGGCAAGCAGGAATCTGTTATCATTTGTATACAGAGGATGAATTTAAAGATCAATTTCCTAGCCATCCTAAACCAGATATTTTAAGTAATAAGATTGATGGTTTAATATTGAAACTTTTATTTGAGACGAGAGGAGAAAAATCAGGTATTTCGATGGTAAGGAAAATGTTAAATGAATTTTTAACTCCAGTACCTAAAACTATTTTGGATATTTATTTTTCTCATTTTAAAAATCGTAAGTGGTTAAGTGCTCAGACTGGACATATGACTGAATTGGGTGAGTGTATAATAACTTCGGGATTTCGGAATAATTTAGATCTAGCTCATGCTTTTTTATTATATGAAGTATATAATTTGGAACCTCCAGTATTAGCAGATTTAACGATGATGATGGAAATTTCGAATCGGATGGATATAAAGGATTATCTGAAACCGGGAAAAGAGGGTTTACCAGAGGAGTTTAAGCAAAAATATTTGAATAAGTATGGTGACTTGATAGGTCTTTATCATGTGTATTTGGATTATCAAGCGCGAAAGTTACCGAGGAAATATCATGAATTTGTAGATATAGAGAAGTTCAAAGAATTATATGAAGCTTCTAACCAATTACTTTTGAGTCCTATAGTAGAGAATATGATTTGCTTGGATAGTCAAAAACCGAAGTTTAAGGTGGATGAAGATGACTTATATCGTAACTATGTTTCAGTATTGCATCAAGCCTTTGAGGAAAATGTGGTAGAAGGTGAAGAAATAAAGTTGAATCCAAGATATGATGTGAGTTTGATAGAGGGTGGAATAGAATCGAAAAGAAAATATTTTTTTCTAGAAAAGTCTATTCGAACTCAATTTGGAAAAGAATTAAGAAGAAACTATAGTATGTTATTTCCGGTAGAGGAAAAAAATACAAAAAGTAAAAAATAAAATAGAATTAGGAAGACTCTAGGAGATTTTTAAGTTTAAATATTTTTTTAGGATTAGCCTGAAAAAAATATTTTGTTATGATATAAACAAAGTAAAAAAAACCATTAATATGTCTTTTTACGATAGATCTAGACTAGAATTGCCATCTGAATGGTATGACATTAATAGTCAACCACCACTTTATCCAATTGAAGACCGCTTGAGTTTGGCACTCAGCCAAAAAGATGCCTTGATTAATTACTCGGAACGTGATATTGTAAGAGAATTAATTCAAAATGATCGTGTGAAATTATTGCAGGGCTTGCCAAGTTTTCTACAAAATGTAGAAGATGAATTGAAACAAAATATGATGCGAGCTCCGAGTACAGATGAGTTAGCTGATGAAGTTGTTAGAAGATTCGCCAAAATTGACTTAGCCAAGGCCTTGGTACGATCAAATAAACAATTGGTTCAAGTTATTAAGCAAAAACGTGGTGCTTATGGGACTTCTGGGCGTGCAGGCCCCAAGAAAGGTTTTCCATCACGTGCAAGCCAACCTCATATGTATAAGCAAAACGGACAATTAAAGGATGAATATTTGACATTGGACCATGAAGGATTAGAATTCGTAGATCCTTACACTGGAGAAACCTTTGTCGTTGAAGTCAACCCTGTGCCTGAAGTTAAAGATACTACTGATTCCAAAGGTAAGACTATTAAAGTAACTGATTATATCGATCGGGCTATGTGGGTTAAATCTAAAATCACTGCAGAACTTTGGACTCCTGGTATTCTTTACAAAAAAGATAAACTTGGTCGACCACTAATTGGTCAATTGAACTATGAGGAACATCATGGCCTCGTTATGCGTGCTAAAGATGGTAAATTGCACCAAGTTCACTGCGTTAAGAAGAGCGCAAAGGGTAAAGAAGACCCATCAAACTGTAAAATGACTAAAGATGGTCGCATTATGCTCAAATGGGGTGCTTATGATAAGAAACTCCGTCGCTATGCTGGTATGAAACCAATAAAACCTGAATTTGTGACACCATTTGGACGATTCTCATATGATGAACTGATGAAATTGCCAATGGATAAGGTCCTTCAGATGCTGATCATTCTTGAACTATTCCAAAAGGAAGGTCAGGCTAAGAATATCACTGATGATATGATTGCTAAAGGTATGTTACCACCAGGTCGTGAGGGTGATTATGAATGGGACCCAGTTGAAAATAAATTTGTTCTGGCTAAGGGTGGTAAGCGCAAAGAAAGCCGTCTTACTCGGGAGCAAAAACAGATCCAAGAGAAATACTTCCGCTCCAAAAAAGTACCATTCTGTACTATCAAACGACCACACCGCTGTTACTCGGAGGCTTACTCCATGGCTGGTCTATGTGTTACAGATCCAAAGAAATGTTTCGAAAAGAAATACTATCCTGATTATCGTGAGTCTGATTTACCAGGTGAGTACTCGTTTCTGGCGCCACAGGATCCAGGTAAGTCAACATTTACCACAGAACGTGAAATCTCGGAATACAACGATGAGATCACTCGCGAAATGCTTTCCGAACTGGCTCAAACAGAACAAGGTGTATTGGGTCAAGCCAGCAAAACCCGCGCGAATGAACGCAAACAAGCTCGCATTGCAGCTGCCCAACGAGCTGAGAAAGCTGCTCAAGAAGCGCTCAAGAACGCTCAAGAACTTGTTCAACGTGCTCAGCGTTAAACACTTCACCCTTAATATAACTATATTAAATATAAATCACTATATTAGTTAACTATTAAACCCAAAGTTATATCAATATCCAACCTATATTGATATAACTTTTCACTTTCAAAAATAAAATGAATCGTTGTTCCTATATTATACAATGCTTCATATCAACAATGATTTTATTCACATAAATTAAAAATAAGTTTCCATCAAATTTATTGCTATCAAAAATATCTATCTTTATTATATACTATAAGTATGTATTCACTTTGGAACCTATTATCTTATCCTTTTTCCTCTGAAGAAGAAGCGAACAAACAACCAAACAAACGTATCTATAATTGTGTTCGAGATACTCATGACAATCGCGATCAATATCACCTTTTTTACTCTCTTTATAAACTTAAACCCACTATTGACCTCCGTCCTGAATGTCCACCTGTATATGATCAAGGGAAATTAGGTTCATGTACGGCAAATGCGATAGGAGGTGCTTACGAGTTTGATGAAATAAAACAAAAAGAAAGTCCTGGTGAAATTTTTATACCCTCCCGTTTATTCATTTATTATAATGAAAGGAATCACGAACATCATGTCGAACATGATTCTGGAGCTGAAATTCGAGATGGTATCAAAAGTATCGCTCGAGAGGGCGTCTGTCCTGAATCTGATTGGCCTTATAATATAAGTAAATTTACGGAGAGACCAGCAAAAAAATGTTATGAAGTAGCCCAAAATCATAAAGCGATAAAATATCGTCGTATACTACAATTCGAAGATCAATTCAAACGTTGTCTATCAGATGGTTTCCCATTTGTTTTTGGAATGAAAATTTTTCCTAGTTTCGAAGCCTCTGAAGTTGCTCAAACTGGTCAAGTTCCTATGCCAGATACTCAAAAAGAAAACCCACTTGGTGGTCATGCCGTTCTATGTGTTGGTTATGATGATACTGATCGAGTTTTTATAGTTCGTAATAGTTGGGGTACTCAATGGGGAGACCAAGGTTATTTCTATTTGCCATATGATTACATGTTAAATCCAGACCTAACCGGAGATTTCTGGACGATTGTTCAAGTTAAAGATGATAAACTTGAATATGAGTCATCATCCGAAGAAACTTCGGAAAGTATACCTTTGGTGGATTTAGAAGCTGGTTTCGCAGATGTACCAGATGAAGTTCCAGAGTTTCCACCAGCTTTCATTTCAGAAAAAATGGAAGAATCTTGATCAATTATTGAAGTTTTATTATAAAATGTTCTTTAAAAATATATAACATTTTATCTCTTTTAGAATTTTTTTTAATATGGTAAAATATTCAATTCCAGGCTATGGTAGCTATACCAATCGCGAACTTAATAATTTAACAATGGATGAGATCTTTGAAATTCTTGTCGATCTTAACGTATCCACCCAAAGTCAATATGATAAATGGTTATTAACTGATCGAAGAACCAGTATCTTCTGGCCTATTACACCAAAAACTACCACTAACACTACAACCACCAGACGGCCAACTCCTCCTCCACCTCCACCTCCACCTCGTAGAACCACCAGTCTCCAGGATATGCTCAGACAAAAAATAAATCAGAGACGTCAAGCATCTCCACCTCGCAGACTTCCTCCACCTCCTCCTCCAATGAGAATGCCAACCAGTACTCCGGGACCAGGTTGTCCGGGAAAACCCGAGTTTAGTTGTAAGTTTTCACCAAATTGTTTATGGACTGGAGCAAATTGTGTGACTCGTTAATGGAAAAAAAAAATGATTTAGTAATTATAACGCATTTCAAAACCATTTTGTTTAAAATCGCATTTTTTATAAAACTTAACATTTTCTTCTTTGCAATCTAAAATAATCTTATAACAATGTGGATAAGATTCTTTCACCCAATTTTTTACATAACTCAATAATTCTCTACCTAAACCTTTTCCCTGATAATCCGGACATATTACTACGTCTTCTACATGACATACTTGCGCACCTCCATGTATAAATTTCCATTCCATTAAGACAGTAATAGTACCGATAATTTTAGTTTCATCAGAATTAAGCATAACGAAGACAAAATGGTAGGGATTCAAGTTTACCTTTTTCAAAATATTCTCAAAAAGTGTTTTATGCATATCACCTGTTAAAGTCAGATGCTCCAATAATTTAAGGAAACCTTTGAAGTAATCAGCAGATTCTAAATTTCTAATTTTATACATTCCTATTATCTGGTTAACCTCTAATATATAATTTTATATATTATAATTATATAGTTATTTTATTCAGCTATTTTCCATTTCTCACATTATGCCTTCTCACAAAACAAAATCACCTATTAGAGAACCACGAGGTGCTAATTACACCCCAGATATTGCTTATTTAGCTAAACCACCCGAAGATAAGAAAAAAACTCAATCTTTCAGTTATGCTGATGCATTAGCAATTCGATTGAGTCCTTATTATGGTAGTGAAAATGAGTCTATACCGGTAAATAGATGCACCCAAGAAAAGTTATCCACACTTCGAAAAATAGCTCAAAAAGCTAATAAAGCGGGTCAGAAACCAAAAATTAAGGGACATATGAGTGAAAAAGAAACGGTAGATGATCTATGTCAGAAATTAATTCAACAAAATGTATTAGTTATTACAGGAGGTATTCTCACTTCCAAATATGATTAATTATTCTCCTCACTAGTTATATAGAGTTTGTTATATGTCATTTGGTTCTCTTAATTGTAAAGGGTATCAAAATCCACGTAACCAATTTAATGAAAGATTAAGTAATCGATACTGGGATATTCCTACTGCCATTCCACAAGCAGTTCCTTTGACCAGTCCAATGGGTACTCATTTATGTGACCGAAGGGGTTTTTACTGTCATCCTCAAGATTATGGGAAATATAAAAATATCCCAGTAGAGAGTGTTTTGCGAAATTTAGATTATTATAATTTATATGATGTACCTAAAGATTGTCTAGGTCCAAAACAAAAATTAAATTCAGAATTAATTCAAAAACAATTCACTTTAAATAGACAATGTTTAACGACTCCCGAACTTTTCCGAAATAATACCAAACTTTGGAAGTACCGAGTTTATAAATAATCTAATTTAATTATTTTATTTAATATTATTTAATGAAGGAATATAAAACTCTAATATCTTCTTCTTATCCCCCTTCTCGTTTCATAGCTTACTTAGATAAAGAAAATAAAGAGAAAATAAAGAATATACCTACTAAAACTAATCATAAATCAAGAAGTAATTTTCATAGGAAAAGAAGGGTACCAGTTAAATATGTGATATGTGAGATAGTAAAATAAAGATTATAAAGGGTGTAGGTAATAATTATGATATATAAAAATTAAAAACATAAATATCATAATTAAAATAGGAAAATGGATGTATCGAAGGAGGAAGTAAAAATTGAAATGAAATATGATTATGAATTATCAAAGACTGAATTGAACCAAATATTTATTTTATATAATGATATTTTTTATCATAATCGTGTCAGAAAAAAAGATTTAATTAAAAAGGTAAAAGAACAACTTGGTAAATCTAATATCTTCCAATGGGTTTTACTACGAGAATTAAAATCAAATAAATTAATAGGTATGGGAAGTTTTATTTATGATTATAGTGCTTTATCTAAACCTAATATTTCTAAATTTGATATCAATGAATCGCTTAAAGAAAATATTTGTAATATTGCTGTTGATATATCTTATCGAAGGCGAGGCTATGCTACTCTAATAATGGAAAAAATTATTAGTCAAAGAAAAGATTGTCTAACTCTGGAAGTTAAAAAGAGTAGTGAAAATTATCAATATTTAATAAAGTTTTATAAAAAAATGGGGTTTGTAGAATATACAGAAACAAATAAAAGTATTTATATGAGAAGAGAAGTAAAATAAGATAAGATAGTTATTTAAAATTTTTGATTTCTAATTATAAAATTAAAAATATATTAGAAATATTTTTATAAATATTTATATCCTGTACTTAAAGCCTCCATAAAATTCATTAAAAATGGATTTTGGTGGTATTTCAGATGATGAGGATGATTATGAGTTCAACCATGGGGAAGATTTAGATTCTATGGATTATACTTATAGTACAGTAGGTGAAGATGATCCTTTTTCGCCAGTAAATTTTAACGATTCTGATAGTGAGGATAGTAATTCGGAGTCAGAAGATGATGAAATTTGGCGACAAGTATATGAAGAAAATAAGATAAAAAGAAATAAAAAAGAGGATAAAAATTGGATTCCAGATGACATTACTTTAACATCCAAAGATAAAAAACCAATTATTTTAATCAACTCTATGGAAGAAAAACCTGAATTTTCTGAAATTGAATTGGCTACAATCACACTTAATGTCGAAATACCTATACGATTTAATTTACAGGTTATTGCTCTCCATTTGGAATGTGATAATAGAATTACTGGAATAAAATGTGAGAAGGTATGTTTAAAAGGTGGGATGATAAAAAAGGTTGCCAGTAAAAGAGGGAAAAAAATTCTTAAACCCAAAAAAGGCCGAAAGGACCGAGATGATTTTTATAACCAATGTACTATTAATATTAAAGCAGAACCTCATCAGGATTGTACTCAAATTATTAATATGAAACTTTTTCCTAATGGGAAAATTGGTTTAACTGGCGTTAAGAATATTAATCACGCTTATGAAAGTATACAATATTTACTTACCAAAATTGAAAATATTGAAGGAGAAGTAATGTACTTAACTCGTTCTTATGAGAAGGGAAATATAAAGAATTTTAGGAAGAAATTATTGGATGCGAAATCAAATTTAGAATTTTGTCAACCGAATGTAAATTGGGATGACTTCATCAACTCTATTAATATCAAAGATAAACAACAAATTGCATATCCTGATGGTTTGCCTTTACCACCTGATGTAAGTTACGGTTTATCATTTTTGAGTATCATACAGATTTATGTAGGAGACCATAAAGATATTGGATCCTTAATTAAACCTATTATTGATATACCTGATGAAAAAACTTTTTATTTACGTAATTTATATAAAAAAATTCAAACAAGCTATACTGATGAACCTACATTAAACTTAAAACATCAGAAGATTTTAGATATTTATGAAAGTGCTAATTCACATCCTGAAAAACCCATTCTTGACGAAAAATCTAAAGGTAGATTCCTTTTAACTATGCCCGCTTGGGTAAATCAAAAACAAGATGTTGATACTATTAGTATTGGTAATTTAGAACCAATTTTGAGTTATTTTAAACCTGAAAATATTTCAATTTCTAATATTAATACTAAATTTGAATATAATTTCACACTTAGTCGTAATCGTTTACATCAAATTTTAAGTAAAAAATATAAACAAAAACTCTGTAGGTTCGAAGAAAATTATGGTGGAGTTAATCTCAAATATTTAAGTAGAGTCGACTGTACTCAACATACTCAGGATGATGATTTAAATTGTATTGAAGAATTTAAAGAAGAAGATCCACCTACAGATAATGAAAACTCAAAAAATAATTTAGAACTTGATAATCAAGATGATAATAAACTCAAAAAACAAAATAAAAAGAAACAACCTGATCTCAAGGCTTTAGTACGAAAACAAAACAAAGCTATCTCTAAATGTCAATGTAGATTGATCAGTATTCTCATTTTTTCTAATATTACACTAATTACAGGGGTTAGAAGCTATTTTCAAATTATGGAAGGACATGACTTTATAACAAATGTCATGCGAAAAGAATTCCATAAAATAGTTAAACTAACAAAGAACCAACCAAATCCTATAGATAAATTTCCGAATGTCATAGCCTCGGATAAAAATGTTTATATCAAAAAAAGACATGTTCTTAATAACCCTAAAAATCATTTCCTTTTAACTAAAAATAATATCATTGAGTTATACAAATAAAATATATAACCTCCAATATATTATTCTATATCCTTAATATATAGAATGATCAATTATCTTATTCTCCTTTTTATACTCTTCTACTTATTTCTATTACTCTCTCCTACCACCGAAAAACTCAGAATTCAAGGTAGCAGGGATATTAGGGGAGATCCTTATATCCCTTATAATCCATACATTAGTCCATGGAATATCGGAACTAGTTTTCCAATAAGAAATAGACGGATGATTATTCAACCATATCATAATGAATTATATAGATATAATAGACCTGAATACGATTATGATTCCAAAGTAAAGAAAAAATTAATTTGAATAATTTTTAATTATTAAAACATTTAATTAAAAATTATAACTTTGTATCTTCAAAGTTATAATTAAATTATAAAAAATATATTTCGAATAAAATAGATTATAAATCATTTAAAAAAAATTATAAAAAATATATTTCGAATAAAATAGATTATAAATCATTTAAAAAAAAATTATAAAAAATATATTTCGAATAAAAATACATTTTAAATTATTTTATAAAAAATATATTTCGAATTAAATAGATTATAATAATTTTTAATAATAAATAAAAACCCTTTGACTCATAATATTAAAGATCTTTAAGCTTAATTTTTTGGATTTTTTAAATAATAATTTTTTCTTTATTTTTTCAAAGTTATTTTTGGAAAAAATAATTTTTTTGTTTTAATTTAGAATAAATTATAAGGATCATAACGATATGATCTTTTAATCAAACGTTTGAATCGACCATTACGTGCACGTGTTGAATAATCATAAGAATCATCATCATCATCATCATCATCATCATCATCATAACCACCACCATCATCGCTACTGTCACTAAAATCATCATAATCGTGATTATCATAATTACTATATTCATCATCATCATCATCATCATCATCATCATCATCATCATCATCATCATCATCATCATCATCATCATCATCATAACCACCACCATCATCGCTACTGTCACTAGAATCATCATCATCATCGTTATCATCGTTATCATTGACAAGATTAATGACTACTCTTTCGTCGCGAAAATGTTTGATCGTATTACATTTTACACAGTCTTTGTTACAATTTTCGTGAGTCATTTTAATATTTGTCATAATTTTTAACTTTTCAGGTTCATTAAAACAAAAATTACAAAAAAAACCAACAGAGTGTTCTTTGCAATGTTTAGCTTTTCCCACCTCTTTATTACAAAATATGCATGTTTCTCTTTGATAAAAAGTATGATCCTTATATTTAAAGGAAAAGGTTTTATATCGTGATCCACCATTAATAAAATCAAAACCAATTACTAATTTTTTGCCATTAGATAAAGTAACCTCTTCTTCATTTTCGAGTAAACCTTTCAATTCACTTAAAACGGATAGTTTAGAATTCATTTAAAGGATAAGTGTAAGGTATAAAAAGATAATTGAATTGTTATTAATTATTATTAAAATTAGGATCAATTTATTATTTTCTCATAGAGTCACTATAATTTTAGTACCAGATCTCAATATTGGATACTAGTAGCTAGTTAGCCTAATTTGTATTATATGAAATTGAAAATAGATATAATATCCATTAGGTAGTAAAATTAGTGTGAATTACTTTGTAGATAATTATCGACAAAGTAATTTTCTTAATATAATTTTGAGGCAACTACTAATATTTATTATAATCTTATATATATATAAAATAAAATAAATTTAAATTATATAAAAATATTTTCCTTTGCTTATTTTTTTATGTATTTTTAATATGAATCATTTTTATAATAAAAAAATTTAGAATAAAATTTATTATAAATCACTCAAATTAAAATTAATTTATATATAAATTAAAGAATAAATATATATTAAATAAAACAAAGTATGGGTATAGAATATTATTCTGAAAACAATATTATATTAATTATGGCATTTTTATTCATACTTATAATGTTCATAATGAGTATATTTGTGATTAAAAATGATGAGGTTGAAGAAGA
>Ga0209943_1000254_pt1 | contig 37315 bp, 34 predicted proteins | sample SalPonR1_B_D2_MG_FD_185698 | JGI IMG/M metagenome (GOLD analysis project Ga0209943, IMG submission 185698) | Salt pond soil microbial communities from South San Francisco under conditions of wetland restoration - Salt Pond MetaG R1_B_D2_MG... ... | reverse complement strand
GCTTTCGAGCACTGCGATTATTTCCCCTGCATTTACCGCATCCTTTTCCTGCTTGTACAGCTTGACTACAGTGGCTTTTCCTGGGGATTCTACAATTTCGGTATCCTTGTATTCCACGGTTCCCTCTGTGATTCCCCTTATGGTTTCATAACCGGCGTAAATCTCGACTCTTGCGGCATCTCCCTCCATAAATCCTCCCGGGTTGTCAACCGCCACGTAAACATATTGGAAGAGGCCCCCGCTCCCGTCAGATGATGGAGTGCCGTCGACCTTTGCGACAACTCCTTTTGTAGTGAAAAAGCTGGAAGGGAAAGTAACGCTTGCAGCCTGTCCCTCTTTTATTTTCCCCTCGTTTGAAAGATTTATGGGCGTTTTAATATATACTTCGCTCTTGTCCCATACCTTTACAACCGTTTGGCCTTGAGAAAGAGTCTGGCCTATCTCAAGATCCATTTCCTCAATTGTTCCTGTCAATGGAGCTCTCACCGTCAAATCGTCCACATCTCCGCTTGATGTCCTGTACTCCAAAGATGCGTTGTCGTAAGCGATTTTAGCCTTTGTCCATTCCGCAAGAAGGTCGTCGCTCTCGAGTTCATATATTAGCTCGCCCTTCTTGACCGTGTCGCCCTCTGAAAAGTTGATTTTCTTCACTTCAGCCTCGAAATCATCGGGGTCGAGTTCCTGGGTTTCAGCAGAAAATATTGTCCCGTTTCCAGATATGGATATCTCTATATCACCCCTCGTGAGAGTGTACATGATATCCGTATCCTCAGAATCGCCTTGGCCGTTTGCATTCAGTGCCACAATAGAAAAAACGGCAACGAGAACCAACGCTGTGTATACATAAATACTTTTTTTGCCTTTTAGCCTTTTTGTTTTAATCCATTCAACCAATTTCATTTTTGAACCTCCCATAATTGTTATGCCCATATATATTGCAAGCTTCGTGCCAAAACAAAAACCGCTGTTTCCAAAAGGAAACAGCGGTGATGTTGTTTGTATTGTTTGATATCGGACACTTGTCCTTATATTTTTGTCTGATAACAGACATTCCATGGAAATGGGGACTGTCCCCTTTTCCATGTTTTTTCAAGTCAGCATTCTGGCTCTGCAAGATCCAGAAATCTAAAAACGGTTTTGCCGTCATCAATTTTCATTAAAACGAATCCGGGCGGTTCGCAGTCTCTGGGCCTCCATGCGCTTCCAGGGTTGATGAAGAGTATGTCCCCGACTTTTTCGCTTACCCGCTTGTGAGAATGCCCATAGATGACTATGTTGGCCTTGGACTCCAGGGCTTTGTAGTAAAGGCGGTTGAGGTCATGCTTGACATTATACTTATGGCCGTGGGTAATGAGTATTTTTACGCCTTCAAGAGTGATTGTTTTCTCCGCCTCACCCTTGATGCTCCTGTCGCAATTGCCGGTAACCCTTACAAGCTCTACTCCTTGAGGAATGTCTTCCGCGTCTTTCCATCCGTCACCCGTATGAATCAACATGTCTACCGGCATTGTCATCTTGAGCGCCTTTTTAACTCCCATGGGATGGTTGTGGGTGTCCCCTATGATGAGAATCTTCACTTGTCTCCAGCCTCCTCAGCTTCAAGCAGGTCCCTGAGCAGAATGAGGGCATTGGCCCTGTGGCTTATTGCATTTTTCTCATCTTCCGAAAGCTCGGCGAAGGTTTCCCCTTTTTGGGGCACGTAGAAAAGCGGGTCGTATCCGAAGCCGCCCTGGCCTTTTTCCTCGAAGGCAATGCTGCCCTCTACTTCTCCTCTTGCAACGATTTTCCTTCCGTCTGTGTAAACTGCCGTTATGACCGAAACGAAACGGGCTGTCCTTTTATCTTGAGGCAGGTCCTTCAAGAGTTTCAGAAGTTTTTTGTTATTGCTATCGTATGTCGCTCCGGGTCCTGAAAAACGAGCAGAATAGACTCCGGGATCGCCTCCAAGAGCGTCTACCATTAGTCCCGAATCGTCAGCTATGGCAGACAGGCCCGAGGCCTCCATAACTTCCCTGGCCTTTTTTTCCGAGTTGCCTTCAAATGTGTCACTGTCCTCAACGACATCTAGGTCGGAAAGGCCCGCCTCCGCCATGGTAATAAGGCTTATTCCGAAATCCTTTGTTATTTTTTCTATTTCCTTGAGCTTGTGTTTGTTTTGAGATGCCAAAACCATTTTTTTCATGAGGGCCTCCTTAAGCTTCCAAAGCCTGTCTTTGGAATTCGTTAAGCTCTTTTATTCCTTTTTTGGCAAGCCTTAGAAGTTCGTCTAAGACATTCTGCGAGAATGGAGCCGCCTCGCCGGTTCCCTGTATCTCTATGAATTCATTCTTGTCTGTCATGACAACGTTCATGTCCACATCCGCCTGGGAATCCTCTTCGTAGCAAAGGTCGAGCATGGGTATTCCCTTTACTATTCCTACGCTTACGGCGGCCACCATGGACTTAAGCGGATTTTCATCAATTTCGCCTTTTTCCGTCAACTTGTTAACCGCATCTAAAAGTGCAACATAGGCACCCGTTATGGATGCGGTTCTTGTGCCTCCGTCTGCCTGTATGACATCGCAGTCGATCCATATTGTCCGCTCGCCCAGCTTTTTCATGTCTACTACTGTTCTGAGCGTTCTTCCTATGAGTCTTTGTATTTCGCTGGCCCTTCCGTCAACCTTTCCTCTTGATGCGCTTCTTTTCTTTCTTTGTCCAGTTGAACCGGGCAACATTCCATATTCGGAAGTGACCCAACCCTGTCCTTTTCCCTTAAGGAATCTTGGAACGCCGTCCTCAACTATGGCAGTGCATATGACTTTTGTGTTGCCTGTTTCCATCAGCACCGATCCGTCCGGATGCATAAGATAGTTGCGTGTTATCTTTATGTCCCTCAACTCTTCAAAATTTCTTTCTCCACTTCTTTCCATCATATCAATCCTCTCTTTACAACGTATATGAGCATGGCAAGAGCCATGGCTGCCGGCAAAATTATTTTATAGTTCATGTAAAGCGCCTTTGACTCTACTTCGAAGTATTGAAGTGTCAAAACCTGACACATGTGCAGCGGCGAGACATAATAACCCATGAATCCCGACATATATATAAGCATTACATAGAGCTCTTTTATTGCCTCGGTTTCCGCCAAAGGAAGTATTATGGGATAAAGAAGGGCTATTGTCCCCTGAGTTGACGATGAGGCAAATGCGACAAGCCAACCGAATACGACTATAACCGCTTCTATGGGAATGCCTGCATCCATAAGCGCCTGAAGCACCTCGGGTATCTCTTCAATCCCCTCTATTACTCCTTTAAAAACCATTATACCCATTACTGCGGCGACCATGCCGGGCTTAATTCCCTTCCATGCAAGCCTTGCAAAATCGGCAAAACCGTAGTCTGCACCGCCCTTCACTTTGTAGGAAGGGCTTTTCTCGATTAAAAATTTAAAAATAAGCATGGTTAGAATTATCCCCATAGCAAGTGAAGCATAGAATGGTATCTTCAGCGCTAAAGCCATAAGCAAACTCGTATAAATGGGCGATGAGTACAGGAGCAGTTCCCTGACGGACTGGCCGTAAAAGATCCATTTAAAGGGCTTCTTTTGAGGTTCCTTTATCCCTTTTAAAAAAATAACATTACGATCTACAAGCATGAATGCCGTTATGGGAAGAAACATCATTATGAATGATCCCGCCGAAATTTCGGCAAGTCTTGAAGCCATTATGAAGGATGCGGAAAATGGAAAAATGAACATTCCGAAAATATGCCTGTAGATAAGGTTTATGGCTGCCCTTTTATCATTTGATATTGAAAGCCTATCTCCAAGTTCGTCAACGATAGGACATGAAATCAAAGCTCCTCCCGTAACTGCAAAAGAACCCATTACTGCTGGTATTATCAGTATTGTCAGCTTTGTGCTTCTCAAAACCCCTTCGAAGCCGGCGACCATCCTCTGCAAAACGTCCAGTTCTTTCATCACGTGTCCCAGAATCGTTATCATGACTATTATCAGTGCAAGTTCTACTGCAAAAGAACTGCTTACAGCGCCCCAAATGGTTTCCGCAAGCCAAAGCGGCGCCTTGCCGGCCATTATTCCTACAAGAACAGCCCCTACTGTCAAGGCTATTCCAAGATTTACTTTCTTGTTTGACATCAGTATGACTACGACCAAAGCCGCAACAAGTTTTAAAAGTATCATATGTCTTTCCTTCCATTTTTCTTCGATTACCGCCGATATCAGGCCCCGAATTTCCGGGGCCATATCGTTTTAGGTATGTTTTTCTTCATGTTTGGATTTATGGGCAGATTTGGAGACCGGAATGTCTGTCCCTTTTTATTTGAAGTAGTCCATGAGGCCTTGGTAGAGAGCCTCTGCGCACCTGTCGCGGTATGCCGATGTTTTGAGTAGCTCTTCCTCTCCGCCTATGTGGGTAAGGAAGCCTATTTCCGCAAGTACCGCCGGCATTTCGGTTTCACGCGTGACTACAAGATTTGGCCGGCTTACGATTCCGCGGTTTACCGATCCCAACTCTTCTATCAGCGCATCCTGCATGATTCTGGCGAATGTCTTGTTGTTTCTTCCGTCGGTGTCAGGATAATACAAGACTTCGACCCCTGAAACGGCAGTCCGGTTGTGGGCGTTGGCATGTATGCTGACAAATGCGTCGGCGTCAAGCTCGTTGGCTATTTCCGCCCTGTTGTAGAGTCCCACGTATTTATCCGAATCCCTGGTGAGATAGACCTTGAAGCCTTCCCTCTCAAGCAGCTTTGAAAGACTCTCCGCAACATCGAGCACGACATCCTTCTCTCTGAGTCCCAATGTCGGGCTCATGGCTCCCGGGTCTTTCCCTCCATGACCCGCATCAAGAACTATGAGGGTATTTTTGTGAATGGAATTCTTTATGGCATTGTTCTCGAAGGCAATTGTTATTTCATTGCCTCCAGATGAAGATATGTCCTGGTACTCGACATTCTTGGCCAGTTTTATTTTAAAGTAATTGTAACCAGTCCTGGAAGCGTCCACTTGCATGGTCTCGATGAGGGTGTCCTCAATCGGAAGGTCCAGGCTTTCCAGCTCCAATATGCTCTTTGGCACTTTGACCGTGAGCATTCTGCTTCCGCTGGAGTAGCTTAGGCTGTGGCTTTGTCTCTGCTGAGTGCTTATGGTAAGGGTAGCGAAATTTACATCCTCTTTTGCGTAGTTTATTCCTCCCAGGGGATTCCCTGAAACATATACATATAGGTCGTTTTCGACTATTTCGAAGTATATGTTTTCGAAGTCTATGCTCTCGTCCAAATCGACAACCACCCTGGAAACGGCTTCTCCAGGTCCGTAATCGGCAGCCGCATCATACTGGGAGGCTCTTATACTCCTTATGCCTTCGGCATGGACCGCCATACTCTCTGAGCCCTGCGGAAGCAGGCAGTTTATTATGTCTATTACATATCGCTTAGGACTCTCAAGCGGCATTATGTTTGCTATTGCAGGCTCTTCACCCGTCTCTATTATTACTGCTTCCGAGTTGTATATTTCCTCAACTCTTATTTTTTCTATTGAATTTATAAAGCGAAATGTCGTTGTTTTTGATGCTTTGTTGTATTCGGTTTCATAGCCGCGCCGCTCGTTGATGTCAACGACTATCCTGGTCACGAGGGGATTAACGTCGAATTGTGATGCTCTGGCCCTTATGATTCCGTCCTCGTATATGCTAAGTTCCGCTTGATTGGAACCAACAAGCAATTTGGGGTCTTTTATGGCAAATTCAGCGTTGGGTATGTCGATTACAAGCTTGTCCCGATCTCCGACTGCGCTTCCCTCGAGTATGTATGAATTTGTTTCTATCTCTCCTGTGGACTCAATTAGCAATTCGGGAAATTTTTTGCTTCCGTCGAATGAAATGCCGGTTATTGACTGGGCCGGCTTGTTTATGGTTGCTGTCTTGGTTTCGTCTATCCATCCTACGTCCATTCCCAGTTCCTCCGACATGAACCTTATTGGCACAAGAGTTCTTGCGCTTCCTCCGTAATTGAGGAGCTTGGCCGGTATTCCGTCCGGAAGGGTCTTGCTTTTGCCGTTGACCGTTACTGTTGACTTGTCTATCCCTATCACTATGGTTTTTTCATCAGTTACAACCGTTGCTTCCCTTGCATCCTGATTCCATGAAACCGCAGCTCCCAGGTTCTCTGTTATGAACCTTACGGGGACAAGGGTCCTTCCCTTGAAATTGACCGCCGGAACATCTGATATTACGTCCTGGCCACTCATCATCACATTTACTGTTCCAACTTCGAACTCCTCACCTGTCATTGCGTCGGTAAGCAAAATCGTTCCGCTTTCGTAGTTGCGCGCGCCGAATGAAGGAACTGCAGCCAAAAGAAGCATTACGGCTATTATAAAAAGGGCCCTTTTTCTCATCGTCTTTATCCCCGCTTTCTCTTTTTGTTTGAATGCTCATTCCATTTATATCACTCGAAGGGGGCACAGTCAATCGAGCCGGGCTCATTGTCACCGAAAATTAACCATAAAAAAGCCCCAGAACCTTTTCAGCACGGGGGCGATTTCATTTTCAACCGGTTGATTATTGCGGCATGACAAGGTCAACACATCCCTGTCTTAATATTCTATTCCTTGAGATTGAACACGTAGAAGTATGTCCCCAGCGCAGGCCTTATCTGGAACCTGTCATCCTCAAGCATCAGTCTTGGTATTTCCTGATTGGGGACAGTTTCTATTACGTCTATTTCCCCGGATTCAAGCGCCGCAAGCTGTGTGAATTCGTCCACTATCATCAACACTTCCACCTCTTCGAGCTTGACCGAGTCCTTGTTCCAGTAATCCGGATTTGCCTTGAGCATCATGTTTCCTAATTTATAGTCCGCTACTACAAAAGGTCCGTTGGATACTGCCAAATCAGGATTCATTGCCCATCCCTCCGGATCTTGCTCCACTATGTCCTCCCTAACAGGCATGTATGTGAAGAAAGCCGTAAGTTCGAGAAAGTAAGGCGTAGGTCCGGCAAGCTCAACCTTGAGAGTTTTGTCGTCAATTACCTCTATGCCGACTTCGTCAGCTGTTGCGGAACCTTCATAGTATTCCATTGCGCCCTTTATATAGAACATTTGGTAGCCGTACCATGATGCCACTTCTGGGCTCATCGCCCTTTTCCATGCGTATTCGAAGTCGTGGGCCGTCACGGGCTTTCCATCCGACCATGCGGCATCCCTCAAATGAAATGTATATGTCGTTTGGTCACCGGAGATTTCATAGCTCTCGGCCATTGCAGGAAGATACTCTCCGTCAATTTCTCTCATCAAACCCTCGAAGGTGTTGTTTATTATATGCCCTCCGTCTTTTGAACTGACAAATGCCGGGTCCAATGTGTCCGGCTCTGCGGAAAGATTCCAAACAAGCCTTGAGTCGTCTGTTTCGGTATTACCGAAATACCATTGACCTATGCTTGTGTATTCCCAGTCTGAAACCCTGTTTTGCACCATGAGAGGGCTCGTGTAGTAAAACAAGGGCATAAGGATGGAATCGCCCATCATAAGCTCTTCCGCCCTGTAAAGCTTTTCGTCGCGTTCGGCTCCCTTTAAGGTTTTTGAATCTTCAACAGCTTTGTCGAATTCTTCATTTTTCCAAAACGCCACGTTGTTTCCCGAATATGATGTAAACATGTCAAGGAATGTCATAGGGTCGGAATAATCCCCGAACCATGCCCCTGCGGAGATTTCAAAGTTGCCTTGAAATCTGTTTTCCATGAAAACTCCAAACTCCTGGTTTGCTATTGTGGTATTTATGTTAAGATTTTGCTTCCACATCTCCTGTATTGCTTGGGCAACAGCCCTTTGCTGGTCATTTGTATTGTAAAGTATTTCTATGGTAGGGAATCCTTCACCGTCAGGAAAACCGGCTTCCGACAGCAGCCTTTTGGCTTCTTCAGTATCGGCTCCTGTCGGGTCTATTCCGAAATCACCGCTCGTTTCCCTGAAGTCAATGCCTTTAGAGTCGTGAACGCCGGGTGGAATGTATCCTGTGGCAGGCATTTCGCCTCCTTTGGTAACCTCTTCCACTATTGCATTTCTGTCTATTGCCAGTGAAAGGGCTTTTCTTACTCTCATGTCCTTAATAACTTCTTTTGCTGTGGCTTTTTGAGCCGAATCATCAATATTTCCTTGGCAGCCTGTTGAAAATGCCAACATCATCATCATAGCTACAATCAAATACACTTTCTTTTTATACAAAACGGTGTCCTCCCTGTGGATTTTCAAATATTCTACACCCTGTATTTTATATTAATCAAAGACAATCTTCAAGCTTAATGGGGCAAAGTAGGCGTTTAATCCAATGCATGGCATGCGCAGTAATGACTTCCTCCAATATTTTTCATTTCAGGCAATTTCTCCGAGCAAATTTCCATAGCCAAGGGGCATCTTTTTCTAAATGCGCAAGCATTAAAACAATTTGCTTCTTCAAGCTCTTCATCTTCTTCTTTCACATTTATTGAGTATTTTTCTTTGTCAATGGGAAGAATTGACGAAAGCAGGGCTTTGGTATAAGGATGGGAGGGATTTCTGTATAATTCATCAGAATCCGCCTTCTCAACCATCCTGCCCATATGCATTACCCCTATCCTGTCGGATATGTGCTTTACCATGGAAAGGTCGTGTGCTATGAATAGATATGTAAGCCGGCCCCGCCTCTTTAAATCCTCAAGCATATTGACTACCTGGGCCTGAACCGACAAATCAAGGGCTGACAATGGCTCGTCACAAATTATGAATTCGGGTTCGATGGCCAAAGCCCTTGCAATGCCTATGCGTTGGCGCTGTCCTCCCGAAAATTCATGGGGATACCTCAATGCGTATTGCCTTGAAAGCCCCACTGTTTCAAGAAGCTCTTCCGCTCTTTTTTTTCTTCCGACCGGGTTACCAATGTTTTGTATGTCCAGCGGTTCTCTTATGGAATCAATAATCCTCATCCTCGGATTCAAGGCCCCGTAAGGATCTTGGAATATCATCTGCATTCTTTTTCTCAAGGGTTTCATTTCTTTTTCGTCCATTTTTCCTATTTCTTTTCCTGCAAACCATATTTCACCGTCTGTCGGCTTTTGCATGCCTATGATTGTCCTGGCGGCTGTCGTTTTTCCGCACCCGGATTCACCAACAAGTCCGAAGGTTTGGCCTTTCTTTATTTTAAAGTTGAGGCCTCTAAGCGCCCTTGTTTTTGCTCCGCTGTTTTTTTGCCTGAATGTTTTTTGAAGATTTTTGACCTCCAGCAAAATCTCTCCCTTTTCCAATGTGTTCATAGTCTTCCTCCTCCCAAAAAGCTGTCAAAAGAACTTCTTGGAGCTTTTTCGTCCAACAACCAACACATGGAACTGCCTCCATTTTCGCTTTTGTGGAATTTGGGCATCTTTAAGCCGCATATTCTCATTGCATGGGGACATCTTTCTGAAAAAGGGCATCCCTGGTCCGGTTTTGTAGGATCTGGAGGCCTGCCTTCTATGGTCTTCAGCCTTTCCCCTGAATCGAGTCTTATTCCCGGCACCGATTCGAGAAGTCCTTTTGTGTATGGATGCATGGGATTTGTCAATACGTCCTTTGCCCTACCGCTTTCCATTATGTGTCCGCCGTACATTATCAGAATTTTATTGCATGACTCGGCGGCAACCCCCAAGTCATGGGTTATGAGAATCATGGACAATTCTTTTTCTTTCTTTATTTTTTCAAAAAGTTTTAGGATCTTCGCCTGTATGGTAACGTCAAGCGCGCTGGTCGGCTCGTCTGCTATCAATAATTCAGGCTCACCCGACAAAGCCATTGCAAGAGCAACTCTTTGCCTCATTCCAGTCGAAAGTTCGTGCGGATATTTTTTCATTACTTTTGTGGGTCCCGGAAGTCCCGCCTTGTACAAAATCTCTTTTGCCAGCCCCTTGGCAAGGCTTCCCGAAAGTCCTGTATTTCTCTTTATAATTTCATTTATCTGATTGCCAATTGTATAAGCCGGATTGAGGGATGTTGTCGGATCTTGAAAAACCATTGCAATCTTTTTGCCTCTAACTTCTCTCATCCCTTTTTCGCTCTTTTCAAGCAAATCACGGCCTCGGTACAAAATTTCACCATCGGCTATTATGCCCGGTTTTTCTATCAGCCGCATGACCGAAAGAGCCGTTACTGTTTTTCCGCTTCCGCTTTCACCTACAATGCCTATTGAATCTCCTTTTTCTACCACAAAATCTATTCCCCTTACAGCCATAACTTCCCCAAAACGTGTGGAAAACTTGGTTTGCAGCCCTTTTACTTCCAGCAGTTTTTCAGACATGCATCACACCTCCGCTTCATATTCTACTTGTCGGGTCCATGGCGTCCCTTGCCCCATCGCTGATAAAGTTAAACGCAAGCATGGTCAGGCATATGGCCGCCGACGGGAAAAACAGCTGGTATCCGTAAAGTCCTATTCCATAAAGTGCATCGTTTACAAGGGTTCCCCAAGATGCTTGCGGAGCGGGAACTCCAAGGCCTATAAAACTGAGAAAAGCCTCTGTGAAAATCGCGCCCGGTATCGTTGCCGCCATAGCTACGATTATTGGTCCCATTGTGTTTGGTATAAGGTGTTTTGTCATGATTCTCCACCAGCCGGCCCCTGATATTCTGGCCGCCGATACGTAGTCCTTCTTCTTTATGGAAAGGACCTGTCCCCTTACTATTCTGGCCATGTGAACCCAATAGACCATGCCCATGGCCAATACAATGGACCCTGTGCCGCTTCCTATTGCAAGTGTCAGGAGTATCACATAGAGAATCATTGGTATTGCACTTGCCATATCCACAAACCTCATCATCATTTCATCCATCCTTCCGCCCGCCAGGCCCGAAATGCCCCCGTAGAAGACTCCTATAAAAAGATTTACAATTGTTGCCGCAAAAGCTATTGAAAGGGATATGCGGGCACCGTAAATCACACGAATGAAGAGGTCTCGTCCAAAATTGTCTGTGCCAAACAAATAGGTTTTATTGTAAACTTTTTCTATTGGAAAAATTTCTCTTTGTCCGACTGTAAGAATGTATCTTTTATCTTTTCCTTCCCCAGCAGGCGAATAATCAAGCTTTACATCCACTCCTTCTATTGAATATGTCCTGAAGCGGTCTTTAAGATTGTCCTCCTCGGGCTTGAAGCGGCCCAATATTTGGCCTTTTTCTGTGACTTGGATCAATTTGTATTCTCTATGCACGTATGCGAAGTTGTCTTGGCCCAGACTGTAGATTTCAAGAACCGGAGGTATGCTTGCCAATTTGAGGTTCTGGTCGGACATGCTTGCCTCAAAAAACAAAGGACCCAAAAAAGCTGTAAGGACCAGGAAAGATGCAAATAAAAGACCGGCCATTGCAAGCCTTGCCCTTTTGAAGCTTGCCCAGCCATCACTCCAATGACACCGCTTTTTACGGTCCGTTTTTTCATTTTCTGTTATTTTTCGGTCAATCGGCCGCCACATTTCCGCAGGCATTTTTGTTTTCTCTTCCATTGCAACCCCCTATTCTCCCAGTTTAACCCTGGGATTTAAGAATGCATGTATTATGTCTGCAAACAGGGCAAATGCCACAAGCAAAACGGCATAGAAAACTGTAACGCCCATTATAACTGTATAGTCTCTGTTTAAAACGCTTTCCACAAAATATTTGCCCATTCCCGATATTGCAAAAATTCTTTCCACAACGAAGGACCCTGTAAGTATGGTTGCCGCCATTGGTGCAAGGTATGAAAGTACAGGAGCTAAAGCGTTTTTAAGCGCGTGCTTGTAGATTATGGATGCCCTTGAAAGACCATTTGCTTTTGCCGTTCTTATGTAGTCCTGCTGAAGAACTTCTATCATAGACGCCCTTGTTAACCTCGCAACGAAGGCAATTGAAAAACCTGACAGGGCCACTACAGGCCCCACCATATGCTTCCATGAATACATTCCGTATGATGGAAACCATCCCAACCTTGAGCTGAATATATATATGAATGCTATCGCGGCTATGAAGCTTGGAACGGTGATTCCTATAGCGGAAATAAGCATTATAGTCCTGTCCTGCCACATGTCCTTCTTTACCGCCGACAAAACCCCCATGGGAATCCCCAGCAAGATAACAGCAATTATGGATACCCCTCCGACTCTTGCCGAAATGGGGAAACTCTCCCTTATTATTTCGTTTACTCTCACACCGGTTTTTCTGTAACTCGGACCCAGATCAAAAGAAATTATCCCTTTCATATAGTCTGCGTACTGTTTCAATACCGGGTCATTGAGCTTGTACTTTTCATTTAAAGCTTCAATCACTGATTCCGGCACCGGCCTGTCGGAAGAAAATGGACCGCTGGGAAGAGCATGCAAAAGAAAAAACGTGATTGTTGTTATTAAAAATACCGCAATAATCATTGAAGCAATTCTTCCTGCAATATACCGGCCCAAATCACCATCAACCCCTTTTCTATCAATCGATTTCGCTTAATTGTCCATGTTTCCATAATACATTAATGCTATTTTATATTCAACTTTCAAAATGCTTGCTTTCCTTTGATTTTCAATTGTTCCCCGCATTTTTCTGTTCAAAAAAAGCGCTCCGGAATCCCTTTCAATTCGGTTCCGGAGCATCTTTGTATCCGCCTTCTATTTGTTCAGTTTTTCACTTACCATTTTGTTTACCATCTGTGGTGCGGCTTTTCCCCTTGAAGCCTTCATTGTCTGTCCTACAAGAAAACCCAGGGCCCTGTCCTTTCCGTTTTTATAATCCTCAACAGACTGGGGATTTTCAGAAATCACCTTGTCCACGATTTCCTCTATGGCTGATTCGTCGGTTATCTGCTTCATCCCCTTTTCTTCAATTATTTTTTCGGGTTTTTTGCCCGTTTCGGCCATTTCCCTGAAGACCTTCTTGGCCATATTGTTGCTTATGGTCCCGCTTTTGACGAACTTGAGCAAGTCTGCGAAGTCGGATGCCGAAAAAGGCATGTCGCTTATGTCTGAATCCATATCTTTCAGCCTTCTCAGTATTTCCGTCATCATAAAATTGCTTGCAAGCTTTGCGTCTCCGGCAAGTTTGGCGGCTTCTTCGTAAAATACGGCAAGAGCCTTTGAGGACACGATGACTCCAGCGTCATATTCGGGTATTCCGTATGTCTTTATGAATCGGTCCTTCTTTGCCTGAGGGAGCTCGGGAAGTTCTTTCTTTATGCTCTCTATCCACTCCCCGCTTATTTCCATTTCAACCAAGTCCGGTTCTGGAAAATACCTGTAGTCGTGAGCATATTCCTTGCTTCTCATGGATATGGTAAGGCCTTTTGCATCATCCCATCTGCGGGTTTCCTTCAATGTGTTTTGCCCTGCCTCAAGCGCTTCTATATGGCGTTTGGTCTCGTAGTCTATGGCCTTGGCTGCCGCCTTGAATGAATTGAGGTTCTTGAGCTCGGCTATCTCGGTTTTCCTTCCATCGTCGGCGACTACATTTACATTAACGTCGCATCTGAGTGAGCCCTGCTCCATTTTTACATCCGAAACCTCTATATACTCCAATATGGCCTTGAGTTTTTCAAGAAAGGCTGTGGCCTCGTCTGCTCCCGCCATGTCGGGCCTTGAAACTATTTCTATCAAGGGAACTCCACATCTGTTGTAGTTTAAAAGCGAGGAACCGTCCTCTGTATGAAGGGATTTGCCTGTATCCTCCTCCATGTGTATTCTTTCTATTCCTATTTTTTTAGTTCCCGATACGGTTTCTATCTCAAGATATCCGTCTGTGCAAAGCGGCATGTCGTATTGTGAAATCTGGTAAGCCTTGGGCAGATCGGGATAAAAATAGTTTTTCCTGTCCATTTTGCTTTTTTCCGCTATTGTGCAATTTGCCGACAGGCCTGCCATTATTGCAAATTCGATGGCTCTCTTGTTTATGACAGGAAGGGTCCCCGGGAGGCCTATGCATACAGGGCAGCAATGGGTGTTTACATCCCCGCCGAAAGCGGCGCTGCATGTACAAAACATTTTCGATTCCGTCAAAAGTTCCGCGTGTATCTCAAGGCCCACTATTGTCCTATAGCTCATTTTCGCCACCTCCTGCAAGTGTCGCTCTCTGCCTGTGGATTCCCGACGCCTGTTCGAAACTGTAGGCAGCCCGCAAAAGCGTAGCTTCATCAAAGAATTTCCCTATCAGCTGCATTCCTACCGGAAGGCCGTCCTTAAAGCCGCAAGGTATGGAAAGAGCCGGAACTCCAGCTATATTTACCGGGACAGTACATATGTCGCTCATATACATTTCCAGGGGATCGTTCATTTTTTCGCCTATTTTAAAGGCCACAGAAGGAGCGGTAGGTGTAAGTATGAAATCGTATTTTTCAAAAGCCTTCTCGAATTCCCTTTTAATGAGTGTCCTGACTTTCAGTCCCTTATTGTAGTATGCATCGTAGTAACCGGAAGAGAGCGAATATGTTCCAAGCATAATTCTTCGCTTGACTTCTTCCCCGAAACCTTCGCTTCTGGTTTTTATAAACATGTCCTTGAATCCCTGGTGGTTTTCTGCTCTGTATCCAAACCTTGCCCCGTCGAAACGCGCCAGGTTGGATGAACATTCGCTTGTGGCCAAAATATAATAGACCGAGAGCGCGTGCTTTGCCGAAGGAAGTGAAATTTCTTCGCAAACCGCGCCCATAGATTCATAGATCTTTGCGCCTTCAAGCACCATTGCCTTTACTTCTTTAGATATTCCCTCACCAAAAAATTCCTTGGGAATGCCTATTCGCATACCCTTTACTCCATCCTTCATTTCCTTTGTAAAGTCTTCGACTGGCCGATTTACGGATGTTGAATCCTTGCTGTCATGCCCGCTGATTGCACCCATTATAATCGCGCAATCCTCTACATCCTTTCCGAATGGTCCTATTTGGTCCAGAGACGATGCAAAAGCCACAAGTCCATATCTTGAAACGCGCCCATAGGTCGGCTTAAGCCCAACCAGCCCTGTAAATGCAGCAGGCTGCCTGATGGACCCTCCCGTATCGGAGCCAAGCGAGTAGAAAGCCTCTCCGGCCGCAACTGCCGCAGCCGATCCTCCGCTTGAACCTCCCGGAACTCTTCTAGTATCCCATGGGTTTTTTGTTGTTTTAAATGCAGAATTTTCAGTGGAAGAACCCATTGCAAATTCATCCATATTGGTTTTCCCCACTATTACCGCTCCAGAATCCTTGAGCATTCTGACAACCGTGGCATCGTATGGGGGAACAAAGTTGCCGAGCATCCTGGATCCGCAGGTCGTCAGAGTGCCGTCGGTGCACATGTTATCCTTAATCGCCATAGGTATGCCCGCAAGATCGGGAAGGTCTTCCCCCTTGCATATTGCCCGGTCAATATCCCCGGCCCGACTTATTGCCTCTTCTTTTGTAAGGGTTATGAAAGCGTCTACGCTGCCTTCAGCCTCTTCTATTCTTTTATAGGTCTCTTGGGTCAATTCCACGGATGAAATTTCTTTTTTTCTCAGTCTGTCACGCACCTCATGTGCTGTCAAATCATATATTTTCATGTCCGCCTCCTAATCTACCATTCTCGGCACTTCGAAACAGCCGCTTCTTTTAGCAGGCGCATTTTGAAGAATTTTTTCTCTGCTCATCGAGGGCTCGGATACATCATCCCGAAAAACATTCTTTATGTCCAGGGCATGATTGGTGGGTTCAACACCTTCAACATCGACATCCTCAAGTTCCTCTATATAACCTATAACTGCTCCCAGTTTTTCTGTAAAGCCCATCTTTTCTTTTTCTTCAAATTCCAGGTGGGCCAGTTTTGCTACATGCTCAACATCTTTAACGCTTATTGCCATTTTCCCAATCCTCCTATTCCTCCATCATTGTCATGAAAGCCTTTTCATCTATGATTTCGACTCCCAACTCCACTGCCTTGTCATATTTTGATCCCGGTGCTTGTCCGGAAAGAAGATAGTCTGTCTTATTGCTGACGCTTGATGAAACCTTTCCTCCTCGGCCCTCTATAAGTTTCTTGGCCTCGGATCTTGTGAAATCTGCCAAAGTGCCGGTCAATACAAAAGTTTTTCCATCAAGGCTTTTGCCTGCAGTTTCCGTAGAATCGACCCGGGTCAGTTTTAATCCGACCTCCTTGAGCTTGCCCAATATGGAAAGATTGTTGGGGTCCTTGAAGAAGGCCTCCAGGCTCTCCGCCATCTTAGGACCTATTTCCGCAACACCGGTCACTTCATCGCGCCCGGCACCCATCAATGCCTCCATGCTTTTGAAACGATCCGATAGAACTTTGGCTGCGCGGCTTCCTATGTGCCTTATGCCAAGCGCAAAAATAAGCCTGGACATGCCTCTGCTCTTGGATTCCTCTATTGCTTTCAAAAGATTGTCGGCTGACTTGCTCCCCATCCTCTCCATTTTTAAAAGATCTTCTTTTTTTAACTTATACAGATCGGACGGATCTCCTATAAGATTGTTTTCCATAAGCTGGGTTACTATTGATTCTCCCAATCCGTCTATGTCCATAGCGTCTTTGGACACAAAATGTATTATTCCCCTGCGCAGTTGTGCCGGACAACCTGCATTCACGCACCTGAGAGCCGCTTCTCCCTCGAAGCGGACGGTTTTCTCTCCGCATGAAGGACAAACCGCGGGAAATTCAAAAGGCTTTTCTTGTCCAGTTCTCCTGTCTGCAATAACACGAACCACTTCGGGTATAATGTCTCCCGCCTTATGTATTATTATTCTATCTTTTATTCTTATGTCCTTTTCTTTTATAAAATCTTCATTGTGCAGTGTTGCCCGACTTACAAGCGATCCAGCCACACGAACAGGCTTTAGGACTGCAGCTGGAGTTATCGCTCCGGTTCGGCCCACCTGAACAATTATGTCAAGGACTTCGGTTTCTTTTTCTTCTGCAGGAAACTTGTAGGCAATTGCCCATCTGGGGCTTTTGGATTTTTCTCCAAGCCTCTTTTGCATTTCCAAGTCGTCTACTTTTATTACTATCCCGTCTATGTCGTATTCAAGCCCGTGTCTCTTTTCTGTCCACTCTTTTGTGAAATCTATAGCCGGCTCAATACCTTCAAATGTATTGTATTTGGAAACGACAAAGCCCATGTCTTTTAAAAAGTCCAGCGATCCGGTGTGGCTGATAAGACTTTCGGAATCAATCTCCAGCGCCGCAAATACGAAAAGGTCCAGTCTTCTTTTGGCCGCAATCTTTGAGTCGAGCTGCCTGAGCGATCCTGCTGCTGCATTCCTTGGGTTGGCAAAAGGCGAAAGTCCATTTTCTTCCTGGAGCCTATTAAGTCTTGCGAAAGTCTTCTTGGACATGTAGGCCTCGCCCCTCACTTGCATGTCAATGGGCCTTTTTAGAAGCAGTGGAAGGCTTCTTACGGTTTTCAGGTTTTCAGTTATATCTTCACCTACCAGTCCGTTTCCTCTTGTCGCGCCCTGGACAAAACGACCTTTTTCATACTTCAGAGCCACTGTGAGTCCGTCTATCTTGAATTCTACAGCGTATCTTATTTTTCCCGGATTGCCCAATTCTTTTCTTGTCCTGGAATCGAAAGCCCTGAGGTCTTCAGGCCCGAAAGCGTTGTCAAGGCTTAGGAGTGGCAAACCGTGGCTTACCTGGCCAAATGAATCTATAGGCTCTCCCCCAACTCTCTGGGTTGGAGAATCCGGCATAGCCAGTTGGGGATAGCTTTCCTCTAGTCTTATTAGCTCCCGCATAAGCAAGTCATACTCCCGGTCTGTTATTTGCGGGGCGTCCTTGACATAATATAATTGCTCATGACGCCTTATGGAATCTACAAGTTCTTTTATTCTTTTTGCTTGGGGGCTTTTGTCCACGTCTTTTCCTCCCATCAGATTATTTCGAGCGGTGCGAAGCCAAGCATTAATTTTTTCATGCCCTTTTGGTCGAAGGCTATGGTAAGCTCGGTTTTTTCCCCAGAGCCTTTTACGCTTATAACCATTCCATCGCCAAAAGTTTTGTGCCTAACCTTTACTCCGGGCTTCATCCCTTTGTATGTTGACTCACTCACTATGGATGCTGACTTAACGTCCCTGCAGAAACTCACTCTGTCATCGAATGACCCGGATTGCCTCTTGTTGGTTATTTCATCCTCTATTCGTCCTTTTATCAGATCCTTTGGTATTTCAACCAGAAAACGGGACATTGGATTGCTTTTTGTCCGCCCGTGCTGCATCCTTTTTGCCGCGTGTGTCATGTAGAGATGTCTTTGCGCCCTCGTTATTCCCACATAGCAAAGCCTTCTCTCTTCCTCAATCTCCTTGTCGTCGCCCAAAGCCCTGAATCCCGGGAAAATACCGTCTTCCATTCCTACCATGAATACACAGGGGAATTCGAGTCCTTTGGCGCTGTGGAGGGTCATAAGCACAACCTGGTCTTCTGTCTCCTCGTAGTTGTCGAGATCACTCATAAGAGATATTCCCTGCAGGTATGTTTCAAGGTTCGCGTCAGGATTTTTCCTCTCAAATTCATCTATGGAGGAAGCAAGTTCCTCTATGTTCTCTATGCGCGTGGAAGCCTCTACTGTGTCCTTAAGCACAAGTTCCTCCACATAGCTGGTACTTTCTATTACTGATGCCAGTATTTCAGATACAGGGCAATCGTCTTTTTTTTCTATGAGTACTTTCATGAAATCGGCAAAAGAACTCAGGCTTCTCTCGGCTTTGGCCGACAAACCTACTGATTCGATGTTCAATAGTATATTAAAGGAGTCTGTATCGGCTGCAGCCGCCGCTTCCTTTATTTTTTCAACGCTTCTCCCACCGATTCCCCTCTTTGGCACATTTATCACTCTGAAAAGGCTTACATCGTCCTTCTGATTATGGGCAAGCTTCATATATGCCATGAGATCCTTGATTTCTTTTCGGTCGTAGAATTTACGTCCTCCAACGACCTTGTAGGGAATGGCGTTTCTCATCAGCATTTCCTCTATTACCCTCGATTGAGAATTCATTCTGTAAAGCACTGCAAAATCGCGGTTTTTCAAAGATTCACGGTACTTGAGGTCCTCTATTGTCTTTACTATATATTCCGCTTCCTTGTATTCATTGTAAGCCTTGTGGTAGCGTATGCGCTCCCCATTCTCGTTTTCCGTCCAGAGTTTCTTTTTCTTGCGGCTCATGTTGCCCTTTATTATTTCATTGGCGGCCTTCAGTATTCTCTTGGTAGACCTGTAATTCTGTTCAAGCTTTATAGTCCTGGCTCCGGGATAGTCTTTTTCAAAATCGAGTATGTTCCTTATGTCCGCTCCTCTGAATTTATAAATGGACTGGTCCGCATCTCCTACCACACAAATATTTTTATGTTTCTTGGCCAATTGCTTTATGAGGCGGTATTGGGCCTTGTTTGTATCCTGATACTCGTCCACCATTATATACTGGAACCTGTCCTGGAATTTTTCGAGAATTTCCGGCTCTTTTGAAAACAATTCGATTGTCTTGTTTATAAGGTCGTCAAAATCAAGAGCATTGTTTGCCTTAAGGCGCCTCTGGTACCTGTCGTATACCTCCCACACTTTTCGCTGGTCAATGCTGTGCTGATATTTTTCCCTGTATTTGTCGGGGGTCAGAAGGCGGTCCTTGGCGCGGCTGATCTGGTTTATCATGTACTTGGGTTCATATTCATCTTTCAGTCCCAATGTCTTAATTATGTCCTTCACAACTGTTTTCTGATCAGCCGAATCGTATATTACAAAGTCCCTGGTATAGCCGAGCTTGTCTATATTGCTCCTTAGTATGCGCACACATGCCGAGTGGAATGTGCTGACCCACATTTTTCCAGATGCGTCTCCCACAAGTTCTTGCACACGATTTTTCATCTCGTTTGCGGCCTTGTTTGTGAAAGTTATGGCGAGTATTGACGAGGGCTGTATGCCGAGTTCGTCTATAAGATAGGCTATTCTGAATGTAAGAACTCTTGTTTTTCCGCTTCCCGCCCCCGCCACTACAAGCACGGGACCTTCCGTATGTTTTACCGCTTCAATCTGCATTTTGTTCAATTTTGTCAAATCCATCATCTTGCTCCCTTCGATTCTTATAAATTGATTTTATATTATATCCCATTCTTGTTCAAACAAAAGCAAGAGTTTTTTGGTATAATGGTTAAAAGACTTTTGGTGAGGTGATACGCATGAATACTTTTGACGACAAGGACTACAAAGATAAATTTCAGGATGTTGAATTCGAGACCGTTGAAATTGATCCCGATGTAGAGGAAAAAATAGAGGAAATAAAGCTTGTTCAGAAAAGGCAAAGACGGAAGCAGCGATACGGCGGAAACCCGAAAGAAAAAAAATTTTTTTCTTATCTTTGGACAATTGCAAAAATCGCCATTTTCATTTTTGTGCTGCTGCCTATCTTGATTTCCATCTTGGGATTCACTGTTCAGTTTCTGTTTTTTGCAATACCTGTCTTTATTCTGGTCATGTTTTTAATGCGGCTTTTGGGCCGTTAGATGCAAATAATTTCAAAATTTGTCCTTTATAAAAGCAAATGAGTCAAAACCCCGGTCGCTTCCGGGGTTTTGCTTGTTTAAGGGTCTATCCCGCTCTTTCAAAGTAAAGAATTTCAAAATATCATTTTGTAGTAGCGGTCGAGTTTTATATCAAGTTCCTTTATGCTCACGCGCATCGATTCTCTGATTGTTTCCTTTCCGTGCACATATGCCAGCAGGCCCGGCAATGCGAAAATACCGAATTTGCCCGATGCTTGCGGCCTCTTGTCCATGTCGATCCTGCAGCAGTCGATTTCAGGGTAATTCTTCAAAAGTTCCTCCAATTTGACTCCAAAAGATTGGCATACCGGGCATTCCTTAGATGAAAAATAAAGCAAGACGAATTTTTTCGTATGAATAATGTTTTCAATCATATTCAAATCATAAATTGTTTTCATTTTATTTCCCCTCTTTCATTATACACCTTAAATAGTTTGAAATGCTTCTTTTACTCCTGTTTTAAAAAAATAATGAAGGGTATCAATCGAAGGGATGAAATATTAAAAGGAGGGTTTTTTATGAAGATTCACAACTATGCAATGGAAAGGGAAGAAGCCGCCAAAAAATATTATGAAAATCTTTCTGAATGCGCAAGAAGCACCGGAATAAAAAAAATATTCGCCGCCCTTGCAGAAGAGGAACAAAAGCATTTTGATCTTCTTAAAAATACAGAAAACCGAGAGGGGATGCAGAAAAAAACAGATTTGCTTGAAAATGCAGAAAAACTGCTTGTCTCCTCCCTTAAAAACAATGACGAATTTCTCTGCAATTCAGAAACTATCAATGCTTACCAAAAGGCTGTCGAAATGGAACATGAAAGCATAAAAATTTACGAGAACGCCTTCGCCGAAGCAAACAATCCCGGTGAAAAAGCGACTTTCAGATTTTTGGCCGACCAGGAAATCAAACACAAATCCCTAATTGAAAACATTATTGAATTTGTGACAAAACCTGACAGAACTGTTGAGCATGCTGAGTTTGCACGTTTCGAAACAGAGGAATGACCTTATGATTTTGCCTTTTTGCCGGCTATGATATAATGTCCTTGAGTAAGCCTTGGAGGTGCGGCAAATGAAAAGCAAAATTCTCGACAATCAAATCGCTTTTTGGGACATAGGTGACGATACAAGGCAATTTTTTGAAGACAGTTGCGAGAAAACTGCTTTCAAGCCCTACAACAAGAAGAGGGCCTTATACAGCCCCGGGGAAAAACCTTCAGAACTGGTTCTTGAAAAAGGTTTGTTCTGGTGCCCTTACTGCAGGCAAAAGGTGTTTTTCGTAAAAGACAGGTATCTTGGCATAAAGCGCTGTCCTCTTTGCGGAATTTCAGAAAACGATTTTCATGTCAAAAAAGAAAACAGAAAAAAACAATGAAGCGGGCCATTCATCTTAGATGGAAATGGGTCGCTTTTGCATTGTTTGAATTTTATTTTCAGTCCCCGAAAACAAATTCCACCCTCTCTTTGAATTCCTCATACATGGCTATTCCCTCAAGATCGGACAAACTTTCAACAAGGGATTTATAGTACCATTTCTGGTCTTCGTATCCGGCATTGAATCTGTTCCAAAAATTCCCCTTCGCTTTAGGATTGTCCCTGCTCATGCTTCTGATGTTGCTCAGCTTGTCTGCGCAACTTATGGTCTTGATTTCAATTTTCGCGTCCGCAAGAAATCGCACTGTATGATCCTTTCGCTCCTTCCACGGTGAATTTTCCCGGTTTTCCAAAACTTCTGAAGCTCCCAGCACATACTCCAGCACTTTTTCCCCGAATTCCTTTCTTATGGTCTTTTCCTCAACTTGCGTATCCTCAAGTGTATCATGAAGTATTCCTGCCGCAACCATTTCTTCGGATGCACCGCTGGCGATTAATATAAGCCCGACTTCGACCGGATGGACTATGTATGGTGTTTCCATACCTTTTCTTTTTTGTCCTTCATGAGCCGCAACCGCTAGCTTGAGAGCCTTTCCTATAATACCTGTTTTTCCCATGAATTTCCCTCCAAATGTTTAAAACTTTTATATTTAGCTATATATATATTATATAATATAAACAAATTAAATCGACAAAATATTGAATAAAGGAGGCTGATGCGCCAATGAAAGCCCTGTCTTACGACCAACTTCTCGACAAAGTCAACTTCATAAACTCGCTCTACGATTCAGTAAGAATTGTCGACCCTGTAGAAAAAACAGTCTTGACAGAAGGCAAAACATTAGATTTATCGATACTCCGAGACAAAGAAAAACACTCCACCTGCCACGACATATGGAGGAACGGCGGCATATGTACAAATTGCATATCCATGCGGGCATACAACGAAGGTGAGAGCTTCATAAAAATAGAATATGACGGTGAAAAACCCTACATCGTTACGGCTCTGCCTGTAAAACTTAAAAACCGCACGGTAATTCTTGAGCTGTTAACCCTAATAGAAAATCCGGAAATCATAGGAGATTTTTCAAATTCCCCAGACTCTGAAATACGCAGGATGCTTGAAGAAAGAAACTTGGACTTGGTGACCGATCCACTGACAGGAATCTTCAACAAAAGGTATATATACGAAAGACTTCCCCACGACATGCTTGAGAGCGAACTGTCGGGTCAATACCTCACGCTTGTCATGGCCGACATAGACTATTTCAAGAAGGTCAATGACTGCCACGGACATTTGGCGGGTGATTTCATACTCGCAAAATTCGCCGGCCTTCTCAAAAAATCCCTGCGACGTGATAGTGACTGGGTCGCCCGCTTCGGGGGAGAAGAATTTTTGATAGTGATGAACAAAACAAGCTCTGACACAGCTCTTGAAATAATAGAGGGTCTCAGGAAGGCAATAGAGGATGAAGACAATGTTTACCAGGGCAAGGACATCAAAATCACATCCAGTTTCGGAATGCACACATTGGCTGACGAAGAAATAGATGTGGATACTTTGATTCAAAGAGCAGACAGAAATCTTTACGCTGCAAAAGAGGCAGGCCGAAACAAAGTGGTGCGAAACTGATATAACAAATGCCGGCGCAAGTCATTTCTGAAATAAAGGAGATGATTGCATGTACAAGCTTGAAGGCGACATAAAACTTTCGGAGCACTTTAAAATATCGGAGTTTGTATGCAGAGACCCAAACGATCCATCTGCCAAGGTCTTCATAGAAATGGAACTGATTCAAAAGCTTGAAAAATTAAGGTCTTTGCTTAAAATACCCCTTATTGTAACATCCGGATACAGAACTCAAAAGTGGAACGAAAGTGTAGGCGGTTCACCCCGAAGCCGCCATCTTTTGGGCCAGGCGGCTGACATAAGAATGGACGGCCATTATGACACAGACCGCATTACGGTTTTTGCTGTTAATGCAGGATTCAAGGGAATAGGGCTTTATGACGGTTTCATCCATCTTGACATACGAAAAAACCTTTCAAACAGGCAAGGACGCTCATTCGACCTTTGGAATTTTAAAAAGAAGTGAATCCATATGAAATCAAAGTTACTCAAAATGAAAATAGAGGGAAAATCCAAATCGGGATACCTGCTAAGCATAAGTTGCCCTGCAAACCGGATTGCTGTTTCCTTTTGCCCGAAAACACGGCAATTGCTTTTTCACAATCATAACAATTTGACAAGCTTTCTTTTACAGAACGAAATACATCTGAGAAAAATACTCCACAACAAACGTCCGGAAAGTTTTTTCACCGGGTTCGAACTTAATTTTGCTATTTTTGAGGACAGGGACCCAAGCGCATTCAACAACAAGAATAATATTCTGGTATCCGACAAACGAAACGGAGAAAACGAAAGCTATGCTATTGAAAATGGAATCGATACAATAACAAAGCTCTACACTGACGGAAGTTTTCTTGAAAAAAAAGAGCAGGGAGGAATAGCATGCATAATTGAATACGCAAGCGGTGAATACCTGGTCGACTACGGGCCTTCTAACGCTTCAACAAGCACATTGACCGAACTCCATGCGGCAATAAGGGGTCTGGAAATACTATGCGAATGCAAAGAGATACGAATTGTAACAGATAGCCAATATGTAAGAAAGGGACTCACCGAATGGATGCGGAATTGGAAACTCAATGACTGGCATACTGCAAACGGCACAAAAGTAAAAAACATTGATGAATGGAAACGCTTTGAAAAACTGACTGCTGAAAAATACATCGAAATTGAATGGGTAAAGTCCCACAGAAAACATTTGCAAAATGTGCTTTGCGACAAGCTAGCCAGAAAGGCTGCAATGCTGTAGAACTATTTTTTTCTCAAACTGTTAGACAGGCCTTCAAATGGGTAAATCTCTCTATAAGGGTATTTCAAAATATTAACAATAAAGGAGAGGTAATATGAAAGAATTTGACGGTAGAAAACTTTTCAAAACAGTAATCCTCCATGAAGCCGAAGTGGCAAAACTTTATGAGGATTTGGCTAAAAAAATGGAAGACAAAAAAGCCAAAGCCTTATTTGAAAAACTTGCCGGGGATGAATTGAGGCACGAAAAGATTTATCAAAACCTTTTGGAAAAGCTTCCAAACGGCGGAATGCTTGAGCTTTCAGATGAAGAAGCCGAATATACCGAACTTCTCATAAAAACGCACATATTCCAGAACGACGATGTGAAAGCGCGTTACAGCAAGCGTGACGCCCTAGTAATAGCCGAAAAGGTTGAGAGGGACTCGATAATTTTTGTGGAACAGGTAAGAAACCTTTTTCCTGATTTGATTCCGGATGAATTCAAGACAATAATGAAAGAAGAAAAGAAACACTTGAATTATGTTCTAAACAGCCAGTTCGACAGCAGCTTGAGATTCCTGGGCCTTTAAATTCTCATAATACAAAGCAGCCCCGCCGCTTTTGCAAACGGCGGGGCTGCTTTGATTTCTACTCGTTTCAGCATGATTGCTGAATTTTTTCCCCTATCGATTTTCCATATTCATAGCACGCCTTAAGTTCATCTGCTGAAGGGGCGTACTGTATTTCTAGTCCTTCTTCTACAAGGTCCGCTCCCATTTCCTTCATTCTGGCCTCTATCTTTTTGACTGCGCCTTTTCCCCATCCATATGATCCGAATGCAGCGCCTATTTTGTTGCGCGGTTTCAAGCCTACTAATTCCTCAAGAAAATAGCTTATTTGAGGAATCATGCCATTATTGAAAGTGGAAGAACCTATCAGAACAGCCTTGGCGTCTACAATCTCGGAAAATATGCTGGTGAAATCCGATGAATCCGCCTTGTAAAGTTTTACTTCTATATCCTGGGAAGACAATCCGTCCACAATGGCCCTTGCCATTTTCATTGTGCTTTCATACATTGTTTCATACACAATTATTGCTTTCTTGTTCATTTCAGGCTTGGCCCATTTGAGATATGCATCTATTATTCTTCCCGGATCCTTCCTGAACACCACTCCGTGGCTCGGTGCTATCATGTCCATGTCCAAGTCCATCTTTTGGATTTCTTCTATCTTTCTTATGAGCAGGGGCGCAAAGGGCATTAGTATGTTTGCGTAGTAAGTCTTAGCTTCCCTCATTACCATATCCATGTCGTTTTCGTCATCAAAGAGGTGCGAACTTGCCAGATGCTGTCCGAAGGCGTCATTTGAAAGCAGCAGCTTGTCCTCCGGCACAAAGGTCATCATGTTGTCGGGCCAGTGAAGCATGCGCGACTCTATGAAATGCAGATTCCTTTTTCCTATGTTGAGAACATCTCCCGTTTTTACAACATTATAGTTGTACTCCTCTCCATAATAGTATTTGAGAAGAGCCTCCTTTGCCTTTTGAGTACAGTGTATCTTGGCATTTGGAATCAACTTCATCATGTCCGGGAAAGCTCCGGAATGGTCTGGCTCAACATGATTTATTATTACATGGTCTATCTTGGAGATTGGTATAAGCGATTCTATTTTCTCGAGCATTTCTCCAAAAAATCTCGATTCCACAGAATCCACCAATGTTATTTGGTCGTCAATGATGAGATAGGCGTTGTATGACACTCCGTTGGGCGTATGGTAAATTGGCCCTTCAAACAATCTGAGATCCCAGTCAAAAGCTCCAACCCAGTAAACACCTTTTTTTATTTCAATAGCCGGCATATCAATCACTCCTTTTTTATTTAAAATTCTGTATACCCTATACTGAATTATAACAAAGAAAACTCGAATATGAAAGAAGCGTCCTATGTAATGATAACTGCAAGATGCTTTTCTGTAAGACCCTTTTCGTTAAAATTACTTATTAGCTCACTACGCCGTTGCAGCTCAAAGCCTGTCTGCTTGCTGCGCCCTTCTGCTGCATTTCATAACGCTTTGTCTCGCGGCAAAATCTAAAATTCACAAACTCACTGCGTATCGGGCCAAGGCCAAAGTGAATTTTCACGCTTTTCCCTTATCCAAAGCTGTGAAATCCATGCATCGGGCGATGCTTCACACTCAGGCATTTTCGCCGCAATAAGCAAAAGAAAGTACAAATGACAAGGAAAAGCAAGAAGTGAAATAAAAAAACAAGAGCTGAATCAAAACCCTAAATGAATGAATGCATATTGGGTTGATCTCAACTCTTATCTTTTTTCTATCGTTACTTTTTCTTCTCGCTTTTTCTTTTGCTGCAAACTGCCCGCTGCCTACTGCCCACTATCTTTCCTACTTCTTCCCCAGCTTGTGGATTGCCATTCCTCCAGCATCCAAAACTGCTTCTGAAAACGCCTCGGAAAGAGTCGGATGGGCATGAATTGTATCCGCAATATCTTCTATGGTTAGTTTGCCATTTATTGCGACGAGTCCTTCGTGCATAATGTCTGAAGCATGGGGACCGATTATATGGATTCCAATCAGGCGGTCGTCTCCGTCAACGATAACCTTCACGAAACCGTCCGTTTCGCCAAGGGCCTGGGCCTTTCCGCTTGCTGCAAAGAGAAATTTGCCTGTCCGAAACTCCATCCCCTTCTCTGCGGCTTGGTCCTCCGAAATGCCGGCAACTGCGACCTCCGGGAAAATGAACACGCACTCGGGAACAAGGTCTGTGTTTACGCTGCTTTCCTGTCCCATTATCTCTTCGACAACCCTTACGCCCTGGTAGGAGGCTGCATGCGCCAGCATGACCTTTCCGTTGACATCTCCTATTGCATATACCCCGTCAATGTTGGTCATGAATCCTCCATCTACGATTATGCCCTTTCTGTCGAATTCGACTCCTCCCTCCTCGAGCCCGAGTCCGTCGAAATAGGGTTTCCTTCCTCCCGAAAGAAGAACCGCTTCGGCTTCGATTGTCGTCTCGCCCTTCTTTCCTTCGAGGCTTATGACGAAAAGTCCGTCCTTCTTTTCTATTTTCTTGGCAGTGGTCTTTGTCATTACGGTCATTCCGCTGCGTTTCAGCATGGAAGGCAGTCTCTTGGATATGTCCGAGTCGTACTTCCTCAGCAACTTGCTTTGCCTTGTCGTTAGTGTTACTTGGGATCCGAATGCATTGAATATGCCTGCAAACTCGAGTCCTATGACTCCGCCTCCAACGACGGCCAGGCGCTTTGGTATCTCTTTCAGGTCGAGGATGCTCCTGCTTCCGAGTATCCCTTCGATATTTGCGCCCTCTACCGGCGGTTTCTCCGCTTTTGAGCCTGTGGCGATTATTATTGCGTCTCCGGATATATGGCTCTTCTCCCCGTCATCCGTTGAAACTTCAACCGTTTTTCCGTCCACCAGCCTGGCCCTGCCCTTGACCGTTTGGATTTTATTGCCCTCAATTAGCTTTTCGACTCCGCTTACTACCTTGTCGACTATTTCATTTTTTCTCTCAATGACCTTTTCCATGTCGAGCTCTATCGGACCGGCCTTTATTCCGTAGCTTTCAGCCTCTTTGAAATTGTTCATCAGCTCGGCATTGCGGTACAGGGCCTTGGTGGGAATGCAACCCCAGTTCAGGCAGGTGCCTCCCAATCGATTTTTCTCGATCAGTATGGGCCGAGCACCCAGCTGAGCCGCTCTTATGGCGGCGACATAGCCCCCCGGACCGCCGCCTATTATGATTATTTTCTTGCTCATGATTGCCTCCCGTCGTAACACGCTTGTTTTTTTATCAGCCCTGGTATTTTAAAATCAGGTCTTTCGCCGCCTTGACTTCGTCGAGCCTTCTGACTGTAGTACTTGTCGGCGCCTGCCTCAAAATGTCAGGATTCTCTTCTGCTTCTTCAGCCACCTTGATCATTGCATCTATGAATCCGTCAAGGGTTTCTTTGCTCTCGCTCTCTGTAGGCTCAATCATTATTGCCTCGTTTATTATAAGAGGGAAATAGATTGTAGGAGGATGATATCCGTAGTCTAGCAACCTCTTTGCCACGTCTATTGTATGAACCCCTAGAGTCGACTTTTTAAGGCCTCCAAAAACAAATTCATGTTTGCATACCTGGTCTATGGGAAGGTTGTAGTAATCCTCTAGCCTTCGCATTATATAGTTTGCGTTCATGACTGCATATTGGCTTGCCTTCTTGAGTCCCTCGGCCCCCATGGTGAGGATGTATGCGTAGGCCTTTACCATCACTCCGAAGTTTCCGTAGAAGCTCTTGACCTTCCCAATTGACAAGGGCCTGTCGTAGTCGAGTACATATCTGTCGCCCACTTTTTCAACAAGGGGTTTGGGAAGGAACTTGACCAAGTCCTTTCTTACCCCCACAGGGCCACCACCCGGTCCGCCTCCTCCATGCGGTGTTGAGAATGTCTTGTGTATATTGTAGTGAAGCACGTCGAATCCCATGTCTCCCGGACGCGAAATGCCCATTATTGCGTTCATGTTTGCCCCGTCGTAATAAAGAAGGCCTCCGGCCTCGTGCACGAGGTCGGCTATCTCTTTTATCTGCGTTTCGAAGAGTCCCAGAGTGCTGGGGTTGGTAAGCATAAGGCCCGCCACCTCTTCGCTTAGGGCTTGCTTGAGCGAATCGATGTCCACCGAACCGTCTTGGTTGGACTTGATTTCGATTACATCAAACCCGCATACATGCGCGCTTGAAGGATTTGTTCCGTGGGCAGAGTCGGGAACGATAATTTTAGTCCTCCCGAAGTCCTCCCTATCGTCATGATAGGCCTTGATTATCATAAGGCCTGTAAGTTCTCCGTGAGCTCCAGCGGCCGGTTGCAATGTCATCCGGTCAAGGCCCGCAACTTCCGCAAGCTGCCTGTCAAGCTCATGCATCAGCTTCAGCGCTCCCTGCACCGTTTCTTGGGGCTGGCATGGATGCAGCGCCGTAAAACCTGAAAGCGCGGCCATGTCCTCGTTTATCTTGGGATTGTATTTCATTGTGCATGAACCTAAAGGGTAAAAACCTGTATCAACACCGTAGTTCTTGTTTGACAGATTCGTGAAGTGCCTTACCACATCCACCTCGCTGACTTCCGGCAGTACAAGCGGATTGTCTTCAATCATGTCTGACGGGAAAAAATCCTCAAGCGGTTTTTCTTCGACATCCATGGCCGGCAATCTGTATCCTTTTCGTCCCTCTACGGATTGTTCAAATATCATTTTGTCATATTTTTTCATTTGATCGCCTCCAATGCCTGAACCAGCTTGTCGATTTCTGCTTTGGTCCTTTTTTCGGTCACTGCGAAAAGAAGTGTGTCCCTGTAGGCGGGATATGCCTTGCCCAGGTCATAACCCCCCATTATCCCGGCTTGGAAAAGAGCTTCCCTTACAACTTCGGGATCGATATCTGTCTTTACTGCAAACTCCTTGAAGAAAGGCTTGTCGAAGGCAGGTTCAAAACGGTCAAGCCCGCATATCCTTTCATGTGCATAGTGGGCTTTCTGAGTGCTTTGCACAGCCGCCTCCCTGAGACCTTCCTTTCCCATTGCAATAAGATAAGCTGTAGCCATCATTGCATTCAGGGCCTGGTTTGAGCAAATGTTTGAAGTGGCCTTTTCTCTTCTTATGTGCTGTTCCCTGGCCTGCAGGGTAAGTACAAACGCTCTCTTTCCATCCACGTCAACAGTCTGTCCCACAACTCTTCCGGGAATTTTCCTCATGTTTTTCTTGGTGGTCGCCATGAATCCGAGGTAGGGTCCCCCGTAATTGAGTGCGTTTCCAAATGCTTGTCCCTCTCCTACGACTATGTCCACACCATATTCGGATGGCTTTTTGAAGAGGCCTAGCGATATGGCATCAACAGAAAGTATAAAGTTTGTTTTCTTGCTTGTAAACATTCCCTTTATATCTTTGAGTTCCTCCAGGTTTCCGAAGAAGTTTGGGTTTTGCAAAATGACTCCCGCGGTTTCGTCATCAATCATTTCTGAAAGTCTGGCAAGGTCAGTAAGACCGTTTTTCTCGGGAACGGTTTCAACATCGAAACCTCTGAACCTGGCGTAGGTTGCCAAAACTTCCCTGCTTTCGGGATTTACTGTTTCCGAAACCAGTATCCTTTTTTTCTTGCTTACAGCGCAGGCAACCATGGACGCCTCCGCTACAGCCGATGCCCCGTCGTAAAGCGAAGCGTTGGAAACAGCCATGCCGGTAAGATTTGCTATCATGGTCTGGTACTCGAATATTACCTGCAGTGTTCCCTGGCTTATTTCCGGCTGGTAGGGAGTGTATGCCGTGTAAAACTCGGAACGTCCCGCCATATGGTTTACCACCGACGGAATATAGTGGTCGTATGCGCCGGCTCCAAGGAAATTCACGTGGGTATCCGCGCTTTTATTCATTCCTGCCAAGACTTTCATGGTCCTACTTACTTCAAGCTCCGACATAGGCTCATTGATTTTAAGAGGCCTGTTCAAGAGCAATTCTTTGGGTATGTCCTCGAAAAGATCGTCGAGCGAATCCACTCCTATCGCCTCGAGCATTGTCCTTTCATCTTCTTTTGTGTTGGGAATATATGGGAACATGCTATTCCTCCTCACTTATGAATTCCTCGTATTCTTTTGCGTTCATAAGTTCATTCAATTCGGCCAAATCACTTGCTTCAACTTTAATCATCCAGTTTTCATAGCAATCCAAATTTAGAAGTTCCGGCTCGTCTTCAAGGCTTTCATTGATTTCAACAACCTTTCCTCCAAGAGGAAGATATGAATCCGAAGCGGCCTTTACGGATTCTATTGCTCCAAAAGCCTCTCCTTTTTCAAATTCGTCACCTTCCTCCGGTAGTTCAACAAAAACTATGTCTCCCAAAGCGTGCTGGGCATAATCTGAAATTCCTACTGTTCCGACATTTCCTTCAATGCTTACCCACTCATGGTCCTTGGTATAGTATAACCCTTCCATTACTTTCATTTTTCGTCCTCCTTTTGTTTTTTTATTATTGTGTTTTTAACCGCCGGGCATTTGCTTGCCGGCATTATTTCTTGTATTTTTTGGAATAGAAGCGCTTGCTTATTATCTCGGCAGCGGCCTTTTTCTTCCTTATTCCTATCAAAATAGTCCCGCCCATGGAAGCATAGTCCGCATCAATCAATGCCAGTCCTATACTCTTTTTGAGGGTAGGCGAAAAATATCCTGTGGTAACATGGCCGATTTCATTTTCTCCCGCATAAACCTTATATCCATGTCTGGGAATTCCCCTGTCCTTCATTTCAAAGCCCACAATCTTTCGCCTAAGGCCTTGCTCCTTCTGCCTGGCAAGCGCGTCCCTTCCAATAAAGTCGGTGTCCAGCTTGACAAAATAACCGAGTCCCGCCTCAAGCGGCGAAACATCAGGTGACAGCTCGTTTCCGTATAGGGGAAGAGCCGCTTCGAACCTTAGCGTGTCCCTGCATCCAAGACCCACTGGCTTAAGCCCATCGGCCTCTCCAACCTCGAATAGTTTCTCCCATATATGTACAGCCTTGTCTGGATCCACATATATTTCGAAACCATCCTCGCCTGTGTATCCTGTCCTGGAAATGAGGCAATTAACTCCGGCTATCTCCACATCCCTTGCGCAATAGAAAAATGCAAGCTCTTCAAGATTTTTGTCAGTCAGCTTTTGAAGAATGGTCTGGGCCGCGGAACCTTGAAGCGCAAGTTCGGCAGTTTGGTCGGAGAGGTTTACCATTTCGAGATTATAGCCCTGGCTCTGCTTTTTAATCCATTCCAGGTCCTTGTCCACATTGCCTGCGTTTATTACTATAAAATAATAGTCGTCGGCGTATTTGTAGACCAGCAAATCGTCGACTGTTCCACCGTCCTCATAGCACATCATTGCATACAGTATTTGATTGTCTTTTAGCTTGGACACATCATTGGTCACCAGCTTCTGAACAAACTTGAATGCCTCGGGTCCCTTTACTGTAACCTCTCCCATGTGGGACACATCGAAAAGACCCGCGGCCTTCCTAACTGCCTCATGTTCAGGTATCAAGCCCTCAAACTCTACCGGAAGGGCCCAGCCTGCATAATCTACCACCTTTCCACCATACTTCTCAAATACATCGAAAAGCGGCGTCTTTCTTGCCTTTGTCAAATCCATTCTTATTCCTCCTTTTTGTTTTTGGAAGCAGTCGGACATTTGGAAAAAGCCAGTTGGTTTTCCTTTGTCTCCCCCTCTCTTACTATTAGAATAATCCTATTATGACCCCATCTTCAAGTATGTCCATCTTGACCGCAGCTGGAACTTTTGGAAGTCCGGGCATTGTCATTATGTTGCCTGTAAGAGCCACCAGGAATCCCGCTCCGGCAGAGGCTCTTATTTCAGCCACGCTTATTCTAAACCCGCTAGGTCTTCCAAGTTTCTTGGGATCATCCGTCAATGAATACTGGGTCTTGGCCATGCAAACAGGTATCTTGTCCAACCCGATTTCCTTATATTGCTTTATCTGCTTAAGGGCTTTTGAGGAAAAATCGACTCCATCGGCCCCGTAAACCTCCTTGACTATGGTCTCTATTTTTTTCTCTATAGAAAGATTCAAATCGTATATGGGGGCAAAATTGTTCTTTTCCTTTTCTATTTTTTCAACAACTTTTTCGGCAAGCTCGGCTCCGCCACCGCCGCCCATAGCCCAAACGTTAGACAGGACGACCCCGACTCCATCTTCGCTGCATCTCTTTTCTACAAATTCAAGTTCTTTTTCTGTGTCGGTTGGAAATGCATTTATTGCGACAACAAGCGGAACTCCAAACTTCCTTATGCTTTCGATATGCTTTTCCAGGTTGCCCCAACCGTCAGCAAGAGCCTGCATGTTTTCTTTGGAAAGATCCGCCTTGCCGACTCCCCCGTGATTTTTCAGCGCGCGGACTGTAGCCACCAAAACTACCGCATCGGGTACAAGTCCTGCCGCCCTGCATTTTATGTCAAAGAATTTTTCAGCTCCCAAATCTGCACCGAATCCCGCTTCCGTAACCACATAATCCGCAATCTTGAGAGCTGTCTTGGTGGCAACAACGCTATTGCAGCCGTGGGCGATATTGGCAAAAGGACCTCCATGTATTATGGCCGGTGTGTTTTCAAGCGTCTGCACGAGATTAGGCATTATGGCATCCTTGAGCAGAAGCGCCATAGCCCCTGTTGCGTCCAATTCGCCGGCAGTGACAGGCTCATTTTTAAAGCTATAGCCCACTATCATCCTGCCCAACCTTTCCTTTAGGTTGTCCATGTCGGTAGCAAGGCAAAGTATAGCCATTATTTCCGATGCCACCGAAATATCGAAGCCGTCCTCCCTTGGCATTCCGTTTGGTTTGCCTCCCAGGCCGACCACCACTTTCCTGAGCGCCCTGTCGTTCATGTCTATAGCCCTTTTCCATGTAACCCTTCTGGGGTCTATGCCAAGCCTGTTTCCCTGATGTATATGGTTGTCAATCAGCGCCGCCAGAAGATTGTTTGCCGTAGTGACAGCATGTATGTCCCCGGTAAAGTGAAGATTTATGTCGTCCATGGGAACCACCTGAGCGTATCCACCTCCTGCAGCGCCCCCCTTTATGCCAAAACAAGGTCCGAGCGACGGCTCCCTGAGTGTCGTTATTGCTTTTTTTCCTATTTTATTGAGCCCCATGGACAAACCAACGTTAGTGGTTGTCTTTCCTTCTCCGGCTGCCGTAGGGTTAATGGCTGTAACCAAAATCAGTTTCCCGTCAGGTTTATCTGAAAGACCCTTTAATACATCCAGTGAAATCTTGGCCTTGTATTTGCCGTAATTATCCAGGTGATCCTCCTTTATTCCAAGATTCTTTGCAATTTCAACAATCGGTTTCATCTTCGCTTCCTGAGCAATTTGAACATCAGTTTTCATAGATTCTCTCCTTTGTTTAATCTAGTGCCTTGACTTCAAAATGTTGATTTAAAACACCCTCAAGTTTGTTTATACCCATAGTAACGAGTCATTTCACTTCTTTACCATACAGTTTCGAGCAATTAATCCGCTTTTTTACAAGTCTTTCCTGCCTGATAAGTAAATACTTGCAAAAAATCAAAAACAGAGAACGCCAATAACAGCGCCTCTGTTCTTTTACCTGAGAGTTTTGAGTATTTCATCATCTTGCCCCTTCGGTGTCGCCATTGGCGATCTCTCCAGAGTATCGTCCGTTGGCGACCATCGATTATGCACTACTGAAATCGACTCCCGCCATCATCATCCGAATACATATATTCTCTTTTCATTTACATTATAATTGTCATGGGGGTTGAATTTCAACTATTGATAAGATTTTATCAGACAATTCAATCTTTTTTATTCGAAAACTATTATAAGGTCTCTTTTTTTCTTCTTTTTTAGCGATTTAATATATATAGCTTTGAATTCAGTTCTTGAATTGTTATATTAGTATTTTTCTAAAAAAAGTATATTGTATACAATCAGTTTACATGCTATAATAATTTTAGTTTTTTTCATGCGTACACTTGTTTTTCGATTAAAGACAGAAAGGAGCAGAATAAATGTCCAGCAAATATCTGTTGATAGATAAGGAGATTTTACCAGGCATATTTGAAAAAGTGATTACCGCAAAACAGCTCATAAAAACCGGCCAGGCAAAAGGCATAACTGACGCTGTCAAAGCCGTAGATATAAGCAGGAGTTCTTTTTACAAATACAAGGACTATGTATTCACCTTCTCGGAAAGAGCAGAAGGAAAGAAAGTCACCACAGCTTTACTTCTCTCTCACGAATCAGGAATATTGTCGAGCATCTTGAACAAGATTGCAGAAAGCAAGGGAAACATATTGACTATAAATCAAAACATACCAATGAACCAAGTCGCAAATGTAACCCTTACATTCGACATAAGCCAAATGGATATGGAATTTGACGAACTGACAAAAGAAATAAGAAACATGGACGGAGTAATCAAACTGAATTTACTGGCAATGGAATAGAAAGGAAGGAATAAATGAAAAATATTAATATTGCAATACTGGGGCTCGGGAATATAGGCTCGGGAGTTTGGAAAATACTAGACCAAAACCAGAGGAAGGTCGACTCATACCTGGGCAGAAGCATCGATGTTAAAAAGGTTCTTGTAAGCGATTTGAATAAGAAAAGAGCTATAGACATGCCCTCTGATGTTTTGACAGACGACATAGAGGAAATACTGGAAAACAAGGACATACAGGTTGTAGTTGAACTTATGGGTGGACTTGATCCCGCCTACAAATATATAAAAGCGGCTCTTAAAAAGAATAAGCATGTTGTAACCGCAAACAAAGCAGTAATTGCCACCTACGGAAAAGAACTACGCGAATTGGCTGACGAAAACGAGGTTGAAATAAGGTACGAAGCAAGCGTAGGCGGCGGAATCCCCATAATAAACACATTGATTCAAAGCCTTTCAGCAAACAAGTTTGATGAAATTATCGGAATCGTAAACGGCACCACAAACTATATATTGACTCAAATGACCGCTGAAGGAATGGATTTTGACCAGGCATTGAAACTTGCTCAGGAAAAAGGATTTGCGGAAAGCGATCCGACATCTGACATTGAGGGCGAAGATGCTGCTTTCAAGCTGTCAATACTCAGCTATATAGCTTTTGGAATAGAAGTTTCCCCCCAAGACATTCCGAGTGAAGGCATAACAAAGATATCTAAAGAGGATATCGATTACGCAAAACAGCTGGGCTACATCATAAAGCTTCTTGCCACAGCAAGAAGAAACAACAAAAATTTCGAGTTCCATGTCCATCCGGTCCTCCTTAAAAAAGACCACCCCCTGGCAAGCGTAAACAACGAATTCAATGCATTGTTCGTAAAGGGCAACGCTGTCGGTGAATTGATGCTTTACGGAAAGGGAGCCGGTTCCATGCCTACTGGAAGCGCTGTTATGGGCGATGTGTTGGAAATAGGAAAGCGTATATCGGAAAAGCCATCAGTATCGCATGCAAATAAAAACGGCTACATGTCTTCGCTTCAAAGCGTGGGAGAAGGCCTGAGCGAATACTACATCAGATTCCAAGTCAAGGACCAGCCCGGCGTATTGGGCAATATAGCCACAATAATGGGCGAAAACGGAGTAAGCCTCAAGTCTGTTGTTCAAAGAGGCAAACCTGGAGAAAAATCCGTGCCTCTGGTTTTCATAACACACGAAGTAGAAAGGAAAGATCTTGACAAGGCGCTTGAAATAATTCAAGAATCTGAAATGATAAATGAAGTAGCCTCAATAATGAAGGTTAAGAAATAAAGCAGCAGGAAAAAGTGGAAAGTGGAAAGTGGAAAAAAAGCCAAGAACAGATACCAGATGTCAGATGTCAGTAAAAACACTAAGGACAAATAACAAGTTAATCAGAAAGAAAAGAACAAAGGCAAAGACAGAAGAACGGTGATTAAAAGCAAAAAATCATTGAAATGCATTTATGTTTTGAATGTATTTAAGCTTTAACGCTTTTGTATTTGCTGACAACTGACAACTGACTACTGACGACTGT